>Ga0182740_1002463_pt1 | contig 11276 bp, 9 predicted proteins | sample eDN5th37CKraftBY_FD_128872 | JGI IMG/M metagenome (GOLD analysis project Ga0182740, IMG submission 128872) | Enriched backyard soil microbial communities from Emeryville, California, USA - eDNA 5th pass 37_C Kraft BY (version 2) (version 2) | ecosystem: Environmental > Terrestrial > Soil >...
CAGGCCGACATCGCTCCCAGCGTCGCCGACAAGGCCCGCCGCCTCGTCGGGCGAACACAGGAGGGGCGCACACGGAAGGGAGAGAGCCGTTGAGCGTCGAACTGGTCGAGGTGGTGCGTTCGGGCTTCCGGGAGTGCGTCCACCGCGGCTCGCTGATCGTCCTGGACCCCGACGGTGAGGTCCTCGTCTCGCTGGGCGAGGTGCACACACCGATCTATCCGCGGTCGTCGAACAAGCCGATGCAGGCGGTCGCGCTGCTGCGCGCCGGTTTCGTCCCCCGCGACTCCGCCGAACTCGCGATCGCCACGGCCTCGCACGAAGGTGAGACCGACCACGTGGAGGCCGTCGAGCGGGTCCTCTCCGGTGCCGGTTTCACCGAGAAGGACCTGCGCTGCCCGACGGATCTGCCCGGCAACGAACTCGCGCGCGCCGAGGTGCTCGCCGCCGGACGCACGCCGCGGTCGATCTACATGAACTGCTCGGGCAAGCACGCGGCGATGCTCGCGGCGTGCGCGGCGAACGGCTGGGACACCGACGGCTACACCGACGCGGGCCACCCGCTGCAGCAGCTGGTGACCGAGACCATCCTCGAGCTGACCGGCGACATCGAGGACACCGATCTCGGCATCGACGGCTGCGGTCTACCGATCGTGCCCGTCCCCCTGTTCAACCTCGCCCGCGCCTACTCGCGGCTCGCGACGGCGGAGACCGGCACGCCCGAGCGCGCCGTGGCCGACGCGGTGCGCGAACATCCGTTCCTGATCTCCGGCACCGGCAAGGACGACCTGAAGCTCATGCGCGCGGTGGGCGGCCTGCTCTGCAAGGCGGGCGCCGACGGGATCCACGCCGGTGCGCTGCCGGACGGCACGTCCTTCGCTTTCAAGATCGACGACGGACACGAGCGGGCACGCCTTCCGCTCACCGCGGCCCTGCTCCACCGCCTCGGAGCGGGTACCGCCGCGAACGCCGCGACCTTCGATTCCGAACGGCTCGCGGTGCTCTCGTCGGCGCCGGTGTTCGGTGGTGGCGTGCGAGTCGGCACCGTCCGGGCCGTCCCGGGGGTGTTCTGAAGGGCATCTTTATCACATTTCAACAGCATTCATGCAGGTCGGGTCGTTATGAGGCGTAACGGACACCGGCCCAGCCGGGTGTGTGGAGGCGCAACCGAAGTTTCCACGCTAAAGTGGGCGTCAGGAAAATACTCAACACACCGGGGCCGCCACTTTTCCCCAGGCCGCCCCGTCAAAGCGCGAGGGGGTTGGCCATGGGCCGCGGCCGGGCTAAGGCAAAGCAGACCAAGGTTGCACGGCAACTCAAGTACAGCTCGCCGTCCACCGACTTCGAGAGCCTCCAGCGAGAGCTGTCTGGCGGAGCAACCAACTCGCAGCGGGACGAAGTCTTCGCCGAGCAACGTTCCGGTTGGGACGACGACTACGACGACGACTGGCGTCGCTGACCTGATATCACTCTCCGACGGAGGGGGAGGCCGACATTCGGCTCCCCCTCCGTCGGTGGTGTGGTCGGCGTTCGACGCGAGGCCGGACGGCGCTCGGCACCGTCCGTAGCCTTCGAGTCTGTGACTTCCGAGTTCACAACACGGCAGTGAGCCGAAAGGCCGGTCCCCCATTCATCCTGGGGGAACCGGCCTTTCGTCGTGTTCGCGTCGGGCGACGCACGCCCGTCAGAAGCGCGGGTGGTCTCCGAGGAGCACCGCACGCTCGTCGGCGCCGTCCTGCGCCTTGCGGACCGTGCCGAGCGTCCAGCAGTCGATGTGCCGGGCCGTGAGCACTGCCAGAGCACGGTCGACGTCCTCGGGAGCCACGATGGCCACCATGCCGACACCCATGTTGAAGGTCTTCTCCATCTCGACCCGCTCGACCCGTCCGCGCTGCGCGATGAGGCCGAAGACCGGAGCCGGACTCCAGGTGGTGCGGTCGAGCTCGGCGACGAGCCCCTTGGGCATCACGCGCGCGAGGTTCGCGGCGAGGCCGCCACCGGTGACGTGGCAGAAGGTACGCACCTCGGTCTCGGCGGCGAGCGCGAGGCAGTCCTTGGCGTAGATGCGGGTGGGTTCGAGCAGCTCCTCACCGAGGGTGCGACCGAACTCGTCGACGTGCGCCGTCAGGCTCATCTTGCCGATGTCGAGCAGCACCTTGCGGGCGAGCGAGTAGCCGTTCGAGTGCAGACCGGAAGCGCCCATCGCGATGACGACGTCGCCGGGGCGCACGCGGTCGGGTCCGAGCAGCTTCTCGGCCTCGACGACACCCACGCCGGTCGCGGACAGGTCGTAGTCGTCGGCGGCCATGACGCCCGGATGCTCGGCGGTCTCGCCACCGAGCAGCGCGCAACCGGCCTGGACGCAGCCTTCGGCGATGCCTGCGACGATCTCCGCGACCCGCTCGGGCACGACGCGACCGACGGCGATGTAGTCCTGCAGGAACAGCGGCTCGGCACCGCAGACCACGAGGTCGTCGACGACCATGGCGACGAGGTCGAGACCGACCGTGTCGTGCTTGTCGAGTGCCTGCGCCACCGCGAGCTTGGTGCCGACACCGTCGGTGGACGCCGCGAGCAGCGGCTCCTTGTATCCACCCTTGAGCGCGAACAGACCGGCGAACCCACCCAGGCCGCCCATGACCTCCGGGCGGGTGGCCCTCTTCGCGTGCGGGGCGAACAGTTCGACGGCTCGGTCACCGGCCTCGATGTCCACGCCCGCCGCGGCGTAGGAAGCTCCGGGGGTTGCGTCCTCGGTCATGAGTTGTCGGCTCCAGCCTCGAGTTGTGTCTTGTCGTGAAAAATCTGGCTACATGCGGCCAGGCACACCTGCGTCCGGGCATGCGAAACACACGCCGAACCGTGCCGACCGCGGCACTTACGGTACCCGACCAGCTTCTACGGCCGACTGAGAACGTCCGCGTTGTCGTTGTCCAACACGGTCGGGGTGGCCGAATCGGTGTCGACGACGCCGTTGAGGACGTCCTTGCCCGCCTGATGTTCGCTGGGGAGCGCGATCGGGTAGTGGCCGTCGAAACATGCAGCGCACAAACGGGATGCGGGCTGCTCGGTGGCGCCGATCATGCCGTCGATCGAGATATAGCCGAGCGAGTCGGCGCCGATCGACCGGCGCACCATCTCGACCATCTCGTCGTAGTCGTGCCCCTCTTCGACGGTGTCGCGGGTACCCGCGCCGTTGGCGATCAGCTCGGCCGGCGACGCGAAGTCGATGCCGTAGAAGCAGGGCCACTTGACCGGCGGCGACGCGATGCGCACGTGGATCTCGAGGGCACCGGCCTCGCGCAGCATGCGGATCAGGGCGCGCTGGGTGTTGCCGCGCACGATCGAGTCGTCGACGACGACGAGGCGCTTGCCGCGGATCACCTCGCGCAGCGGGTTGAGCTTGAGCCGGATACCGAGCTGGCGGATGGTCTGGCTGGGCTGGATGAAGGTGCGGCCGACGTAGGCGTTCTTCATCAGTCCCTGGCCGTAGGGCAGGCCGGAGCCCTGTGCGTAACCGACGGCGGCGGGGGTGCCCGACTCGGGCACCGGGATGACCAGATCGGCGTCGATCGGGTGTTCCTTCGCGAGCCGGCGGCCGATCTCCACGCGGGTCGCGTGCACGGAGCGACCGGCGATGGTCGAGTCGGGGCGCGCGAGGTAGACGTACTCGAAGACGCAGCCCTTGGGCTCGGGATTCGCGAAGCGCGACGAGCGCACACCGTCAGCGTCGATCGCGAGCAGCTCACCGGGCTCGATGTCGCGGACGAAGGATGCGCCGACGATGTCGAGGGCGGCGGTCTCGCTGGCGACGACCCAGCCGCGGTCGAGGCGTCCGAGGCACAGCGGGCGGATGCCCCACGGGTCGCGGGCCGCGTAGAGGGTGTGCTCGTCCATGAAGGTCAGGCAGAACGCGCCGCGCAGCTGCGGGAGCAGCTCCATCGCGGCCTCTTCGATCGTGCTGTTCTTCGCGCCGTGGGCGAGCAGCGCACCGACGGTGTCGGAGTCGGAGTTCGCCGCACCGGGGCGCGTGGGATCGAGCACACCGAGACGGCGTCCCCGTTCGGCGAGTTCGGCGGTGTTGACGAGGTTGCCGTTGTGGCCGAGCGCGACGCCCGAGCCGGCGGCGGTGGTGCGGAAGATCGGCTGCGCGTTCTCCCAGGTCGTGGACCCGGTGGTGGAGTAGCGGCAGTGGCCGATCGCGATGTGGCCGGTCATCGCGGCGAGCGTCTGCTCGTCGAAGACCTGGCTGACGAGACCGAGATCCTTGAACACGAGCACCTGCGAACCGTCGGCCACGGCGATGCCCGCAGCTTCCTGTCCGCGGTGCTGCAGCGCATAGAGACCGTAATAGGTGAGCTTCGACACGTCCTCCCCGGGAGCCCACACTCCGAACACTCCGCACTCTTCGCGGGGTTCGTTCTCGGGTTCGGTGGAGGCGAGAAGATTACGTGTGTGGACCGACAGATCGGCACTGGTCACGGACGTGCTCCCTGAGGCTGGACAAGCGGGGCTCCTCCCATTCTACGGCCAGCGCGAGGTGCTCCCTCCCGGACGCCCTGTGTGGACCCGGCAAAACGTCAGAGTCGGGCGATCGGGAGCAGCCGTCCGATCTCCGCTGCGCGCCCACCCGACGCCTCCACCGCACCCGTGTCCACGGCCCCGTCGAAATCGATGCTGCCGACCACCAGACGCAGCCACGTCCGCGGATCGGTCTCGACGACGTTCGGCGGTGTCCCCCGTGTGTGGCGAGGGCCCTCGATGCACTGGACGGCCACGAACGGCGGCACCCGCACCTCCACGCTCGACCCCGGCGCGATCTGTTCGAGGGTGCGGGCACTGAGCCGGACGGCGGCGGCGAGATCGGGGCGCGGCGGCTTCTCGTCGCTCTCCCCCGTCACCCACGGACCCACCCGTTCGAGGGCTGCGCGCAGTTCGGCGGGGTCGACAGGTTTCCGGGGTGCCATGGCAGCCCAGCCTAGCGACGCGGCATCGTCGCGATGCCGACCGCGACGGCACCGCCGGCATTGATCGCCAGGTGCAGGAGCATCGGCGCGACGACACTGCCGGTCCGTCGTCGCAGTTCGTCGAACACCACCCCGCTCAGAGCGGTCAGCACGACGGTTCCGGGCACCGAGTCGCCGGCGCGCCGGGCGGGGACGACGTGCCAGAGCCCGAAGGCGACCGAGGTCAGCACCCGATGCCACCTCCGCGACGCGCGGCGGGCCAGGGCGTACAGCACCGATCGGAACAGCAACTCCTCGGCCAGGACCGTCCCGAAGGGTATGTGCACGAAGACCCACTCGGTGTGGTCGGCGCGGCGCGCTCCGGCGGCCATCCGCCGTCGCACGGGTGGGACGGCGAGCATCACCGTGTAGGCCGCGACCGGCAGAGCCGCCGACGCGGTCCCCCACCGCAGTCCCTGCCCTGCCCTGCGCCAGCCGAGCTCGGCTGCGGAGACACCGGCGGCGCGGGTCGCGGCGGCGAGTGCGACACCGAAACCGGCGTTCGCGGCGGCCCTGCCACGCGGACCGAGATCCATCGCCGGGAGGACGACGTTGTTCCATGCGACGAGTGCGGCAGCGCATCCCGCAGCGGTGCACGTCAGGGCGGTGCAACTCGGGACGACGACTCGCGATGTCACTTCTCGGGCCCGTCGACCTCGGCGAACGCCTCGAGTGCGATGCGCACCCGCTCGGTGTCGTTCTCGGTCCACCCCTCGGGCTGGGTGACCGCTATCCACCCCTCGAGCACCGCCGACCCGTAGTTGTGGCCGTGCCCGTCGGGCACACCGGCAGCGTTGGTGAGGTCGGCGGAGACCTGCCAGAAGGTGACGAAGGGGAACCACCGCATCTGCGGCAGCCGATCGCGTCCGGGCGGCTCCGACAGCCAGTCGGGACGCGAGAACAACAGGTCCGGCGACCACCACACGACGGGATCCGAGGCGTGCTGGATGTAGAGCACGCGCGGCGACAACCACGGTGTCTCGGGTTCGTGGATCGCCTCCCGGCTGTCGGCGAAGCGCACGACGAGACCGTCCGCGTACACCGGCTGCACCTCGGTGGTGCCGGGATCGCGGCGCTCGACCAGCTGTCGCCACAGACGGTTGGAGTTGGGCGGGCCCACCCACAGCACTCCGTCCATCTGGGCGCGGATCTCGGCGAGACTGTCGAAGGCGCCCTCCCCCGACTGCGTGCCGAGGCTCTCGCCGTAGAGGAACAGATCGGGACGGTCGTCCTCGGGCAGCTGCGACCAGCGTTCGTGCACCCGCTCGATCAGCATCTTGCCTGCGGCAGCGGCCTTCTCGCGGTCGGCGAGGAAGGAGATCCAGCTCGGGAGGTAGGAGTACTGCCAGGCCACCATCGCCAGGTCACCGTTGTGGACGAGCTCCATCGCGCGGGCTGCGGTGGGATTGACCCAGCCGGTGCCGGTGGTGGGGATCAGGACGAGCGTCGAGCGGTCGAAGGCACCGGTCCGTTCGAGTTCTGCGAGGACGAGGTCGATGCGTTCTTCCGGGGTGGGTGCGGTGTCGAGACCGACGTAGACCCGGATCGGTTCGGGTGCGGGACTGCCGTTGACGGCGGTCAGTTCCTCGGCGTCGAGTCCTCGCGAGACGAAGTTGCGACCCTCGAATCCGAGCGTCTCCCACGGCGCGAGGGATTCGGGGCTACCGGACTTGGCGGGATCGATGGGTTGGATCGCGCCGGGACGGGTGGTGTCGTCCTGCAGGCCGAACGCCTGATTGACGATCGCGTAGGTGCCGCGGATGAGCACGCCGTCGATGAGCATGAAGGTCGCGAGGACCACGACGAGAACCCCCAGCGTGCGGGCGAGACCGAGCGGCATCCGGGTGCGGCGCATGAGCAGCATCGACACCCAGCGGACGATGTCGCGCAGTCCGCGCCACAGGGCGATGAGGGCGGCAGCGACCGCGACGCTCAGCACGATGGTGCGCAGATATCCCGAGGTCGTGGTGCCCTCGACACCCATCAGAGCGGCGAGTTGGCGTTGCTCGCCGGCGGAGAGCACGAGCGCGACGAGCGACGCCAGAACGGCCGCGACCGGAACCGCGACCTTGATGGCACGCAGCACCGGCAGCGGCGGCGGCCACCATCGCCGCGCGGGGAGCACAAAGCGGGCCACGGCCCAGCCGACGACGCATCCGACGCCGTACCCGATCGCGGCGTTGATGCCGCCGATCAGGCCCTGGAAGAGCCAGTCGCGCGGGAGCAGCGACGGCGTCAGCGACCAGCAGAAGAACAGCGCAGCGAAGGCGACGCCCGTGAAGTCCAGGCCGAGCCACCCCCACACCCGTGCGGTGAGGGGGTGGCGCTCACCGAAGTCGGTGACCGCGGCGATGATCCGGCCCTGCCGGGCCTCGAACGCCGCCAGCCGATCGACCTGGGTGGCCGGCACGGTTACCCGAACAGGGCAGGCAGGGTCCCTTCCCACACCTCGCGCAGCTCGGTCATGGGGATCGAGAACAGGCCCTGGACCTCGACGGAGTCGGATCCCTCGTCGACGACACCGATGCGCACCCACGGCATGTTGCGTGCGGTGCACATACCGGTGAAGCGCGACTCCTCGGTGCGCGGTACGGCCACGAGCACGCGGCCGGCCGACTCGGAGAACAGCGTCACGAACGGATCGGCGCCCTCGGGGATCAGCACGCGGCAGCCGGTCTCACCCGCGAGCGCGGCCTCGACGACGGCCTGCGCGAGGCCACCCTCGGACAGGTCGTGCGCGGCGGAGATCAGGCCGTCGCGCGAACCGGCGGTGAGGATCTCCGACAGCAGCCGCTCACGGTCGAGATCGACCTTCGGCGGGACACCACCGAGGTGGTCGTGCTCGACCTGCGCCCAGATGGAGCCGTCGAACTCGTCGCGGGTCTCACCGAGCAGGATCAGCGTCTCGCCCGGCTCGAGGCCGATGCCGGTGGGGATGCGGCGGTGCACGTCGTCGATCACACCGAGCACGGCGACGACCGGGGTCGGCAGGATCGCGGTGGCGCCGGTCTGGTTGTAGAAGATGACGTTGCCGCCGGTGACGGGGATGCCGAGCTTCGCGCAGCCGTCCGCGAGGCCTCGCACGGCCTGCTGGAACTGCCACATCACGCCGGGATCCTCGGGCGAACCGAAGTTCAGGCAGTTCGAGACGGCCTTCGGCGTCGAACCGGTGACGGCGACGTTGCGGTAGGCCTCGGCGAGGGCGAGCTGGGCGCCCGCGTACGGATCGAGCTGCGTGTAGCGGCCCGAGGCGTCGGTCGCGAGCGCGATGCCGCGGCCGGTCTCCTCGTCGATGCGGACCACACCGGCGTCGGCGTTCTCGGCGAGCACAGTGTTGCCGCGCACGTAGCGGTCGTACTGCTCGGTGATCCACTTGCGGCTGCACAGCGCCGGCGACGCGAGCATCTTCAGCAGCGTCTCGCGCAGCTCGTCGGCGGTCTCCGGACGCTTCAGGCCGGCGGTGGTGTTCGCGATCAGCGCGTCCTGCGAGGCCGGACGCTCGACGGGACGCTCGTAGACCGGGCCCTCGTGCGCGACCGTGCGCGGCGGCACGTCGACGACGGTCTCGCCGTGCCAGTCGATGACGAGGTGGTCGCCGTCGGTGACCTCACCGATGACGGTGGCCAGGACGTCCCACTTCTTGCAGACGTCCATGAAGGCGTCGACGTTGTCGGGCGTGACGACCGCGCACATGCGTTCCTGCGACTCCGAGGACAGCACCTCAGCCGGGGTCATGCCCTTCGCGCGCGTCGGGACACGCTCGAGGTTGATGTGCATGCCACCGTCGCCGGCGGCGGCGAGCTCGGACGTCGCGCAGGACAGACCGGCGCCGCCGAGGTCCTGGATGCCGACGACGAGCTTCTCGCGGTAGAGGTCGAGGCAGCACTCGATGAGCACCTTCTCGGTGAAGGGGTCGCCCACCTGCACGCTCGGAAGCTTCTTGGGGCGACCACCGGCGCTGTCGTCGAAGGTCTCGGAGGCGAGAACGGACACGCCGCCGATGCCGTCGAGACCGGTGCGGGCGCCGAACAGGATGACCTTGTTACCCGTGCCGGAAGCGTGGGCGAGGTGCAGGTCCTCCACGCGCATCGCACCCGCGCACAGCGCGTTCACGAGCGGGTTGCCCTGGTAGGAGGCGTCGAAGACGGTCTCGCCACCGACGTTGGGCAGACCCAGGGAGTTGCCGTAGCCGCCGACACCGCGCACGACACCGTCGACGACGCGACGGGTGTCGGGGTGATCGGCCGCGCCGAAGCGGAGCTGGTCCATCACGGCGATCGGGCGGGCGCCCATGGCCATGATGTCGCGGACGATGCCACCCACGCCGGTCGCGGCGCCCTGGTACGGCTCGATGTAGGACGGGTGGTTGTGCGACTCGACCTTGAAGGTGACGGCCCAGCCGTCGCCGATGTCGACGACACCGGCGTTCTCACCGATGCCCGCGAGCATCGACTCGCGCATCTCGTCGGTGGTGGTCTCGCCGAAGTAGCGCAGGTGCACCTTCGACGACTTGTAGGAGCAGTGCTCGGACCACATCACCGAGTACATGGCGAGTTCGGCGTCGGTGGGGCGACGGCCCAGGATCTCCTTGATCCGGGTGTACTCGTCTTCCTTCAGACCCAGCTCCCGATAGGGCTGAGCGGCGTCGGGGGTTTCGGCGGCGTGGGAGACGGTATCCACGTGCGGTGACACTGGGCGTCGGGTCCCTTCACTCTGGGATCGAAAACGGCAGGCCGGGCGGGAACTGCCGCGGATCAGTCTATCGCTGCGCAGGCGCGACGGGGTTCACCGGTGCGGGCACGAGCTCCGACGGTGTGACGGCCACCTCGGTGCCCAGCGCATCGAGGGTGACGGTGCCCGAGTGCTCCCCGTCGAATCGGTACCACCCGTCGACGAGCGTGAAGGTGGCGATCACCGGCGGCCCGCCGAGATCGACGATCCAGTACTGCGGGACGCCGGCCTCCGCATATTCGGAGAACTTCGTGACCCGGTCGGTGCGGGCCGTGCCGTCGACGGTGACCTCCACGACCAGCTTCACCTCGGAGATCGGCGCCCGATCGGGGTCGGCGTCGACGAGGGAGCGTCCCACGACGATCACGTCGGGGCACCGCACGGTCAACGGCTTCTCCGCGACCAGCACCTCGACGCCGCCGAGCGCGCACCACTCGTCGGGCAACTTCTCGTCGAGGAGCAACGCCAGGGTCACTGCGGCGTGATCGTGTGCCGCTCCCGGCGCGGGCGCGGCGACGAGGACACCCTCGCACACCTCCACGTGGTGCCCGTCGGATTCGGGCAGGGCAGACCACTCGGCGAGGGACAGCAGATGATCGGGGTAGGACGGGACGTCCACTGCATTCCCCCGTTCTCTCCGACCGGACACGACCGTCTTCAGTGTGTCACCGGCGGGTGCTTCGGGGCGGGCGAACGCGGTCACGATGCCGGGGTCAGGAAAGCGGTCAGGGCCTGCGCATAGCTCGTCACGTCGTCCGCGCCCATGAACTCGCGCGCCGAGTGCATGGCGAGCTGCGGGGCGCCGACGTCGACGGTCGTGATGCCGGTCCTCGACGCGGTGATCGGGCCGATGGTCGAGCCGCACGGCAGGTCGGCGCGGTGCACGTATCGCTGCAGCGGGACTCCCGCCTGCTCGCAGGCCAGCGCGAAGGCTCCGGCGCCGGTCGCGTCGCTCGCGTAGCGCAGGTTCTGGTTCACCTTCAGGACCGGTCCGCCGTTCACTGCGATGCGGTGGGCGGGTTCGTGCCGCTCGGGATAGTTGGGGTGCGTGGCGTGCGCCATGTCGCCCGACGCAACGATCGAACCGGCGCGGGCGCGGAGGAACTCCTCGCGTCCGCCGCCCCGGAGCAGGACGATCCGTTCGAGGACGGTGTTGAGCAGTTCCGAGAAGGCGCCGCGGTCGGACATGCTGCCGACCTCCTCGTGGTCGAACAGGGCGAGGAGCGGCATCGGGCCACCGTGAGCTGCGACGTGCTCCGCGGCGTCGAGCAGGGCGTGCAGTCCGGCGTAGCAGGTGCCCTGGTTGTCGAGACGCGGAGCGCTGACCAGGTCGCGGCCCGGCCCGACGACCGCGCTCGGCGCGAGGTCGTGGGTCATCAGCTCCCAGCCGAGCACCGCGCCCGGGTCGATACCGTGCTGCTCGGCGACCCACGCGATGAACGAGCGCGGTTCGGTGCCGACTCCCCAGACGCCGTTGACGTGGCGCTGCGGGTCGAGCTGGACGCCCTTGCGGTCCTCGGACAGGTGGATGGCGAGCTGCGGGAC
>Ga0182740_1002465_pt1 | contig 11268 bp, 13 predicted proteins | sample eDN5th37CKraftBY_FD_128872 | JGI IMG/M metagenome (GOLD analysis project Ga0182740, IMG submission 128872) | Enriched backyard soil microbial communities from Emeryville, California, USA - eDNA 5th pass 37_C Kraft BY (version 2) (version 2) | ecosystem: Environmental > Terrestrial > Soil >...
CCGTCCAAGCTCGTGTGCATCGGCGTCAACTACCACGACCACCTCGCCGAGATGGGCGGCACGCCGCCGCCGGAGCGCCCCTACTCGTTCCTCAAGCCGGTCAACACCGGTCTGGTCGCGTCGGGCGGGACCGTGCAGCTGCCCGATGGTCCCGCGATGGTCGACTGGGAGGCCGAGCTGGCCGTCGTGCTGGGCCGCTCCCTGCATCACGGGCGCGGCGACGAGGTGCTCGATGCGGTCGCCGGCTACACGATCTACAACGACCTCTCGGCCCGGGACTGGATCGCCTCGACCAAGCCGCCCGGGATCGACTGGGTGTTGATGAAGGGCTACGACGGCTTCTCGCCGATCGGCCCGTTCGTCACGCCCGCCGAGTTCGTCGCCGACCCCCAGCGTCTGGGCATCCGCTGCTGGGTCAACGGCGAGCTCAAGCAGAACTCCAGCACGTCGCGGATGATCTTCAGCGTGCAGGCGATCCTCGAGCACCTCTCGGCGATCATGACCCTGGAGCCGGGTGACGTGATCGCCACAGGAACGCCGGCCGGCGTCGGCTACGGCGCCCGACCTCAGCAGTTCCTCAGGGACGGCGACCGCGTCGCCGTCGAGATCGATGGGCTCGGCCGGCTGGAGACGGTCATGGCCGCCGCCCGGAAAGGAGCCGTCGCATGATCAGTCCCGTCACGCGTCTGGCACACGTCGCGCTGTCCACGCCCGACGTCGAACGTCTACGCACCTACTACACCGACGTCATCGGGTTGTCGGCCTACGACGAGGCCGACGGCACGGTCTACCTGGCCAGCGGCGGCCCCGGTCCCGCGCTCGAGCTGCGGCCCGCGGCACAGCCCGCGCTGGACCACGTCGGCTTCGAGCTGTCGGCCGCGCACGAGCAGGAGCTGCTCGCGCGCCTGGACGAGGCCGGCGTCGATCACGCGACCGCCTCCGACGCCGAACCCGGGTACACGCGCCTGCACACGCTGGCCGACGCGGAGGGCAATCGCATCCAGCTCGGCGTGGTCGATGCCCGCCGTGATCCAGCGCCGCGGGCGACGAATGGCGTGGTGCCCAACAAGCTCGGGCACATCGCGGTGCGCACGACGAGCGCCGAGGCGGTCGTGGACTTCTACGAGTCGGCGCTGGGCTTTCGCTGGTCGGACTGGATGGGCGACTTCTTCGCGTTCCTGCGCTGCAACGCCGACCATCACGCGGTCAACTTCATCAACGCCTCCCGGCCCGGCGACCTGCACCACTTCGCCTTCGAGCTGACCGACGGCAGCCGCCTGCTGGCCGCGGCCGACACGCTGGCCGCCAACGGCGTCAAGCTGATCTGGGGACCGGGTCGCCATGGGGTGGGGCACAACATGTTCACCTACCACCTCGATCCCGACGGCAACGTCGTCGAGCTGTTCTGCGATCTGGACCGGATGGCCAGCGAGGAGCTGGGCTACTTCGAGCCGCGGCCGTGGCACGAGGACGTCCCGCAGCGTCCCAAGCGCTGGACCCCCGACCCGTCGTCGGCCAACCAATGGGGTCCCGGGCCGCCCGAGGGGTTCCAGTCGTGACCGTCGCGCTTCGCCGCACGAGCCTCGCCCACGTCGCGCTGCGCACGCCCGACGTCGGCGCCTGCGCCGCGTTCTACACCGACGTCGTCGGTCTGTGCGCCGCGCCGGCCGATGCCGACGGTCGCGTCCGCCTGGGCTGGGGAAGCGGTCACCACGCTGTGGAGCTCGTGCCCGGTCCCGCCGGGCTCGATCACGTCGCGTTCGCCGTCGGCGACGGCGGCGGTGCCCGCGGCGTCGTCGAACGCGCCGGCCTGGATGCAGCCGAACGCGGCGCGGCGCTGGTCGTCACCGACCCCGACGGCAACGCCGTCCACCTGCTCGACCCTGTCGATCGCGCGGGCGAGCACACCGCCGACCCCGGGCGACGGCCTGTCCGCGTGCAGCACGTCACGTTCTCCACCGCGGCGCTGGAGCCGATGGTCGAGTTCTACCTGCGCCTCGGCTTCCGTCTGACCGACCGCATGGGGGAGGTGTTCGCGTGGATGCGCTCCGAGACCGAGCACCACTCGGTCGCCGTCGTCCAGACCGGACGCTCCGGCGGCCTGGACCACTACTCGTTCGACCTCGACGGCTGGGCGGACTTCAAGGTCTGGGCCGACCGCCTCACCGACCTGGGGGTTCCCGTCGCCTGGGGCCCGGGGCGCCATGGCCCCGGCAACAACCTGTTCCTGTTCTTGGACGATCCAGATGGCAACCACGTCGAGCTGTCGGCCGAGATGGAGCGGTTCTTCGACGAGCGCGCCGTCTACCCGACGCGCACATGGGAGGACGGCCCGGGCACCGTGAACCTCTGGGGCGGCCAGGTGCCGAGCTGGCGGAAGGCCGGGGTCTGAGGCCATGCGCTTCGCCTCCTGCCGCCACCAGGGCTCCTCGTTCGCCGCCGCGATCATCGGAGAGGACGCGGTGCCGCTGCGGGGGATCGACGAGCTCGGTCTGCTCACGCCCAGCGCGCTGCTGGCCGCCCCGCCGCTCGACCGCGCGCGCCGCGTGCCGCTGGCCGAGGTCGAGCTGCGCCCGGCGGTGCCGCACCCCGCGAAGGTCGTGTGCGTCGGGCTCAACTACCTCGACCACGTCGGCGAGACCGGCCGCGACATCCCGCAGTACCCCGTGCTGTTCGCCAAGTGGGCGCAGTCGCTGCTGGGACCCCACGACGACCTCCTGCTCCCGCCCGAGTCGACCCAGGTCGACTACGAGGGCGAGCTCGCGGTGGTCATCGGCACGGAGGGCCGGCGCATCGCTCCAGAGCGGGCGATCGACCACGTGGCCGGCTTCTGCGTGGCCAACGACGTCACGATGCGCGACTACCAGTACAAGACCCACCAGTGGCTGCAGGGCAAGGCCTGGGAGGCGTCGACGCCGCTGGGCCCGTACCTCGTGACGCCGGAGGAGGTCGGCGAGGTGGCCGGGCTGCACATCACGCTGACCCTGAACGGCCAGACAATGCAATCCGCCAGCCTGGCGCAGCTGATGTTCGACGTGCCGACGCTGGTCAGTCGTGTGTCGGAGATCGCGACGCTCCTGCCCGGCGACGTGATCCTTACGGGGACGCCCGGCGGCGTCGGCTTCCGCCGCGACCCGCAGGTGTTCCTGGCCCCGGGGGATCGCGTGGCGGTGGAGGTCAGCGGGGTGGGGCGGATCGAGAACCTGGTCGGCCGCGAGCGCTGAGGCGCGCGCCGGTCATTCCGAAGCGCGCTGCACCATCCCGAGGGCGGCGCGGATCGCCACCGGGTCCTCGTCGGGCGCGATCTTGGCCAGGACGGTGAGCGCCGAGCGCGCGAGATGCCGGGCGAGCAGGGTCGCTGCGCCGGCCTGGTCGCGCGCCTCGACCGCCGAGACGATCGCCTCGTGCTCGTCGTTGCCGATCTCCCAGGTGCGGGCCGGCGACCGGTACAGGCTCGAGCGCCGGTAGCGCTCGCTGCGGTCGACCACGGGGTCGATGATCCGCTCCATGGCGTCGTCGCCGGCGAGCAGGCGACGATGGAACATCCGGTGCACCGGCTCCCAGGCGGCCAGGTCGCGCGCGTCACCCGCCACGCGCATGGCGTCGAGGTCGCGCCGCAGCGCCGCGACGTCGTCGGCGGTCATGCGCGGCACGGCGAGGCTGACGGCCAGCGCCTCGATGAGGATCCGGCTGGCGTAGACCGCGTCGATGTCCTTGGGGTCCAGCGGCGCCACCCGCGAGCGGCGGTTGTGCTCTGCGATGAGCAGCCCCTCGGCCTGAAGGAGGCGCATGGCCTCGCGCAGCGGCGTGGTGCTCACGCCGAGCTCGCGGGCGAGCTTGACCTGCGAGAGCACGGTGCCCGGCGGGATCTCGCCGTTGAGCAGCAGCTCGCGCAGGCGGAGGTAGACGTCCTCTGTGTTGCTGGTCGAGGCCGGCCCGTCGGCTACGGCTGCGCTCGGCTCCGTCATGTTCCTGCCTCCATCGAGATGAGAAAGACGACGTCGTCGTCATACACCATCCTACTTGATCATAGCCGGAATTCTCTATAGAGTTTTGCCATGCCTGCTTCCCCGAATCAGATCACTCGTCCGCGCTCCGGGCACCTCCCCTGCGCACGCCCGCACGAGGGGCGGACGGCGGTTGTCACCGGTGCCGCCCACGGGATCGGTCGCGTCTACGCGACGACGCTGGCCGCAGGCGGGGCACACGTGGTCGTCTGCGATCTGGTGACGGCGGAGGAGACGCGGGACGAGATCGCCGCCGCCGGGGGAGCGGTCAGCCTGGTCGAATGCGATGTGAGCGAACCCGACAGCATCACAGCGCTGGCCGAGCGGGTGTCCGCGCTCGGCGGCGCGGACATCCTCGTCCACAACGCCGGCATCTATCCGCTCAAGCCCTACGACCAGATCGGCTTCGAGGAGTGGCGCCGGGTGCTGAGCGTCAACCTCGATTCGATGTTCCTGCTGGCGCAGGCCTTCCTGCCGCACATGCGCGCCCAGCAGTGGGGCCGCGTGATTGGGATCGCCTCCGCGATGGTCCACACCGGTGCGCCGATGTCGCTGCACTACGTCGCGAGCAAGGGCGGCCTGATCGGTCTCGTCCGCTCGCTGGCCACCGAGGTCGGGGCCGACGGCGTCACCGTCAACGCGATCGCTCCGGGCCTCGTCCGCTCGCATGGGACGAGCCAGGGGCTCCACGACGAGCTCGGCCTGTTCGAGATGGTCAAGCACGAGCAGGCGATCAAGCGCACCGGGATGCCGCAGGACCTCGCGGGCGCGATCTCTTTCCTGGCCTCCGATGCGGCGTCGTTCGTCACCGGGCAGACGCTGCTCGTCGACGGCGGACTGGCGCGCGCCTGATCCGAAGCGGTCAGCGACCGCGCGGCGCGACGGCCGCCTCGAGGCCGTCGCGCCGCAGCACGTCCTCGAGGCCGCGGGCGGGACGTCCCGTGACGTCGGCGACCGTCGTCGTCACGAGATCACTCGCCGCAGTCCCGTGGATGGCGAAGTAGTCCTCGACATGCCAGTCCGGGAACCCGCGCTGCACGAGCTCGGCGGCCACCTCGTCGCGTGGACGTTGCCGGTAGACGATGTCGCGCCCGGCGAAGCGTCCGATCCGAGCGGCGAGGTCATCGAACGAGAGCGCCTGCGGCCCGGTCGGGACGAGCACCTCGCCGTCGTGCGCCGGCGACGTGAGGGCGACGGCGGCCACCGCCGCGACGTCCTCGACGTCGACCAGCCCAAGCCGCAGGTCCGGCGCGGCGGCGCCCGCGAGGACGCCGTCGGCAACGGCGCGCTGCCAGGCCGGGCGCAGGTTCTGCAGGAAGTACTGCGGGCGGACGATCGCCCACGCCAGCCCCGAGTCGCGCACGGCGAGCTCGCCGTCGTGGTGCCAGCGGCCCATGTGCAGCGGCGATTCCGCGCCCGACTCGAAGGCCGACAGCTTGACGATGCGCTGCGCACCGCCGCGCTGCGCGGCCTCGACGGCGGAGCGCTGCCAGGCCACCTGGGCCGGGTGCGGGGGCGTGAGGAGGAAGACAGCCGCCACGCCCGCCGCGGCGGCGCGCAGCGCATCGGCGTCCTCGAACCGGCCGTGCACGATCTCGACCCCGGCGGCGAACGCCGCCCGGCGGGGCGTCGACGGGTCGAAGAACGCGCGCACCGGGCGGCCCGTCGCGGCCAGGCGGTTCGAGAGCGCCGAGCCGACGTTGCCGCTGGCGCCCAGCACCAGGATCGGCTGGTCAGACATCGGGGCTCTCCCAGGTGCGCGCGTCCGGCTCGGGCGAGAGCACGCCGAGCGTCAGCGTCGACGGATGCGATGGTCCGGTGTGCAGGACATGCGTGCCCGCGTTGACCAGGCGCGTGTGGCGCCACATCGCGGCGTCCGGGTAGGGATCGTGCGGCACGATCCGCAGCGTCAGCTGCTCGCCGCGCTCGAAGCGCGTGGCTGACGGCCAGATCTCGACGTCAGCCGCCGCCATTTCTCCCGGTGCCAGGGGCTGCTCGGTGCGATGGGCGTGCCACGGCTGAAGCGACGTGGAGCGCGTCTCGTCCAGCGCCCGGTGCGATACGCGCAGCCACCCGAGGGCGACCGGTCCGCGCTCGAGCACGTTGGCGTAGGGCAGCGTGACCTCGGCGCCGTCGACATCGAGCTTGCCGATCGCGACGAACAGGTCCATGTCGTCGGCATCCTGGACTTCGACCCACAGGCGCAGCCGCATCGGGCCGATCACGTCGACCGCCCGGTCGAAGCGATGACGCAGCAGGACGCCGTCAGCGTCCTCGGTCGCGGGGTAGCTCACGCGCGCGTCGGCTGCAGGTGGCTCGCCCGAGAGGGCGAGAGCGTCCACATCCAGGTGCAGCACACGCGGTGCCGTCTCGGGCGGCGGCCACGTTGCCGGGCGCCGCTCGACGCCGTCGTAGCAGCGACGGCGGACCTCCAGCCGCACGCGCGGCCAGCTGCTGACGTCGTTGTCGATCCCCTTCAGGAAGCGGTCGAAGAACGCCTGCTGGCGGGCGACGGTCGAGGGTGCGTGGAAGTACTCCCACTTCTTGCGGCCGTGCACCTCGAGGTACTTGTCCTGCGAGCCGAGCTGCTCGAACGCCGCGATCGTGCCGCGGGTGTGCAGGCCCTGGTCTGACCAGCTGGCGATCACGTACGCCGGCACCTCGATCCCGCCCAGGTCGGGCCGCTTGGACTCCCAATAGGCGTCGTCGAGCCGGTGGTCGTCCATCATGTCGGCGAGCGCCTCCACCTTGCTGCGCGAGTACTTCAGCCGGTGACGCTGCCAGAAGCTCGGGAAGTCGGACGGGATGCCGCCGTGGAAGGCGAACTCCCGGTAGACGTCGCTCAGGCCCTCGCATGGGTTGATGGCGGCGAGGCCCGGCGGGCGCAGGGACGCCGCCCACCACTGCGACACGGCGAGGTAGGAGACCCCGCTCATGCCCACCTTCCCGTTGCTCCATTCCTCCGCGGCGGCCCAGCCGATGACGTCGGCGCAGTCGCGGGCCTCCTGGCGGTCCCAGACGGTCCCGAAGTCCCCTCCCGACCACCAGAAGCCGCGCGGATCGACGTTGATCACCGCATAGCCGGCCTCGCACCAGCGCAGCGGATCCGGACCCTCGAACGTGGTGTAGGACGAGATCCACTCCGGTCGCACGCCCCCACCGGTCCGCCCGGAGTCGTCGCGAAACTGGGCGTAGACGTTGCCGCCGTTGTGCTTGCCGTACGGGCCCCAGGCGATGAGCGCCGGAACGCGCTCGTCGGTCAGTGGGCGGAAGAGGTCGACGTAGACGTCGACCCCGTCGGAGAGCGTCACCGCGCGATTGCGCTCGATCCGCATGCCGTCGGCCTCCGACACCGACGGAACGGGTTCCGGCACGCCGTCCTGCGCGGGTGACACACCGACCTGGAAGCGCAGCGCGGCGCCGCCGGCGATGCCGGCGGCGCTCACCGCGCGGCCTCGAGCGCCGCGCGCTCGCGGGCGAGCCCGGCGGTCGGGTCCGTCCCGGTCCGCACGGCCTCGCGCACCGCGGCCAGCGTTGCGTTGACCGCCACGATGTAGCCCTGCTCGAACGTCTCCAGGTAGCGTTGCTCCGCCGCGCCGCCGTGCGGTTCGCCCTCGATCCCGAGGGTGAACGCGAAGCGCAGCGTCGGCTCGTCGTCGGGACCCTCGATCAGGTTGAGGATCTGACCGTGCACACGTCCGTTCATGCGCAGGAAGGTCATGACGTGCCCGGGGTCCAGGAAGATGCGCTCCTGGATCCACTCGGTCCCGAGATCATCGGTGTGGAGGATCTCGCGCAACAGCCCGTCTGGGAACGTCGCGACGATCCTGCACTCGCTGATCGGCTTCACGAACAGCGTGGGGAACTCGGCCTTCCACATCAGACCCCGCCAGATGTCCGCTCGGGTCAGGTGGACGTCGCTGCTATCGGTGTTGGCCGCGATCTGCGGCGTGGTGTACTCGATCATCTACTCGGCGAACAGTGGGTGGGTATCGACGTAGACGCGCTGGGCGGCGACGAGGCCGTCACGGCGCACGATCGCCGTCGCGGCGGGCAGCGCGACGCGGCGACCGTCCAGGCGCACGTACTCGACGGTCGACTCCAGCAGCGTGAGGTCGCCCGACTCGACGACCGTTTCGAACGAGTGGCGCATGCTCTCGATCATCTCCCAGAAATGCAGGGTGGCCTCGATGACCGCGTCACGCCCTTCGACCGGCGGGCGGTTGGCTAACCGCAGCGACGTGTCCGGGGTCATCTGCGCCTTGACGGCCTCGATGTCGCGCCTCTCGAGCGCCCCGTAGAACCGCTCGTACCACGTCTGCTGCGCGCCGGCCGTGCCCTGCGGGGCATGCTCTTGGAGGCTCACGCGTTCTCTCCTCTCTGATTCTATAGACCAGCTCAGGTAATGCCCGAAGCCAGCCCCCTATCTTGACGTTCAGCATACAGAACTCGATAGAGTTTTGGCCATGGACGTCCTGACCCCGCGCGCAATCAAGACAATGAAGGCAATCGTCTTCGCCGAGCACGGACCGAGTTCGGTCCTTCGTTACATGGACGTGCCGATGCCCCAGCCACGTGCGGGCGAGGCGCTGGTCGCCGTTCGTGCCGTCGCCGTCAACCACGGCCCCGACATCGAGACGCGGCGTAAGGGGTTCGGCATGGGCCGAGTCCAGGTGCCGCACATCGGCGGCGTCGACCCGGCGGGCGAGGTCGTCGCCGTGGCGCCCGACGTGACGGACTACGCACCGGGCGACCGCGTGGCGGTCTACCCGGTCATCGCGTGCGGCGTGTGCGACTTCTGCCGGGCGGGCGCGCCCGAGAACTACTGCCGCGACTCGCGGCTGTTCGGCGTGCAGACCGCCGGCGGGCGGGCGGAGTACCTGACCGTCCCGGTGACCCAGCTCGTGCGGCTGCCGGCCGAGGTCTCCTTCGAAGCGGCGGCGGCGCTCGGCGTGGCCTACACGACGACCTATCACGGGATCGTGGAACGTGGCCGCCTCCGCGACGGGGAGACGCTGCTGGTGATGGGGGCCGGCGGTGGCTGTGGCGCCGCGGCCGTCCAGCTCGGTGACCTCCTCGGGGCCCGGGTGCTGGCCGTCACCGGTGCCGAGTGGAAGCAGCGGCGCCTGCCCGGGATCGGGGCGGACGCGGTGTTCTCCTACCGCGACGACGACTGGGTCGAGCAGGTCCTCGAGGCCACCGGCGGGCGAGGCGTCGACGCGGCGTTCGACAACGCAGGCGCCGCCACGCTGGCGTCCAGCCTCGCCTGCCTCGGGCGCGCCGGCCGGCTGATCTGCTCCGGTGGGACGACCGGCCTGGACGTGCGGCTCAACATCCGCGACCTGTATCGCAACCTCAACAGCCTGCTGTTCTACGTCCAGGGTGCGAAGGCGGACATGGAGGCGCTCGTGGCGATGGTCGCCGACGGCCGCCTGCAGCCGGTCATCGACGCCGTCTACCCCCTCGAGGAGGCCGCCCGCGCCGACGACCACCTCGACGCCCAGGAGCAGTTCGGGCGCGTCCTGCTGCGCGTCGACGGGGCGTAGGCCGCCCGTTCAGGGCTGCGCGTAGAAGCCGGTCGGCGGCGCGGCGATGCCGTAGTACCGCCGCCAGGACGCGAAGTCCTCGGGCAGGCTTCCGCGGCCCGTGGCGTTGACCGGCCACTGCGTCTTGGGCTGGTCGAGCGGTCGCTCGGGCAGCTCGACGCCGTACCAGAGCAGGTGTCGGCGAGAGACGAAGCGCCAGTGGCCGTCGCGACGCGCATACACGTCCTCGTAGAGCAGCGCCTGCTCCACCCAGCTGCCCCCGATGTCGAGTCTGGCCTGGCAGTAGACCGACCCGTGAGCGTCGTCCGGTCCGTCGAGCTCGACGATGTGGTTGGCGGTGAACAGCATGGTCGGCCCGGCGAACGCGAAGTACTCCGGGAGGCGCCTGAGCGCGTTGACGACGTTGAAGGAGGGCCATTCCAGCGGCTCGTCGGCCGGCACGAACAGCTGCTCGATCGTGTCGAGGTCGCGCGAGTCGTGGGCGAGCGCGAAGCGGTGGACGAGCTGCTCGATCTCGTGGATGCTCCACAGGCGCTCGGCGACGTCCGGCATCGCCGAGGTCATGCGAACGCCCCGGCGGCGTGCGCGAAGACGGCCGCATTGCCCTCCGTCCAGCCCTGGTGCTGCTCGGTGCGGACGATGCGCCAGTCCTCGCCATCACGCTCGAGCACGTTGCGGTAGTAGCCGATCTGTCGTTGCACCGGCGGCGCGGCGGCCTCGGCGAGGAAGTGCGCGGCGTGCAACGTCGACCGGCAGATGGCGCGGTCGCCGTCGACGGTGACCTGGTGGTTGGCGCTGATGTGCTGCGTCGCGTCGAGGCGGCCGAAGAACGCCTGCGCCGTCGCGACGAGGTCGTCGGCACGGAACGTCGCCACCCCGACGCTGTCGGGATAGTCGACCTCCACGGGGTCGGCCAGGCAGCTGCGCAGCAGCGGCCAGTCGCGGGTGTCGAGCGCGACGGCGAAGCGCGTCACGACATCGGTGACAAGCGCACGGTCGACGAGCCAGCGAAGCGGATCGGAAGATGCAGACATGGCCGAACTATATAGAGTTTGACACTCGTCTCGGGTCGTGACCCTTGACGTGAGCGCGCTGCATGCGCTGTGTCGGGCGATCGGCCGGCCCGCTGCGGGGGTCGAAGTCCATGGAGTACGGCTCGTTTGTGTCAGTCGGCGTGGTCGGCGATCGATTGCTCGATCGACTCGGCCGTGCGCACGAACTGCTCGACGGTCGCGTCGTCGAGCCCGCGGGTCGACCGTCGCTCGAGCTCTCGCCAGAGCCCCTCCAGCGGGGCGCGCATCGCCTCGCCGCGGGACGTGAGGAAGACGCGGAGCACCCGCCGATCATGGTCTGCGGGCGTGCGCGTCACCAGCCCGGCCTCCTGCATCCGCTTCAGCGACTTGGAGACCGTGGAGTGATCCAACCCCACGGCCTCCAAGAGCTCGGACTGCGTCTGGCCGTCGCGGTCCAGCAGCTGCATCAGCAGCAGCTCCTGTCCGGGATGCAGGCCCAGGTCGCGCAGCAACTTGGCCGCCTGCGCGCGATGCGCCCGGGCCAGCGCGAAGATGGCGTAGCTGAGCCGGCCGGCCTGTGCCGCGCTCGGTCGCGGCGACGTGCTCCGTGGCATGTGGCTGGACGCCATCGCGGCAGCTTAGGCCGCTTGCATCGACGGATAGTCGGTGTAGCCGTGCTCGCCGCCGCCGTAGAACGTGGAC
>Ga0182740_1002466_pt1 | contig 11260 bp, 11 predicted proteins | sample eDN5th37CKraftBY_FD_128872 | JGI IMG/M metagenome (GOLD analysis project Ga0182740, IMG submission 128872) | Enriched backyard soil microbial communities from Emeryville, California, USA - eDNA 5th pass 37_C Kraft BY (version 2) (version 2) | ecosystem: Environmental > Terrestrial > Soil >...
CGCCCTTCCTCTGGGGGACGGTGACGGCGACGATCTCGGCGTCGAATCGGCCGGCTGCCTGCGCGGCCGCGGTGCGGCGCTGGCTCTCGGTCGCGAATCGGTCCTGATCCTCGCGCGAGATCGCGAAGTCGTCGGCGACGTTCTCGGCGGTCTCGGGCATCGAATCGATGCCGAATTCGGCCTTGAGGCGCTTGTTGACGAAGCGCCATCCGATCGTCGTGTCGTAGACGGCGTTGGCCCGGCTGAACGCGGTTTCGGCCTTGGGCATCACGAACGGCGCGCGCGACATGCTCTCGACGCCGCCCGCGACGATCAGGTCGGCGTCGCCGGTACGAATCGCGCGCGCGGCCATCGCGACCGCGTCCATGCCGGAGCCGCACAGCCGGTTGAGCGTGGTTCCGGGTGCGGTGGTGCCGAGCCCGGCGAGTAGGGCGGCCATGCGCGCGACGTTGCGATTGTCCTCGCCCGCCTGATTCGCGCAGCCGAGGATCACGTCGTCGAGCGCGGCCCAGTCGACGCCCGCGTTGCGCGCGACCAGCGCCTGAATCGGGGCGGCCGCGAGATCGTCCGCGCGAACCCCGGCGAGGCCGCCGCCATAGCGGCCGATCGGGGTGCGGATCGCATCGCAGATGAAGGCATCGGTCATGGCGGTCAGGTCTCCGTTTCGACAACCGCGCCACCGATGGCGCGGGATAGGCCCTGGAATGAGGCGACGGGGCGCCCCTCGGTGGTTCTCACATCGACGATATAGGCGCCGACCCGCCCTGATAGCGCCGATTCGCGCGCTTCGGCGACAAGAGTTTCACCCTCGCGCGCCGCCGACAGGAACAGGATCGAAGCCTGTTGGGCGACGGTGACGCGATTGCGCGAATTGCAGGCATAAGCGAAAGCCGTGTCGGCGAGCGCGAAGATCATGCCGCCGTGGGCGGTACGGTGGCCGTTTATCATGTCCGGCCGCAAGCGCATCGACACGCGCGCATAGCCGACCCGTACCTCTTCCAGCACCAGACCCCAGGCGCGGGCCGTGCCTTCCTGCGCCATCATGGTGCGGGTGACACGGCTGGCGAGCGCGTCGCCATCGCCTTCCTGATCGTCTTCCTGCTTGCTCTGCCCGGCGGGTGGAGCGAGATTGTTCCGGTCGTTGTCCATATTGTCGTCCTATCCGCTCTTTTCGCTCTTGCCAATAATTGTCCGACCGGGCAGTTTATTAAACAATCAATCCGGGAGAGGCCGGTGCCTTTTGATACGATCCAGTACGTTGCCGCAGACGGAATCGCCCGCCTGACACTGAACCGCCCCGATCGATTGAACAGCTTTACCGTCGCAATGCACGAAGAAGTCGCGCGGGTGCTGGCCGACGCCGAAGCGGACCCGGCCATCCGTGTCGTCGTTCTCAGCGGGGCAGGGCGGGGGTTCTGCGCCGGGCAGGATCTCGGCGACCGCGCCGTCGCGCCGGGCGGCACGCCGGTCGATCTCGGCGAGTCGATCGATCGATACTATGCGCCGCTGATCCGCCGGCTGACCGGCATGGCGAAGCCCGTGCTGTGCGCGGTGAACGGCGTCGCGGCGGGGGCCGGGGTCAATATCGCGCTCGCCTGCGATATCGTCATCGCGGCGCGGAGCGCCAGGTTCATCCAGTCCTTCGCCAATATCGGGCTGATCCCGGATTCGGGGGGGACGTGGATATTGCCGCGCCTGATCGGCCAGGCCCGCGCGCTCGGCCTCGCCCTCACTGGCGATCCCCTGCCGGCGGAAACCGCCGCGGCGTGGGGAATGATCTGGAAGTGCGTCGAAGACGATCAACTGGTCGACGAGGTCGACGCGCTGGCGCGGCGATTCGCGACCGGCCCGACGCGCGGCCTTGCCGCCACCAAGGCGTTGATCCGTCAGGCTTCGCTGCGTTCGCTCGACGAGGAACTCGGGCTTGAGCGGGATGCGATGCGCGAACTCGGGCGCAGCGCGGACTATCAGGAAGGCGTGGCGGCGTTCATGGCGAAGCGGCCGGCGGTTTTCACCGGCCGATGACGGCGCCTGCTTTCATCAGGGGAAGACGATGACCACGATGCTGCGGAGCTATGTCGCGAATCAATGGGCCGCGGCCGGCGGCGGGACGACGCCGATTCATTCGGCCGTGACCGGCGCTGTCGTCGCGACGACGGGAAGCGATGGCGTCGATTTTCGGGCGATGCTCGATCATGCGCGGACCGTGGGCGGGCCGGCGTTGCGCGCGATGACGTTCCATGCCCGCGCCCGGATGCTCAAGGCGCTCGCCCAGGCGATCGTCGCGCGCAAGGAAGAGTTGTACGCGCTGTCCTGGGCCACCGGCGCAACCCGCGCCGACAGCTGGATCGACATCGAAGGCGGCGCAGGGACGCTGTTCGTCACCTCGTCCAAGGGCCGCCGCGAACTGCCCGACGACGTCGTGCTGATCGACGGCGCGGCCGAGCCCATCGGGAAGCGCGGCAGCTTCATCGGCCAGCACGTCTATACCTCGCTCACAGGTGCGGCGGTCCACATCAACGCTTTCAACTTTCCGGTCTGGGGGATGCTCGAAAAGCTGGGGCCGACCCTGCTGGCCGGCGTCCCGGCGATCATCAAGCCGGCATCCTCGACCGCCTATGTCGCCGAGGCGGCGTTCCGCATCCTGATCGAGGCCGGCGTCGCCCCGCCGGGCGCGCTACAGCTGATCATGGGGTCGACCGGCGATCTGTTCGATCACCTTACCGGGCAGGATGTGGTGTCGTTCACCGGCTCGGCCGAAACGGCGACCAGACTCCAGGCGCACCCGGTCATCGCACGCGAGGCGGTGCGTTTCGTTGCCGAACGGGATTCGCTCAATGCCTCGGTGCTCGGCCCCGACGCCACGCCGGACAGCCCCGAATTCGATCTGTTCATCGCCGAGGTCGTCCGCGAGATGACGGTGAAGGCGGGGCAGAAGTGCACCGCCATCCGCCGCGCGTTCGTTCCCGCCGGGATGCTCGACGCGGCGGAAGCCGCGCTCGGCGAGCGCCTTGCCGGCGTCGTCGTGGGCGATCCGCAGACTGAAGGCGTGACGATGGGGCCGCTCGTCAGCCTCGCCCAGCGCGAGGATGTGCGGGCGAAGGCCCGGCTCCTTGCAAGCCAGACGCGGCTGGCTTTCGGCCGCATCGATAGCGTCGAGGTGGCCGGCGGGGCCAGCGAAGGCGGCGCGTTCGTGTCGCCACTGCTGTTCCGCGCCGACGACCCGTGGCGCGCCGATCTGGTCCACGATGTCGAGGCGTTCGGGCCGGTGGCGACGCTGATGCCTTATGCCGACCTGTCTGACGCGGTGGCACTCGCCAATCGCGGCAAGGGATCGCTGGCGCTGTCGCTGTTCACCCATGACCCGGCGGTGGCGCGGCAATTCGTGCTCGGCGCGGCGGCGTTTCACGGCCGTATCGTCTTGATCGACCGTGATTCGGCGCGCGAATCCACCGGCCACGGCTCGCCGCTGCCGATGCTGGTGCACGGCGGGCCGGGCCGGGCCGGCGGCGGCGAGGAGATGGGCGGGGTTCGCGGCGTCAAGCATTATATGCAGCGCTCGGCGTTGCAGGGCAGCCCGCGCCTGCTGTCCGCGATCGTCGGCCAATGGCTACCCGGCGCGCCGCAGCCCGATGCCGCCGTGCATCCGTTTCGCCAGCGCTTCGGCGAACTGGCGATCGGCGCGACGCTGCGCGCCGGCCCGCGTGTCGTGACGCTCGACGACATCGAACATTTCGCGACGTTCACCGGCGACACCTTTTATGCCCATATGGATGAGGAAGCGGCGGCGGCGAACCCGTTCTTTCCGGGCCGGGTCGCGCACGGCTACCTGTTGCTGGCCTTCGCCGCGGGCCTGTTCGTCGATCCCGCGCCGGGCCCGGTTCTTGCCAATTACGGCTTGGACAGCCTGCGTTTCGTGAAGCCGGTATCGCCCGGCGAGGCGATCAGCGTCACGCTGACGGTCAAAGCCAAGACGCGGCGCGGCGACGAGTATGGCGAGGTGCGCTGGGCGGTGAGCCTGACGGACAGCGGCGGCGAACTGGTCGCGACCTATGACCTGCTGACAATGAACGCATATTGAGGGGTGAGGGCGAGGCAATGATCGAGGTGAATTATGGTCCGACGAACGGCGATGAACTGAAGGCGTTGCAACTCGACCGTCTGAAGGCGACGCTGGCGCATGCCTACGCGCATTCGCCCTATTACCGACAGCGCTTCGATGCCCACGGCGTATCGCCCGACGATCTGCGGTCGCTCGCCGATCTCGCGCGCTTTCCGTTCACGGCCAAGACGGATCTGCGCGAGACCTATCCGTTCGGGATGTTCGCGGTGCCGATCGAACGGGTTTCGCGGATTCACGGCTCGTCCGGGACCACCGGCAAGCCCACCGTCGTCGGCTATACCGAGGCCGATATCGCCACCTGGGCGGCGCTCGTCGCGCGCTCGATCCACGCCGCCGGCGGCCGGCCGGGGATGAAGGTACATGTCGCCTACGGCTACGGTCTGTTTACCGGCGGCCTCGGCGCGCATTACGGCGCGGAGGCGCTCGGCTGCACGGTCATTCCGATGTCGGGCGGGCAGACCGAGAAGCAGGTTCAGCTGATCTGCGATTTCAAGCCCGACGTGATCATGGTGACGCCGAGCTATATGCTGGCGATTCTCGATGAATTCCGGCGGCAGGGCATCGATCCGCAGGCGTGTTCGCTGCGGTACGGCATCTTCGGCGCCGAGCCGTGGACCGAGGCGATGCGGCGTGAGATCGAGACTGCGTTCAATATCCGCGCCACCGACATTTACGGCCTGTCCGAGGTGATGGGGCCGGGCGTCGCGCAGGAATTCCTCGATGATGACGGCGGGCCCACGATCTGGGAGGACCATTTCTATCCCGAGATTGTCGATCCCGAGACCGGCGAGCCGCTGCCCGACGGCGAGGAAGGCGAACTCGTCTTTACGTCGCTGACCAAGGAAGCGCTGCCGATCATCCGGTATCGCACGCGCGATCTGACCCGGCTGCTGCCGGGATCGCGGACGCCGATGCGCCGGATGGCCAAGATTACCGGGCGATCGGACGACATGCTGATCATTCGCGGCGTCAACGTCTTTCCAAGCCAGATCGAGGAACTGGTGCTGCGCTGCCCCGGCCTCGGCCCACATTTCCTGATCGAGGTGAGCCGGCCGAACCGGATGGACGAGGTGCTGATCCACGTCGAGGCGCGAAGCGGTGTCGAGGCGGCGGCGCGCGGCGAGCAGGGGCGCCTGCTATGCAAATATGTGAAGGACGTGGTGGGTATTTCCGCGCAGACCCGGGTCGCGTCACCGGGCGAACTCGAACGCTCCGCCGGCAAGGCGGTGCGGGTGCGCGATTTGCGGCGGGGCTGAACGCGAGGGCGGGTAAGTGCCGCGCGGGCAGACGCCGCTATGGCCTGCACCGAATACGATGGCGCGGTCTCGCCAAAGCCGCGGTCCAGGCCCACCTCACCGTCATATGATAGAAAAATGGCTCATTCCCAATGACCTACGCCCTCCCGCGCACAGGTCTCCTAAACATCGGCTTGGCCGGCAGTCCTATTTCTGCTCGCTTTCGAGGTTCCTCTCGAAGGCGATGCGCGACTGCTCCACGATCTCGTGCAGCAGGCCGGGCTCGACAAAGGCATTGTTGTCGCCGCCATCCCGCCTCGCCTTTTGCTCGAACAGGCCGGTCACTTGCGGATGCGAGGGCAGCACGATGTCGGCCTTCATGGCACCGAGCAGTTCAAAGCTGCTGCGGAAATCCTTCACAATATCCGGGTAGCCCTTGTTGCCGAAAAGGGCGTTGCCCGCGACGCTGATACTACAGGGGAAAATAACCTGCCGCTTCGCGCCCGCGTCGATGTCCGTCAGCGACCATGTCGTGCAGCCTTTCGTATGGCCGGGCGTTAGCGTGGCGGTCATGCGGAGATCGCCGAGCGCAACGACATCGCCGTCATGTAGCACCTTGTCCACCTTGACTGCCGGGAAGCGGACAATGCCATAGTCGGTGTCGCCTTCTGGCGTGCCACTTTCGAGCGCGGGCACATCCTGCTCCATGGCCATGAATGTCGCGCCGGTGTCGTGCTTCAACTGCGCGATGCCGGCGGCGTGGTCGTAATGCGCATGGCTGCTCAGGATAATCTTGACGTCACCGAGCCCGAATCCCAGAGCCCTGATGTTGTCTTCGATCGGCTTGACGTTCTCTGCCAGCGTTCCATCGAGCAGGATCGCCTGCCCGTCCGAGACCAACAGGTAGGAAGCCAGACCGCGCGTACCGACGTAATAGATGTGGTCGGTGATCTTGAACGGTTCCGTCGCTTGGCTCCATGTGGCTGGCGTGGCAGCGAAGGCGAACGAGCCGCCGCCTATACCGAGAGCTAGTGCCAGTATTGATACCGATATTTTTCTCATTTCGATAATTTCCTTCTGGATAGTGACGCACACAAACCGCTTGGTCGTGAGGCGTAATCACTGTGCGCACACCCGGCAAATGACGATGTCTCTACTCGAGCTTTGGAGTAGATTGTGATCTGAGGGATTCACAAGTGGGATGAGTTCTGATTCGACCAGCAGGTTTGGTAGGAGGCCGGCATGGGTGGCACGAGCTTATTCGTAGGCTTCGCGCGACCGGGTGATTGCTCCGGTTAAGGATGAGGGGGTGTCGCGTCGCGAGGCGGCGCGGCGATACCGGATCGGGGAGGCCGGTTCGCGCCTTCGCGGGGGCAGGCTCTACTCGCCCGATCTCAATCCCATCGAAATGGCCTTCGCCAAACTCAAGCACCTGCTCCGGAAAGCCGGAGAATGAACCCGCGACGGCCTGCGGAACCGTATCGGCCAACTCGTCGACATCTTCTCGCCCGCCGAATGCCAAAACTATATCCGACACGCCGGGTACAAACCGATATGATCACGATCCGCTCTAGCCGAGGGCGGCGAGATTGTGCGCCAGCTTTTCCAGCAGCCGGTTGAGGGTGGCGATTTCCGTCTTCGTCATCCGCTGGAACGCTTCGTCATACAGGGCGTCGGCCGCTAGCCACGCCTTGGCGCCGGCGACCTGACCGGCCTCGGTCAAGGTGACTTCGGTGACTCGCGCGTCGCTTGGCCGGGCGTGACAGGTGACGAGCCCTTCCGCCTGCATCCGCTGGACGATCCGCGTCATCGTCGGCAGCTTGGCGATGGCGTGATCGGCGATCTCGCTGACGCTGGCGCATGGCTCCTGATGGAGCACCATCAGCACCCGCCATCGCGGGATGTCGAGGCCGAGCGGCTTGAGCGCCTGCTCCATGTCGTGGAGGTAGCGGCCGTGGGCGCGCGCCAGCCAGTAGAACGGCCAGGTGCGAAAGGAGAAATCCCGTGATGGCGCAGGCCGGTCCGCGCGCGAACGATCGGCTGTTTTCGTCGCGCCTTGCGCTCTCATCAGGCGAGTCTCCTGGTGGGTGATGTCGCGGCCGTCCTTGTCGCCGCGCGCGTTCTGCATAGGCGGTGACGGGCGCGCGCTGTCAAGGGAGGCGGCCATTACCCGCGACATGAAAAACAGCGGCGTCTGCGGGGTGGGCGCGACCGTTAGGGCGCGAAGCCTTTGACCAGTTGCGCGCGGACGCCGTTCACGTCGACGAGGCGGCTGGCGCGGTAGGCCGCAACCTCATCCGCTGTATATTCCTTGAACGAACCCGCCGTCGCGCCGCCCTTGGCGATGAGGAGCCAGTTCATCAGATCGGCGAGATCGGCGTCGCTCAGCTTCGAATTGGCGGAGCCCGGCACCTGGATCAGGAAGGCGCGGCCGCCTTCCACCGAGAGAAACCGCACCAGTTCGCCCTTGATCGACGGCACGCTGCCGGCAAGGCCGCTGCCGTCGGGCAAATGGCAGCCCTGACAGTCGAGCTTGTAATTCGTCGACGGCGACCGCCCGTTGCGCGCGATGTCGGCGGTATGCGCGGGCGCCGTGCCGCGCGCCGAGACCGCGACCACCGCCGCCGCCGCGACGCATGCGAGAGGGAGGATGGCACGCATCCGTCGCCTCAGCTTGCGGCCCCCAGCACCACCGCCGTCGAGCAATTATAGGCGATGCCGGCTTGCGTGCCGAGGCACCAGTTGATGTCGTTCGACGTGGCCGGCTGATGAACCGGAGTATCGCCTTCGTTGGTGTTGCAGGCGCAGCGTCCGCAGCCACTCTTGCCGCAGCAGTCGTTGTACGAAATGATATAATCCTTGTTGTCGACCGGGTTGCGGCAGGTGCCGACCCATGTGATCGGCGACGGTTCGGTGCCCGGCGGGCAGCTCGACGCCGATCCGCCGCAGCACGAACAGAGGAAGCCGTCGATCGCGCAGTACCGCCAATAATCGCACGATTGCGGATCGCCGGTTTCGCCGGGCTGCGCCGCGCTCGCCCGCGCTACCGGCAGCAGCGGAAAAGTTGAGGCGATGCCGAACGCGCCCACCCGGCTGAAGAAACTCCGTCGCGAGAGGTTGCGCGCGGCCGAACGGCTCATGCGCTCCATGATGCGATCCAGTCTGGTCATCCTCTAGCTCCCATCCTTCTCAGGAGGCCGCGTTGCGGCGTGTAAGATAATCCTGAATCGAGGCGATGCCACTGCGTTGCGCCTCGAACAGGCTTTCGACATGTTCGCGATTGTTGATCAGGCCTTTCGCCACGATCCGGCCCTCGGCGTCGAGCAGTACCGCATAAGGCAGTTTGGCGACGCCGTGGGCGCGGCCGAGATCGGTCGACAGAACGAAGGGATAGCCGTGGAGCTTTTCCCGGTCGATCAACTTCCGCTGGCGCTCCTCGTCGCCGTCGCTGGCCAGGATGAGGCGGGTGCCGTCCTGCTCGCGGACGATCGACAGCAGGACCGGCAGCATGGTTTTGCAGATCGCGCAGGTCGGCGACAGGAAGAACAGCAGGGTCGAGACGCTGTTCTCGTTTGCGCCGCCGACCCGGACCTGCCCGCCGTTCAGGCTCGGCAGGTCGAACGCCGGCGCGATGTCGCCCACCTTCGGGCCGCCCGGCAAGGTCAGCGCGCCGACCGGGCCGAGCCGCTCGTGCAGCATCCCGACCTGACGGAACAGCCCGACCACCATCACTGCGAGCAACAGGATAACGACCCATTGCACCGCGAACGCCGCGAGAAATGCCGTGCTCATGATTGCGCTGTGCTCCCCTGGGATCGTATCGCGGCGAACTGTTCGAAGGCGATGTAGAGCAGGGGCAGCGCGAGGAGCGCGCCGATGCCCGAGATCAGATCGGCGGCGCCGAGCGGGCGGCCCGACACCGGGGCGAGCGCTACCCCGAGCGCGACGGCGCCGAGAGCGATGTTGCGCAGCACCAGCGCCCAGCTGATCGACGGCCGCGCCGCGCCGAACCCGACGCATCCGCAATCGATATGCGACCGGCCGCGCATCAGATTGATCGCCATCGCCACCGCGTAAAGCAACAGCAGCCCGGCCGGCAGCGCCAGCGTGAGAGCCGGCGCGGCAAAGGCCGCCCACAGCGCGGCCAGCGCGGCCGCCGCCTCGGCGATGACGAGGGTTCCGGCGGCGAAGGGCGCGGCCGGTGTCGGCATCAGCTGGTAATGATCGACGATCTCGCGAAACGCCCCGAACCGCAACGCCTTCTCAGCCGCGCCCGCCACGAACAGTAGCGCGAGCGCGAGCGCGACGATCAGGACGACGAGCGGGTCGGTCACGGCGCGACGGGGGCGGGCTGAATCACGGACAGCGTCGGGCTGAGGCCGGCCGTCTCGCGCAGCAGCTTGCCGCTTGCGGGATCATAGATCTTGAAGTTGCTGTCGCCGAACATCGCGGTGAACAGCAGCGGCTTGTCGTCCTGGCTGATCGCCACCGCCGTGGCCGGGGCGTCGAGCACGATGCGCTGGATGCGCTGGCCCTTCGCCACGTCATAGACCCAGAGTTCGGTGCCGGGATCCTTGTGCGATCCGGGGCCGCCCTGGTGCATCAGCACGTACAGCTTGCCGGAAGCCTTGTGATATGCGGCGGTCTGCATCGCGCCGGGGAGCCAGCCGGTATCGTCCTTGCCGAGCAGCGACCAGGTGCGGACGAGTTGCGGCAGGGCGCCCTTCTGCTCGAGGACGTGGACCTTGCCCTTGTGGGTGAAGAACAGCCACTGGCTCCCGGTCCAGACACCCTTTTCGGTTACGGGGTCGTCGGGCGGAAACAGCTTTTTGGTGCTCGCGCCCAGCGTGACCTGGCCGTTGTCGTCGAGCGTCGCGGTCTGGAGCGCGCCGTCGCTGCACACCAGGAAGAAGCTGCGCGGGCCAGTGGGGAACATGAGGCCGCAACCCGACGTCGTCGTCTCGCCGACCGTCTTCTGCTGCACCATGTCGATCACCGTCACCGACTGTTCGGGCGTGAAATTGTAGATCAGCCCGAAGCGGCCGTCCGGCATGACCGGCGCTGTCGAGATGAAGGGCATGCCGCTGTAGCGCTTGGTCGGGATCACCGCCTCGGCGCCCGGTGTGAGATCGCTGGTCTTGTAGAATGTCACGACGTCGGTGCGCTCGCCGCGCGTGCCGCGGGACAGATAGGTGCTCGGCACCGCGATCGTCTTGCCGTCGGGCGAGAGCATCAGAACGCCGTGCGAATAGCCGGCACTGATCATGCCGAGCATCTGGCCGGTGTCGCCGTCGATGAGATAGGCGCGCCCGTCGACCATCCGGTCGAAAGCGATGTCGTTGACCCAGACCCAATGCGGCTGCATTGTTTCAGCCAGCGTCTCTTTGACCAGCTCCTCGGGCTGCAGTTCGGCCTGCGCCGTCGCCGCCGTCAGCGCCAACACCGAAAGGGCGGCAAGTTTCGCCATTGTCCTCACCGTTCGTCTCCCGCCGTGGTTCGTCCCATGGGTTTCATGCAGGGGTATCCGGATTAAGGGCATCCGAATTACCGGGGTGCCGGGCCACGGCCGTCGATCGGCCGGGTACGGTTCGCACGAAGAATGTGGCTGATGGTCGCGTTTCCGCGCATATCGGGCTCTCCCTCCCGGCTGTTTTCCGTCGCTTGATTCTCTCGACTTGACCCGAGCATGGCCGCGCGCGAGAAATAATTCAAGAATAAACCAAACGATTGGTCGGTCTTCGTCGGTGTGGCTGATGAATGTATGGCGATTGACTCGGCCGCGCCAACGGTGGGAACAAGCGAGGCATGGGCAGCATGCGGGGCAGTCTTGACCTTGGCGACGGGCCGCCGCGCCGGCGGATGGAGCGGTGGAACGAGGCGCTGTCTGACGTCTTTACCGCCA
>Ga0182740_1002467_pt1 | contig 11259 bp, 13 predicted proteins | sample eDN5th37CKraftBY_FD_128872 | JGI IMG/M metagenome (GOLD analysis project Ga0182740, IMG submission 128872) | Enriched backyard soil microbial communities from Emeryville, California, USA - eDNA 5th pass 37_C Kraft BY (version 2) (version 2) | ecosystem: Environmental > Terrestrial > Soil >...
AATAACCGCTTAACCGCCAAAGCGCGATAACTCGGCAACGAAAAATTGTCCAAACCGGCAGCCCCGATGCGGACATTTTAGCCAAGACCGCGGTGCGCGGAGCGCGAAAAGACGCGCGGATGCACTGCAGACAAGTCGCGTGAGTAGGTGGAGAGTAAGATGAAAAAGCAAATTCTGGCGTTGACCATGCTGACAGTCGCTGCGGCGACCGGCGCCGCTTCCGCCGCCGATCTGCCGCGTGACTCGTATTATTCGCAACCCGCGGCCGGCTCCTATTACAACTGGGCCGGCTGGTACGCCGGCGCCATCGTCGGCTATCAGTGGGGCGACGTGCCCGGCACCAATACCAAGCCGAGCGGCGTCCTTGGCGGCCTCACCGGCGGCTACAACTGGCAGCAGGGCCAGTTCGTGTTCGGCGGCGAAACCGACCTCCAGATCTCCGGCGCCGACGACACCTTCGCGCCCTACAAGTTCTCCAACCCGTGGTTCGGCACCTTGCGCGGCCGCGTTGGCATGGCCTGGAACAACATCCTGTTCTACGGCACCGGCGGTATCGCCTATGGCGGCCTGAAGGGCGAAAGCGGCGCCCTCTCGGAATCCAAGACCCATGTCGGCTGGACCCTCGGCCTCGGCGTCGAACTCGGCCTCGCCCGGCAGTGGTCGGCCAAGATCGAGTATCTCTATGCCGATCTCGGCAACCGGACCTACTCGATCACCGGTGTCGGCAACGGCCTGGAATCGAACTTCATTCGCGTCGGCGTGAACTATCATTTCTAGCGACTGGGTGGATGCCCGCCTGCTCGCGATCGGGCCCCGGACCTCTGGTCCGGGGCCTTTTTCGTGGCGCCGCTAAGTCATCGTTGCGCCTGCGCAAGAGGCCTTTCTGTAAATCCTATATAAATTTTCGATCATCCAAGTATTCACTGAAGAGAAACATGGCTTAGACCGCCCGGAATTGCGGCCATAAAGTGACTTTTGGTTGTTTGTAACGTGTCATAGAACTCCGCATAACTTGTTGTTATCTGTGGCTTATTTGCACTAGACGTGACAACGAAAGCGAATACTGTGCGGCCAGGTTTTGTGGGGCTTCACGACGGAGAAGTTTGAGATGAAGCGTTTCGTTCTTGCCGCCGCTGCTTTGGCGGTTGTGTCCTCGATGACCGCGGCCAACGCTGCGGACCTGCCGCGCCGCGAGGCGATGCCGACCAAGGCGCCGGCCTATATTGCCCCGATCTACAACTGGTCCGGCTTCTATGCCGGTATCAACGGCGGCGGCGGCTGGGGCAATGCCTCGGTCAGCGGCCCGCTCTCGACCGGCGGCGACTTCGACACCTCGGGCGGCCTGATCGGCGGCACCCTCGGCTATAACTTTCAGATGAACCAGGTCGTGTTCGGTCTGGAAGGCGATGTCGACTGGAGCAACCTCAAGGGCGACGCCACCTGCGCCGTCGGCGTCTCGTGCGAAGCCAAGAACAACTGGCTTGGCACCGCGCGCGGCCGCATCGGCTACGCCTTCGATCGCTTCCTGCCCTACGTCACGGGCGGTCTCGCCGTCGGCGACGTGAAGACTTCGGCGACCGGTTTCGGCAGCTCGTCGGAGACCAAGGCCGGCTGGACCCTCGGCGGCGGCGTCGAAGCCGCCATCTCCGGTCCGTGGACCGCGAAGGTCGAGTATCTCTACGTCGATCTGCAGGACGCCAGCGCGCCGCTCGGTTCGACCACCGACTTCCGCAGCAACATCGTTCGCGGCGGTTTGAACTATCGCTTCTAAGCAGCGTCAAACAACAACTCTGCGAAAAACCCCGGAGCTTCCTCCGGGGTTTTTTGTTGTCCGGCCGGCATGGCTGTTGCGTCCGCGCAACAGGCGCGAAGTTCCTGCATTAACTCGCTGAACCGCCTGTGCCGCACCGGAACAGTTCGAGGGAACGCGCGTTTCAATTGGCATCGGGGGACGGCGCAGCCGCGTCCGTCCGAATGTCTCACATTCGAGTGATGAGGTGCGTCATGAAAAAGCTTCTTCTCGCCACCGCCGCGGTCGTCGCGATGGGTGTGGTTTCCGCGCAGGCCGCCGATCTGCCGCGTCAGGTGAACAAGGCGCCGGCCTATGTGCCGCCCGCGCCGGTGCTCTACAACTGGACCGGTCCCTATGCCGGTATCAGCGGCGGCGGTTCGTTCGGTTCGGGCTCCGATGCCGGAATCGTCGGCGGTACGCTCGGTTACAACTTCCAGAGCGGCCCGTGGGTGTTCGGCCTCGAGGGCGACATGAACTGGCTGAGCCACACCAACGCCGCGGTTCGCAATAACTGGCTCGCCACCATCCGCGGCCGCCTCGGTTACGCGATGGGTTCGAACGGCTCGATCCTGCCGTACATCACCGGCGGCGCTGCGTTCGGCGATGTCAGCAACTCGGTCGCGGGCGTCGGCATGGTGAGCGACAATGAAAGCGGCTGGACCCTCGGCGGCGGCGTTGAAGCCGCTATCTCGGGCCCGCTGACCGCCAAGCTCGAATATCTCTACGTCGATCTCGGCGACGGCCCGACCTTGGCCGGCGTCGGCTCGAACTACCACTCCAACATCGTCCGCGCCGGCCTCAACTACCGGTTCTGATCGACGTTCGAGCACTCCAAGACTGCTGAGCAGACTGCAAAGCCCCGGCCTTCGTGCCGGGGCTTTTTTATCGCGTCATGCGCCGGCGCGCGCGGCTCACGCCGGTTTGGTTTTGGCGAAAGCCGGCACACGCGCCGCAAACTGATCGAGCCACGCGACAAGCTTTGGATGGTCGGGGCGCCAGCGCCCTTCGAGGCGGAGATCGAGATAACCCAGCGCGCAGGCCAGCGTGATCGGGCCCACATCCGGGACCTCACCGATCGCCGGTGGCGAAGCTTCGAGCACGGCGAGCGCGCGGTCGATCTTGCCGAGCTGGCGATCGATCCAGGCCTGCACCTTCATCTCCGGTTTACGGAAACGGCCCTCATAGACGATGAGCAGCGCCGCATCGAGAATGCCGTCGCACAGCGCCTGCATGCGCAAGGCGGCGAAGCGCGCCTTCGGTTCGCTCGGCAGGATGCGGCCGCCGCCGGCGAGGTGATCGAGATATTCGAGGATGACCGGCGAGTCGAACAAGGTCGTGCCGTCTTCCAAGACCAGCGTCGGGATCTTGCCGAGCGCGTTCTGGTCGAGAAAGGCCGGCTCCGGCGCGATGGTGTCGGCATCGCTCAGCTCAATACGTTCGCTGAGGCCGAGAATGTCGGCGGCGATTTTGACTTTGCGCACGAAAGGCGAAGCGGGGCTGTGACGCAGGATCATCATGGCGCATTCCATCATTGACGCAATTGACGCGGCCCCTCACGCGCGGGTTCTCACTGGCCCACGCTGATGATGGCACCGTTGTCTGCTGACGCGCACGGAAGGTGCGCGCTTGACGATCCCTTACCGCATAACCGCGCGGCGCACGCAAGCGCGGTCAGCGCCGCCGCGGCTAGCTGACGATGAGGTTGACCGCCTTGGGACCCTTGCCCTTCTTGTCCGGCTCGACGTCGAAGGTGATCTTCTGACCTTCGTTCAGAGACTTCAGCCCGGCCTGCTCCACGGCGGTGATATGCACGAACACATCGCGCGCGCCGTCGTCCGGCTTGATGAAGCCGTAACCGCGTTCGGTATTGAAGAATTTGACGACACCAGTTTGCGCCATCGAGAAGCTCCTCCCGCACTGCTCTTTTCACCGGCCCCACGCACGGTGAATCGACACGGCTTTCACGGACGGAGAAATCTCTGGCCTGACCGGGCCTAGTTATTCCGCCGGCCCCCCACAGGAGGCGGAAACGCCATTGCCAACCGACGAACTACACACCAAGTCCGCCCGCGTGGAAAGAGATTAGTGAGGGCTCAGGCGCCCGGCTTGCGCGGTGCAGCAGGCGCCGCTTCGCCGGCCAGCCAGTCGACGCGCATGCTGCCCTCGCCCGGTTCGCGCTCGAGCAGCTGCGCCAGCGGCGGCAGCAGCGCCTGTAATTCGCTCTCCAGCGTCCAGGGCGGATTGACCACAACGAGGCCGGAGCCGTTGAGCCGGCTCTGGTCCTTGAGCTTCGAAACTAACAACTCGGCCCGCAGCACCTTGGCGACCCCGAGCTTGCGCACACGCTTGGCGAGTGCATCGGCTTCGCCGCGCCCCTTAATCGGATACCATAGCGCGTAGATGCCGGTCGCCCACTTGCGATGGGCCAGGCCCAGGGTGTGAGACAGCCGATGGAAGTCGGCGTCCTCCTCGAACGGCGGATCGACCAGCACCAGACCGCGGCGCTCCGGCGGCGGCACATACGCGGTCATGGCCGACCAGCCGTCGGTGGCGATCACCTTGATGCGGCCGTCATGGCGCAGGTGACGCTCGAGTTGGCCTGCCGCCTTCGGTTCGACCTCACAGGCAATCAGGCGGTCGTTGGCGCGCAGGAAGGCGCGCACCAGCGCCGGCGAGCCGGGATAGAGCTTGACCGTGCCGCGCTCGTTGAGTGCTCCGACGACGTCGAGATAGGGCTCGAGCAGCGCCTTGGCGCGGTCCGGCAGTTCGCCCGCCGCTGCCGCCGCGACCAGCCGGCCGATGCCGGCCTGCCATTCACCGCCGCGCTGCGCTTCGGACGTTGTCAGATCATAGAGCCCGCCGCCGGCATGGGTATCGATGACGCGGAACGCCGCCGGCTTCTCGGTGAGATAGCTGAGGATGCGGCATAACACCGCGTGCTTGAACACGTCGGCGACGTTTCCGGCATGAAAGGCGTGGCGATAGTTCAACGCGTCGGTCCCTGAAGGCTGATGCCGACCGGTTACGCCATTATCGCCGGAGCTTCAACGCGGGGCGCGGCGCAGGCCGAATTCACGCCGCGGCGGCACCCAGCGCGGCGGCGGCGCGGGCGGGTCGCGGCGCAGCGCGTTGACGCTCTGCCGCAGCGCCAGGCGCCACCGCGCCGGCACCCGCGCCGCACGCAACAGCTGCCGCAGCGCGAGCCACGCCAGACGCGCCATCACCCACAACGCCGCGACCGCGCCGAGGCCATGCATGGCGGCAGACAACATCGGCTGCTCAATCGCCAGCGGCCACAGCGCCATATAGCTGAGGCCGACGAACCAGACCGCAAAACTGAGGTAATTCCAGACCCGATTCATCGCCCGCGCTCCCGCCGGTTCCGGCAAGCCGCGTTAATCTGCGTCAATCGTGATTCAAATTTAAGGGACAATCGAGGAGGACGCGAAAGCTTTGCCCGCGAAATACCCGCGAGCGTTAGCAGCGGTTTAATGCGATCACAGACTCGCGCAGAGCCCGTCGCAAGCGCGGCACGCAACAGCGGAAGGTGTCGCAAATCGGCACCGATCGCGGCGAATAAACAACCGGCCGTCAGCCGCCGCGGATCGCCGGCATCACGACTCTGTCGCGGCGGCAGGCGCGGCGCGTCATTTCAGGACAAGCGCGAAACGCGAAGTCCTTGCCGATGCAGATGCGCACTTCGCTCAGGCGCTTGCTGTCGCAGGTGACCGCAAGTTCATCATGCGACAGACCGGGATTGGCCTTGATGAAAGCGCTCGCGACTTCGCCGGGCGACACCATCACCGGCTTGGCATGGTCGAGAAACTGTTCGGGTATTTTCACCACCGACCGCGCCTTGCGCACCGCCTCGAAATAGGCGCCGGCTGACAGGCCCGAACACGTGCCGTGGCGATCCCACTCGTGATAGACGAGCCGCGGGCTCGGCATCAGATCGAGCATGGCGCCGACAATGGCGCGGTTGAGCCGCGGCGCCGGCACCTTGCAGTAGGACGGGAAGCCCCGATCGTATTGCGGCCACAAGCCGTGCACGACGAAGGCGAAAGGCCGCCCGGCACATTGCTGATCGCGCGTACGGCCGCCATTGCGTTCGGCCGCCGCCTCGCAATAGGACGGCGACCACGACAGCGACAGCACATAGAAATCGAACTGGCCTGGCGCGTTCTGCCGCCGGTCTGTCTGCGCGAAGGCGACGACGGCAAATAGGAACACGAAACACGAGGCGACCGCGCCGGTGCGCGCCGCCCGGCCGAACCAGCCGACCACCCGCCGGCCGCGTTTGGCCGCTTGGTCGAAAGCGCGCTGCGTTGGCGTTGGCGGCTGCTGGCTAGGCGTCATCGCGCCCCCCCGGAAGAACAAAGCCCGAATTGATCTGCGGCAAAGTTTCATCACAGTTTAGCCTCAATATTAGAACATATCAAGAACATAACGCGATCAAATTTGCATGATTTCACAGCCTGCTGCTGCGTTGCAGCGGGCTTCAAAGCAGTTGCGGTAAAAGACCACCGGTCCTTAGGGGAGCGCCATCTTGCAGGCCGGGCTGTAGGCCATGTTGCGATCGTAACCGACCACGCACCAGGTCACGCCCCACGTGGCGCCGATCTCGCCGCCGTCCTCGGTGATGTAGAAATTGACCCGGTGCTTGCGGCCGTCATTGACCTCGGCCACCGCCGTGCAGAACCGGCGCGGGATGGTGCCACGGGCCCAGGGCCGGAACGCCACCTGACGGACCCGCTCGTAGCCGAGAATCTGGGCATTGGAGTTCCAGAACCGGCTTTCCTTGGTTTCGAAGCGGTCGGAGATAGTGCCAAGCGCCGCCTCGCAGGACGGGACGTCGCCGTCATAATTGGGACCGGAGAGATAGAAGTTCTTCTCCAGCCATCCCGCCGCCTGCGCACTGCCGCCGCCGAAGGCAGCCGCGACGAGAGCGGCCATCGCCGCCATGCCCGCACGCCGGGCGAAACGATCGAACGTCATCATGAACCATTACTCCGAGTGACGCGGCATCCTAGCGCAGGCCGTCGGCCAGCGGAAAGTCGGAAAAAAGTCGGCCGCGGCCAGCCGCGCCGCAGACGAGGGTACCATGCCGCGCCGGCGCGCTTTGCGTTAGTCACAGATTCGGTGACGCGCTCGTCGAGTTGACCACAGATTCGGTGGCCCCAGGACTCGCGACTCCGCTTGCAGCGCACCATGATCCTGCGCACGCGAATCGAGTCGCTTGTCGGATTCGCTCTGGTGAGTGCCGTTCGCGTTGCGTCACGATCGGCATCGTCGCGTTTGGTGTATCGCGTTTTCGTACGTCGCGTTGCGTTGACGACAAGTTGCGTCGAAAAAAGTGGTGGTGGCGTTGCGTGGCCGCATGCGACCGCGTCGCTTGCGTTTGTTGTGTGCGTTTGTTGTGTGCGTTTGTTGTGTGCGTTTGTTGGCGTTGCCGGAAGTGTGTGTGTTGCGTAGCGCGTTGGCCGCGTGGCGTTGCGTAACGGGGACGTTTACTGACTGGCCATCAGGCGTTGCGGCGTTGGCTGCCGGCATGTGCCGGCAGCCGCGCCGAAAGCATCATTTTCATTTGTCGCTCGGCGCGATTTCAAGAGCGCCAATTGCCCAGCACCGCTTGCGTCAGTGTCAGCGCCGCGACCGCGGCGGTGTCGGCGCGCAGGATCAGCGGACCGAGCGACAGCCGCACGATGTTCGGCCGCTGCATCAACAGCGCGCGCTCCGCTTCGGAGAAGCCGCCTTCCGGCCCGATCAGCACCGCGAGCTTCTGCGCCGCTGCCGCATCCGACGGCACCAGCGCGCTCGGCTGCGACCGCGCCTTACCGAGCGCGGTGATGGCGTCGGCCACCTCGGCATCCTCGTCGCAGAAGATCAACAACCGTTCGGGATCGCCCGCGGCCACGGACTTGAGCTGTACCGGCTCGGCGACCTCGGCGATCGTCAGCACGCCGCATTGCTGCGCCGCTTCGATGACATTGGCGCGCATGCGCTCGAGGTTGATGCGGGTGACCTGCGTGTGCTGCGTCAGCACCGGGCGGATGCGCGTGACGCCGAGTTCGACCGCCTTCTGCACCATGTAGTCGAGCCGCGCGTGCTTGAGCGGCGCGAACAGGAAATCGAGATCGGCCCGTGGCGGCTGCGGCCGATGCTGGCGGTCGAGCCTGGCAGCGACGCGCTTGCCGCTGCCGCAAAGTTCCGCACCCCACTCGCCGTCGCGGCCGTTGAACACGAGCACGGCGTCGCCGGCCTGGAGCCGCAGCACGTTGCACAGATGGTTGGCCTGGTGGCGGTCGAGCGGTACTTCGGCGCCGGCCGCCAAAGGAGCATCGACATGGATGCGCGGCGTGCGGAAATCGTAGTGAGGCATGCGGGAGGTCGGTCCGGAATTAGCTTTTGACATAGCGGCGCCAGGCCGGATTACCGGCCGCGGCGGCGATTTAACGCAAATTGCCGCCTTCCCGACGCATTCGATGGGTTGTTATAAGCCTCTCCGCGGCCCACCGCTAATATTGTGCAGTGGCCGGGAAAGGAGCCGCCAATGAGCCTGTGCCGGGCTTTGACATTTGCCATTTGCCTGTCGCCGCTGCTTGCCAGCGGCGCTGCCGCCCAGGCCGCTTGGCCCAAGCCGCAGCAGCCATCCGGCGCGTGGCCGGCCGCGACCTCGCAGCAGGAGCCCGGGGCTCAGCCGGAAGCCGCGCCGCAGGCGCAGCCAGCGCCCGCGGCCGCCTGGCCCGCCCCCGCCGCGCGCACGGCGCCTTCCGGGGCTTGGCCGGCGCCGTCGTCGTCGGCAGCCGCGCCGCCGCAGCAGGGCTTCATCCCGCCGCCAACCGGCTTCGGCCCGTCGCTTGGCGCGCCGCAGCAGGCTCAGCAGGAGCCCCCCTGCTTCAGCGACTTCATGAAGCTGCGCCAGGAGGCCGACAAGAGAGGCCGCGCCCTCCAGGAGGCCAGCAAGAAGAAAGTTCCGCCAACGGTGGCCTGCAAGCTGTTCAATGAATACTCCGCCTCGGAGAACAAGCTGGTGAAATACGCCAGCACCAACGCCACCAAATGCGAGATCCCCAAAGAGGTGGTCGAAAACCTCACCAAGAGCCACGCCAAGACCAATGAGGTCCGCGCTCGGGTCTGCCAGGTGGCTGCCGCTGGCCCGCCGAAGCCGCGCGGCCCGAGCTTGAGCGACGCGCTGAGCGCACCGGTGCCCGATGCCGGCAATGTCCGGACCGGCCGCGGCGGCACCTTCGATACGCTCAGCGGCGGCGCGCTCGGCAAATGAGCGACGGCGGCGGACGCGTTGCCGATGCGACCGGCAATTGGGTCGATCTGCGCGCTCCTGCCGCCTTCCGTCCGTATCTCAGACTCGCCCGGCTCGACCGGCCGATCGGCTCGTGGCTCCTGCTGATGCCGTGCTGGTGGTCGGTTGGCCTGACCGGGCTGGCGATGAACCATTCGCCGAGCGGCTGGCACATCGTACTATTCCTGATCGGCGCCTTCGCCATGCGCGGCGCCGGCTGCACCTGGAACGACTTCGTCGATCGCGACCTCGACGGCAAGGTGGAGCGCACGCGCTCGCGGCCAATTCCCTCCGGCCAGGTCACGGCGCGGCAGGCCGCCGTCTTCATGGTGGCGCAGGCGCTGGTCGGCCTTGCCGTGCTGCTGCAGTTCAACCGCTTCACCGTGCTGACCGGGCTCGCCTCGCTGCTGGTGGTCGCGATCTATCCGTTCATGAAGCGCATCACCTACTGGCCGCAGATCTTCCTCGGCCTGGCCTTCTCCTGGGGCGCGCTGATGGGCTGGCCGGCGGCGTTCGGCGAACTCGATTGGGCCCCCATCGTGCTCTATGCCGGCTCGATCTGCTGGGTCATCGCCTATGACACGATCTACGCCCACCAGGATCGCGAGGACGACATGATGATCGGCATCAAGTCGACCGCGCTCCTGTTCGGCGCGGACACCAAGCGCGCGCTGGCGATCTTCTATTCGGCGGCCGTGCTGCTGATCGGCGTCGCCTGCCTGATGGCGGGGGCCGGCTGGATCACGTTGGTCGGCCTCGCGCTGTTTGCCGCGCATCTCGCCTGGCAGGTCTGGCGCATCGATATCGACGATCCGGCGCTCTGCCTGATGCTGTTCCGCTCGAATCGCGAGGCCGGACTCATTTTATTCGCCGCGCTGCTGATCGACGCGGCGCTTTAAGCGTTAGCAGTGAAGGAGCGACGTCGGGGGCGGCGGATGGAGCCTGCACCATGGACCGCACGCGCGTTCTCATTTCCGGCGGCGGCATCGCCGGCCTCACTTGCGCCATCGAGCTCAAGCGCAACGGCTTCACCCCCATCGTGATCGAGAAGGAGCACGGTCCGCGCGCCGAAGGCTACATGATGGATTTCTTCGGCACCGGCTGGGACGTCGCCGAGCGCATGGGTCTCACCGAGGCGCTACGAAAGGTCCGCTATCCGATCGACTGGCTCGCCTTCGTCGATGCGACCGGCACGCCCTATTGCCGGGCACCGATCGAGCGCCTGCGCGCCGCGCTCGACAACCGCTACACCTATCTGCGCCGGCCCGACCTCGAGCGCATCCTGCTCGACGAAGCGCGCCGGGCCAAAGTCGAGATTCGCTATTCGTGCGCCATCGATAGGCTCGACGAGCACGCCGACGGTGTATCCGTCAAATTCAAGGACGGCACGCGCGACCATGCCGCGATCGTCATCGGCGCCGACGGCGTGCACTCGCGCGTGCGCGAACTGGTGTTCGGCCCGCAGGCCCAGTTCGCCCGCTTCCTCGGCCTCTATGTCGTCGCCTTTCACATCGCGCGGCGCAATTTCCCGATCACCGACACGGTCAAGATTTACGAAGAGCCGAACCGCATGGCGATGTTCTACCCGCTCGACAGCGAGCGGATGGACGCCACTTACGTCCTGCGCCATGACGAAATCGACGTCCGCCGCACCGGGCGCCTCGCCTTCCTGCGCGGCGCGCTGGACGGCGCCGGCTGGATCATGCGCGATGTCGCCGGCGCCCATCCGGGCGACGCGCCGGTCTATTTCGACAGCGCCACCCAGATCGACATGCCGCGGTGGCACCGCGGCCGCATCGCGCTCATCGGCGATGCGTGCGGCTGCCTGACGCTGCTCGCCGGCCAGGGCTCGCACATGGCGATGGCGGGCGGTTACGTGCTGGCGCGCGAACTCAAGCGCCAGCCGACCTATCAAGACGCCTTCGCCGCCTATCAGGCGGTGCTCAAGCCGCATGTCGATGCCAAGCGGCGCCAGTCGGCGCGCTACGCCGGCCTGTTCGTGCCGCAACCGTCGTCTTGGCCGTGGCTGCGGCGGCTGACGATCCGGTTATTGTTCAGCAGGCCGCTGATGAAATACGGCATGCGCCTGTTCGGCGCTCGGAGCGTGCTCGCGAATTACCGCTAGCGCGCCGCGCTAGAAGTCTGCCGGGTTCTTGGTCGTTGCCGC
>Ga0182740_1002468_pt1 | contig 11255 bp, 11 predicted proteins | sample eDN5th37CKraftBY_FD_128872 | JGI IMG/M metagenome (GOLD analysis project Ga0182740, IMG submission 128872) | Enriched backyard soil microbial communities from Emeryville, California, USA - eDNA 5th pass 37_C Kraft BY (version 2) (version 2) | ecosystem: Environmental > Terrestrial > Soil >...
GACGCGCCCCAATCCTCGAGCGCCTTCTGCAAAGGATGCGACGGCGGCACCCAGTGCGAAATCTTCAGATCGAAAGTTTTTTCCTGGGCCAGGGCGACACCCGACGCGCCGAGCAGACCGGCGACGACGAGCGCGGAAGCGCAAGCGGCGATACGCGATTTCATGTGTTGACCTCCCTTTGGTTCTCGTTGGTTGCAGCGCCAACTTTTCCGACATTGAACCGGATGTCGGAAGCGTTGTAAAGTAATAGTTGGACCTCAAACTAATTGCGGACGGGCGGCAAGGCCGCCTTCCGGGAGACGATTGCGGTGCGACAAGGCAAAAGCACGAAAGCGGATGGCGACGACCGCAACGCGGAAACCGGCGCCAGACCAACCGATTTTGGCCCGCTCGCAACCTGGGTGGGATTCAATTTGCGCATGGCACAGGAGGCGTCGTTCGAAGCCTTCTCGCACCACTCGGCGGCGATCGGCGAGAACCCGGGTCGCTTCGCGACTCTGACGCTGATCGGGCGCAATCCCGGCATCCGGCAGACCGAACTGAGCGCAGCCAGCGGCCGCGACAAATCGAGCCTGACGCCGGTGGTCGAGGACCTGGTGCGGCGGGGCCTGGTCGAGCGCAAGCGCATCGACAGCGACCGGCGCGCCTATCGCCTCAATCTGACCGCAGCGGGCCGCAAGACGCTGGCCTTGATGACGCGGGCCGCGCGCAAGCATGAGCGCAATCTCGACCGCATCATTGGCCCGCGCGACAGGAAGCGGTTCATCGACACCCTGAAACGGATCGCGGCGGAAATCGAATAGCCTCTGCCGCCGTGTCCGCGAAGGCTTGCACCTGCCGAGACGACGCGCCATGGCCATCATCCCCCGAAGCTGCCGGTGTGGGTCGGCACGTGGACGTAGCTGCGGTCGAAATACAGCAGTGCGTGGCCGTCCTTGCGGCTGCGCACATCGACCACTTCGCCGATGAAGATGTTGTGCGTGCCGACCGGCCGGACGTCAGCCAGGCGGCAATCGAAGGAAACGATGGCGTCGGCGAGCGCCTGATTGCCGGACGGCAGATCGGTCCAGGCCGCGGCGGCGTAGCGCGCATCCATGTCGCTCAGCCCTCCGGCAAAGGTGGCCGCGAGATCCTTGTGCTCCTGCGTCAGGACGTTGACGCAGAAGCGTTGGTTGGCGAGGAACATTTCGGTCTGGCTGGAGCGGCTGTTCATGCAGACCAGCAAGGTCGGCGGCTCGTCGGTCACGGCGCACATCGCCGTTGCCGTGAAGCCGCCGCGGCCGGCCGGCCCTTTGGAAGTGACGACATTGACCGGCGCGCAGACGCGCGCCATGGCGTTGCGAAACTCCGTCCTCGTCACGCTCTGCGTCATCGGCATTGCCTCGAGAGCCTTGCCTCACTCGGCGGCGTTGCGAACCGAACCGGGTGCGTCCAGCGGCGGCAGCCAGGTGTCGCCAGTCCAGCCGTTTTCGTCGTAATCGGCCATGCAGCGATCGACCAACGCCTCCATCTCCTTGAGCCGGCCGCCGCGCTCGGCGCCCTTGAGCACCTGCAAGCGCACTTCTTCCGGCGCGCCGGCATAGTTCAGCTCATAGAGCGCGTGACGCCCGGCAAATTCGGTGCCGGTGGCATCCCACAGCAGCTTCATGATCTTGATGCGCTCGATGTGACCCATGTCGTTCGAGCCGCGCACATATTGCGCCAGGTAGCGGTCGATCTCCGGATTGGCGAAATCCTTGGCCGACGACGGCAGATAGATCAGCCCAGAGGCGATGACGCGGCGGACGATGTCGATAACCTTCGGATAGGCTTCCGACATGAAGGTGCGATAGCACAAAGCCGCCTCGAGATTGGGCAGCACCGCGCCGCTCGCCCACGGCACCGGATTGTAGGCCATGGCGTTGGAGAAGGCCCAGAACTGGTGGCGGATGGCGATCACCTCGCCGAGCATCGCTTGATTGCCGCGGAAGGCATCGCCGCCGGTGGCGCGCAAGGCCTTGGCGAGCAGCCCGGTGATGAAGTCCATCTTGACCGCGAGCCGCGTACAGCCCTGGAAGCAATAGCCGTGCATGAAGCCCGAGGCCGGGTGGAACGACAGGATCTTGCCGGCGTCGCGCAGCACCAGCACGTCCTCCCAGGGCACGAACACATTGTCGAGCACCAGGATGGCATCGTTCTCGTCGAACCGCGACGACAACGGGTAGTCGAACGGCAGGCCGACGGTGTTGGCCGTCTGCTCGTAGGAGACGCGGCAGAACATCTTCAGGTTTGGCGCGTTCATCGGAACGATGAACATCACCGACATCGACGGATCGTCGGTCACGACCGCAGAGCCCTGCGCCAGGAAATTGTAGTGCGTCAGCGCCGACGAAGTCGCCACCACCTTGGCGCCGGATACGTAGATGCCGGCATCGGTTTCCTTGGTGATGTGCACGAACACGTCTTTCACCGCTTCGGCCGGTTTGTGACGATCGATAGGAGGATTGACGATGGCGTGGTTCATGAACAGCACGGCTTCCTGCGCGCGCTTGTGCCAGGCCCGCGCATTCTCCTTGAACGGGCCGTACCACTCGGCATTGGCGCCGAGCGTGTTCATCAGTGCCGCCTTGTAATCGGCGGTACGGCCCATCCAGCCGTAGGTCATGCGCGCCCAGTCGGCGATGGCGCCTTGCTGCGCCACCAGATCGGCTGGCGAATGGGCGACGCGGAAATACTTGTGGGTGTAGCCGCCCGATCCGGTGTCGGTCGGCGAAGTCAGGCGGTCCTTGGTCTTGGGATCGTGCAAGGCATCATAGAGTCGCGCCAGCGAGCGCACCGAATTGCGCATGGCGGGGTGCGAGGTGACGTCCTTGACGCGCTCCCCGTTGATGTAGACCTCTCGGCCGTCGCGCAATGACTCGAGATATTCGGCGCCGGTGAAAGGCCGGGCCTTGTCGCTGCGGAAGTCCTCGGCTCGCATTTCTGCCTCCCTACTCCGTATCGGTGCCGGCGCCGCTTATGTGCGGCGTCAGGCGAAGTGACAGCTCACGGTTCCGTAACGACCATAGTCGGCGACGATGGTGTCGCCGTGACGCGCTTCGATCGGCCGGATGAAGGAACCGGCGAGCACGATCTGGCCGGCGTCGATGCCACCGCCATAGGCGGCGAGGCGATTGGCCAGCCAGACGATGCCGCGCGCCGGATGATTGAGCACGCCGGCGCCGAGCCCGGTTTCCTCGACGATGGCGTTGCGCGACACGATCGCGCCCATCCAGCGCAAATCGACATCGTCGGGCTGCAGCGCGACGCCACCGGTGACGATGCCGGCATTGGCGGCGTTGTCGGAAATGGTGTCGACGATGGTGCGCGCCTTGCCGCTGGCCTTGTCGACCCGGTGAATGCGGGTGTCGAGAATTTCCAGCGCCGGCGTCACGTAGTCGGTGGCCTTGAGCACGTCGGCGATGGTCACGTCCGGCCCGCGCAGCGCCGTCTTCATGACGAAGGCGATCTCCGCCTCGATGCGCGGCTGGATGAAACGGTCCGGCGCGATGGTGGCGCCGTCGTCGAAGGCCATGTCGTCGAACAGCGCCCCGGAATCCGGCGTCTCGATATTGAGCGCGGACTGCATGGCCCGCGACGTGAGCCCGATTTTCCAGCCGATGATGCGCCGCCCGGCCGCGAGCTTGCGCTTCACCCAGGCGGTCTGGATCGCATAGGCGTCTTCGATCGTCGCTTCGGGATGCGCCAGCGAAATGAGCCCGGTCTGCACGCGCGTGCGCTCCGCCGTGTCCAGCCGTTCGACCGCCGCTTCGATCTGGTCCGCTGCGATCATGGCTTATCCCTCGTCCGCGACGGCGTTGCGCAACAGGCCAATGCCGTCGGCCTCGACTTCGACGACATCGCCCGGCTTGAGCCAGACCGGCGGATCGAACCGCGCGCCGGCGCCGGTCGGCGTGCCGGTGACGAGGACGTCGCCCGGCACCAATGTCGTGAAGGTCGAGACGTAATTGATGATCTTGCGGAACGAGAAGATCATGCGGCTGGTGCGGTCGTGCTGACGCACCTCGCCATTGACCCGCGTTTCCAGCGCGATATCGGCGATCTGGTTCTCGTCGGTGTAGGGGATGAGCCACGGGCCGATCGAGCCGGTGCGGTCAAAGTTCTTGCCCTGCGTCACGTTGAACTTGGCGTGGCGCACCCAGTCGCGGATCGTGCCCTCGTTGCATAAGGTCAGCGCGGCAATGTGACCGAGCGCGTCGGCCTCCGCGATGCGGCGGCCCGCCTTGCCGATGACGATGGCGATCTCGCCCTCGTAATCGAGCTGAACCGACTCGCGCGGCCGGATGATCGGTACATCGTGACCGACAAACGAGCGCGGAAAGCGCACGAACAGCGACGGATTGCTCTGCGCCGCCTGCCCGTCCTTGTACTCGGCATTGCGGTCGGGGAAGTTGACGCCGACGCAGATGATCTTTTCCGGCGCCGGGATCGGGATCTCGTAGCGGATGGCGGCGAGCGGCAGATCGGCGGCGAGCTTGCCGCCCTCCTCGGCGAGACGCTCGAGTGCGCCTTCCTCGACAACTTCGCGCAAGGTCGGCCAGCGCGCGCCGTGGCGCGCCGACAGGTGGACGACGCCGTCGTGCCGGATAATGCCGTAGCCGGGCTTGCCGTCCGCCGTGAAGCTTGCGATGCGCGTCATCATTCCGTCCCGAGCAATACGATTACGGCGCCACGATCGGCTGCGCCTTGAGTTCGGCGTCGCGCACCTCGACGCCGGCGAAGAAGCTGCCTTCCTCGAACCACGAGCGCGGCGCCGGCGCGCCCCACAGCGTCTGCCGCTGCGGGTCCTTGAGGTCCCAGCGGATCGGCTCGTGATCGGGATCGACGGTCTGATAGTCCGAGCAATAGATCTCGATGCGATGGCCGTCGGGATCGCGAATGTAGAGGAAGAAGGCGTTGGAGATGCCGTGGCGCCCGGGCCCGCGCTCGATATTGCTCAGGTAACCGGTCGTCGCCATCAGATCGAGCAGGTCGATGATGTTGAGCGGCGACGGCACCCAGAACGCGGTGTGGTGCAGGCGCGGGCCGCGGCCGTTGGTGAAGGCCATGTCGTGGACGCCACCCTTGCGATGCATCCACGCGGCCCACAGCCGCCCCGTTTCCGCATCGTCGGTGTATTCGGTGACGCGGAACCCCATCGCATTGTAGAACGCGACGCTGTCGTCGACATTGGTCGAGAAGCAGTTGAAGTGGTCGATGCGCAGCGGCTTGACGCCGACGTACATCTTGTACTTCTGGTGGATCGGCGGCAGCCGGTCCATGTGCGCGTAAAACTCGAGCGGAATGCCGATCGGATCGCGGCTGCGCAAGGTGCGGCCCTGCCAGGGCCTCTCGACCCAGTCGACCGGCAACTGCTGACCCTGGAACCAGTCATAGGCCTGGTCGAGATCGCGCTCGTCATAGACCTTGAACGACAGGCTGTTGGCGACCGGCTTCTCGCCGCGGCGGAGCACGATGCAGTGATGGCCGCGCTCTTCCATGGCGCGCAGCGTGATCGTCTGCTCGTCCTCGTAGGTCACCTGCAGGCCGAGCGTATCAACGTAGAACGCGCGCGACACCGCGAGATCGGTGACGACGAATTCGACATGCGACAGGCGCACGATATTGAAGGGCGGATAGAGGTTCGGTTTCGGCAGCGGCATTTTCCCCTCCTTGATCGAATCCGTGGGCTGTTAACCGCCGAGTTTCGCGATCGCGTGGCTGGTGGTGGCGAAAGCGACGTTCTTGGTTTCCATGTAGAAGTCGAACGACCAGTCGCCGCCGTCCCGGCCGATGCCGGAGCTTTTGACGCCGCCGAACGGCGTCGGCAGGTGGCGGACATTTTCCGAGTTCACCCAGATCATACCGGCCTCGAGCGCATCGGTGAAACGCAGGGCGCGCGTGACGTCCGCGGTCCACAGATAGGCGGTCAGGCCGTAGGATACATCGTTGGCGAGCGCGAGCGCATCGGGTTCGTCCTTGAACGGTATCGCCGTCAGCACCGGGCCGAAAATTTCCTCCTGCGCGATGCGCATGCCGTTGTTGGCGCCGGTGAACAAAGTCGGGGCGACGTAGCAGCCGCCACCCGGCCCTTCGATCTTGCCGCCGCCGGCGGCGACGGTCGCGCCCTCGCGGCGGCCGATGTCGAGATAATCGAGCACTTTTCGCTCGTGCACCGGATGGATCAGCGGTCCGATCACGGTATCCGGATCGAGCGGATGGCCGACCTTGATACGTTTGGCCTTCTCGGCGACGAGCTGCGTGAACTTGTCGTAGATGCTCTGCTCGACCAGCAGCCGCGACGACGAGGTGCAGCGCTCGCCGTTAAGCGAGTAGATCATGAACACCGCGGCATCGGCGGCGCGCTCGAGATCGGCGTCGGCAAACACGATGACCGGGTTCTTGCCGCCGAGTTCGAAATGCACGCGTTTCAGCGTCGCGGCGCCCTGCGCCATGATCAGCGACCCGGTGCGGCTTTCGCCGACGAAGCCTATCGCCTTGATGTCGCGGTGCTCGGTCAGCGCCTTGCCGGCGTCCTCGCCGAAACCGTTGACGGTGTTCCACACCCCTTTCGGCAGGCCGGCCTCTTCGGCGATCTCGACGAGCAGCCGCGCCGTCAGCGGCGACAGTTCGGCGGGCTTGTGCACCACCGTGCAGCCCGCCGCCAGCGCCGGCGCGATTTTCCACGTCGACAGCATGAACGGCGTGTTCCACGGCGTGATGATGCCGACCGGTCCGATCGGCACGCGGCTCGTGACGTTGAGCTGACCGTCCATGCGCAGCGCTTTGCCGTCGCGCGCTTCCGGCGCGCGGTCGGCGTAGAAGCGGAAGTTCTCCGCGCCGCGCAGCGCCGCCTTGGCCATGAACTTCAGCGCCTGGCCGGTGTCCATGCATTCGACGAAGGCGATTTCCTCGGCGCGGGCGACAATGGCGTCGGCGATTTTGTGCAACAGCGCCTTGCGCTTGTCGCCGCTGAGTGCGGCCCAGGCGGGAAACGCCTGTTTTGCCGCTTTCGCTGCCCGATCGATATCCGCGGCCTTGCCATGCGCGACCTTGGCCAGCGGCTTCAAATCGATCGGCGATATCGTCTCGAAAGTCGCGCCATCAATGGCGGGCACGGCTTCGCCGCCGATCTGGTTGAGCACGCCGCCGTCGCGGAACCGCGCGAGATAGTCGTTCGCCTTGGCGAGATTGGTTTCGAGCTTGCTCATCGTCACTCTGCTATTGGCTCCGCAATCACTTGCCGCGCAGCCGCGGATGGATGGCGTTCTTCTTCCAGCTCAGTTCCGAATCGATTTCGCGAATTTCCAGCGACAGTGCGAAATGCGGCTCCGCCAGGAGCGTCAAGCAATGCCTGCTCGCGGCGGCGAAGATCGCTTCGCCGGCCGACTTCTTCTCCGCGGCGCTGCGGCCTTTGCCGATGCGAAACGACATGTCGATGAACGAATTGCGCGAATCGAGATCGGCGATGGCGTAGTGCTGCGCGGCGAAGGCGCGCACGCGCACGGCGCCGAGTTCGAACAAGCCGGAGGCCATCACGGCGGCATGCAACTCGCGGCACAAGGCCGCGATATCGGCCTTGCCCTCGACATTGGCCGAATACTCGAGCGTGAGATGCGGCATGGCGTTCCTCAAGGGTCTTTGTTACTTAACATGTTAAGTTAATCGGAATCGCTCGCGAGTCAACCGGGCCGCCGGCCGAGCGCGCAAGTCCCTCAGACGGCGGCGGTTTTGCCGCCCTTGACCAGGCGAGCCTTGGGGCGGCGGGCCTTGGCGGCGCCGCGCTTCGGCAACGCACTGGCCTCCATCGGCGCCGCCAGCGCGGCCTCGAGGTCGCGCAGCATGTCCTGCAGACGCGCCAGCTTGTCGGCGCCATATCGCTCGGTCATCTCGAGATAAATCGCCTCGGAATGGGCGCCGGCCTTGTCGATCAGGTCGCGGCCGCGTGCGCTGATCGACACCAGGCCGCGCCGCAGGTCGGTTTCCGAAGTGCGCCGCACAATAAGGCCGCGCTCATCGAGATCCTTGAGAATGCGCGACAGCGACGGCGGCAACAGGAAGGTCCGCTCCGCCAGCGCCATGATCTCGATGGTCTCGACCGCACTGAGCGCCCGCAGCACCCGCCATTGCTGCTCGGTAATCCCGAAGTGATTGAGGCTGGGGCGGAAATGGCTCATCACCGCCTCACGTGCCTTGAGCAGCGACATCGGCAGCGAGCGCGAGAAATCGCGCAAGCGCATCTGGGCTGGTGTTCTGGCCATCGCTGTGCCCGCCTCGCCGGTTGTTCCGACATCCCTTATGCCGGGACGGCGGGACGGGCAATGCTTAGTGCGCGGCCTCGCGCAGGGCGGCGCGATTGCCGGCAAAAGCGGCCTCGACCAGGGTCGCCATGCTGGCGAGCTCGATGGGCCGCGGGTTGTTCTTGATCAGCCGGGCGCTGCCCATGGCCTGCTCGGCGACGGTGCCGAGCTGCGAACGCACGATGCCGAGATCGGCGATCGTCTTCGGAATGCCGACGGAGGCAAACAGCGTTTCCACCGCGTCGATGGCAGCGCCGGCCCGGTCGGCAATCGTGCCCGTCGTCGCGAGGCCCATCGCCTGCCCGATCTCCGCCAGCTCGGGCTCGCAATGACGGCGGTTGAACTCCATGACATACGGCATCATCACCGCGACGCCGGCGCCATGCGGCGTATGCGTCATCGCGCCGATCGGATACTGCACGGCATGCGCCGCCGCGGTGCCGGCGGTGCCGAAGGCGAGCCCCGCCATGGTGGCGCCGAGCATCAGCCGCTCGCGCGCCTCGACGTCGCTGCCGTTGCCGACCGCGCGCTTCAGGCTCGCTGCAATATGCGAGATCGCCAGCAGGGCGTAGTTGTCGCTGAGCACGTTCTTGCCGAGGAACACGTGTTCATGGACGATCGAGCCGGTCGGCTCCCGGCGCATCGTGGTGAAGGCCTCGATGGCGTGCGTCAGCGCGTCGGCACCGGACACCGCCGTGAGCCCCGGCGGGCACGAATAAGTCAGCTCGGGATCGCAGATCGCCGTGTGGCTGATGATGTGCGGCGAGGCGATGCCGACCTTCACCGCGCGATCGGGATCGGTCACCACCGCGACGGGCGTGACTTCTGAGCCCGTGCCCGATGTCGTCGGCAGCGAGATCAGCGGCAGCACCGGACCCGGCACCTTGAACTCGCCATAGTAATCGGAGATGCGGCCGCCATGCGCCAGCAGCACCGCGGCCACCTTGGCGGCGTCGAGGCAACTACCGCCGCCGATGCCGATGACGAGGTCGGCGTCGATCGCCTTGCCGGCTTCGACCGCGCTGGCGATGCATTCCACCGGCAGTTCGGCGATCGTGCCGTCGAACACGCGCGTCTGCAGGCCGGCCTGTGTCAGCGCATCGACCAGCCGCAGAAATTCGGCGTCGGCACCGAGCCGCTCGTCGGTGACGATCAGCGCCCGCTTGCCAAGCGCCGCGGCATAACCGGGCAAGGCCATGCGCTGACCCGCGCCGAAAACCAGGTTGCGCGGCGTGCGCAGCGTTCCGAACAGTGACAAATGCAGATCTCCGGTTAGGCGGCAGTGCCGCTAGTCTTCGTCGACGAGTTGTTCGCGGCCCTTGCTGATCGAGGGCACCAGCGCGGTGCCGAGCACCAGCAGCGCGGCGCTCAGCAGCACCAGGGTCAGCGGCTCGCTCAGGAAGGTCCAGACATTGCCGTTGCTGAGGATGAGGCCGCGCCGCAGGTTGTCCTCCAGCATCGAACCGAGCACGAGGCCGAGCAGCAAAGGCGCAAGTTCGAATCGCAGTTTGAACATCAGGTAGCCGACCACACCGAACACGGCGACTTCCAGCACATCCGACGGCCGCGAATTTACCGAGTAAATGCCGATGCAGCAGAACAGCACGATGGTGGGGAACAGCAGGTGATACGGCACCTTCAGGAACTTCACCCAGACGCCGATCAGCGGCAGGTTGATGACGACCAGCATCAGGTTGCCAACCCACATCGAGGTGACGACGCCCCAGAACAGGTCGGGATGCTTGCTGATGACCTGCGGACCGGGCACGACGCCGTGCAGCGTCATGGCGCCGCCGACCAGCGCCATCACCGCCGTGGACGGCAGACCCAAAGTCAGCAGCGGAATGAAAGTCGTCTGCGCTGCGGCATTGTTCGCCGACTCCGGGCCGGCCACGCCTTCGATGGCGCCCTTGCCGAACCGCTCCGGCGTCCGCGACAGCGCTTTCTCCAGCGCATAGGAGACGAACGATGACAAGGTCGCGCCGTTGCCGGGGATGATGCCGATGATCGAGCCGAGCACCGAGCCGCGTGCGATGGGCCCGGCCGAATCCTTCAAGTCCTTGCGATCCGGCAACAGGCTGCCGACCACCTGGCCGACAAACGGCTTCTGCTCGGGCGTCTCGAGATTACGCAGAATCTCCGCGAGGCCGAACAGTCCCATCGACACGATGGCAACATCGAAGCCGTCATAGAGAAGCTGCAGGCCGTAGGTGAGGCGCGGCTCCGCCGTGATCTGGTCGGCGCCGACCAGCGCCATCAGCACGCCGATGAACAAGGTGCAGATTGCCTTGAGCACCGAACCGCCGGCGAGCACGATGGCGAGGCTCAGGCCCAGCACCATCAGCGCGAAGTAGTTGCCCGCGGTAAAGCTCAGCGCCAGCTTCGACAGCGGGATCGCCGTGCCGGCGATGACGAAAGTGGCGAAGGTGCCGGCGATGAACGAGCCGATGGCGGCGATGCCGAGCGCCTTGCCGGCCCTGCCCTGGCGCGCCATCGCGTGACCGTCGAACGTGGTCACCAGCGACGAGGTCTCGCCCGGCATGTTGACGAGGATCGCCGTTGTCGAGCCGCCATATTGCGAGCCGTAGTAAATGCCGGCCAGCATGATCAGCGAACCGATCGGTTCGGCGTTGTAGGTCAGCGGCATCAGGATGGCGATGGTCGCCAGCGGGCCGATGCCCGGCAGCACGCCGATCAGCGTGCCGACCAGACAGCCGATCAGACACAGCATGACGTTCTGCACCGAGAGAATGGTGGAGAAGCCGATATAGAGATGGTGAAACAGCTCAGCCACGCCGCCGCTCCGGCAAGCCGAAGAAGATGACGTACAGCATCGCGGCCAGCACGCCGTAGGCGAGATAAGCAAGCCTGACGAGGAGGTCGATGCCGATCGATAGCGTCAGCGGCTCCTGAATGAATTTCGGGAACACCGGGATC
>Ga0182740_1002469_pt1 | contig 11250 bp, 9 predicted proteins | sample eDN5th37CKraftBY_FD_128872 | JGI IMG/M metagenome (GOLD analysis project Ga0182740, IMG submission 128872) | Enriched backyard soil microbial communities from Emeryville, California, USA - eDNA 5th pass 37_C Kraft BY (version 2) (version 2) | ecosystem: Environmental > Terrestrial > Soil >...
CTTTCCGCGCCGCGCTGCAATCCTCGTCTCGAATGGTCGCATCAGGCTCGACGGCTCATGGGTGCGTCTGCCGGGTCACGAGGTGCGCCTCGATGACCGGGAGGAGCGCACATGGCTGGCGATTCAGCCGCTTCTCGCGGGCGAGGAGCGCTTCCGTCCTCCCCGGGTGCGGGACATTGCCGGCATGTTGGACGAGCCGGAAGACGTGATCCGCCGCCTCTGCAAGCTTCTGAGCCGCCTCGGACACGTCGACGAGGTCGCCCATGACCATTTCTTCCAGCGCGGCACGGTGGCCGAGATGGTCGGGATCATCCAGGATCTCACTCTTCATGCTGCGGACGGACAGTTCACGGCGGCGCAGTTCCGGGATCGCGTTCACAACGGGCGAAAGGTCGCCATCCAGATCCTGGAGTTCTTCGACCGCCACGGCGTCACCTTGCGTCGGGGCGATCTTCGTCGCATCAATCCTCATCGGCTGGATCTCTTTCGTGCGATCTTACCGCTCGACGAGGTTCATGGAGGAGAGGCGTCCCCGGTGGGGCGTCCGGACTTCAAATCCGGGTGGGGCCGCGAGCCGGTCCTAGGTGGGTTCGACTCCCACTCTCTTCCGCCATCATCATCTGTAGGCCAACGCCCTGGGCGGACTTAGCGGGCGGCCTGTTCACCGATTACCGGGTTGTCGTGCATCCGCGAGACGAACCGGCCGGAGCCGCGGCCGCACTTTTCATCGGATCGAGGCCGCTCGCCGTCGCGGGATGATCCGATGGCGATTGCGGCGTGGGGCCCTTGGGAGCCGTGCCGATAAAGGAGCCGCCGAGCCCGCCCGTCCAGCCGGACGATCCTGCCGTGCCCGGTGAGGTTCCGGAGGCCTGGTTGCCCGGATCGGGCGCCGTCGCGGCAGTGGTCGCAGGTTCGTCCGGGCAGGGATTCTGTGCTGCACCCTGCGCCCAGCAGGGCGTCGACAGGCTGACCGCCGCAAGAAGGATCAGGGAGGCGCGCATGGCATCGGGCTCCACTTGGCTAAGCTGGTGGAGCAACGTGGCGAGGAACGGCGAGTTCCGGCGGGTCTAGATCACTTTGACCTGCGGGAAGCCCGCCGCCGCTTCGCCGACGATCCGGGCGGACGGATAGCCGGCCTCGACGATGCGCCCGAGAATGTGCTCGGCCCGCTCCGGCGCGCAGGCGACGAGGAGCCCGCCCGAGGTCTGGGGATCCGTGAGCAACTGCCTCTGCCATGGCTCGAGTTCGCTGGGCAGCACGATGCCGTCCCCGTAGCTGTCCCAGTTGCGGGTCGAGGCGCCTGTCACATAGCCGCTCCGGACAAGCGACGCGGCTTCCCGAAGCAGGGGCAGGCGGGCGCGATCAATGCTCAGGGTCAGGCCCGACCCTCGGGCCATTTCGAGACCGTGACCGAGAATGCCGAAGCCGGTCACATCCGTGATGGCATGGATGTCGGGATCCCGGGCGAGCTCGGCGCCGATCCTGTTGAGCAGGGTGACCGAGTTCATCATTTCCGCATAGGCTTCCGGGGAAAGCGCATCCTTCTTGAAGGCCGCCGAATAGATTCCGACGCCCAGAGCCTTCGTCAGGATCAGCGCGTCCCCGGCCTGCGCGCCGCTGTTGCGGCGGATCTCGCCGGGTTTCGCCGTTCCGATCACCGCAAGGCCATAGACCGGCTCGAGGCAGTCGATGGAGTGCCCGCCCGCCACCGGAATGCCGGCTTCGGCGCAGATCGCGGAGCCGCCTCTCAGGATTTCCCGGACGGTCGCAGGCGCGATCTTGCCCAGCGGCATGCCGAGGATCGCCAGGGCCATGATCGGGCGGCCGCCCATGGCGTATACGTCGGAAATGGCATTGGTCGCCGCGATACGCCCGAAGTCGAACGGATCATCCACCATCGGCATGAAGAAGTCCGTGGTCGCGATGATGCAGGTCTCGTCGTCCAGTTGCCAGACGGCTGCATCATCCGCCGTCTCGGTGCCGACGAGGAGCTGCCGGAACGGCCCGGCCGCCGGCTGTTCGGAGAGGAGCGGCTGGAGGACGGACGGCGCCAGTTTGCAGCCGCAGCCGCCGCCATGGGACAAATGACTGAGCCGAACATTCTGGGTATCCATGAGCGTCCTCCTCCCATTTTCAAGGCATGGTTTCAGGTCCGTGCCCATAAGGCAACCACGTCGGTCGCCGGGGCGTTGCCCTGAAAGCCAAGCTCCGCGGGAAGAGCCGGGATCTTGCGTTTCGACAGGCGCAATGCCCCTATGGAGAGGCTGCCGATGCAGAGACATGAACGCGCTTTGGAGCAGGGGAGTCGATGACGCCGGTTGAAGACGCCAGGCAGGAGGATGCCATCGGCAAGGAGCGCGAAGGTCCCGCAGCTCCCACGGCTCTGGACGCGCCCATCACGGTCATCCCTTTCAACGGGACCGAGGTGTCGCGAGGAACGCGGTCGATCCCGTCGGAAGTGCCGGTCAATCTCGTCTATGGCGGAATTCCGTTCGCCGTCATGATGACGACGCCCTCCGACCTGGACGATTTCGCTTTGGGCTTCAGCCTGACCGAGGGCATCATCAAGCATCCGCAGGACATTCGCGCCACTCGCATCGAGCGCGACGAGCGCGGTCTTCGACTCGCCATCGATCTGGTTCCGGACAGGCTGCACGAGCATCTGGCGCGAAAACGCGCCCTGTCGGGGCGTACGGGCTGCGGATTGTGCGGCATCGATGATCTCAAGGCCCTGCCTCAGGCCCGCCGCCCCGAGGGGTCAGCACCGGTCGTCTCCGTGTCGGCCATCCATTCGGCTCTTCTCGGCCTTGATCGCCGGCAGGTTCTCAACGAGCTGACCCATGCCGTCCATGCGGCTGCCTGGGCCGAACTCGATGGAACGATCCGTTTCGTGCGCGAGGATGTCGGCCGTCACAACGCTCTCGACAAGCTCATCGGTGCCGCATGCCAGGCAGGCACGAAACCGGACAGCGGTTTCGTCGTCGTCACGAGCCGCTGCTCCTTCGAACTGGTGGAGAAGGTTGCCGCCTTCGGGGCGAGGACGCTCGTTTCGATCTCCGCCCCGACTTCACTCGCCCTCGAGCGGGCACGGCACCTCGACATCGCGCTCATCGGGATCGCCCGCCGCGACACGATGACGGTCTTCCATGGCATCGACCGCATCAGCCGCGAGAATCGCCCGGGGAGCCCGAGCAATCTTTGATTATTGGCAATCCTTGGAGAGTGGGAGGCGCCCTGCGATCATGAAGGCTCGGCATCCGGAACGCCGCTCTCGAGTTCGGCGAGCCAGACTCCCGGCCCCGCATCGGATGGCGCGCGCCAGTCGCCGCGCGGCGACAGCGATCCGCCGGACGAGATCTTCGGCCCGTTCGGCATGGCCGTGCGCTTGAACTGACTGGTGAAGAACCGGCCGAGGAAGACCCGCAGCCATTTCTTGATCTCGCCGAGTTCGTAAGCCCGGCGCGCGGTGTCCGGAATGTTGGGCGGCCACGTGCCTGCTTGGGCATCGCTCCAGGCATGCCAGGAGAGATAAGCGATCTTGGAGGGCCGGAAGCCGAAGCGCGTCAGGTAATAGAGATTGAAATCCTGCAGCGCGTAGGGGCCGATCATGGCCTCCGTCGACTGGATCTGCCCGGAGGCGTCCTGCGGCACGAGTTCGGGTGAAATCTCGGTGGCCAGAATGGCGTGCAGGATTTGGGCCGTTTCATCGGTCACGTCGCCGGAGGCCGCGACGAAGCGGATCAGGTGCTGGATCAGGGTCTTGGCGACCGACGCGTTGACATTGTAGTGGGACATCTGATCGCCGACGCCATAGGTACACCAGCCGAGCCCCAATTCGGAGAGGTCGCCGGTGCCCACGACGATGCCGCGATGATGGTTGGCGAGGCGGAACAGATAATCGGTCCGCAAGCCCGCCTGAACGTTCTCGAAGGTCACGTCGTAGGCCGGTTCGCCTTCGGCAAAGGGATGTTCGAGATCCGCCAGCATCTGCCGCGCCGCCGGGCGGATGTCGATTTCGGCCGCGCTGACGCCCAGCGCCCGCATGAGCGCCCAGGCATTGCCCTTCGTGCCTTCGCTCGTGGCGAAACCGGGCAGGGTGTAGGCGAGGATATTGGCACGGGGCAGGCCCAGCTTGTCCATGGCGCGGCAGCAGACGAGGAGGGCCTGCGTGGAATCGAGGCCGCCCGACACGCCGATGACGACTTTCTCCGTCCGGGTCGCCTGCAGACGTTTCGCGAGACCCTGGACCTGGATGTTGTAGGCCTCGTAGCAGTTCTCCGCGAGCTTGGCGGGGTCGGCGGGAACATAGGGAAACCGCTCGACCGGCCGGCGCAGCGGCAGCGCTTCTTCCGGCGCATCAAGGCGAAGGGAAACGATGCGGAAATCGCCTGGAACGACCTTCAGCGCATCGGCGCAGTCGCGGAAGGTGACCCGCCGCATGCGTTCCTGGCGCAGGCGCCCGAGATCGATATCGGCCACGGTCATAGTGGAGCCAGGCGGAAAGCGCTCGGTTTCGGCCAGCCGCACGCCGTCCTCGAAGATGCCGCCATGGCCATCCCAGGCGAGGTCCGTGGTCGATTCCCCCGGGCCTGCCGCCGAATAGGCATAGGCCGCCACGCAGCGCATGGACTGGGAGCCGCACAGGAGGCGCCGGTCTTCCGCTTTTCCGATGGTGATGTTGCTGGCCGAGAGGTTGAGAAGGATTTCGGCGCCCGCCAGGGCCGCATGGGTGCTGGGCGGCTGCGGCACCCACATGTCCTCGCACACCTCCACATGGAACGTGAAGGCGCAGCTGCCCGCCGAGCGGAACAGCAGATCGATCCCGAAGGGCACCTGCAGGCCGGCCACGGTGATCATCTGCCCCCGGATGCCCACTCCCGGGGCGAAATGCCGGCGCTCGTAGAACTCCCGGTAGTTCGGCAGGTAGGCCTTCGGCACCACCCCCAGGATGCGCCCGGCGTGGATGACGACGGCGGCGTTGTAGAGGCGGCCGTCCAGGCGGAGAGGGGCCCCGACCACGAAAGCCGGGAAAAGATCGGCGCTTTCCTCGGCCAAGCGGACGAGCCCCCGCTCGACCGCTTCCAGGAGGGCATCCTGATGGAGGAGATCGTCGATGGCATAGGCGGACAGGCCCAGCTCGGGGAACACCATCAGGGCGATGCGCTCCTGATGGCCCTGACGCAGCAGCTCGAGGGTACGCTCGACGTTGAATGCCGGATCCGCGACCTCGATGCGCGGAACGCAAGCCGCGATGCGAACGAAGTCATGGCGGTAGGGCGTAAAGAAAGAGATCATTCCGCATCCGTACAGAGTTGGCCTTCATGGACGGGGCTCACCCCCGCTGCCATCGGGGATAGGAGCCCCATCGTACTGGTGCCGACACGCTGGCGCATCGCCCCGACGACGCTCCAAGTAACTAGCACAAGGAATCCAATCCGCCATGGGAGCGGTTCCACAGAAGCCGGGCTTGGTCGCGAAGAGCTGCCCCTAAAGCAGCACATCATGGTGGGATCGTAAGGCTTCGTCCGTCGTTTCTTGCGGATGTGGCAGAGACAAAGAGCTGCCGCAGTAACCCGTTCGGCTCAAAGCCTTTAAGGCGAAGCGCGAGCCGTACTGGGAAAAATCTGGGAATTTTCGGCGGGTCAGTAAATGGCGGAGGGAGCGGGACACTCCGCCGTTTCAGACCCAAAGCCTTACGATCCAAGGGTTCTTCCGCAACCGCGGCCCCGGTTGACTACATACTGATGTACAAATCGCCCGGAAAACGTCAAGGCCAGATGAGAATTTCCCAAGCTGGAGGCCTTATGGCGCGGTAAGTACCCCCTCCTCAGCCCCTTGGAAAAAACCAAGCTGGAATTGAGGCATGGTTGTATAGCAGGGCGCTGTCACCGCACCAGGACGGGCGGGTCACTGGATAAGGGATGAGGTGGTCCTAGCCCTCCATCCTTGGACCAAGTTCGAGCCTCCGTTGACGGTAACCAATCGATCAGCAGTGCGAACCCATCCGGATAAAGCAGATAGGACTGCTTTGACGGATGCTCAGGTGGGAGCAGCAGAGCCGGATCGTGCGTTGGGAGGCTGAACATGGCTCTGGCAGCGCCGCCATCGGATGTGCGGAGATAGGCGGCGAGTTGATTAAGGAAGGACTCTGCCACCGCCTCTTCAATTGCGAAGATGTTGCGCCAACCAGACGCGATGGTGTGTTGAAATTCGGGGTTGCGGCCGACCAGAAACCAGCGGTCGCCAGACTGGCGCCGCTCGAAGATTTGGTCCCTGAGGGGGATCTGCGGGCTAGGACGGTTGGTCAACCGGTCAAGATGGTAAAAAATCACCGGTGCGTTCGCCAGCATGAACACGGCGCGGTAGTTTCCAAAAGCCAGGCGGGCGGCTACAGGGGTTGTCAGCGGGATTGCCGCCGATCCCGCTGGTGAGGGGGGAAACACGGCTGGTATAGATGGGGGGCTGGTCTGGACGACATGAGACGTCGCACCTAATCGTGGGGGGACGGCACCGAAGCTGACTGCGTAACCATGAACGATCTGACCAGCGACGGACGATGCGCCAAGGTGCTTCTCCACTTGAGTCTTATATCCGTTTCGCGCCCTCGCTGTCACATTGGGCTGTGTTGCTGAGGCCGAGAGCGAGCCCTTTGCCTCGACGAGAGCAACCCCATATCCTGCGATTGGTACCCCATCATAGATAAAATCCGCGAGCCGACCGCCAGTGCTGACGAGAGCGGAGGCGAGATCGCGCCAAGCATAGCCAAGTACTGACATATAAACATCCGTGAAGCCGTTCCCGACCCGTCCAGCCAACCCGGTGTGTTCGAAATCAGCAAGATCATCGATGTCCGCCTCAACGTTGAAATCGGGCCCATTGTCATCGACGAGCACCTCCAGGAGCGCAGTCGATCCTGTCACGAGTGCGGCGGTGATGGCAGGGGCGACACGGCGCAGCGCGGCGCAACGTGCCATACTCGCAAAGAGCGCCACCGGCGTAATCACAGCGGACGTGGGCAGGTGCGGGGGGATGTACGTGGTGCTAAATGTGATCGGCGGTGATTGGGAGCCAGTCGATACAGAAACGGTCTTGTTCGTGGACTTCCATGGTGGGGCCATTTCGACTTCCATTTTAAAGCTCAGAGCAGGCCAAGTGCAATCCGGCTCGGATCCGAACCAAGCCCACCCATTACCATAGCATCGTGCCACTCACATCTTCTCAATTGCGAGCGCGCTGGCGCAGCCCAGATTCAACTGGAGAGGCGACCTAACCTGATGTAGCTGGCAGTGTCGAACATATGGGAGAGGGGCAGGCTGCAATGCATTTCCCTATGATCTAGTTGCCAGTTATTTGGCACGAACGTGCGGCTAGATCCGCCCTCTACTCCGGAGGGGTAGGGCCTTCAGCGGCCCCTTTTTGTCAGGTTGAGTAATATCATCTAATGGGCCTCACCGGTTGTGCCCTCCAGCGGACCCTTCAGGAGGCCCCCAGCACGATGATGCGATCCATGTCCACCACGCTGCTCAATGCGGTGCCATCCTCGCATCCATAGCGACCGGATCAACCTTCGGGTGTGAGGGCCGAATTTTCTGCCGCGACAGGTTCAGCCGCTTGAGCAGGCAGGAGAACGCCATTGGCTGTAACTGACGCTATAGGTTTGCTCGATATAAACGTATAGGTCGACCTGACGCTAGGCGCTGACCCCATCGCGCTCCGCTCCAGCCCGCGCAGGATGTGTGGCCTGAGGGCCGCCTGCTAACCGGGACTGAGCTGATCCGGGCGACCAGAAAGAGGACGGGAGTGCAGACCGTCAGGGTCCTTAGTACTGAGGCGCTGGATGGCATCGTGCAGAGCTTGACGCTCCATGCTGGCGAGCCGCGCCACCTCAGCGCGGGTCATTCCTTCTAGGGCATTGGCAAGGGCCCGCAATCGCAGGCTGGCCCGGGTATCCTTCCTGCGAGCGGCACGCTGGCGCGAGGCGGGCGCCAGGGAGTCCTGACGGATCCGGAGTGCAGACATGCTGACCTCTCTCAACATCACCCCTGCGTCTCAACGAATCGTGTCAGACAGGTTGTGGCAAACATGTGTTAGCAATTCTTTGAACGGGTATAGGTTAGGAAATTAGAGGTAAGCCTAATTCAGCTAAGACATCAATCAGGTGATATGTATAAATGGCTATTATGAGACGTTGCTAGGAGATTAAATTGCGTTCGGATAGGCTAGTGCTGTTAAAAGGGCAATGCCTGTCATCAGTAACTCGCATATTGGCGGTAATTTTTATATTGAGTGCTTTAGCGGGATGTGTGCCGAGCCTAAAATCGGGCCCAGATCGAGTATTTGCCAGAGATTATGAAGCTGCGGCAATTCGCGATCAGTTTGGCTTTCCGGATTTTCAAGCCTTCTCAGCTCTCTCTGACCGCCATAAAATTGATTTTCGCAATCAATTCATCTCTGCACGCATGTATGCAATTGACCTTCAATATACAAGCTATGAGGCAGGTCTTACCAAAGAGCGACAAGAAATTGGCTTTCTAGGGTCTGTTACAAGTATTGCTCTATCCAGCACAGCCTCCCTAGTTGCTGCGGACATTACGAAGAATGTGTTGAGTGCTGCATCAGCGGGGCTGACCGGAGCCCAAGCCGCATACAACGACGAAGTCCTCCTTCAGCGAACCATGCAGGTTTTGCAAAGTCAAATGCGTGCAAACAGGGCTCGAGTATCGGCGCAAATCATTCAACGCATGAGATTGCCCTCTAGTGAGTATCCGCTTGGGATGGCTCTCTCCGATTTGGAAAGTTACTACCAAGCTGGAACCATAACCGGCGCGCTAGTGCAAGTACATGAAACCCTCGGCCAAGAAGTGGCGGCTGCCGAGGTGGCGAAGGACGCTGCGATACTTCGCTCGACACGGACATCGGATACACCGTCCAGGTTGCTGCTCGCGTATTTGTATCCGAATGGTGCCGCAGGGAGGCGGGACGAAGCGCGTGCTCAACGTCTCACCGCACTGCTTCGTGACCGCGGAGTCAAGATGCGCTTGGGGTGGGTACTAACCTCATCCGATGCTGAACTTATTAGGCGGCAGCTCGCCCAAGACGCGCACCTGCTGCCTTAGAATCCCAGGAGCTTTTGCAATGTCTCAGGTTTTTGAGATCACTGACATGGATCTGGCAACAGCCCAAGAGACTGCAAAGATCTACATCGATGATGGAGCTGCCGCCGCCATCCTCCCACAAGAGAATGGAAAGTTCACGGTTCGAGCAACCTATAGCGGAGAGGTGACTGATATAGCACTGTCCAGTACCAGCAAGTCTGGCAATTCGAATGACAGCACAATTACGGTGCTCCCAAAAACGTCTCCAAACTCTAAGAAAAACCTCCCGACGAGTGCTCCTACCATAAAATGGAGTGAGCTAGTAGCCGCGGCACGCATTGCCATCATACCGGCTCCTCGACTTCGTGCGGTGACCCTTGCTCAATGGATTGTGGAGTCTGGGCGGGGTAGCTCAGATCTCGCTCTTCAACACAACAACTTCGGAGGGCTGAAATGGCGAGACGAAATGTCAGGGATCGCTACAAAGGTGCGATATGGTGCGCATGATGGCTTTGATGATTATTGCGCATTCCCATCTGTAGAGACGTTCATCGCAGGTTACTGGGCCTTCATTCAACGCGACGTATACAAAGGCTGGAGAGATCATGCGGAAGATCCTGTAGGATACATTAACTTCCTTAAGGCTCGCGGATATGCTGCCGACGTAAACTACGTAAGCAAAGTATTGAATCGGCTTCCCGAGGCAGAGGCTCTCCTGCAATCCGGGGTAAGTACTGCAGTGGTGGTCAACTCTACAAACGGGGAAGACTTAGATCGCCCCTCCCGAGTAGAACTTGGAGACAGCCTAGGGCCTCTTGGCTCGATATTTGGCGCTCCAAGCTTTGTCACCGTCGGGCAGGTTGAACATAAGTTTTTAGGCCCTCGGTCGAACGGCCTAGAGGGGATGATTATTCATTATGACGCCGGGCGGGACCGCCCCAAGGGAAAAGCTGACGATATAGAATGGGGAGCTATTAACTGCCTTGAATCAGGGCAAAAGAACGGGTTTGCGTACGCAACAATCAGTAGGTCGGGGAAAATCTACCTCCCGCGGAACTTTTCGTGGGAAAACTGGGGCTCTCATGCGGGCGAGAGCCTCTGCCCGCGCACCAAGCGAACCGGCGTCAGTCGCTACTATGTGGGTTTCGAGGTCAATTGCCCAGGTCTCGTTTTCCCAACTGATGATGCTGACGCTTATGTACCGTGGTTCAATGCAGTAATGAAAAAGGTAAAAAATAAGAATGGCGACTGGATCAGCGTCCCAGATCTAGATGCAAAAGGACGAGCGAAAATTCGGGATGCGAATGACGCAACATATAAAAAATCGGAAGTGCGATATGCTTCCCAAAATAACGGCAACATTCGGCGAGGTCATTACGTTCCATACACGTCTGAACAGTACAAAGCTCTAATTGCAGTCGCGCTATATTTGAAAAGAAAGTTCCCGGACAGCTTCCGATTTGATTATATTTTTGGGCACGATGATGTTTCTCCAGATAGGAAAGTCGATCCCGGTGCGTCATTAGGCAAAGGGATGACGGCGCAAGGCATTGAACCAGCTATGACGACCGAGCAATTCCGACAAGAGGTTTTTGCGGCGTGGTCCAAAGAGCCTCAAAGTTGATTTCTCGAAGCTCTGAGAGTGCCGGCTTCTTTTTTGATATGAGCCCCGTGATCGCGGACCAGTGGTTAACTCCTCTTTTCTATTGCGCTGACGTGCAGCTTTGCTTCCATTCGGTGGTCGGACTACCGGACCCGCATCAAGACCGTCGAGTCCGGCGTCCAGAGGATGGCGCAGAGTCGCATGTTGGGCGGGTTAAAAATCTAAGAACATTGGATGCAAGCCATGACTATCTTGCCGATCCTCCATGTACTGCTGTTAACGATTGCTATCCTGAGCGGCTTTGCAGTCGCTGAGGCTGCGCTCGCCCAACCTGTCGGAGGAATATGGCCTGAAGTCTTAACTTCGAAGCTCATAACTGAGCTCATAGGTCTTTTCGTGGTTGCAACCATCCTGGAGTCGGCGCTGGCGACTGTCTTCAACTGGCGGCTCTACCGCGAGTTCTTCAACGGGAGAGCGGTGAAGACTTTGGTTATGATTGGGTTCAGCTTCGCCGTCGTGAAACTGTTCAACTATGATGTCGTCCACCGCATC
>Ga0182740_1002475_pt1 | contig 11239 bp, 8 predicted proteins | sample eDN5th37CKraftBY_FD_128872 | JGI IMG/M metagenome (GOLD analysis project Ga0182740, IMG submission 128872) | Enriched backyard soil microbial communities from Emeryville, California, USA - eDNA 5th pass 37_C Kraft BY (version 2) (version 2) | ecosystem: Environmental > Terrestrial > Soil >...
AGGAAGGCATGAACCAGTGGAAGTCGGCGCATGCGGCGAAGACCGACGCGCGCACGCTGGAAGAAGCCTTCGTGGGCGCCGACGCGGTGATGGGCCTGTCGGTGAAGGGCGCGTTCACGGCGGAGATGATCCGGTCGATGGCGCCAAACCCGATCATTTTCGCCATGGCCAACCCCGACCCGGAAGTGACGCCGGAAGAGGTGCACGCCATCCGTGACGACGCCATCGTCGCCACCGGCCGTTCGGACTATCCGAACCAGGTGAACAACGTGCTCGGCTTCCCCTACATCTTCCGCGGGGCGCTCGACGCGCGCGCCACCCGCATCAACATGGAGATGAAGATCGCCGCCGTGGAGGCGCTGGCCGCCCTCGCCCGCGAGGACGTGCCGGACGCGGTGGCCGCCGCCTACCAGGGCACGCGCCCGCGCTTTGGCCGGGAATACATCATCCCCGTGCCGTTCGACCCGCGCCTGATCCACACGGTGCCGCCGGCGGTGGCCAAGGCCGCCATGGACACCGGCGTGGCGCGCCGGCCCATCGTCGACATGCAGCGCTACCGCAACGAGCTCTCCGCCCGCCGCGATCCGGTCGCCGGCGTGCTGCAGGGCGTGTTCGAGCGCGTGCGGCGCCAGCCGAAGCGCGTCGTCTTCGCCGAGGGCGAGGAGGAGCAGGTGATCCGCGCCGCCGTCTCCTTCGTCAACCAGGGCCTGGGCACGGCGGTGCTGGTGGGCCGCGAGGAGCTGGTGCGCGCCGCCGCCGCCAACGCCGGCATCGAGCTGGATGGCCGCGAGGGCATCGAAATCCACAACTCGCGCCTGTCGGAGCGTAATCCGGCCTACGCGCAGTTCCTCTACAACAAGTTGCAGCGCAAGGGTTATCTGCTGCGCGACTGCCAGCGGCTGATCAACAACGACCGCAACTACTTCGGCGCCACCATGGTCGCCATGGGCGACGCCGACGCCATCGTCACCGGCGTCACCCGCAACTACGCCCAGGCGCTCAGCGACGTGCGCAAGGTGATCGACACCAGGCCCGGCCACCGGGTGATGGGCCTCTCCATGGTGCTGTCGCGCGGGCACATGACGCTGGTGGCCGACACCGCCATCGCCGAGATGCCCACGTCGACGGAGCTGGCGGACATCGCCGTGCAGGCGGCGAACGCCGCCCGCCGCCTCGGCCACGAGCCGCGCGTCGCCATGCTGTCGTTCTCCACCTTCGGTCAGCCCGAGGGCGAGCGTTCGGCGCAGATGCGCGAAGCCGTGCGCATTCTCGACCAGCGCCACGTCGACTTCGAGTATGAAGGCGAGATGGCCGCCGACGTGGCGCTCGACCCGGACCTGATGAAGCAGTTCCCGTTCTCGCGCCTGAAGGGGCCGGCCAATGTGCTGGTGATGCCGGCGATCCATTCGGCCGCCATCTCCACCAAGCTGCTGGAACAGCTCGGCGGCGCCACGGTCATTGGCCCGCTGATCGTCGGCCTTGATCGCGCGGTGCAGATCGCCCCGCTCGGCGCCCGTGACAGCGAGATCGTCAACATGGCGGCGCTGGCGGCGCTGAACGTCGGCGGCTGATCCGGCCGCCTGGCGTCAGAACTGAATGAAAGCGGCCCGGCGCACATGCGCCGGGCCGTTTTGCTTTTCCTGACCATTGCTGATGACCCGTACTTTCGCAGGCATGTTCATGGACTGGCCCGCGAACGACGGGGCGCCCGGCAACGCCAGGCCCGGCGCCTTACGCAGTCGCTGGCGCTCCTCCCTCAAACCACGTTTCATGAATGCCGGCGCTGCCCAGCCTGCCTGTTGCGAAATCGGGCTGCGCCTGAACTTTTGCCGATCATTGATGGGGCGCCATTTTTGCAATCTGGCCAGAGCCGACCAAACGTCCATCGGGCAGGCGCATCGGTCGCCAACGGGGCGGACGGCCAGGGGAGAGAAACCTGTGTCAGATATTCCCACCCCCCTCACCGACTCGATCCCCCCGTCGCGCCGATGGCGAAACTTCGAGGCCGAAGCATGGCCCCTCACTGCCTGGCGATTTGACACAGCCTCGCCGGTCACGGCCACCCAGATCGGGAGAAATATCAGCGGACGTCTCGCCGCGTCCGGGTCCACCACCAACTTCAGATTGTTTCCAGACGAAGAGACCGTGTTCGCCTCCGCCAGCCCGGCCGGCGTGCAACACTACATCGCCCGAAACACCAGCATCTTCAGCCACTATTCCCGCACGGATTTTAAAAATTATTTTAATAAATACCAAACCTTGACGGAAAACGAGTCAATTTATGCAATTAATGCCGAAAAACCTGCAATAGGCTATCTGTATAAAATAAAAACAGACACCCACAATTCTCTTTCATATCTGGACTTGAATGAACAATTTGGCATACATGCTGAATATTATATATACCGCGGCGGTCGGCAAAAATTCCCGAGAACAAAAGCGGAAATGGCGGAAGCCGAAGCTGAGAACAAGAAAATTCTTGGAGCGTTCAATGGCAACCCGGGAAATCAGGCGAGACTGAGAAAACGAATACACGAAGTCCATATGTCGATGGATGAGATTCACATCCGCGGCCCCCTCAAGAAGCGCCGGATCGGTGACAGCCCCGCCTCCGGCTCCTACACGTTCGCATCATGCGACTGGCTCGATCTGGCCATACTGTAAAAACGCGCGCCCGCAGGTCCGGACGCGCCGCGCGGAAGGCGCGCATATTCAACCAAAGTTTGAGCGCCGCATCCCCATCCGGGGGCATTGCCTGACCACCGCTGCGCCTAGCCTTGCTGCTTCAATGCGGGCCTGGCTTGCGCGCCGGGCCAACCGGCAGGAGCGCGCACATGGTCAATTCCGGCGCCATCCCGGCGCTCGCCAGCGACAGCGCGGAAGCGCGGCGGGGGCCTCCCACACACCGTCGCCACTGGCGCTGGTGGCCACCGCTTTATGTGCAGGTGCTCATTGGCATGGCCGCAGGCATCGCCGTGGGTCACTTCTTCCCGGCGACCGGCGCCACGCTGAAGCCTGTATCGGACATTTTCGTACACCTGCTGAAGATGCTGATCGAGCCGGTGATTTTCTGCAGCGTGATCAACGGAATCGCGTCCGCCGGCAGCCTTGGCCAGGTTGGCCGTGTCGGCGGCAAGGCGCTGGTGTGGTTTGAAGTCGCCACCACCGGCGCGCTGCTGGTCGGCCTGCTGGCTGGCCATTTGCTGCAACCCGGCGCCGGGCTGAATATCGATATAGCCGCGCTTGATCCGGCGCTGGTGCAAACGCTGCCTGCGACGAAGGGCGACAGCGGCTTCATTGCCTTTATCCTTCGCGCCATCCCGCACAGCTTCGTGGGTGCGCTCAGCGGCGGCGATCCGTTACAGACCCTGTTGATCGCCTCTCTTGCGGGCGTGGCGTGCCTGTCGCTTGGCGAAACCGGCGTTCGCATCCAGAAGGCGGCCGAGGTCGCCAGCGCGCTGTTTTTCAGGCTTGTCGGCATGATCACCTGCCTTGCGCCGCTGGGCGCCTTCGGCGGCATGGCCTTCACCATCGGCAAATACGGCATCGGCGCGCTTGGAAGTCTGGCCTGGCTGATCGGCGCATTTTACCTGACCGCAGCCGTGTTTGTGTTCGTGATCCTCGGCGTGGTTTGCCGGCTGTGCGGCTTTTCCATTTTCCGTCTCGTCGCCTATCTGCGCACCGAATTTCTGATTGTGCTCGGCGCCTCCTCGGTTGAGCCGGTGCTGCCACACCTGATGCGCAAGATGCAGAAGCTTGGAGCAGAACAGCGCGTCGTCGCCCTGGTGACGCCGACGGGCTACAGCTTCAACATGGATGGCACCTGCATCTACATTACCCTCGCCGTCATTTTTCTCTCCCAGGCGACCAATATCCACCTTGGCCTCGGCCAACAGCTGATGATCATTGGCGTGGCGATGCTGACGTCAAAGGGGGCGACAGGCGTGACCGGCTCAGGCTTTGTCACCCTTGCCGCGACCCTCTCCGTCATACCGGACATTCCCGTCGCGGCGTTGGCCATCATCGTCGGCATTGACCGCTTCATGAGCGAATGCCGCGCGCTCACCAGCTTCGCCGGCAATGCCGTCGCCAACCTTGTCGTGGCGAAATGGGAAGGCGCGCTTGACATGGAGCGACTGCGCGCCGGCCTGGCCATGGGACCGGACGCGGACGGCGCCTGATCCCGCAGGGCGCTGAACGGCGCCGGACAGGCATCACGGGCCCGCCCCGACCGGCCACCGGAGCGGGCGGGCCGTGATCCTCAGGCCGGCGCAGGCTCCCTTGCCGGCGCCCGCCTGTCCCGGAGCAGAAACACCGAAGCGGCGGCCACCAGGCACAGGGCGCCGGCGATATAGAAGGCCGGCAGATAGCTGGCGAGCAGCGCGCGCGACAGGCCGCCGCCCCAGGCGGCCACGGCCGAGCCTATCTGGTGGCCGGCGAAGATCCAGCCGAACACCAGCGGGGCCTTTTCAGCGCCGAAATAGCGGCCGGCCAGCTTGACGGTCGGCGGAACCGTCGCCACCCAGTCGAGGCCATAGAACATGGCGAACAGCGACAGGCCATAGAAGGTGAAGGCGCTCTGCGGCAGCCACAGCAGCGACAGGCCGCGCAGGCCGTAATACCAGAACAGCAAGTTGCGGTTGTTGTAACGGTCGGACAGCCAGCCGGAGAGAATGGTGCCGACGAAATCGAAGGCCCCCATCATCGCCAGGGTGGCGGCGGCGTCCACCTGGGGCATGCCGAAATCGCCGCACAGCGAAATGAAATGGGTCTGCACCAGGCCCGCGGTGCTGAGACCACAGATAAAGAACGTGCCGAACAAAACCCAGAACGGCAGGATGCGGGCGCTCTCAGCCAAAATACCGAACGCCCGCAGAACAGCGGCGCCGACATTGCCGGCGCGGGCCGGTGGTGGGGCCGGCGTTTCGCCCGGACGGGGCGGCGCGGCGCCAAAAGCGCGCTGGCCCACATCGGCAGGCCTGTCCTGCATGAACAGCAGCACGAGGACGGCGGCCAGCCCGAGGGACGCCATGGTGGGGACCAGCGCCACACGCCAGCCAAAGTGCTCCGTCAGCCATGCGGCCAGGGGCAGGAAGGCGAGCTGGCCGGTGGCCACCGCCGCCGTCAGCAGGCCGAGCACCAGACCCCGGCGCTCATCGAACCAGCGGCTCGCCACCGTGGCGCCCAGCACCATCGCGGTAAGCCCCGTGCCGAGGCCAACGACCACACCCCACAGCAGCACGAACTGCCACAGGCTGGCCGCCATGACGCCGGCCGCCATGCCGCCTGTCACCAGAACCAGCGCCAGCACAATCACATTGCGCACGCCATAGCGCTCCATGAAGGCGGCGGCGAACGGGGCCATCAGACCAAACAGCAGCAGGCGTATGGCGAAGACGCTGGACATGTCGGCGGCGTTCCAGCCGAACTCCTGCGCCACCGGCGTAATGAACACGCCGCCAAGACCAACCGTACCGGCGATGCTGAGACTGGTAAGGAAGGTGACCGCCACCACGATCCAGCCGTAGTGAAGCCCGCGCCGCGCCAGAGCGTCGGCCATGGTCTGCGCCAGCATGATGTTCACTCCCGCCTGCGGCCCGGGGCCGGAGCTGCGACCCGCTCGACACGCGGAACAGCAGACATTATGATGATGATCGTCATCAATTAATGATGACAGACATCATCAAACGTCAAGGGGGCTTGTCGCGTTTTTTCCATCGCCAGCGGGGACACCGCTGGCGCAGTCCTGCCCATGTCGCCCTGACCGGCGCGCGCCCGGACGGGCGGCTGGGGGTTGACAGAATGTGGCCATGCGGGCGCGTCAAAAGCGCTGGCGGCGTCTGAGAAGTACTGGCGCCCCTTGGGCAAGCCGTGCGCGATATATCGTGCATGGCGTATGGCGATGGTTGGATATGATCCGTCCGCGGCGGCCGGTCCGGCGCGCCGCCGGCATATTGTGGAGGCAGGCTTTCATCATGCGGATCAGCAGGAAGAAAGCGGAGGCGAACAGGGCGGAAGTGGTGGCCCAGGCTTCGCGACTGTTCCGGGAGCGGGGCCTCGATGGCCCCAGCGTCGCGGAGCTGATGCGCGCCGCAGGCATGACCCATGGCGGCTTTTACAATCATTTTGCTTCCAAGACGGAGCTCCAGGCTTCCGCCCTCACCCATAATTTTGACCTGGCGGTCGCGCGGCTGGCGCACATCGGCGAAGGCGCTGACGCGGAGAGGCGACGCGCGGCGCTGGCCGACTACATCACGCACTACCTGTCCCCAAAGGCGCGCGACGCCAGCGGCGCCTCCTGTCCCATGGTGGCCTTTGGCGCCGACGTCTCACGGGAGGGCGCCGAGGTGCGGCGCGCCTATGCGGAGGGGCTGGAGCGCTACCTCTCCGATCTTGCCCTGGCCTTCGCCAGCCGCGCCGCCGATGAAACAGCGGGCGACGGGCAACCGGCGGCGGACCCGGGAGCCCGCTCCCGCGCCATCGTGCTGCTGGCCACGCTGGCCGGCGGCCTGTCGCTGGCGCGCAGCGTCGCCGGGGTCAACCCGGCCCTGTCTGATGAGCTGCTGACAGTGGCGCGCGCCCAGGCGCTGGCCCTGGCGAGCGGTTTGGAGCTGGGATGAGAGCCAGGCAGGGCGTCGGGGCGCCGGTTTTCTGACTTCGAAGGGGTCGTCATGCCCCACGCGGCGGCGCCAGCCGGGTCATTCCCGAAGGAAACTGGTTCACAGGAAAGCCCACATCCTGAATTTGACGCATTCGCACGTCCTTTCTCGCGCGCCCACCAAAAAAAAGCGCCCCCCCCTTTTTTGACGATGCGCACCGTACCGGCTTTCGGCAGCCCATTGCCGACAGATTTGCAGACAGTTTCCGGATACCCTCAGGTAGCCGCGCCACCAACGTAAATTAACATAAGCCAACCGCCTCACGGAAAACTGCAAATCTACAAATCTCTTGCGTATCATCTTCCTGTAACAACAGGAGAAAATATATGCCCCCCGTCATTGACGACGCCCCCCTTCAGCAACTGATCATGCGCACATCCAAAAATCTTTGGCCCCAACTCTTCCCATCGGATGGTTGGGGCGACCCTCCCGCTGGCGTGGCATTTCCACACATCGCCGACCAGACGGACGAAGGAGATACGTATAAATGGACTATAGAACTAAACTGGGGCGGCGGTGCAACGCAGGATGCGAAAAATAATTTTATAGGCTATTGCCAAGGCTGGAATAATGTATTTTCACCTTACACTTCAAATCAGCCGGACGGGGTATATTTCTTCTTCGGCCTCTATCTAATGCTGGATATGCCATGCAGCCAAGTATCGACTGGTGAATACATGTTTATCGGGCGAGGCAAGTCCGGAAAAGACAATCCGTGGTGGGCGGGTGGCCCCGATTTTTCTGTACCGAGCAATCACAAGAGCGCAACATTCACGATCCCAGGCGGCCCATATTGCACGAATGCCCAAAATATAGAGGTCAAATCAGGCGGCAACGTTGGAGAGCTTGACTTTCTGGTAAATAGATACATCACATCTTGAAGCATCCGTCTCGCCAGGGCGCCAGCATGATGACATGCGGCCGGCTCGCCGCCCCCTACCACGAGCGGAAACGTGCTCCGCGCTACCGGACAAACTATCGGCGGCGGCAACGAGGCTGGCGACCGGCGCCCTGGTGCAGAGTAAGCCAGACGGGACGCCAAGTCGCCGGCAACCGATTTGCGCGGCGTCATCGCCCGTGTGCGGCCTCGCAGCCCAGGCGTCAGGGCATTCTCAACAAAAGCCGTCGCCCACGCCTTCTCGAAAAGGCGCAACGAGCCGCCCCCGGCAGCCCGCTGCCTGCAGACTCCCAGACGATTGCCGGATGGCGCCCGGAGGCAGCGGCACGACCAGCGTATCCTGCATAAGTCAGCCGCCCCACGGAAAAACTAAAATATTTCCTGTATTCGCGCATAATGCCTCCCACAGAAACAGGAGAAGATGCAGACGCTCCGACAACCACTCCCATTCATCGACAAGAAATTTATCTCACACGTTCAAGGTATAGTTAAATAAAACACTCAAATTTGCATGCCATTCGTAAGTATAACGTGCTCCATGGAGCCAAGATGTCGGCATAAAACCTCCGACAGTCGCCCGCACCCGCCAGGGCGCCGTATTTTCAACCGCTGAAACAATCCATGGCAACAATCGTTCCATAATACAGCTCAACTCAAAAGTATAATTGACAAATTAATTCAGAGTACGTATTTTTGAAGTGGATATAATACATGTCAACTCAAGAACTGTATATGGATCTATCTCAATACTTGACGCCAACCATCATGAATGAAGGCCTATATCCGACGAACAACGGAACACCATGGCTGGGCGCCCCGTACTCTCACCCGGAGTCACAGTCGTGGCGGTGGACGCTCACTGTTGATGTGAAGCAGCAACACAATCGTACCCTTGGACAAGCGTTTGTTACCGCCTGTGGCGGCTCAGAGCATGTCTTTGCACCCTATGACGGTGCAAATGACGACACCTGGATTGATTTTTACACTGGCCTCACAGTGAAAATGTCCATACCGGGCATTGCGGCCGGGGTGAGCACCATCTATGTAGCCCAAGGGGCAACATCCACGAGATACCCGTGGTACGCTGGTGGCCAAGATATCACCAAACCGTCACCCCACATCGGACTGCTGACAATCAAGAACACCCTGCCGAACACCTGCAACAATGTCACGGCGGTGAATTTCATATCACAGAACCGTTCGGACGTTTACGAGATCGACTTCCGGCTCCACAGCTATGTCACATCCTGACGACCGGCGGTTTCCAAACCCGCCGCGGAGCCGCGAAACAGGAGCTCAACCGGCATTGCCGGCAAGACCTGCACGCAATGAACGGGCAACGCCACACCTCCGTCCCTGGTGCAATTAGGGGATGCGACAAGGCGGACAGGCGCCGCATTCTGGGGCGCCGGGCCCGCAAGCTCTTGCTGCGGCTGAAGGGGGTTCGTTGCGGGGAACGCTACGCCAGTATTACACCACCATCGTCAACTTGCGGGCCGCGCGGGTGATGGCGGTGTAGAGCCAGCGGTGGCGGTGTTCGCGGAAGGCGCGGCTTTCATCGAACAGCACCACATTATCCCATTGCGAGCCCTGGGATTTATGCACCGTGAGGGCATAACCGTAGTCGAACTCATCCGAACGGCGGCGGATTTCCCAGGGCAGCGTTTCCTCACTGCCCTCGAAAAACGCGCGCAACACCTTCACCTTGGCCGAGCGGCCGCCAATATCCTCATCCGGCTGCACGGTGAGCTGCACCAGGCCCTTCGATTCGCCGCGATTGCTGCGCACCCGGAAGACGCCGCCATTGAGCAGGCCCTTCGCCCGGTCGTTCCGCAGGCAGACCAGCTTTTCGCCGACGCCGGGCATCGGATCGCGATAGCCCAGCAGTTCGCGGATGCGGCCGTTGTAAAGCCGGCGGGTGCGGTTCATGCCCACCAGCACCTGGTCGGCCGCCAGAATGGCCTCCGCGTCGATGTCGCGCCGGGAAATGACGCGGGTTTCGCCATAGTCTCCCAAGGCGATGTCGCCGCCTTCGCGGGCGATCATCGACAGGCGGACGATCGGATCGTCCTTGGCCTGGCGGTGCACCTCGGTCAGCATCACGTCGGGCGCGTCGGCGGTGAAATAGCCGCCGCCCTTCACCGGCGGCAACTGGGCCGGATCGCCCAGCACCAGGATCGGCGTGTTGAACGATTCGAGATCGCGGCCCAGCTCCTCATCAACCATCGAGCATTCGTCGATGATGATGAGGCTGGCCTTGGAAGCGTTGCCGCTGTGATTGATGACGAAGGTGGGCGCCTCCTCCTCCACCCCGCGCGAGCGGTAGATCATGGAGTGGATGGTGGCGGCGTCCGTGCAGCCCTTCGAGCGCATGACCAGGGCCGCCTTGCCGGTGAACGCGCCAAACGCCACCTCGCCGTCAACGCCTTCCGCGATATGGCGGGCAAGCGTCGTTTTGCCCGTGCCGGCGTAGCCGAACAGCCGGAACACCTGCGGCGAGCCCTTTTTCAGCCAGCGCGCCACGGCGTTGAGCGCGTCTTCCTGCTGCGGCGACCAGGCCATCCTTACCCTAACCCCTGCTTGACGCGGCTTCCGCCCGCCCGTTTACCCTGTGCGCCAGAGGATGTAGCGCTCCGGGCGCGATAAGGCCATCCTTGCCGCGGCGACGCTGTCGCCAGGAAAGCGGTAAAAAGGAAGGCCGTAAGGAAGCCGCGCCTGTAGCCGGACATTTGCCCCGTCTCCCTGATCCGGCGTATGTCGATGCGGGCGCCTGTCTGAAAATGCCGGTGGATCGACCGGCGGTTTTTCACGCCCCGCGGCGTCGACAGTCTTGCCGGCGCCGGCGTTTCGCGAGGAGCATGCCGGTCGGCAACCGTAGAGAGGAACATGCGCGCGATCCTGAGATTCCTGGGCTTTCTCGCGGTTGTCGGCGGTTTTGTCGCGCTGGTGATCGACGTGACGCGCTATCTGGCCAATAACGCGTGGGCCCCGGCGACGCTGCGGGGCGCGCTCGACGCCATCGTGACCGACGGCGGCGCGCGTCTCGCCGCCAGCATCTCGGGAATCGCCGGGGCGCCGGCGGGCGCGGCAGTGGCGACAGCCCTCACGGCGCCAGCCTCCATTACTGGCCTGGCCGGCGGCTTCATCGTGATGTTCCTGTTCCGCAGCCGCGACCAGGACGGAGCCTCCCGGTTTTAAGCGCCTCCGGCCCGATGCCCGCCAGATGTGCGGGGCTTACCGCGCGCCCGGACCGGCGACGGCCACGCCGGAGGTCATGTCGCGCCTGCGTTCAGCCGCGCCTGGACGCCCGGCCCCTGCAAACGCGGCCATGGCGCGCAGATCAGCGCCCGCCGGTCCCTGGAAGACCCGCAGGCCGAACTCCGGCAGAATGGCGAAGAGGTGATCGAAGATGTCCGCCTGGATGCCTTCGTATTCCGTCCACACCACCGTATCGGTGAAGCAGTACACCTCCATGGGCAACCCCTCCGGCCCGGGCGGTAGCTGCCGCGCCATGATCGTCAGGTCCTGGCGCAATCGCGGATGGGCGCGCAGATAGGCCTCCACATAGGCGCGGAACGCGCCGATATTGGTGAGGCGCCGGCAGTTGGCCGGAATCGCCTCCCCGGGGCCGAGCTGTCCGTTCCATTGCAGGATGTCCTCCTGCTTGCGGGCCAGGTGATCG
>Ga0182740_1002476_pt1 | contig 11235 bp, 7 predicted proteins | sample eDN5th37CKraftBY_FD_128872 | JGI IMG/M metagenome (GOLD analysis project Ga0182740, IMG submission 128872) | Enriched backyard soil microbial communities from Emeryville, California, USA - eDNA 5th pass 37_C Kraft BY (version 2) (version 2) | ecosystem: Environmental > Terrestrial > Soil >...
AGCTCCATGGCGATCGCCGGATTTTGCTGGTGCAGCTTGCCGACCCACTGCATCGAACGGCTGTCGAGCAGCATGGCCGGCGCATAGGCGGCGCCGTCATAAAAGTCGAAGATCGTCGATGCCACGGAAGCGGCGCTCGCCGTGGTTCCGCGCGAGGCTTTCGGCGCCGCCGGAATGCTGGCGGTGAATTCGGGGTTCGCGACCGGGACCGAAGCGCGGCGCGGCGCGGGAAGGCGAGCGGCGGCGGGCGCGTCGGCGATGGCGCGCGGCGAGAAGATCGAGTCGGGCGCGTAACCGAGCGCCAGACCTTCTTGCGGCGCGCCGGTGATTTCGGCGGGCAGGGCGACGCGATCGCCCAGCGCGGCGAGCTGAACCTGCTGCTGCATCTGCTGCTCGAGCGCGGCGATCTCGCTCGCCGGGCGCGGGCGCGGCAGCGGTATATTCGCTGCCTGGGTGGCCGGGGCGGAATGGGCCGCCTGCGGCACGGGCTCGGCGGCGGCAACCTTGACGGTTTCGGTCTGCACGGGTTTCGCGGCGGCCGTCGTGGTTTCCTCGTCGTCGCCGCTCTCGTCCTTCTTGCCGAACAGCTTGGCGAAGAATCTCTTGACGCTGGCGCCATCGGCCATCGCCGAGTTCTGGCCGGCGGAGGCCATCGAGATCGAGTTCACGTTGCGCTCGCCGCGCGCTTTGATCTCGGCAAGGGCGAGCTGATAGCCGGGCATCGGGCGGCCGTCGGCGGGAACGTGCACGGTCTTGCCGTCGGGGAAGACCTTGGCGAGCTGATCGCGCGTCATCTTCGGCCAGTGGCGGACATTGCCGGTGTCGAGGTGGACGAAAGGCGAGCCGGAGGTCGGATAGAAGCCGACGCCGCCGCGCTGCAGGCGCAGGCCCACTTCGCGGAGTTTGGCGAGCGGCACGTCGGCGAGAAAGAAGTCCATCGCCTTGCCGAGCATGTGCTGGCTGAACTGGGCGACGCCGCGGCTCCTCGCGCGCAGCATGGCGTTGGTCGCCGGTGCGCGGTAGCCGCAGACGATCTGGATCGGCACCTTGCCGCCGGCTTCACGCTGCGCTTCCCATACGAGATCGATCAGCTGGGGATCCATCTTGGTCGGCTCGTTGCGCCGCCAATCGCGCAGAATCCAGTTGATCTTCTGCAGCGCAGCCTCGTCGTAACGGCCGTCGCGCTTGAAGGTGACGGTGAGGTCTTCGCCGGTGTGAAGATTATGGAACGAGATCGTGCGGGTATCGCCGTTGGCGACCGCGGTCTGCAGGCTTTCGCAACCGACGAAGAGTAGAAGGGCCGCAAAGCCAAGGCATTTGGCCTGGCGTGAAACGAATTTCAGGTCGGCTTTGCGCGCGAAGTCGAATGGCACGTGCGATGTGTTCCGCTAAATGCCATCCGCTGCGCAGCTTCCCCGGGCCGCGTATGGCTAAGAAACCGTGATCGTTGTCGAGAAGGGTTAAATGGCAGTTACCGCCCCTTCACCGTCGCTGACCGAGGGTTACAAACCGACTATGGGCGAAATAGGGCGCATAAAAAATCGCGCCCCGCTTTTTGGGCGGGGCGCGATGGAACACTTCTGATTTAGCGGAAAAGCCCGAAGAAATTGGGCGGCTGGTTCTGCCGGGCTTCGCGGCCGTTGCGGTTGTTATACCGCCGGTCGCCGCGGGCGTTTCTGCCCTCGGGCTGCGGATCCGGCCGCACGCCGAACAAGGCAAGGAACGGGTTTTCGAAGCCGGCGCCGCGGTTCGGGTCGTCGTAACGCAATTCGTCGCGCGAGACGGTCGCGCTGCCGACACCTTTCTGTTCGACGGCGATGTCGGCGATCCTGCGCTCGTCCGACTTCATCGCCTTCACCATGCGGGCGTCGATGCCATAGACGTCGTCGCGGAACTGCAGGTTGCCCGCATCGTCCACGAAAGCCGTCTGGTAGGTGATATGCACCGGCAGCGGCTTGGGGAAGTCGATGTTGATCTCGTTCTGCCCAAGCATGCTCTTCACCTTGGCTTCCGTGTAGTGCTGGTTCGGAAGCTGGATCGACAGAAGTTTCTCGGCGTAGGTCATCGGGTTCTGCACGCGCATGCAGCCGTGGCTGTAGGCGCGCTTGTCATGCGCGAACAGGTTCTTGTCCGGCGTGTCGTGCTGATAGACGAGGAACTTGTTCGGGAAGTTGAAGCGGATGCGGCCGAGCGCGTTGCGCTCTCCCGGCGGCTGATAGATGCGCACGGTGCCATCGGGGTTATGCGTCATCTTGAGGCCGATGCGGTCGAGCACCGTCGGATCCTGGCGGAGCGCCGGCAGATATTCGCGGGCGATGATCGACGGCGGCACGTTCCAGGTCGGGTTGACCGTGATGAACTTCATGTCGGGGCTGATGAGCGGCGTCGGCTTGCTCGGCTGGCCGACGACGATGCGCGTCTCCCAATACTTCTCGCCGTTGCGGACGAGCTTCAGCGAGTAGTCGGGAATGTTGACCATCACATAGGTGTCGCCGCGCAGGTCGTGATCGATCCAGCGCCAGCGCTCGAGATTGACCAGGATGATGTCGTCTTTCTTCTCGCGCACCGGCCCGTTGATCGCGTTGACGGTGGCGTTGCCGAGAATGCCGTCGGCGTTGAGCTTGTGCGCGGCCTGGAATTTCTTGACGGCTTCCGCAACGTCCTCGTCATAGGCGGTGCTGGCCGGGTTCTGCGTGACGCCGAGCCGCTCGCGCAGCTTCGGCACGCGCGGGTCGTCCATCGGCTTCAGCTCGTTCTTGACCTTGACGAGCTTCAGCGTCGGGCCGGTGTCGATGCGGATCACCTTGGCGTCGTTCTTGGCGTTCCGGATCTCGGCGTATTTCGCCTTCAGCGCCTTGTAGGCGGGATGCTGCGGAAGATAGCTCGCGAGCGCTTCGTCCGCCTTGCCGCCCGCCGTGAGCCTGGCGAGGATCGCCGCAGGCTCCGGAAACTTCAGCGCGTAATACATGTCGTTGCTGATGCGCGTGAAGCTGACGCGGCCGGTCGCGGCGTGGCGCGCGAAGGTGAGCGCGGCATCGGTGAGCTTCAGCTCGGCATTGGCGAGCGCCTCGGCATCCATGCCCGCGGTGATTTCAGGGCTGGCGTATTCGGCGGGGTCGAGGCCATCGCTATCGACGGTCTTGAGGTAGGCGACGACCGCTTTGGCGCGCGCATTCGCCTGGCCGTTCTCGATCCAGATCGGCGCGTAGTTGCGCTCCTTGTAGAAGGCGCTCGCGCCTTCGCGCTCGCCTTTGTGGTCGAAATATTTCGACGACCTGGCGGCGAGAAGATCCTTGATCTTGTCGGCGACCGGCTGGTCGGCGCTTGCCAGCGCCGGTGCCGCCGCAGCAGGCGCAGCCGGCGTTTCGGCGGCGGCCGCAGGTGCGGGAGCGGGTTCGGATTTTGTTTCGGCAGCAACCGGCGCGGGCGCGGGATCGGCGGTCGCGGCGGTTGCGGGCGTGCCGTCCTTTGCAGCGTTGTCCTTTGAAGCGCTGTCTTTTGATGCGCTGTCTGCCGCGGGCCCAGCCGGCGCGACGACGGTGACGGCGGGTGCTTCGGGCTTGGCGTTCGCCGTTTCCGGCTTGTCGTCTGCTTTCTTTTCTTCAGCCTTTTCTTCGGATTTCGCTTCGGCCTTTTCTTCCGGCTTCGCCGCTTCGACATTCGCGGGTGCCGATTGTGCGAGCGTGATCGGCGCGCGTGCAAAGGGCTCGCCGGGGTTCACGTTCTGGGCAAGAGCGCCAGCCGGCGCGAGCAACATGCCTGCTGCCATGCCGGCGAAAAGCGGCGCGATAAGAGAGCTTCCGGTGAGTAACTTAGCCTTGGTATGCCGCATCATCTGAACTCCCTGGGAAGGTCAGCCCTTGTGGCAGCGCGGCCCCTTCAGATCAAGACATAGGAACCGATTGCAGCAATTCCGCGCCGGACTGTCACTTCGACGCCACGTCCGGATTAGCCGTTTCCGGCTCCCCCTCGGCAATGCCCAAATCCTTAAGCTTGCGGTAGAGGGTCGATCGCCCAATCCCGAGGCGGCGTGACACTTCCGTCATCTTGCCCCGGTAATGGGATATAGCGAAACGAATGGCGGCCGCTTCCAGTTCCTCCATCGGCCTGACGTGCCCGTCGGGGCCGGTAAGCTCGATTACGTCATGGCTCATCGGCGCCACGGCCGGGGCATCGAGGACGACCGGAGAAGCCGCGGGGTGCGCCGGCACCACGGACGGGGCTACGGCCTGCGGGGCGGCAAAGGATTCGAAGCCCGGCACCTGGGCGGCGATCTGCGGGAATTCGGCCGGCCCGATCTCGTCGCGCTCGGTCAGCACGACCGCGCGGAAGACGGCGTTCTCGAGCTGCCGGACATTGCCCGGCCACAGATAGCTCGCAAGCATCGCGATCGCTTCGGCGGAGACGGCGCGCACGCGCTTGCCTTCCTCGGCGGCAAAGCGCGTGACGAAACGGCGCACGAGCCCCGAGATGTCCTCGATACGGTCGCGGAGCGGCGGTACGGTGATCGGGAAAATGTGCAGGCGATAGAACAAGTCCTCGCGGAAGCGGCCGGCTTTGACCAGCTCGAGAAGATTGCGGTTGGTCGCCGAGATCAGCCGGAAATTGACCTTCACGGGCTTGCGGCTGCCGACCGGGTCGATCTCGCCTTCCTGCAGCGCGCGCAGGAGCTTCACCTGGGCGTCGAGCGGAAGCTCGCCGATCTCATCAAGGAAAAGTGTACCGCCGTCGGCTTCGACGAATTTGCCGACCTGGCGGTCGGTCGCCCCGGTGAAGGCGCCGCGCTCGTGGCCGAACAGAATCGATTCAACGAGGTTCTCGGGCAGCGCGCCGCAATTGACGGCAACGAAAGGTTTTGCGGCGCGGCTGCCGCCCGCGCGGATTGCACGCGCGAGCAATTCCTTGCCGACGCCGGACTCGCCTTCCAACAGCACCGGAATTTCGGAGGCCGCCGCCTTTTCCGCGAGCTTGAGCGCCGTCTGCATGCGCGGGCTTGCCGTCGCGAAATCCGAGAAGGCGACTTCGCCGCCGCTCGCGCGGTTCATGCGGCGGACTTCGCTCGCGAGCGCCGCCTGGGCGAGGGCGTTCCGCACCGAAATCTGCATGCGCTCGATGCCGACCGGCTTCACGCAAAAGTCCGTCGCGCCCGCGCGCATCGCCGATACCACCGTGTCGATCGAGCCCTGCGCCGTCAGCACGATGACCGGGACATTGATGCCGCGCTCTTTCATGCGGCCCAGCACGCCGAGGCCGTCGAGATCGGGCATCACGAGATCGAGCACCATGCAGCCGATGCCGGCGCCTTCGGGGCTCTCGAGAATCTTGAGGGCGGCTTCGCCGCTCTCATAGGGTTCGGGCTCGTAGCCGAACCGCTTCAACATCGCTTCGACGAGACGGCGCTGTACCGGGTCGTCGTCCACCACAAGAATACGCGTATTCATGTCTCAACTTCCCGGCGTTACGCTCTGTCCCAATCCGGGCCACTTTGGGCGAGGTCCGTTAACGGAACCTGAATCCGCGCCGGGTTGTCCCCGGCCTAAATCGCGGATTGATCGCTTGGCAGCATCCGCACATATGTAAAAGTGCGTGCAAACGCAGAATCGGGACAACGAGGGAACAGACAGCCACCATGCCGCCGCAAGCGCAGACTGCCGCCGCCTTGAAGAACGAGACGCTGGGGGCGCTCCCCGAATGGAATCTCACCGATCTTTATCCCGGCATCGACGCGCCGGAAGTCGCGGCGGATCTTGCGAAGGGCGACGCCGAATGCATCGCCTTCGAGGAAACCTACAAGGGCAAGCTCGCGGCGATCGCGGCAGGAGCCGATGCCGGCGAAAAGCTTGCCGCCGCGATCAAGCGCTTCGAGGCGCTCGAGGATCTGCTCGGCAAGCTGATCTCCTATGCCGGTCTCGTCTATACGGGCGACACCACCGATCCGAAGCGCGCCAAATTCTACGGCGACGTGCAGGAGCGCATCACCACGGCATCGTCGCATCTTCTGTTCTTCACGCTCGAACTCAATCGTATCGACGATGCGCTGATCGAGAAGGCGCTTGAACATCCGGCGTTCGGCCACTACCGGCCGTGGGTCGAGGACGTGCGCAAGGAGCGGCCGTATCAACTCGACGACAAGATCGAGCAGCTCTTCCACGAGAAGTCCGTCACCGGCCGCGGCGCATGGAATCGCCTGTTCGACGAAACGATCGCTTCGCTCAAGTTCAAGATCGACGGCGAGGAGCTGCCGCTCGAGGCCGCGCTCAACGTGCTGATGGATCCGAGCGAAGCCAAGCGCCATAAGGCGGCGGACGAAATCTCGCATGTGCTGCGCGGCGAGCTTCGCACCTTCACGCTCGTCACCAACGTGCTCGCCAAGGACAAGGAAATCTCCGACCGCTGGCGCGGCTTCAAGGACATCGCGGACGACCGGCATCTTTCGAACCGCGTCGAGCGCGAGATCGTCGATGCGCTCGTCGCATCGGTGCGCGCGTCGTTCCCGCGGCTCTCGCATCGCTATTACGCGCTGAAAGCCAAGTGGTTCGGCAAGAAGCAGCTCGAATACTGGGATCGCAACGCGCCGCTGCCGAAGGTCGAGACGCGGACGATCCCGTGGGACGAGGCGCGCGACACCGTGCTCTCGGCCTATTCGGCGTTCTCGCCGAAGATGGCGTCGGTGGCGAAGCGCTTCTTCGACGATCGCTGGATCGACGCACCGGCGCGGCCCGGCAAATCGCCGGGCGCCTTCGCGCATCCGACGGTGCCGTCGGCGCATCCCTATGTGATGGTGAATTATCTCGGCAAGCCGCGCGACGTGATGACGCTCGCGCATGAATTGGGGCATGGCGTACATCAGGTGCTCGCCGGGCCGAACGGCGCGCTGATGGCGCCGACGCCCTTAACGCTCGCGGAAACGGCGAGCGTGTTCGGCGAGATGCTGACCTTCCGATCCTTGCTCGCGAAGATCACCGACCCGCGCGAGAAGAAGGCAATGCTCGCGCAGAAGGTCGAGGACATGCTGAACACGGTCATTCGCCAGATCGCGTTCTATACGTTCGAGCGGCGCATCCATACCGAGCGCAAGAACGGCGAGCTGACTTCCGAGCAGCTCGGCAAGATCTGGCTCGACGTGCAGAGCGAGAGCCTTGGACCCGCCATTCATCTCGGCGAGGGCTATGACGTCTATTGGACGTATATCGGCCACTTCATTCACGCGCCGTTTTACGTCTACGCTTATGCGTTCGGCGATTGCCTCGTGAATTCGCTTTATGCGGTTTACGAGAAATCGAGCGATGGCTTTGCCGAGCGTTATCTCGCGATGTTAGCGGCCGGCGGCACCAAGCATCACTCGGAATTGCTGAAGCCCTTTGGGCTGGACGCGCGCGATCCGAAGTTCTGGCAGACCGGGCTCGACCTGATCGACAGCATGATCGGCGAGATCGAGAAGCTGGACGTGCAAGGCTAAAGAATGCGTCATGCCCGCAACAAGCGCGGGCATGACCATGTTCAAGACGGAGTTTACGGCTTCTGCTTGAGCCGCCAGGTGATCGTCACCGAGGCGGTGGCGGTCAGCGCATCGGGCGGCATGACCTGCATCTTCTGCTCGGCCGCGGCCGCCATCGGGGCGGCGCGCATGAACGGCACGTTGCGCGCGCTGTCGGAAATCTCCAGCACTTCGCCCAGTTCGGCGCCCGCCGCTTCGGCATAGACGCTGGCGCGGTTCTTCGCGTCGGCCACGGCATCGCGGCGCGCGTCGTCGATCGCCTTCGAGCGCACATCGAGGGCGAAACTCACGCCGCGCACTTCAAAGAGGCCGCTCGCGGCGATGGCCGTGACTATATCGTCGATATCCTTGATGTTGCGCGTCTTGAGCGAAAAGCTCGTCGCGGCGCGAAACTCCGGCACCGGCGCGGGCTTGCCGGCTATCGGATGCGGCGTCGTGTTGGTGATGTGGAAGGTTGAGCTTTTGATTTCGAGACCCTTGGCGGCAAGGCCCTTCAGCACATCGGCGGCGCGCGTCGCGCGGGCGCGATGCGTCTTGCTCGCGGCGTCGAGCGACGAGGCGACGGTCGTGACGTCGGCGGTGATGGCGGCGTAATCGGGCGGCGCTTCGCTGCGGCCGTCGCCGCTCACGGTGATCGCCGGTCCGCGATCAAGCGTTGCGTTCTGGGCAAGCGCGGGAAACGAAAGAACCGCGAGCAGCAGGGCGATCAGCAGGCGCATGCGAACCTCCGAAGCATGAATTGCCGCTCGCTTAAGCCTGTGCCGCGTGGCGAATATTGGGCCGCGGAATGCCTATCATTTTCGGCAATCGTCCTTATCTTTGCCGGGCATGACCGACGACATCACCGACGACAAGGCCGGTAGCGAAGCGGACGGCGAAAGAAACCGCTTTTCCGCCCGCGCCGCGCGTTACGCCCGCGTCGGCACTAATGTCGGCGGCGTCGCGGCGAAAATGGCGGGAGCAAAGCTGTTCGGCTTTTCGCTCGACCGCGGCAAGAACGCGGTTCAACTCGCGGCGGCGCTCGGCGGGCTCAAGGGCCCGATCATGAAGGTCGCGCAACTTCTCGCGACGATCCCCGACGCGCTGCCGCCCGAATATGCCGGCGAGTTGATGAAGCTGCAAAACGAAGCGCCGCCGATGGGCTGGCTGTTCGTGAAGCGGCGCATGGCCGCGGAGCTTGGCGCCGATTGGCAAAGCAAGATCAGATCGTTCTCGCATGAGCCGGCGGCCGCCGCCTCGCTCGGCCAGGTGCATCGCGCGGAATCGCTCGACGGCAAGCCGCTCGCGATGAAGCTGCAATATCCGGACATGCAGTCGGCGGTCGAAGCCGATTTGAAGCAGCTCGATCTTCTGTTCGCGCTGCGCCGCCGGATGGATGTCGCGATCGACACCAGCGAAATCGGCAAGGAGATCGCCGCGCGCATTCGCGAGGAACTCGACTACCGCCGCGAAGCAAGGCACGTCGAGCTCTATCGCGAGATGCTGAGGGATGTGCCCGAAGTGCGCGTGCCGGATGTCTGGCCGGAGCTTTCGACGGGACGGCTGCTCACGCTCGACTGGCTGGACGGCAGGAAGCTTACCGCGCACAAGGATGCCTCGCTTGCAGCCCGCAATCTTCTCGCAACAGCGATGTTCAAGGCGTGGTGGCTGCCGTTCTCGCGCTTCGGCGTCATTCACGGCGATCCGCATCTTGGCAACTACACCGCGTTCGAGGAAGCAGGGGAGCCGCGCGGCATCAATCTTCTCGACTACGGTTGCATTCGCATCTTCCCGCCGCGTTTCGTCGGCGGCGTGGTCGATCTCTATCGCGGTCTGCGCGACGGCGACGAGGCGCGCGTCGTGCAGGCCTACGAGACCTGGGGCTTCAAGGGCCTCTCGCGCGGCCTGATTGAGGCGCTCAATATCTGGGCGCGCTTTATCTATGGACCTCTGATGGACGATCGCGTTCGCTCGATTGCGGACGGCGTGAAGCCCGGCGAATACGGGCGGCGCGAGGCCTTCCGTGTGCATCAGGCGCTGAAAGCCAACGGGCCGGTGACGGTGCCGCGCGAATTCGTGCTGATGGATCGGGCGGCGATCGGCCTCGGGGCGGTTTTCCTGCATCTTTCGGCAGAGCTGAATTTCCACCGGCTGTTCGAGGCAGCCATTGCATCCTTCGCGGTTGATGAAGTGACGGAGCGGCAGAATGCAGCGCTGTCGCGGGCGGGCCTGGTTCGCCCCGAATAACGGTTGCTTTTTAAGCGGATCATCATTCGCGAAATTTCTGCAAACGATTTGAAAATTGCATGAGCGGGACCGCAGCAAACCGGTTGCCCGTGATTTTTCTTTAGGTTAAGCCTTTCTGGAATTTCACACTTTCGTCAGATTTCGACAGGGGATTACGATGGCAGACCACGGCGCTCCGACCTATTCGAAGGCGGCGGGTAACGATTACGAGCAGCACGAGCAGACCTACGAAGGTTTTCTGGCGCTGGTGAAATACGGCTCGCTGGCTGTCGCCCTCGTCCTCGCCGGCATGTTCATTTTCCTTACCTGATCCGGTCATCATGAAAATCGGAATTCCTGCGGAGGTCGACTCCGGCGAACCGCGCGTGGCCGCGACGCCCGAGACGGCCAAGCGTTTTGTTGGTCTTGGCGCTGAAGTGGCGGTCGAGAAGGGCGCGGGCGAAAAAGCCGGCATCCTCGACAAGGATTATGAAGCCGCCGGCGCGAAGGTGGTGAGCGGCAAGGACGCGGCGAATGCCGACATCGTGCTGAAAGTTCGCCGCCCGTCGAAGGCGGAACTCGCCAACTACAAAGCCGGTGCGCTCGTCGTCTCGATCATGGATCCCTATGGCAACGATGCGGCGCTGAAAGATCTCGCCGACGCCAAGGTTGCCGCCTTCGCCATGGAATTGATGCCGCGCATCACGCGCGCGCAGGTGATGGACGTTCTCTCGTCGCAGGCGAATATCGCGGGCTATCGCGCGGTGATTGACGGCGCGTTCGAATACGGCCGCGCGCTGCCGATGATGATGACGCCGGCCGGCACCGTGCCTGCCGCGCGCGCCTTCATTATGGGCGTCGGCGTCGCCGGCCTGCAGGCGATCGCGACGGCGCGGCGCCTCGGCGCGATCGTGACGGCGACCGATGTGCGGCCTGCGACCAAGGAGCAGGTCGAATCGCTCGGCGCGAAATTCGTCGCCGTCGAGGACGAGGAATTCAAGCAGGCCGAAACCGCCGGCGGCTACGCCAAGGAAATGTCGAAGGAGTATCAGGCCAAGCAAGCGGCGCTCGTCGCCTCGCATATCGCCAAGCAGGACATCGTCATCACCACGGCGCTCATTCCGGGCCGCCCGGCGCCGAAGCTGATCACCAAGGCGATGGTCGAATCGATGCGTCCGGGCTCGGTGATCGTCGATCTTGCCGTCGAGCGCGGCGGCAACTGCGAGCTTGCCGAGCCCGGCAAGGTCGCCGTGCATAACGGCGTGAAGATCGTCGGCCACCTCAATGTCGCCGGGCGCCTCGCCGCGACGTCGTCGGCGCTCTACGCCAGGAACCTTGCCGCCTTTCTCGATGTGCTCATCAAGGAAAAGCAGCTCAACGTCCCCTGGGACGACGAGATCGTGAAGGCGACCTTGCTCACGCGCGACGGCGCCGTCGTGCATCCGAACTTCCAGCCGAAAGGAGCCGCGTAATGGGTGAGATGGCGGTTGTCGATCCGTTCGTATTCCGGCTCTCGATCTTCGTGCTGGCGG
>Ga0182740_1002478_pt1 | contig 11232 bp, 8 predicted proteins | sample eDN5th37CKraftBY_FD_128872 | JGI IMG/M metagenome (GOLD analysis project Ga0182740, IMG submission 128872) | Enriched backyard soil microbial communities from Emeryville, California, USA - eDNA 5th pass 37_C Kraft BY (version 2) (version 2) | ecosystem: Environmental > Terrestrial > Soil >...
GATGTTCTGGACGAAGTCGCGCATCAGCAGCTCCGTCGGGCCGACGATGAGCACGAACAGCATCAGCAGGATGGCGACCACCAGGTTGAGTTCGCTGAGCCGCCGCACGCCCTTCTCGACGCCGCTGACGGCGGACAGGGTGGCGACGGCGGTGACGGCGACAACCAGGACAAGGTTGAGGCGGGTCGAGGCTTCAATGCCGGTGAGATAATGCAGGCCGGCGCTCATCTGCATCACGCCGAAGCCAAGCGAGGCGGCGATGCCGAACACCGTGCCGCAGATGGCGAAGATGTCGACCGCATGGCCAAGGCCGCCGTTGATGCGGTTTTTCAGCAGCGGATAAAGCCCGGAGCGGATGGTGAGCGGCAGGTTGTAGCGGAAGCCGAAATAGGCCAGCGACAGGCCGACGATGGCGTAGATCGCCCAGGCGTGAATGCCCCAATGGAAGAAGGTGATGCTCATGGCGGCGCGACGCGCGGCCGGCCCGCCCGGCGGAACATCCGGCGGCGCGGCGGCGTGCATCAGCGGCTCGCCGACGGCGAAATACATCAGGCCGATGCCCATGCCGGCGGCGAACAGCATCGCCAGCCAGGAGAGATAGGGAAAATCAGGCTCCGCGTCGTCGGGACCCAGCTTGAGATCACCGGTGCGCCCGGCCGCAAGAATGATGGCGGCGCCGACGAATATGGCGACGGAGAGCAGATAGAACCAGCCAAAGCGCGACAGCACCCACGCCTGCATCGCGCTGAACGCCGTTTCCGCCTGACCGGGCAGCAGCGCCCCGATGAGCAGGAAGACGACGATAATCGCCACCGCGCCAAAAAACACGGGCGGCTTCACAACAAAACCCGACAAAACGCCTCCAGTTCTGCAAACGCCGCCCTGATGACGGAAAGGCGGCTGGCATTGGGCGCCGGCAGATGCGGAAGGCGGTGCGGGAGGAGCAGGACGGTCGCCGCCAGCCTCCCCATCAACCGGCGCCATGGTGTGCAGGGATGATGATGGCGTCTGTTTTAACGGCTTGCGGCAATCATGGCAAAATTCCGGCAAAACTGCCGGACTTCCGCCAGCTGCACGCGCCTGCCCTTGCCGGGGAGCACCGGGCTGGAGGCGCGCGTCGCCATCGGCTTACATGGCCTGGCGCAATCGGGCGGCCCATCCCCGTTACGTATTTCCGCCGCGATGAAGCGGTTGGCCACGGCTGCGAACCGTGCATCGCGAGGCAGCAACCAGGCCTTTTCAAAATGCGTGAATGGCGCGCCGACCTCTGCCGGGCAGAGCACGCCGGGATGCGGGCGGGATTGAAGATCGACCTCGACCCCATCGGTGACCATGACGTCGGCCTTGCCGGCGATGATCTGGTCGAAAATCCGGGTGTTGTCGGGAAAAACGGTGATGGCGGCGCGCGCCAGCCGTTCGCGGGCAAAACGCTCGTGTGTTCCGCCCGGATTGACGATAACGCCCACATCCGGCCGGTCTATCGCGTCGATCCCCGTGAAACGCCGGGCGTCGGCGCGCCGGACCACCGGCCTTTTGCCATCGCGCGCATAAGATTGCGAGAACACCCCCCAGCCGGGCGCGGGCGGGGTCAACGCTGACGCCGCCAACGGCGATGTCAAATCTGCCGGCGGAAAAATCGTCGGACAACGAGGCCCAGGTCGTCATGACGAACACCGGCCGGACGCCACCCCTACCCCTGGTTCTGCACATGGAGGGGAAAGGGATCGCATCACGCAACGTGGACGGCATCAGGCCCCCATTCAGGCGACGGGAGGACATGAAGGCGGCGCGCCGGCGTAAGCCTCGCTTTGATTTATAAAACAAAAACGCCCGGGCCAAAGCCCGGGCGTTCGTTTTTGCGCTGGAACGGGGCATGGAGGCCCCGAATGCGATGATTACATGCGCTCGATGATGATGGCCGGGGCCATGCCGCCGGCGGCGCACAGGGTGGCCAGGCCGGTGTTGAGGTCGCGGCGCTCCATTTCGTCGAGCAGGGCGCCGACGATGATCGCGCCGGTGGCGCCGATCGGATGGCCGAGGGCGATGGCGCCGCCGTTGACGTTCACCCTCGAATTGTCGATGCCCATCTCGCGCATGAACTTCAGCGGCACGACCGCGAAGGCTTCATTGATCTCGATGAGGTCGATGTCGTTGATGGTCATGCCAGCCTTGGCCAGCGCCTTGCGGGCGGCCGGGGCCGGCGCGTTCAGCATCAGCTCCGGCGAGTCGCCGGCGGTGGCGACGGCGCGGATCTTCGCGCGCGGCTTCAGGCCGTGCGCGCGGGCATATTCCGGCGAGGCCAGCAGCACGGCGCCAGCGCCGTCGACGACGCCCGACGAGTTGCCGGCGTGGTGAACGTGGTTGACCTTGACGCCCGGATAGGTGCGCTCGACCAGCTGGCGGAAGGTCAGGCCGTCCTCGTTCAGCGGCGCGTCATACATCACCTCGAAGGCAGGCTTGAGCTGGCTCAGGCCTTCCATGGTGGTCTGCGGGCGCGGGAACTCCTCACGGTCGAGGGCCAGCGAGCCGTCGTCCTTGTAGACCGGGATGGTGCTCTTGGCGAAATAGCCGTTGCGGATGGCGTGATCGGCGCGCTTCTGGCTCTCAAGGGCCAGGCTGTCGACGTCCTCGCGGCTGAAGCCTTCCAGCGTAGCGATCAGGTCGCCGCAGATGCCCTGGTGGGGCTGCGGGTGGATCGAACGCAGGTGCATGTTGCCGGAGTCGATGACGCCGTCGGTCGCGCGCTTCAGGGTCGAGCCATAGGACATCGACTCAACGCCGCCGGCCAGCACGAGGTCCTGGGCGCCGGACATGATGCCCATGGCGGCCAGGTTCACGGCGGTCATGCCCGAACCGCAGAAGCGGTCCAGCGAGAAACCGGTGGCGGCGTTGTCGAAGCCGGCGTCGAGCGCGGCCATGCGGGCGATGCACGAGCCCTGCTTGCCGAACTGGGTGCCGCAGCCGGCGATAACGTCGTCGAGCTCGGCGGTGTTCAGGCTGTTGCGCTCGGCCAGCGCCTTCAGCACCGTCGAGAGAATGCGCTGGGGATGCACATCCGACAGCGCGCCCTTGCCAAACTTGCCGACGCCACGCGGCGTGCGGGCCGCGTCAATAATCCATGCCTCAGACATGTCGATCCCTTCGCTATCCCGGAAAACCGGCGCCCCGGAGGACGCGCCGACAGGTTTCCCAACGCTTTGACGAGGCGCCGGTCTGGCCGGAGGCCCGCAAAAGGCGCGCGCGCTGTCCGGTCCGGCGTCTAACGGTCGATTGATAGGTTGCCGTTGGCGGCATCTATTGCAAGAACGGCAGCCGTTATCAACCGTTCATGTGCATAACAGAACGGACTTCATGACAGGGGGCTGACGAAACCCCAATGCGTCTGAACTCATGGGGTTTTGCTGAAGCCCGGGCGGCGCAAGGCATTTCCTGCAGGACGGGCGTCATGCTGATTTGAGCCTTGCGGGTCGCGGATGCGTCATCATCTTCACGACCCGCCTGGCGTCAGACGGTGGTGCATTCACCCGGCCTGTTCGCCTTCGGGACGCTGGGGCAGACTTTGCCCTTACCCCTGCGCCTGCGAAGCGCTCGCCCGACCATGACGTCGTTTTCAGGCCTGCGCCTGTTTCGCCGGCGCCTCCATGCTGGGCGGATTGAAGACGTTCTGCTCCTGGGCCGCCTTCTCCTGCGACGCCAGGGCGCGGCGGAAGCCGTCGCGGTCCTGCAAACGCTTCCAGTAGTCGCGCACCGGATCGGTGAACAAATGGTCGAGCTGCAACCGTTCGGCCAGCATCAGCGCATAACCCACGCAGATGTCAGCGGCGGTGAAGCGGCCGGCGCACCAGAATTCATTTTCCGACACAACGGCGGTGACGCCGCGCAGACGGCCGCCGAACCATTTGGCGTAATCTTCCGCCGCCTTGCCGAGGCCGGCGTTCGGCTCCTGCAGGGTGTAGCGCAGGAAGATGGTCTGCGGGAACGTCAAGGTCGCCTCGGAAAAATGCAGCGCGTTGAGGAAGGCGCCGTAAGCCGGCTCGTCAATGCCGACGTTGAGCGGCGTCGGGCCATACTTCGTCACCAGATACTGGGAGATGGCCGAGGATTCGGTCATCTTCGTCTCGCCGTCCTGGAAAAACGGAATGGTGCCGAGCGGGTTGATCCCCAGGTAGTCCTTCTGGAAGACGCGCGGCGGGAACGGCAGCATCTTCAGCTCGTAAGGCAGCCCCATTTCCTCAAGGGTCCACAGGGGCCTGAACGAGCGCGCGCTCATGCAGTGCCAGAGCGTCAGGGTGTTCTGTGGCGTCGCCATGGGCGTTCTCCCGGTCATTGTCATTTGTGAGAACGCCCCGGAAGCCCGGGGCGCCTGTTTTCGCCAGCCATTGTGCCGGCGCGATCCATTCCTGCAAGCGTGTTTGCCAGGCCTGTTTGCCCCGCCTCAGGCGGCGATGACCGCCGGCGGGAACTTTTCCGTCACCGCCCGCACGCTGGCGGCGATCTCCGGCGTCACCGGCACCGGATAGTCAAGGATCATCTGGGCGTAGGCCTTGGCCTGCGGATCATTGCGCAACGAGGCGACGCCGCCGCCGCCCAGAACGTCGTGCAGCAGGAAGTTCAGGGAATGGGTTCCCGGCAGCTCGAAGCGCTCCACTGAGCCCTTCAGGAAGTGGCCGAAGAAGGCGCCGACCGCCCCGGCCGTCAGCGCGGCGCGGATATAGGGCAAATACTCAGGCCTGCGGGCGATGACGCCGATATTGGCCTTGTTGCCCTTGTCGCCGCTGCGGCCCCACGCCAGGGCGATCAGCGGCACAACCGGCGCGTCAGGGCCTGGCGCGCTCTCCGGGCCCGACGGGTCGAGCCCCAGGGACGTCGGATCGAAGCCGCCGCGCAGCGCCTCCGGCGCCGGAACCACCTGCCCGGCCACCTCGACGCGGGTGGTCACCGACGCCTTGTCGACCAGGCAGGAGAACAGGCGCACCACCGGCATCACCTTGGGCCGGTTGCCGCCCATGCCGGTAATGCCCGGCGACATCGAGGTGCCGGACGAGGTCAGCTCGCGCACCATGATCTCCAGCGCCTTCGGGCTTTCGTGTTTGGCGGCGAGCTTGAGCACCACCTCACGGGCGGCGCGGGCGCGCGAGTGCGGGCCGTAGGCCGCTTCTGCGCCGATCACCTCGACGCTGGTTTCCGTGAATGGCGGCAGGTTCATCGCCCGGAACATGGATTCAGCGCGCCGCAGCACGGAGTCGGCCACCTTCTCGGCCTTGCGGGCGGCGTCGAGGCCGCCGATGGTCAGGTACATGCCGACGCGGAAACCGTCCTGCCAGGTGGCCGACACCTTGTAATAATTGGTCGGCGGCAGCCCTTTGGCGTTGGAGACGCGCACCTGGTCCCTGCCCGCCTGTTCGATCTTCACCTGGGTGAAGTCGCAGGTGACGTCGGGCAGCAGATAGGCGCGCGGATCGCCAATCTCGTACAGCATCTGCTCGGTGACGGTGGCTTCCGACACCAGGCCGCCGGTGCCTTCCGGTTTGGAGACGACGAAGGAGCCGTCTTCAGCCACCTCAACGATGGGATAGCCGATATTGGACCAGTCGCCCGTCTCTTCCCAATCGGTGTGCAGGCCGCCAGTGGCCTGGGCGCCGCATTCGACGATATGGCCGGCCAGCGAACCGCCGGAGAGCTTGTCGAGGTCCTGCTGGGTCCAGCCAAAGGCATGGATGCAGGCGCCGAGCGTCACCGCGCTGTCAACGCCGCGCCCGGTGATGACGATGTCGGCGCCGGCGGCCAGGGCGGCGGCGACCGGAAAGGCGCCGAGATAGGCGTTCATGCTCCACAGCTTCGGCGGCATCGGCTCGCCGGAGAACATCTCGCGGGTGTCTGAAAATTCGCTGGCGCGCTCAAGCAGGTCGTCGCCGGTGACGACGCCGACCTTCAGGTCGTAGCCGGCTTCGGCGATCTTCGCCTCCAGCGCCCGGGCGCAGGCCACCGGATTCACGCCGCCGGCGTTGGCGATCACCCTGATCTTTTTCTGCGACAGGGTCGGCAGTTCGCGGGCGATGGCGCCGACAAAGTCGTGGGCGTAGCCCATGTCCGGGTCTTTGGCCCGGGCTCTGGCCATGATCGACATGGTGATCTCGGCCAGATAGTCGAACACCAGATAGTCGAGGTCGCCGCCGCGCAGCAGTTGCGGCGTGGAGATGCTGGTGTCGCCCCAGAACCCGGAGGCGCCGCCAATCCTGATCGTTTTACCGGACATCGTCCCTGCTCCCTTGACCTTGCATCAGGCTGCTCACCCGGCCTGGCTTTCCCTGAAGCTCAGGCGGATCACGCCCCTTGTCCAGAATGAATGCGCCCTGGCGACCCATGCGAGCCGCGGAAGCCCGCCGTGCGCACACGCCACGGCCGATCGCCTGGCCATCCACATGATCCGCCGGCGCCCTCAGGGCGCGCGGGCGGCGGATCTCAAACTTTTTCCACCCAGGCGGCCGGGCGCTTCTCGGCGAAGGCGCGCACGCCCTCCTGACCTTCGGCGCCACGGGCGCAGGTCGCGAAGGATTTCGCCGCCACCTTGCGGTATTCCTCCAGCGGCATGGCGTGGCAGATGCGGAACAGCCGCTTGGTTTCGGCGTTCGCCCCTGGGGCGCAGCGGCCGATATCGTTGAGCAGCGACGTCAGCGTTTCGTTCAGCGACGCCTCGTCCGGGCAGTAAAAATCAGCCAGGCCGATTTCCGCCGCCTGCGCGCCGTTCAGCCGCGTGCCCGCCAGGCCGAGCCGGCGGGCATGGCGCGGGCCAATGCGGTTGACCACGAACGGGGCGATCTGCGCCGGCGCGATGCCAAGGCCAGTCTCCGACAGGGCGAAGCGGGCGCGCGGCGTGGTGATGACGATATCAGCGCAGCAGGCCATGCCGAAGCCGCCGCCAAACGCCGGGCCATCAACCACGGCGATCACCGTGAGCGGGCATTCGTTGAGGCGGGCGAACAGCTCGCCGCCGGCCCGGTTCGAGGCCTCAAGCGGGTCCTCGTCGCCGGCGCCCACCGCCGCGCCCTGCTGCTTGTTGGTTCCCTTGAGATCAGCGCCGGCGCAGAAAGCGCCGTTGGCCCCCTGCAGGATCAGCGTGCGCAGGGTGCGGTCCTGCTCGGCCAGGGCCAGAATGGCGTTGAGGTCATTGGTCAACCCCTGGGTCATGGCGTTGCGGGTCGACGGGTCGTTGATCGTCGCATAGAGGCGCGAGCCCTTGCGTTCGACCTGGATGACTGTCGTGGCGGGAAGGGTTGCCGTCATGCCGTTTCCTCAATCGTTCGCGGGCGAAATCGCGGGCGCAGCGCAGCGCCCGCCTCCAGTTCAGTAACCAAGCTGGCGGGCGGCGAGATCGCGCATGATTTCCTCGGCGCCGCCGCCGATGGCGTTGACGCGGACCTCACGGTAGATGCGCTCGACCTTGCAACCGCGCATGAAGCCGGCGCCGCCGAAGGTCTGCACCGCCTCACGGGCGCAGAACTCCATGGTCTGGGTGGCCTGGTTCTTCAGCAGGCAGATATCCGCCACCGGGCTCTCGCCGTTCATCACCCGCCAGCTCAAATGGTCCAGATAGGCCTGCGAGGCGTTGATGCGCATGGTCATGTCCGCCAGCTTGTGACGGATCACCTGATGCTGGATCAGCGGCTTGCCGAAGGTGTGACGCTCGCGGGCGTAATTCACCGTCTCCTCAAGACAGGTGTGGGCCTGGCCAATGCAGCCGGCCGCCATGAACAGGCGCTCGCTGTTGAAATTGCGCATGATGACGCGGAAGCCGTGGTGCTCCTCGCCGAGCAGGTTCTCGGCCGGCACGCGGCAATTGTCGAAATACAGGGTCGCGGTGTCGGAGGCCCACCAGCCCATCTTGCGCAGGGGCGTGCGCGAGAAGCCGGGCGTCGTCGTGTCGACGACGATCAGCGAGACGCCGCCGCGCCCGCCCTCGCCGGTGCGCACCGCCACGGTGATGTAGTCGGCGCGCATGCCGGAGGTAATGAAGGTTTTCTCGCCGTTCAGCACGTAATGGTCGCCGTCACGGCGCGCCGTGGTGCGCAGGTTGGCGACATCGGAACCGCCGGAGGGCTCGGTGATGGCGAGGGCGAAGATCTTCTCGCCGGCCAGGGTCGGCGGGATCAGCTTCGCCTTCAGTTCGGGAGAGCCGGCGATCGCCACCGGCGGCAGGCCGATGGTATGGCTCATCAGCGAGGCGCCGACGCCGCCCACCCCGGCCCGCGCCATCTCGGCGCTGGCGATATTGCCGTAGAACTGGTCGAGTTCGACGCCGCCGTATTCCTCGGGGAAGCCCAGCTGCAGCAGGCCGACGGCTGACGCCTTTTTGTACAGCTCGCGCGGGAATTCGCCAGCCTCGTCCCATTCATTGGCGTAGGGCTCGATCTCCGTCTGGACGAAACGGCGCATCACGTCGCGAAAGGCGAGATGCTCCGGCGTCAGATGGGGATTGGGAATTGGCTCGATAATCATCCGCTCCCCGGCCTGCAAACTGTCCGCCATGGTCCCTCTCCCGCCGGGTCGCCCGGCATGTGCTTCTGGTTCCCGGGCCATCGGCCCCAGGGGTATTCAGGCGCCGGATCAGTCGCCGATCTCGGCCATGATCTGGCCAGGGGAGACCTGATCGCCGACAGCAACCGACACGGAGGTCAGCACGCCGTCGCGCGGCGCGACAATGGCGTGCTCCATCTTCATCGCCTCCAGCGCCAGCAGCATCTGGCCGCGCTCCACCTTCGCGCCTTCAGCCACCGCGATGGCGACGACGCGGCCGTTCATCGGCGCGCGCAGCATGCCGTCGGCGCCGGATTCCGCCGCCGCCTTCGCGGCGCTGACGCGGCTCTTCGGCGTGAAGGCGAAATCGCTCCCGCCCAATTTGAGCCAGAGGTCGTCGCCGGCCCAGGCGAAGCGCAGCGCCACCGGCGCGCCGTCCACCAGCACCGTCGCCTCCTCGCCTGCCGCGGGCGGGCGGGCGGTGATGACGATGGCGGCGCCGTCGAGAGTCACCGTCGCGCCGTCGCGGCCGACGGCGATATGGCCGCGACGTTCGCCCGGGGTCGCGTCGTCAATGAGGCCGGCGGGGCCATTCCAGGTCAGCCGCCAGGGTTGGTCAAGCGGCAGCACGTTGCTCCAGCCGCGCCAGGAATTATCGCCAGACGCGCTGCTCCAGCTGGCGGCGCGCGGCGTGGCGGCCGTGGCCAGCCAGGCGGCGAGCGCCCAGGCGGCAGCGTCGGGGATGGCGGCGCGCGAGCGGTTGTCGGGGAAGTGCGCGGCGATGAAGCCGGTGGAAACCTTGTCGCCGGCGATGAAAGCCGGATGACGCAGGGCGCGGATCAGGAAGTCTCGATTGCTGGCGACGCCGAGCAGCGCCGTCGCTTCCAGGCCATGGGCCAGCTTCTCGATCGCCTCCTCGCGCGTGGCGCCATGGACGATCAGCTTGCCGAGCATGGAGTCGTAATACGGGCTGATGGTCAGGCCGTTGGCGAGGGCGGCGTCGGCGCGCACGGTGCGGGACGGGTCCCAAAGGGCGACCTCGCCGGTGCGCGGCAGGAAGTCGTCGGCCGGGTCCTCGGCGCACAGGCGCACCTCGATGGCGTGCCCCTTCAGGCGGATGTCGTCCTGGGCCACCGGCAGCGGTTCGCCATTGGCGACGTTAAGCTGCCACTCCACCAGGTCGAAGCCGGTGACCAGTTCAGTGACAGGGTGCTCCACCTGCAGGCGGGTGTTCATCTCCATGAAGTAGAATTCACCGGAACGGTCGAGCAGGAACTCCACAGTGCCGGCGCCGACATAGCCGATCTCCCGCGCCACGGCGGCGGCGGCCTCGCCCATGCGGGCGCGCAGCTCCGGGTTCAACGCCGGCGACGGCGCCTCCTCGATCACCTTCTGGTGGCGGCGCTGCACCGAGCAGTCGCGCTCGCCGAGGTGAACGACGTTGCCGTGGCGGTCGGCGAACACCTGGATTTCCACATGGCGCGGCTCGATCACCGCCCGCTCCAGAATCAGCCGGCCGTCGCCAAAAGCTTTCTGCGCTTCCGAGGCGGCGCCCTTCAGGGCGTCGGGCATGGCCGCGGCGCTGTCGATGCGGCGCATGCCGCGGCCGCCGCCGCCGGCGGAGGCCTTGATCATGATCGGGAAGCCGATGCGCTCCGCCTCGCGCAGCAGCAGGTCGTGCGACTGGTCCTCGCCGTCATAACCGGGCACCACCGGAATGCCGGCGGCGGCCATGCGGCGGCGGGCGCGGGCCTTGTCGCCCATGGCCTCGATGGCGGCGGCCGGCGGGCCGACGAACACCAGCCCCTCGGCCGCGACGCGGGCGGCGAAGCCGGCGTTCTCGGAGAGGAAGCCGTAGCCTGGATGAATCGCCTGGGCGCCGGAGCGGCGGGCGGCCTCAATGATCTTGTCGGCGACCAGGTAGCTGTCGGCCGGCGTCAGGCCGCCGATGCCGATGGCCATGTCGCAGGCCCTGACGTGCGGGCTGTCGCGGTCCGCGTCGGAATAAACGGCGACCGTGGCGACGCCCATCTGGCGCGCCGTGCGGGCGACGCGGATGGCGATCTCGCCGCGGTTGGCGATGAGAAGGGTGGTGATCGACGTCATCAGAGGCCTCAGCAGGCTCGAATTCGGGGCGCGCCAGCGCCAGGGTCAGGCGGGACGCCGGGGCCCATCTGGCCGCGCGGCGCCCGCCCTGTGATCGCCGCGGCGCATGGGGCGCGGCGCGGCGGACAGGCGGATTACAGGAATGCGGCCTACATGCGCCCCACGCCAAAGGTCAGCGGACGCACCTGACGCGCACGGCCCGAGAGGCAAACGGACAGCGCCATGCCCAGCACATTGCGGGTGTCGCGCGGATCGATCACCCCGTCGTCGAGCACCGCGCCCGAGGTGTAGAAGGCCGACATCTGGCTCTCGAAGGTCTGGATGATCTTCTGCTTCATCGTCTCGATGCCTTCCACGTCCACCGGCAGGCCGCGCGCCTTCGCGCCGTCCTCCATGACGATGGCCATGGTCAGCGCCGCCTGCTCCGCGCCCATGACGGCGGTGCGCGCCGTCGGCCAGGAGAAGGCGAAATCCGGCGTGAAGCCGCGGCCGCACATGCCGTAATTGCCGGCGCCGTAAGAAGCGCCGCACATCACGGTGAGTTGCGGCACGGTGGCGTTGGCCACGGCCTGGATCATCTTGGCGCCGATCTTGATCATGCCGGCCCGCTCC
>Ga0182740_1002479_pt1 | contig 11229 bp, 9 predicted proteins | sample eDN5th37CKraftBY_FD_128872 | JGI IMG/M metagenome (GOLD analysis project Ga0182740, IMG submission 128872) | Enriched backyard soil microbial communities from Emeryville, California, USA - eDNA 5th pass 37_C Kraft BY (version 2) (version 2) | ecosystem: Environmental > Terrestrial > Soil >...
AGGATGTCGGAGTTCGGCTTCGTGAGGGCCGCCTCCCGCAGGAGCGGCAGAATGGTCTTGGTGACGCGCACCATGCCGATCACATTCGTCTCGTACATCTCGCGCCAGGCGTCGAGCGGCGCATTCTCGACATAATCCGAACCGATCGCGCCGCCGGCGACGTTGACGAGGGCGTTGACCGGGCCGCGCTCCTTCAGGAAGGCGACGAGGGCGTTCACGTCGTCATCGGAGGTGACATCGGCGACGAAGGTGGCGGCGCCGGTCTCCTCGGCGAGGGCGTCCAGCCGTTCCTTGCGACGGGCAACGCCGACGACATCCCAGCCATGCTCGCGGAGCAGGCGCACGGTCGCGCCCCCGATACCGGAGCTGGCCCCGGTGACGACGGCGGTTCTGGTCTCGGCCACAGTACATCTCCTCTTCGTTGGCCCGCATGCGGGTGCGTCGCGTTTGTGCCGCTAGTGTACCCGCGATCCGGCCCGATCGGGACCGGCGGGCGGCAGGTCAGTGTGGGAGGAAGAGGCGCATGAAGACCAGCCAGGCGAACCAGATGACGATGTTCGCGACGACACACAGCAGGATGAGCATCCCCGCGATCTTCAGGTATCGCCGTTGCGCCCGCCGCATCCGGGCGCGCGGCGCGAACGGGGTAGGGGAGAGCCGTCCATCGAGCGCCTTCGCCTGCATGAGGCCGAGCCGGGCCTGCGGCGAAGCCGGCACGGTGAACCGGTACGCCCACCACGGATCGCTGAAGGCGGCGTTCGGCGACTGGCTCACCTGCCAGCCAAGGCCGGTGAGGAGGTCCATCAGCCAGTCGAACCGCTCCCGCGCGGCGACCTCGGACGGCGCGAAGTCGATGGTCCGCGCGATCTCTCCGCCCTGGTCGTCGCGCAGCACGAATTCCTGGCGGCCTGGCGTGGCGCGCGAATCCTCGAGATGCACCGTCGCGTGCGTGAAGGTCCCGGCGTTCCCGTACTCCATCGGCTACACCAACTCGTCCAGCCAGATCGAATGCGTCCAGGCGCGGCCGCCATCCTCCCCGACCACCGTCACCCGCATGAACCCACCGTCCCGCATGCGAAACCGTTCCAGGGGGAACGACGCCTGTGTGATGTCGCCACCGCGCACGCGGACGTTGCGGGCGCCGCGTCCGGTCGCGAAGACCTGCACGGCGGGATCGCATGCCACGACCAGGTGATCGTCGTCCACGCTCACGTCGTGGATGCGCGGCCCGGTCGATGCGTAATACGCGCCTTCCTTCAACGCCGCGAGCAGCGCATCCGGATCGAGCGACGCCGCCTTCACCTGCACCCAGCCGCCGAAGGCATCGGCCGTCCACGATTCCGGATAGTCCGGGAACTCGATGTGGGAATCGTCGGTCGCGCAGGCCGTGAGCCGGAATCCCTCCTGCGACAGCAGGTCGAGGGTGTGCCAGCTGTCGCCGCGGTCGACCTCACCCAAACTGCCGTGGTTGTAGATCTCCACGGCGTGCGCGAAGGCAGCGGCCTCCCGCGCATCCTCGATCGGGAGCAAGCTCCAGGCGGGATGCGCGATCGCGACGTACGCGCCGGCGTCGAGCGCGCGCCGGGCGATCTCCAGCCCGGTCTCGCCCTCGCCGAGCGGCGCGAAATCGAGCGGCAACCCGACGGCTAGGAGGTGCCAGATGTCCCCGTTCCGCATGATCGGCCCGTGCAGTTCCACGCCGAGGATCGTCGTGAACCCGTCCGTCCGGAAGGCGAGGGTGTCCGAGACGGTGATGAACGAGGCCGGATCGGCCTGCTTGCGGAAGTGGGTCTCCGGCAGGAAGTGATCGGTCAGGGCGAAGAAATCGTAGCCGCGCTCGCGGTAGGCCGCAGCGATCGCTTCCGGCGAAAGGCCGCCATCGGAGCGGGTGGAATGCGTGTGGAGGTTCCCCTTCCAGAAGCGTCCGGGATTGCGCCAGGCGGCCAGGGGATGGGCACGGCGCGGGGAGGGGTCGTTCGTGAGAGCGGCGGCGGTCATCGGCGAGGTGGCTCCGGGTGCATGCGCGCGACAGGTTTGCTGTGCGGCAGGCTACGGGGTTGCCACTCGTGATGCAAGGGGGAGGGAGCGCCGCGCGACGCGACGCCTCCATCCCCAATTGGACCTGGGCTCAGGCGATCGAGTCATTCGCCGTTGTGACCCATTGCACCACCTCTTCGAGGATCGGCGTGAACCCGCCATAACTGGAGATGAACTGCGCCCGCCACGGCGCAACCTGTCCGGCGATGACGGCAGGATGCCGCTCCCAGACCGGGATCTCCGCCGCCAGTTGCGACGGCTGCCACCAGTTCGGGGCGCGATCGTCGACGAAAATGAGGTCCGCCGGATAGTTCAGCAACTGCTCCCACGATACCTCGCCGTTTGCTTCCTCGGGATAGATGTCCATGCCGAGGGTCCGGAAGTAGCGCGTGTCGGCACCGCCAGCACTCTCCACCCAGAAGCCGGTATCGGAGCCGGAGAGGAAGAGGGTCTTCAGGCCCGGCTTGCCGGCGAGCGCTGCCGCGAGGGCGTCGGATGCCGCGTGGAAGGCATCGCGGGATGCCGCCACCTCGGGCACCTCGACATCCACGCCCAACGCCGTCGCCAGGTTCCCGATCGTCTCGATGTTGCGCACCACCGTGACATCGTCCCCATAGGCCAGGGAGACGACCGGCACGATCTCCCGGATCTGCGCGAGAACATCGTCGGAAAACGGCCACATGCCGCCTGTCTCGACCCCGTAGTTCTGGCCGATGAAGAGATCTGGCTTCAGTGCGACCAACTGCTCGAGGTCGAGATCGTTGTAGTCCCCCAGGTGGGTGAGGCGATCGAGTGGGAGATCGCCCGCGATCGGAAGACGGTTCCCGTCGGCATCGGTCGCCGGATTGTAGAACCCGGTCACCTCGAATCCGAAGTCGAGCAGCGCGGCAGCGATGCCGACATGCGCCACGACTCGCATCGGCGTGGCGGGTGCTGTGATGACCGTGCCGAGGTCGTCCGTGAAGGCCCACGTTCCATCCGCCTGAATCCCGCCATGCGGCAGGTCCGGGAGGAGAGGCGAGGCGGGCGTGGCCGCAGGCGTTGCCTGGGCCGCAACCCGGCGACTACCCGGCGCGACGAGCAGCGCGCCGCCGGTCGCCAGCGCACCGCCGACAATCGTGCGTCGTGAGGTCGAGATTCCATCCAGCATGGAGCGGACATCCCCTGAGTGTATCGAGGCCAACGCCGGCCCCCTTGCGCCACGATACACGATATCCGACTAAATTCGTATGACTTTCCGCACCCAGTGCAGCGTCTCTCTTGCCCGTCATGACCGTACGAATCGGCGCACCAGTGATCCATTGGCCCGCCCGTCGAGTAGCCGGATAGGCGGGCGTTTTCGGTCGAACCGCTCCGGCGGCGAATCCTCGCAGGGGTTGTGGTTGCTGCCGCCGGTGGTTCGTCGCGGTCTCAGGCCGGGCGGGAGACGAAGAGGTCCATCCCCAGTTCCCGCGAGAGGAAGCGCGTCGCCAGCTGGCCGCGCACGCTGTTCCCGGCGGCATCCAGCGGCGGCGCGAAGGTCGCCAGCGATCCCTTTCCCGGCGAGACCGTGACGATCCCGCCGCCGATGCCGCTCTTGCCCGGCAGCCCCACCTCATAGAGCCAGTCGCCGGAGGTCTCGTACATCCCCGCCGTCGCCATCACGGCAAGCACGTAGTGGCAGACCTCCGGCGCGACGATCCGGTCCTGCGTGATCGGGTTGACGCCACCATCGGCGAGGGTTGCGCCCATCACCGCGAGGTCGCGGGCGGTCACGTCGAGCGCGCATTGCCGCGTGTAGAGGTCCAGCGCCTCGGTGGGATCGCTGTAGATCGCATCGAGGCTGCGGAGCAAGGCGACGAGGCTGCGGTTCCGGAAGTTCGTCTCCGAGGCCGAGGCGTAGATCTCCTCGTTCACCGTCAGGTCGCGCCCGGCGAAGCGGGAGAGGCCCTCGTGGATCGCCGCCCACCGCTCGTCCGCGGAAGCGCCGGGGATGAGGCTGGTGGTGGCGATCGCACCCGCGTTCACCATCGGGTTGGTGCGCCCGTGCGGGCTGCGCTCCACCGCCGCGATCGAGTTGAAGGCCATGCCCGTCGCATTCACCCCGATCTTCGCCCGCACCACGTCCGGCCCGACCGCCTCGCAGGCGAGGGCGAGCACGAACGGCTTGGAGACGCTCATGATCGAGAAGGGGACATCGGCATCGCCGGCGGCGAACGACGCACCGCTGGTGCCGACGAGGCAGAGGCCGAAGAGATCGGGCGAGACCCGTTCCAGCGCGGGGTAGACGGTGGAGACATCGCCCTCGGTGACGGGCGCGAACGTCTCCCAGGCGGAGGTCACCAATGCCCGGATGCGATCGACGGGAGGCAGGGACCCGGTCGAGACGAATCGGGGGGTCTCGCCCGGCAAGGTGGACGCGCTCATGAGATGACCTCCAGGCCGTGGGCCGTGACGGCAGGATCGGAAACGGCGAACGGGCGGTCCAGGCGCCGGTTGTCTGGGGCGATAGTGCCGGAGGGGATGCGCGACCGTCAATGCCGCACCGTTTCCTGGCCCAGGCGCCGTTCACGATTCGTGTCCGGATCTTTCCCGGGCCGGGAGGGCAGCGAGTTGGGCGGTCCCGAAGATGCACAGCCGGAGTCGGTTTAGGGCGACATAACGGAAACGGTCGGGTGCGGCGTGACCTGGGCGACATGGGAGGGCGCTGGCCCGGAATCGACGGCATGACGATACGAGAAAGTCCGGAACCGGGCCGAAGGCGCGACGCCATCCCGGCCATCTCCTCTGCCCGCTCGTTCGCGCGGCGGCCCATGTGTCGCGCCGATCGAGCGGGCCATCGCCGCTGCCCGGCTCGAAGGCCGAGTACACCGTTTCGCTTTAGTTGGCATAGGTGACGCCCCGCAAGAAGCAACGATGACAGGTCATCCTGGGAGGGCTGTCACATCCAGGGTGTCCCATGCTCGCTTGGCGGGCCGCCATGCAGTCGGCCCCGACAAATGGGCGGACTGGCAGGCATTTGGTCGAACCCCTTCGCAGGGCGAACCACGAGGGTTCGCCGGGATCGCTGCGCAATGCCACGTTAGGCGAGGCGATCCTCTGCGCGTGCGATTGCCCCGATCGTCCTGCCCGGAACGGCCAGCGTCAGGGGCGAAGCGGGTACGATGGAACGGTCATGTCCACGCCCGGCGCTTCGTCCATCGCCGCGGGCCTCTACCATCGGAGAGATCGATGCCTGAAACCACGACCACTGCCACTGCCACCACCACATCGGCCGCCCCGTTGTCCGCGCTCGTCCGCGCCTTTCGCGCCGGGCGGGTCGATCGCCGAACCTTCCTCACCCGCGCGACCGCGCTCGGAATGTCGCCCGCCCTCGCTCTGATGGTCCTCCACCAGCCCGCCATCGCCCAGACACCGGTGGCCTCGCCAGCCGCCGGGACGCCCCAACCCGGCGCGACCCCGGAGGTCGTACTCGATCCCGGTGTCCGCGCGGGCCAGCAGCGCGGCGAGGGCGGGGAACTTCGCATCCTCCAGTGGCAGGCGCCCACCACCCTCAGTTCCCACGCCGCGACCGGCAAGAAGGACAAGATGGCCGCCGCCCTCGTCAGCGAGCCACTGATGTCCTACGCGCCGGACGGGAGCCTGATCCCACGCCTCGTCACCGAGGTGCCCACGGTGGCGAACGGGTCGCTCTCGTCCGACCTCACGCAGGTCACCTACACGCTGCGCCCTGGCATCACCTGGAGCGACGGCGAACCGCTGACGGCCGAGGACATCGCCTTCACCTGGCGATGGCTGGTCGATCCCGCCAACCCGACTGCTGCCGTGCAGCAGTACGCGATGATCGACCGGATCGAGGTGCTGGACGAGCTGACCGCCCGCCTCACCTACGGCGAACCGCAACCGGGCTGGTACATCCCCTTCACCGGCACGAACTGGGGGGTGGTCTATCCGAGGCACATCCTGGAGGGGGGCGGCCAGGCCGCGAACGACGCCTTCTCGCTGAAGCCGATCGGGACAGGCCCCTTCGTCGTTGAATCGTTCACCCCCGGCGACCAGGCGATCTACGCGGCGAACCCCCACTACCGGGAGCCGGGCAAGCCTTTCTTCAGCCGGGTGATCCTGAAGGGCGGCGGCGATGCGCCCTCCGCCGCGCGCGCCGTGGTGCAGACGGGCGAGTATGCCTTCGCGCCGGCGTTGCAACTGGAGCCGGAGATCCTGGCGCAATTGAACGACAGTGGCTCGCGCGGGGAAATCGTGGTCCGGCCAGGGTCCAGCCTCGAACGGCTGCTCTTCAACTTCTGCGATCCCCACACCGAAGTCGACGGCGAACGCGCGAAACTGGGCACACCACACCCGTTCTTCACCGATCACCGCGTGCGGCAGGCCTTCTCCCTGGCCATCGACAAGGCGACGTTGGTGGAGCGGCTGTACCTGCCGGGCGAGACGGCGGCCTCCGACTTCCTGGTGGGCGTGCCGGAATTCGCCTCCACGGCGAACCACTGGCGGTACGATCCGGACGCGGCGAATCGCCTGCTGGACGAAGCAGGCTGGTCGCGCGGGGAGGACGGCTTCCGCGCGAAGGATGGCGTGAAGCTGGCGGTCACCTACGCGGCGGCGGTGAACAGCGTCCGCCAGAAGACGCAGCAGGTGATCAAGGCAAACTGGGAGGCGGTGGGCATCCGGACGGAGCTGATGGAGGTCGATCCCGGCATCTTCTTCGACGGCTCACCCGGCAACGACCAGGGCATGACGCACTTCTACACGGACGTGCAGATGTGGGCGGACGGCCCGGACACGCCGTATCCGCTCAGCTTCTTCTACCCGTGGTATGCCGGCCCGGACAATGCGAACGTGGCCCAGAAGGCCAACAACTGGACCGGCGTCAACCAGATGCGCTACGTGAATCCGGCGTTCGACGCCCTCTACGACGAGGCCTCGACGCAGACCGATCCGACGCGGCTGGTGGACCTGTTCGTGGGGATGAACGACTTGGCCGTGCAGGATGTGGCGGGCGTGCCACTGGTACAGCGCTCATCGGCGGTCTACGCGATCGCGCATGAGTTAACTGGCGATGCCGTGCAGCCAAGCGCCTTCGAGATGCCATACTGGAACATCGCGAACTGGACGAGGACCGAGTCGTGAGGGTGCACCGATGACCTGGCGTATCGAGCCGCTGAACGCGGACACGTGGGACGCCTTCGCCGAGCTGGTGGAACGGAACAACGGCATCTTCGGCGGGTGCTGGTGCATCGGCTACCACCCGGAGTGTGGCCAACGCGGGCTCGATCATCGCGCCGCGAAGCAGGAGCGCGTGCTCACCGACCGAGCCCACGCCGCGCTCGTGCTGGACGAGGAGGGCCTGGCCCAGGGGTGGTGCCAGTGGGGATCGCCCGAGGAGCTCTCAGGCATCAAGCACCGGCGGGCCTACGAGAAGGACCCGCCTCCGCTGCCGGACTGGCGGATCACCTGCATCTACGTGGACCGCGGGCATCGCGGGCGGGGCATCGCCCGCCTGGCGCTGGAAGGGGCGCTGGCCCAGATCGCGGCGGCGGGAGGTGGCCTGGTGGAGGCCATCTCCGAGGTCACGACGGGCCGGGTAGCGCACGGGCGCTTCCTGTTCAGCGGTACGGTCGAACTGTTCGAGGATCACGGCTTCGAGCGGGGGCGCCAGCTCGGCAAGCACGCCTGGCTCGTCAGCAGGACCATCGCTCCCGCATGACGGGCGTGGGAACCCGGAGGCATTCGCCGGCGTCCCCCTTGCATGCTCGCGGCGGGGCGGCTCGCGGGCCGTACGCTGTCGCCCAGGGACCCCATCGGCAGGAGGAGTTGTCATGCCACTGCGAACCCCCCGCTTTCACGTCATGGGCGTTCGTGCCATCATCGCGCTCGCCATCATCGCCGTCATGCTGGGCGGGATGGCCGTTACCGCCCAGGCGGCCCGCGCGGCGCAGGCATCGCCGGAGGATCTGATCGCGTCCCTCGACGGGTTGGAGAGCGCATACGCCCGTCGCTACATCTCCGGGGACCTTCTTCCCGCGTATGCGAGCGCGACGCCGGTCGCCACCCCCGAGGCGAGTGATCCCAGCCTGACGGACCTCACCATCACCATCCTCCAGTTCGCGAAAGAGGAAGATGCGGCGAACGCCTGGACGCTCACCTCCGGATCGCTCGTGGCCGGCGCGATCATCCACGAGCACCCGGCCGACCTCACCGGCACAACCGTCCCGGACCTCGGTGACGGGAGTGCGATGTACCTGCTGGCGGACGCGAGCGATGGGGAGACCGGCGCGGCGGGGATCCTCTTCGTGCGCGACGGATTGACGGGCATCATCGTGGAGGGCAACGGGGAGGCGTCCAACGCCGCGCTCGGGGAGCGCCTGCAGGAGATCGCCCGTTTCGTGCTCGCGCACGAGGCGTCCACACCGGAGGTGACGGTGGTCGCGGAGGGCGTGGCGACGGGCGGCGCGTTCGACCGCATGCCGGGCCGTGACGACGGAGCGGTCCTGCGCGGGCTCATCCCGATGTGGGACTATGACCTGACCGTCAGTAACTCGCCCATTACCGATCCGGATGCCACGCCCATGCCGGCCTGCGGATGCACGCCGGACGACAACGGCTGAGCAGCACCGCTGAACGCGCTTGCCAGACCCCCCGGAACACGCCTGTTCCGGGGGGTCTGGCGTCGGTGAAGGCGCCCGGCCAGGAAACATGCACGAGGGGCTTGACATGAGGGATCATTTAGTACATACTGTGTATTGTTCACACGATGAATGGATGAACGCAGACATTCGCAGCGGAAAGGATCCCTGCCCCGATGGACCACATCAACGAACCCCAGACACCCGACACCAACGCAACCCAGCCGGAAGAGCCGGCTGACACGACCCGGATCGCGCCCGAGGAGCCTGTCTCGCTCCGCCAGTTGCTCGCCCGGGCCGGTCGCGTCTACGACATCACCATCGCCGTCGCCCTGGAGGAGGCGGAGATGGACGACCTGCCGATGCGCGGCGTCTCCGTCCTGCGTCGCATCAAGGACGGTGACGGCGGCACCCCGCTCGCCCACGTCCTGCGCGGCGGCCGGATCTCCCGCCAGCACGGCACCCAGCTGATCGACACCCTGGTCGAGCGCGGCTACATCGTCCGCGAGACCGATCCCGAGGACCGGCGCCGGATGCGCGTCTCCCTCACCGAGCGCGGCAAGGCGGCTGCCGAGGCGGTCCGCACGGCCATCGACGGCCTGAACGCCGCCCTCGCCGAGAAGGTCACGCCGGAGCAGCTCGAGGCGTCCCGCGCGGTGCTCTCCGCGCTGGTCGACCTGGCCCCGGCCGGCGCCGGCCCCGAGGCTGGCTGGGGACCGGGTCCCGAGCGCGGCTTCTTCCCCGGTGGCCGTGGACCGCGACACGAGCGTGGCGCCGGACGTGGCCCGCGCGGCCCGATGCGCGACTTCGGCCCGCGCGGCCCGATGCGCGACTTCGGCCCGCGCGGCGAGGGCTGGGGACGCGGACACGGTGGCAGCCACCGTCGCGACGCGATGCACCCCTTCGCCGCCCCTGAGGGTGAGGACGATCGTCCCGAGCGCCCGTTCCGGGAGGACGGGGAAGGCCGGGAGGCGTTCGGCGATCCCCGCGAGGGGCGGCCCTGCGGCCCACGCGGCCGGCGTGATCGGAAGCACGATCGAGGCGGCGCGCCGACGATCGTCCATCACGTCGACACGATGATCGTGAACGCAGGCCCGGCGTCCGGAGGACGTGGCTCCCACCGGCACGGCCGCCGTCACGACCATCGCGGTCATGGCCGCGGCGGGCGCCCCTTCGGCCCGTGGCGCGGCGAAGGCAACGCTCCCGAGATGCCACAGCCGCAGCCACAGCCGCAGGCCGACGCTCCGGCCACGAACGAGTAGCCTCTTCCTACTACCGATACGGTGACACGACGACCCCGGTGCGCATGCGCACCGGGGTCGTCTCGTTCACGAGCGTCATGTGCGACGGTCAGTCCTGGAGATGCGCCTCCAGGAACCAGAGGTCCATGTCCACCTGGCGAGAGATCTCCGTGAAGAGATCCGCCGTGTCCGCGTCCCCGGCCTCGTCGGACGTGTCGATCGCCGCCCGGGTCGATGCTGCATAGGCCGCCCACCGCGCCACCAGCGCCTCGACATAGTCCTTGCCGGAGGTGATCTTCGTCGGGAACTCCGCCAGTGTCGTGTGCTCGGCGGACATCCGCACCGTGCCGGTCGCGTAGCCGCCCAGCATCACGGCCCGCTCGGCGAGCATGTCGATCCAGGGAATCACATGCGCGGCGTGCTCGTCGAAGAGCAGGTGCAGCTGGTAGAAGTTCATGCCCTTCACGTTCCAGTGGGCCTGCTTCGTCTGCGAGTAGAGATCGAGCGAATCGGCGAGCTGCTGGTTCAGCAACGCGATGACCTCGTCGCGCGTCTTCTTCGGAAGGTCGTTGGACGTGGGGAACGTGCGCTCGGCGCTGCGGGTCTTGCTGGTCGTTGCGGTTGCCGCCATGAGAACTGTCCTTTCATGCAGAGATGCGTGGACGGCCATGAGCCGTCCAGACCGGAAGGAGCGACCCCGTTGTCACTCCCTCCGCTGGCCTCCCCTGTCGCAAGACACTTGCCCTGGGGCAGCGATCGGTCTCCTACCGCGCTGCGCGGCATGACCCTCTCAGGACGGGTCGGATGGAGGGGACGGTATGCTGGCATTGGACATCTCGACGCGCCCCGCGCCCCGGCAACGCAACCGGGGAGAAGCGCCTGCCAGCGGCGGGCGATAGGGTGGGAGGCAGAAACCGCCCCACCCGAAAGGTCACATCCATGCATCCCAGCTTCAATCCGGACGCGCTCGCTGCCTTCGACGACACCCTTGCCCGGCACACGACCGGGGGCGGCGTGCCTGGCCTCGTCGCGGCGCTCTCCCGATCCGGGCGGCGGCACACCATTGCAGCCGGCTCGCTTGCGGTCGGCGGACCAGCGATCGGGCCGGACGCCATCTTCCGCATCGCCTCCATCACCAAGCCGGTTACGGCAACCGCGACGATGATCCTGGTCGAGGAGGGCAGGATCGGACTCGACGATCCGATCGATGCGCTCCTGCCGGAGCTGGCGGACCGTCCGGTGCTGCGTACCCTCGCCAGCGAGCCGGACGACACCGTGCCTGCCCTCCGTCCGGTCACCGCCCGCGACCTGCTCACCTTCACCGGTGGTGA
>Ga0182740_1002482_pt1 | contig 11220 bp, 12 predicted proteins | sample eDN5th37CKraftBY_FD_128872 | JGI IMG/M metagenome (GOLD analysis project Ga0182740, IMG submission 128872) | Enriched backyard soil microbial communities from Emeryville, California, USA - eDNA 5th pass 37_C Kraft BY (version 2) (version 2) | ecosystem: Environmental > Terrestrial > Soil >...
GACGGCTTCATGCTTCAGACCCTGCACCGCTTCATGACCATGCGGCGGCCGATCTATGGGATGCATCGCGGCACCGTCGGTTTCCTCATGAACGAATATGCCGAGGACGATCTACATGCCCGGCTGACGCAGGCCCACACCACCACGATCCATCCGCTGCTCATGCGCGCCGTGGGACGGGACGGCGCGATGCAGGAGTTTCATGCTTTCAACGAGGTCTCCCTGTTCCGGCAGACCTATCAGGCCGCCCGGCTCCGCATTCTCGTCGATGGTCAGGAGCGGCTGCCGGAGCTTGCCGCCGATGGCGTTCTCGTGGCGACCCCGGCGGGGTCGACCGCCTATAACCTGTCCGCGCAGGGGCCGATCATCCCGATCAACGCCTCCTTGCTGGCGGTCACGCCGATCAGCCCTTTCCGCCCCCGCCGCTGGCGCGGCGCCCTGCTGCCGGACAGCGCGGCCGTGCGCGTAGAGGTACTGGATTCCGAAAAGCGACCCGTCGCTGCGGTGGCCGACCATGACGAGGTCCGTCATGTCCAGGCCGTGGATATCCGGATGGACCGCACCATCGGCATGCCGCTGCTGTTCGATCCCGACCACAGTCTGGACGAACGCATCCTGCGCGAGCAGTTCGTTTACTGAAAGCCGCTGCTGTCACCGGCCGGGCGGGACCACCGGCGACTACGGACAGCGCTGCTCCGCGGTCCGCCCCATCCACGGATGCTTCTTCATCGGTAAGCGGGTCTCGCGATGAGCAGGTCCGCTAAATGAAAAAGCCCGCGACCTGCGCGGGCTTTCCCGTTTCGTGCAAACCGCCTTAGAGCATGATCCCGAAAAGTGGGAACCGGTTTTCGGAAAAGATCATGCACAAACAAAAAGATAACCGACGGGTCTGATTCAACGCAGTTGGATCAGACCCTAGGCCGCGGCGGCGCGGCCCCAAAGCTGCTGGCTGGCGAGCTTCGCGCCCTCGGCGAGCGCCTCGAACTTCGCCCACATCACGGACGGATGGACGCGGCGGTGGAACGGCCCCTGCGCAAAGCCGCAGTCCGTGCCGGCGATGACGTTCTCGCGCCCCACCAGTTTGGCGTAACGCACGATGCGCTCCGCGATCAGTTCCGGATGCTCGACCACGTTGGTCGCGTGGCTGATGACGCCGGGAATCACGACACGGCCCGCCGGAAGTTTCACGGTCTCCCATACCTTCCATTCATGCTCGTGCCGCGGGTTCGCGCCCTCGATCACGTAGGCGCCGGCCTTCACCCGCAGGATGATATCGGCGATGTCCTTGAAGGGAATGTCGGTGGTGTGCGGGCCAGGCCAGCTACCCCAGCAGACGTGATAGCGCACCATGTCCTCCGGAATGCCCTCCAGCGACGCGTTGATGGTGTCGACCTGATGCTCCAGCCACTTGAGGTAATCGCTCTTGGTGGCAGGCGGCACCATACGGTCGTAAGTCACGGCGGCGCGGGCGTCATCGAGCTGCACGACGATCCCAGCATCGACGATCTGCTTATATTCCGTGCTCATCGCCCTCGCGATCGCCTGGAACAGCTCCTCGTCGTCCTTGTAGTATTCGTTCTTGCGGTCAGGGATCACACTGGAGGGCGCGGCAACCGGCAGGAAGCCTTCCTCAACCCCGGCAGCCTTCATCGCCGCCTTCATGTTGTCGATATCGCGTTGGAGCGCGGCCTGCCCGGTATATTTCACCTCGCCCACCGCGACGGAGTCGCTCGGATTGGAGATGCCGTCCTTGGCATCCAGCTCCGCATAGAATTCCGGAAATCTGGTTCTGTCCGCGCCCCGGTTGAAAGGATTGGCATCGCGCGCCACCGGCCGTCGCTCGAAGCCGCTGAGCCGGTCGAGCGCATATTGCGACCAACTGATCGCCTTGCCGAATTCCCCGTCGCTGGGGATATCGATTCCCACCTTCGCCTGCTGGGCGACCACCTCTGCGACGGTGCGCGTCAGGCATTCCGCATAGGCTGCTTCGTCGTAGGACTGCTTTTTGCGCTGAGCATCAAGGAATTTCAGAAGCTCATCGGGACGGATCAAACTGCCGACATGGGTGGTCAGGATACGGTCAGTGCTGCGCTTCATGACAAGGCTCACGTTGACGGGAACCGAATTGCTGCCAGACCGACCGGGGGAAATCAATTGCAAAGGCCCACGCCACCACTTTTAGGTGCAGCGCAGCAATGGCAGCGCACTGCAACTTTTCCTTAAGCGCCCGGCCCTAGTCTGCCTGCGGCTATTAACGGCTTCTCCCTGTCCCTGGCCGGATGGGCGGCACATGCTCATCGGCGGCGGCCCATGCTGCGTATCGAATTCAACAAGCTTCGCTTTCTCGTGGTGGACGACAACGCCCACATGCGGCGAATCGTCCGCACCCTGCTGCATGGCTTCGGCACCCGCGAGGTCTATGAAGCAGAGGACGGCGGCGCGGGCCTGGAAGCCTTCACCCACCATATGCCGGATATCATCATCACCGACTGGGTGATGCCGATTTTCGACGGCCTTGAACTGACCCAGATGATCCGCCAGCCGGGGGCGAATTCGAACCCCTACGTACCCATCATCATGCTGACGGGCCATTCCGAGAAGCGGCGCGTCATCGCCGCCCGTGATGCCGGCGTGACGGAATTCATGGCCAAGCCGATCTCAGCCAAGGCGCTTTACGAACGGGTGTTGAACATCGTTGTGAACCCTCGCCCCTTCATTCGAACAAAAACCTATTTCGGGCCAGACCGGCGACGCACGACGAATGCAAATTATGTCGGACCGGAGCGGCGCAACGGCGGCAAGGCTGATGTCGTCAAGCCGATCTCGCTGCTCGACAAGGCGAAGATCGCGGATTGAGGAGCCAGACCATGTCAAATCCCGGCAAGCCTTCGATCGTGACCTATGGGGACTATGAAGTCATCACGCCGCCCCATACGCTGCGCAGCGCCGTGACGGAACTGCCGCCAGGCGCGGAAGCGGACGACGCGGTTGCGCGCGCCGAACTCGCCCTGTCCGAACTCTCCGAGAATTTTCCCGCCTGGATGAATGCAGAATGCGAGCGTCTGGAAGCCGCGCGCGCCGCCATTCACAGGGCCGGCTTTCTGCCGAAAACGAGGGATGAGCTATTCCACGCCGCCCACGACATCAAAGGCGAAGCCACCACCTTCGGCTTTCCCGCCGTAACCGACATCGCGCGCAGCCTCTGCCGGCTGATCGAGCACACGCTGGAGATGAAGGATATTCCCCGCGAGCTGGTGGACCAGCATGTCGATGCAATTCGGGCCATCGTGCGCGAGAGCGCGCGGGGCGACGTGACCGATCTGGCGCTGGCCCTGACGCGACGCCTTCGCGACGTGACCGAGGAGTTCCTCGCGACCAGCAACCGGCACCGGCCGGACTATCTGCGGGACGTCATCCAGACCGGTTGAGACCGACCGGCGGCCATCGCCTCCGAAAGGTGCCGTCAGGCCACCAGCCGCATCTCGGCATCGATGCTGATCGCATCTTCCGCAACGAGATCGTCGCAGAACGTTCGCGCCTCGTCGCGCGCCGCTTCCGTGGCGAACTTGCGCAGCAGCACGAGCAGCGGCTCGACTTCACCCGGCATTTCCTGCTCGCAATGCACCAGCACGCGCTCGACCATGCGGCGACGCAGGCGAGAATTTCCGGCTTCATCTCCGACAAAGCCCTGTTCCCGGATGGCCTCGATAGCCGCGTGAAAAGCCGGATAAACCGCTGGCGGCAGCCCTGCCCTGTCATAGACGGCGCGCAGCCCCGCCCCGTTCCGGGCATAGACCAGCGCGCAGATGCGGCTGACCGGCAAGCCGCTCAGTTCCGCCAGCGCATCCTCGAACATCATCGTATTGCCGGAGAGCAACGCCCGCAGGATCAGGCCGGCGGTGAGTTCGCCATTCTCCCGGAGACGGCCGACCAGCAGGCGCATTTCGCCCGGAGCGGTCATTGCGGCAACAGTGACCGTGGCCTTGTCACGGGCTTCACGCGCGATGCTCCGGGCACGATCCGCATCGAGCCAGGCCCGCCCTGTCACAAATCTTGCCAGGGTGTCGGAAAGCTGGGTCAATAGCGCTTGCCGCGTCGTGGCAGGAAGGTCGTCGCGCTCCAACAGATTCTCGCGGATCGCCGCCAGATGGCCATGGCGCGCCACGATGCGGTCCAGCGCGAACTGCAACAATACGGCGCCCGCATTCTCGAGCAGCAGCAAACAGGCTTCGGCTGAACCGACCTCGGCAATGGCGGCGCAGACCGCGCGCGACAGCGTCGCGCGCCGCGCGATGGCCGCCTGGACGGCAGCTTGCCCGCCTCCCAGCGCATCCACCAGATCGGCTTCCGCCAGACATGGCGAAGATTCATAGATGATCGCGGCAATGTCCGGCTGATCCGCAGCCAGCGCATGGATCAGCACCGGCGGCGCATCCTCGCTCGAAGCCAGCGCCTCGGCCAGCGCCCGGCGCACCAGCGGCGACGGATCGTCGAGCAGCATCAGCATCGCGCCTTCGGCGGCGGCGCGATCGTCGACGGAGAGATTTGAATGGAGAAAAGCCCCGACCAGCGCCGAAGCTGCATCGGCCCGCTCGGCCGCGCCTGCTGTCCGGATCCACTGGAGGAAATGTCGGACGATCATGGGGACGCCACGCTACTCGGATCACCAACCCGCCGGATAAAGCACCGACGAACAAAGCCTATCAGCCAGCGCTTAACAAAGCGTTCAGCATGAATGTTTGCGTCCGGTTAGCCATGATCGCGCGCGGATGCGCTTGGAATTCCGGAAGGATCAGTTGCGCGCGGTCTGCTGGAGGCCGTCATCACGAAACAGGTCGAGCGTCCCGCCGGTTGTTGCGGGCTGCGATTGCGAGGATGCAATGGCCGGGCTCGACCACAGCGCCGCCACGACCGGCGCCACCGTCCGCTGCTGGGATGTGCGGAACAGCCCGTGAAAAGCCGGCCCGGAATCGCCAAGGGTGAGCGGCGGGCCATCCGTGGCCTCAAGCGCCGTTGACGAGGCGATCGGCGCGGGGCGTGTTCCGGCAAGCGCAGCCTGGGCACCGCCTGCCACGCCGGAGACTGCGGCGCGGGCGGAGTCATAGCGGCCGACGAGTCGCTGATAGACATCGGCAGCGCTGCGCGCGTTGCCCTGACGGTCGTAAAAAATCGAACGGTTAGCCGCCGCAGCCTGCGGAAATGCCGCCGCAGCCGAAGCATCCGGCTCGCTGGCGGCCAGCGTGATGAGCCGGCCGGCCCCGCCCGCGCCGAGGAAATGGGCGATATACAATTCGCCCCCCGTCGCGGACCGCCCGAGCTGCCGCGCGAGCGTCTCCGCGTTGCCCTGCGTGAAGGCGCCCGCCATGGCGGTGCTCGCCGCCGGATCGTCCCGCAGCGCCATGATCTCGGCGCGCGCTGCCGGGTCGGGCACCACATAGGCACCGGACGCGGTGCGGTCGATCGCGTCCGCATAGCGGGCATAGCCCAGCGCCGGCCCGGCGTCCTTCATGGTCGCGAGCCAGGTCTGGTCGATGAACTGAAACAACCCGCGCGCCGAGGAGGTCGGCGCCTGCGCGGCGGCGTTGAGGCCGGATTCGACACGGGCCGTCGCGAGAAGATGTTCAAAGCTCGCGCCGGCAGCCTGCGCCGCCTTGCGGATCGTTCCCACAAGGCCCGAAAGAAACGAGGGAGAAGACGTCGCCTCGACCGCCATATGCCCGCCCCGATGTCCGTCCGCAGCGACACATCCTGCGATACATGGTTAGTCAGCTAGAGGCATTATGGTAAACCAGACGTTAACGACACCTGGAGGACGCCGATGACCGCTCCCGCCCCGGACACCGCACACCGCCATCCGCGAGGCGGGCTGTATCTCGACGGCTTCGTCCCCGGCACGCTGTATGACCATCGGCTGCGCCGCACCGTCACGCAGATGGACAACATGCTGTTCTCCAACATGACGCTGAATCCGCAGCCTTTGCATATCGATCGCGTGTTCTGCGAACAGGAAACCGAATGGGGCCAGCCCCTGATGAATTCGCTGTTCACGCTGGGGCTGATGATCGGCATTTCCGTCACGGACCTCACGGTGGGCACGACCATCGCCAACCTCGGCATGACGGAGGTGAAGTTTCCCCACCCGCTGTTCGAGAACGACACCGTCCGCTGCACCACCGAAATCCTCGCCGTACGCGAATCGAAGTCGCGCCCGGACGCCGGCATCGTTGAATTCCACCACCGCGCCTATAACCAGAACGACAAGCTGGTGGCGGAATGCCGCCGTCAGGCTTTCATCAACAAGCGGCCGGCCGCGTCATGATGCGCTCGCTGCTGTTCATTCCGGCGGATTCCGACAGGAAGATGGAAAAGGCGCTGGGTTGCGGGGCCGATGCGCTGATCCTCGATCTGGAGGATTCGGTCGCGACCGCCGCCAAGGCGACCGCCCGCCAGCGCGCCGCCGCTTTTCTGGAACACGCCGGCCTGGCGCCGGAGCGGCCGCGCCTCATCGTGCGGGTCAACCCGCTCGACAGCGGCGATATCGAGTTGGACCTCGCCGCCATCGTGCCGATGCAGCCCGATCTGATCCTGCTGCCGAAAGCCGTCGGCGGTCCGGCGGTCGCCCATCTGGATGCCAAGCTCACCGTTCACGAAGCGCAGGCCGGATTGCCGGAAGGCTGCGTCGGCCTTCTCGCGCTCGCCATCGAGACCGGGCCTGCGCTGTTCGCGGCAGGCAGCTTTGCCAACGCCAGCCTGCGCCTCGCCGGCCTCACATGGGGCGCGGAGGACCTCGCTGCGGACCTCGGCGCGCAGGCCAGCCGCCACGCGGACGGATCGCTCATCGAACCGTGTCGCCTCGCCCGCAGCCTCTGCCTCGCCGGCGCCGCCACCGCGCAGGTGCCGGCTTACGAAACCGTCTATGCCCGCCTCGGCGACGCGGACGGGCTGGCCGCCATCGCGACCCAGGCCATGTTCGACGGCTTCGCCGGCATGCTGGCGATCCATCCCGGACAGGTCGCGACCATCAACGAAGCTTTCACGCCGACCGCAGCCGCCATCGACGAGGCACAGGAGATCGCGGCCGTCTTCGCCGCCGCGCCCGACGCCGGCGTGGTCAGCCTTCACGGCCGGATGATCGACATGCCGCATCTGAAACGGGCGCAGCGCGTGCTGGCGCTGGCGCGGCAGATCGACGGCGACGCGCGGAACCGCAGCCGGTAAGCCGGACGAGCAATCAGGTCTGCGGCTTGTCGCCGTAAACCTGTGCGGGATCGAAGCCCCTGTCGGCATCGACAAAGGCCAGCGTGATCGGCCCGCCGCCCTGCCCCATGGATACGCTACGATAGAAGCAGGACCGCCGGCCGGTGTGGCAGGCGCCCGGCCCGTCCTGACGAACCTTGATCCAGATGGCGTCCTGATCGCAATCGACACGCATCTCAGCCACGGACTGGACATGGCCGGAGCTTTCGCCCTTGCGCCACAGCGCCTTGCGGGACCGGCTGTAATACCATGCCTGCCCGGTCTCGATGGTCCGGCGCAGCGCCTCGGCATTCATATGGGCGACCATCAGCACGTCGCCGCTGACGACATCGGTCGCGACGCAGGTCAGCAGCCCGTCGGGACCGAACTTTGGGCTGAGAACGAGCCCTTCCTCGACCTCGGCAGCCGAACCCGGAAGCGCGAAAGATGAATCTGCCACGACTGAAATCCTGAACGCGGCCGGCCGCGCCGCGCTTGTCGTCAGCGCGGACGCACCAGCGAAAGGAAACGGTTCTGCTGCTCGGCCTGCTCGCGGAACATCCCGGTGAACTGGGTGGTCACGGTCGAGGCGCCGGCCTTTTCGACTCCGCGGATCGACATGCACATATGCTCCGCCTCGATCATCACGGCGACGCCGCGCGGCGTCAGTGTTTCCTCGATCGCGGTGACGATCTGCGAGGTGAGATGCTCCTGGGTCTGAAGCCGGCGGGCGAAAACCTCGACCAGCCTTGCGAGCTTCGACAGACCCACGACCCGCTGGACGGGCTGATAGGCAATATGCACCTGCCCGTAGAACGGGATCATGTGATGCTCGCAATGGGACGAGAACCGGATGTTCCGTACCAGCACGAAATCGTCATAGGTGCCGATCTCGCCGAAGGTCCGCTGAAGCACCTCCACCGGCGACTGGCGATAGCCCCCGAACAGCTCCTCGTAGGATTCCACGACACGGCGCGGCGTATCCAGCAAGCCTTCGCGATCGGGATTGTCGCCGAGATAGGCGATGAGCGTGCGCACGGCCGCTTCCGCCTCTTCCCGGGACGGGCGCGGCACGAGAGGGCCGGCAGCATCGACGGCGGCCGTCGCAGCAGAAGAGCGCAGTTTCGACATGGCGTCCATGATCGTCTCCGTTCGACCGGCCGGAGCCGGAGGTGTCACCGGTTTTCGCGTCGATCACATGGCCTGCACCCGCCCTGCGGATGCGGCGCTATCGGACGCCCTGTGTCATCCGGATCGCCCGGCGACAGGCCGAGCGGTCCGCATGGCGGGAAGACCTGTGCAACCCGCCATGCGGCTTCTATATAAGGGTTCCATGCGCCAAGGCAATCTGCGCCCGGTGGGCAGCAATCGGTTTGATTTCCCATGCTGAACGACGTCTACAACGCCCGCATTCTCGAACTCGCCGGCAACATTCCCCGGCTGGGACGGCTGGAAAATCCCGACGCCAGCGCCACGGCCCATTCCAAGCTCTGCGGCTCCACCGTCACGGTCGACCTCCGGATGGACGGGGATACCGTCACGGATTTTGCCCATGACGTGAAAGCCTGCGCGCTGGGACAGGCATCGTCGTCCATCATGGCGCGCAATGTCGTGGGGGCCCGGGCCGGGGAGCTGCGCGCCCTGCGCGAGGCCGTGCGCCGCATGCTCAAAGACAACGGCCAGCCGCCAAACGATCCGCGCTGGAAGGACATCGCCGTGCTGGAGCCGGTGCGGGACTACAAGGCCCGACACGCGTCCACGCTACTCACCTTCGACGCCGTGGTGGACGCCATCGACCGGATCGAACAGGCCCGGACATCCGGCGCGGAAACAAAGCCTGCCGCGGCAGTCAGCGGCTGAGCCCAGCTCGCGGAACCGCTCAGTTCGCGAGTTGAGCGCTTTTGGAGGGAACGAGGCCGGCGCAATCCGCCGCGAATTGCGGGAAATTGCCGGCAAGGCCGCTGGTACCGACACGGATGGAGGTTCTGCCCCCGCCCGCATTGGCTGTGGCCACCGTGAGGGTCCGGCCCGAGGATTTCGCCAGTTCCTGCATCGCATTCAGCGTCACCACACCCTGCGCCCGGCTGCTGAGCCTGGCCGGACGCTGCGGCTGCGTGGAAGCGATATCCAGCTTCACCGTGGTCCGCCCCAAACTCATGGTGACCTCGCGCAGGGCCGCCGGAGACCGGCTGGCATCCTGCCCCGAGCGCGTCTCCGTATAATGCACCGCGATCTGATCGCGGCTGGCGCCGCAGGTGAGGACGATATCGAAACGGCCGATATTCTCTCCCTCCACCGTCAGCGGATGGCGGCGCGCCAGCATGCTGCCGCGCTCCCCGCGCACCAGCGTCCAGCCATGCTCGTTGATTGTGCCCCCGTGCAGCGCGGCAGGGACCACCGCAGCGGCGGGGGCAGCATTCGTGGCCGACGCGGGCGGAGTTTTCTCGAACGGCTCGTCCACCGTCGACAGCCGCATCCGACCGACCTCGTCCCTGCTCAGGGTGCGCATCGGTTCCCAGGGCGGGATGCGCAGGGCGGTTTCCAGCAGATCGATATCTCCACCCATTTCGACGGTATATTGCGCGAGACTGCCGATGTCGCGCTGAACCAGCACAAGGTCCTCAGCGGAATAAGTGGCGGCGACGGCGTCGCTGCGCCGGTCACCGAGCCAGATCTGATGGACCATCACATGCGCCTCCGGCGGAACATGGCGCCGCGCGCCGCCCAGCAGCGCAAACCCGCACATGGATTCGCAATAGGCGTCCGGCAGCAGGCGAGAGCGCCGCTCGCCCTGCTCCTCGGGCAGCGCCACGCTGCGGCCGACGGATGTCGTCATGGCGAGCCGGCGGAAGGCCCGGCCCAGCGCCAGCGCGCCCAGCACCGAGCCCCCCTCGGAGTCCAGCACCACCGTCGCCCCGCGCACGCGGGCGTCTTTTGCGAAATTCTCGAAATCCCGGGCCGTATCCGCGGTGATCGCGCCGATAGCGGATATCCAGGTGCGGCAGTCCGACCCGCAATCGGCCACGGGTCCCTCCCGCCGCCATTCGAATATCATGGCGCGCGAGCGCGCGTCCGGCAAAGCCATGGCGGCTTGCGGTTCCAATGTTTTTGCGACAGCGGGCTGCGCCTTGGAAGCGGCGACCGCGAGCACCTGCTCTGCGGCAGAAAGGTCGGCGGCGCTGCACAGCAGCGCCAGTCCGACAAATGCACGTCGGATCATCATTCCCCCTTACCGCCTGACCTTCCGCCGGCCTTCTTCGCAACCGATCAGAATTTCCGCGGCTCGTGGACCCCGATTCTGGACCCCATCTTAAAAAAAGTTAAATGCAGGGCAGAGTTGCGTCTAGTGCGCAAATGGCACAGCGGCGGCGGGAATCTCTCCGCATCGCCGCCGCGCCCGGAGGCGGATGGAAGTTCCCATGAATGACGGAAATCCTATTGAGCATCTCTGGCGCGCGGCCGAAAAAGGGCCCCGGATGGCGGCGCGCGGCGCAGTGAAGGTCTATCAATACACGCTCTCGCCGCTGATCGGATACGAATGCCGCCATCTGCCGACCTGCTCGGCCTATGCCGACGAGGCATTGCAGCGCCACGGCCTTTGGGCCGGCGGCTGGATGACACTGGGCCGGCTCTGCCGCTGCCATCCCTGGGGCACGTCAGGGCTCGACTTCGTGCCTGAATGCCTGCCGGCGGACGCCTCCACCGTGACGCCCTGGCGCTATGCCCGCTGGCGCGGCGTGAATACGGTTCCGCCCGCCGGCCCTGCCGAGGCGTGATGCTGCCACCTTTGCCTGCGGTGTTGCGTCCGCGCTGTCGCTCCATTAATCCAGCCGCCGACGCTTACCTGCATTCGTAGGCAGCGAGTGAGCAGAGGAGATCAGCATGGTCGCAGTGACCTTTCCCGACGGCGCGCGCCGGGACTTCCCCAACGGCATCACCGGATTTGAAATTGCGCAGGGCATTTCACCCTCGCTCGCCAAGCGC
>Ga0182740_1002483_pt1 | contig 11219 bp, 11 predicted proteins | sample eDN5th37CKraftBY_FD_128872 | JGI IMG/M metagenome (GOLD analysis project Ga0182740, IMG submission 128872) | Enriched backyard soil microbial communities from Emeryville, California, USA - eDNA 5th pass 37_C Kraft BY (version 2) (version 2) | ecosystem: Environmental > Terrestrial > Soil >...
GACCAATGGCGCGCCGTGATGAGGATCGCCAGCTCGGAAAGCCGCGGCTCGAACGCGCTGTTGAAACGCAGATATTCGCCGGTTTTCTGTAGACGGCCCATGAAGTCGGGGCTGCGCAGCAGGGGGATGAAAGGGCCGACCAGATGCCCGCGGGGCCCCGACACGATATCGGCCACGGCCTTTTTTTGCGCCTCGTCCATCTTCTCCGGCGCGATCGGCGGCATGCGGTTCTTTTTGCTCATTTCGGACTGTTCCTCTGGCGGAGACGGGGCAGGACGTGTTGGCCATGGGCCTGGCGCCTACTCTAGCGGAAGCCGGGCCCAGCGCCACCGGTTCGCATGCCGTCGCCGCCTATTGATTTTCACCGTCCGGGGTGCGCATTCTTCGCTCCGCTTGACGGGCCGGCGAACGATCGCGCAAAAGCCGCCTTCAGCCCTTTGAGTCGCTGTGGAATAGCGTGCATTCATCTCGGAAAGCCGCTCTATGATCGCCAAGTCCTCCATTCTCTCCGCGTTCGGGCGCACTGATGCACCACGCCGCGACTCCTTGCGCCAGCAGCGGGCGCGTTCCGAGGCCGTCGGCCGGCGATCGGAACTCAAACCGAAACTCGTCCTGGCGAGCGCCAGCCCCCGACGCCTCATGCTCCTTTCGCAGGTCGGAGTGGACCCTGACGCCTTGCGCCCATCCAGCATCGACGAAACACCCAAGCGCGGCGAAATGCCGAGGAGCCTGATCACGCGCCTGTCGCGGGCGAAAGCCGAAGCTGCGCGGAACCTCATCGCCAATGATCCCGAACTGGCGGAGGCCTACATTCTGGCCGCCGATACGGTTGTCGCGCTCGGAAGGCGGATATTGGTCAAGCCGAGGACCATCGACGAGGCCTTGACGTCGCTCCGGCTCCTCTCGGGCCGTTCGCACCGCGTTTTGACCGGGCTTTGCCTCATTACGCCGCGCGACCGCGTCCGCATCAAGATCGTCGACACGCGTGTGCGCTTCAAGCGCCTTTCGGACGACGAGATGCAAGCCTATCTCGCCTCCCGCGAATGGCACGACAAGGCCGGCGGCTACGCGATCCAGGGAATCGCGGGATGCTTCGTGCAAAAGATCACCGGCTCGTACACGAATGTCGTCGGGCTGCCGCTGACGGAAATCGTCGGGATGCTTGTCGGGGAAGGATTCCCGATCCACTTTAGCTGGTTGAAAGCCGGCGAGGACCGGTCAACCTGATCTGATGAGACGACACATGGGCCGCAGTACGCAAAATCCGGTCCGCGTGGGCGGTAAATGCCCTATTTGCGGAGCGCCGGCCGATATGGCTTACAGGCCATTCTGCTCGCGGCGCTGCGCCGACGTGGACCTGTCGCGCTGGCTGCGCGGCGCTTACGCAATTCCGGGCGGGCAGCCGGAAGCGGATGAGGACGGCGACGACGCGCAGGCCGCCCGCCGCTCGACAGACTCCGAGAGGGGGCTCCCCGATGAAAATGAATGACATCCCGTTCGGCACGACCGATTGGGCTCACATCGAGCGTACCGAACACAAGGGTGAGCGCGGCACCGCCTGGTGGCGCACGCGCGACTTTGGCGGCATCCGCGTGCGTATGGTGGATTATTCGCCCGACTATCTCGCGGATCACTGGTGCGAGAAGGGGCACATTCTGCTGGTGCTCGACGGCGAGCTCGAGACCGAACTCGCCGACGGGCGCCGCGTCGTTCTCAAGCCTGGACAAAGCTACCAAGTGGCGGATGGCGCCGAACCCCACCGCTCCCGGACCGGGCCGCTTGGCGCGAAGCTTTTTATCGTCGATTGAACCCGTTTTGCCATGCAGGTCAAAGGCGCTGGACAGGCCTGCCTGCACCACATATAACAGCGCGCGTTCGGCTGGCCTCCCAGGCCATATGCGCGGATGCCCAGGTAGCTCAGTTGGTAGAGCACGTGACTGAAAATCACGGTGTCGGTGGTTCGATTCCGCCCCTGGGCACCAGCCACATCGCCTGCTCGGCGGGCGCCCCACGAAATCAACAGAAGCGCGGGGACACCAAGGACCGGGGCAACACGGCCCCTCGATGACCTGGCGTCTCTCCGTGCGCCCCTCAAAGGCGTTGGCGGCCGCACGCGATCTCGGCCCACGCCCGGCCGCCTGATCCTTATCCGACGTCGATCTTGTCGAGCGCCAGAGATATCCGCCACGCGGCATCGCGCGTTTCCAGGGCCAGCGCTTCGATCTGCGGTCGCTTGATCCGATCGAGATAGCACACGACGGTCAGCATCAGGACATGATTGCCCTGTGCATCCAGCACAGGTGCGGACACCTGCAGGAGGCGCCGCCAGCGATCGCCCCGGTCAATCGAATAGCCTTTTTCGACTGCATCCTTCATACGGCGCATGAACTCATCGACTGAGGGCGGCTTGAACCAGTCGGACTTGTTCAAGTGCTTCGCGATTTCAGCTTTCGTCACCTTGCCGTATGCGGCAATGACGACACCGGGCGCACCCGCATATCCGGGATAACGACGCCCGACGCTGGAATACAGATCATCTCGAAACGCTGGACCGATCGAATCGAGCACGAAGACGGAGCGGTTGTCCCCGATCTTGCCGAGATATGCGGTGACGCCGAATTTCTCGTTCAACGAAAACAGCACAGGCCGCACGTAGTCCATGATGCCGCTGCGACCGAGGATCCCCTGAGTGAGGGCGAGAAGATTGACGCTCAGCGCAAAGCCTTTGTTGACCTCGTTGAAATGGACGAAGCCGCAATCCTCGAGCGACCAAAGAATGTTGTAGGCCGTTCCTCGATACATGGAGAGCGCTGTCGCCACTTGATTTGCATTCATTGGCCGCGCGGCTTCCGACAGCAATCGCAAAACCCGAGCCGCAGCGAGAGCCGCACCGACTGGTTTTCCTCTTTTCATGCTCGCCACTCCAAGATCTCCGCGCCACCATATCAAGAATAATGTCTTCCATACAAGACACCTTACTTCTGTTGCAGACGTTCGAATTCGCTGCTAGCCTTCCTTCAAACACATGGAGGAGACGCAGATGCAGCCCACGGAGCGGCTCTCGCTCGGCGACGCCGGCGGGTCCATATCGGTACCCGTCGTGCGGATCGGCAAAGGTCCTCCGGCGTTGTTCCTGAGCGGCGCGGATCCTCTGCGCTCCTGCGACGATTGGCTTCGTCGTTTGTCCGAGCAGTTCGAGGTGGTCGTGCCGATCCACCCCGGCTTCGGCGGCTCCCCCTTCGTCGAACACCTGCGCACGCCCGGCGACCTGGCGCTGCTTTACCTCACGCTTCTCGATCGAATTGGCAGCGCCACCGTCATCGGCAGCTCGTTCGGCGGTTGGATCGCAGCGGAAATGGCGATCCGGAATTGCTCCAATATTTCACGGCTGGTGCTTATCGACAGTGTCGGTTTCAAGTTCGCCGAGCCTACACAGCGCGAGATCCTCGACATCTACGGCCAGCCGGCGGCCGAGGTCAGAGCGGCGCTCTACCATCGATCGGCTTTCCGGAATCCGGACCTGTCGGGTGCGAGCGACGAGCTGCTCCGGCACATCGTGGAGGATCGCGCGGGTGAAACGTACTACAGCTGGAGCCCCTACATGCACACGCCGGGGCTCCATCGCTGGCTCCATCGCATTCCGTGTCCGACGCTGATTTTGTGGGGCGCGAACGATGGCATCGTCCCACCGGCCTATGGCGAGAAGATCGCCCGCTCGATTGCCAACGCGCAATTCCACGTCATCCCGGATGCCGGCCACTATCCACACATCGAAAACCCGAGCTCGGTTCTGACGCACGTTCAGAACTTCCTGAATTCGCGCTGACGCGACAACCGGAGTGATCTGGAATGAAGTCCTGGTACTTCTGCGAGATGTCTTATCATCCGGCGTGGACGAAGACCGACGGGCCACTCAGGAACACGCTGCCGTCAAGTCATTACGATCCGCAAGAGGGCTTCGCGCTCTACAATCGCTATCTCGACGAATATGCGATGTGCGACGAGTTGGGCATCAATCTGATGTTCAACGAGCATCACAGCACGGCCACTTGCCTGAGCGCCGTCTGCACCATTCCGCTCGCCATCATGGCCCGCCAGACAAAGCGTGTCCGCCTGCTGGCTCTCGGCATGCCTCTCGCGAACCGCCGCGATCCGCTGCGCGTCGCGGAGGAATTCGCGATGATCGACGTCATTTCCGGTGGCCGGGTGGAGATGGGATTCGTCAAGGGATCCCCGCAGGAAATATTTCCTGCGAACGGCAATCCCGTCGACATGATGGAGCGCTTCTGGGAAGCGCATGACCTGATTATCAAGGCCATGGATACGCACGATGGCCCGTTCAACTGGGAAGGACGCCACTTCAACTACCGCAGCGTGAACCTGTGGCCGCGCCCGATCCAGGCCCCGCATCCGCCGATCTGGATCACGGGTGGCAGCGAATCCTCGGCCGTGTCCATCGCGCAGAAGGGGTATGTCTTCGCAACGTTGAACACGGGATTCTCGCTTACGAAGACCTTGTTCGACGCGTATCGGAAAGCCGCCAAGCCCGGCATGCGGACAGACGATAAGCTCGCCTACCTTGCGCTGCTTTCGCTCGGTCACACCAAGGAGGACGCGTTCCGGCGCGCCGACCAGGTTCTGGACTACGTCCGCAATTCGGGACGCACGGCTCCCCATTTCGTGAACCCACCCGGCTATTCGCCAGTAGCGGCCAACGTCGCTGCGTTGAAGGCCGGCATTACGGGAGCGCTCGGCAGCCATCAGATCGTCAGATCGCGTACGGGCGAGAGGATTTCCAGGGACACACTGACGGTCGAGAACATGATCGATGCCGGAGTCATGTTCGCGGGGACGCCGGACATGGTGTGCAAGCAGATCGAGGAATTTCGCGCCTATGTCGGCGGCTTCAACCACCTCATGTTCATGTCGCAAGGCGGCTGGATGACACCGGCCGATTCCGTCGCCAATATCCAACTCTTCGGCAAGGAAGTCCTGCCGCGCATCCAGGGTATAGGCGAGTGACCAGTATAAACAGCAAGGCGCCCTGCCAGTTCATCGAGCACGCAAGCCCAGACCAGACGGCGGCATGTTTGCAGCTTGTCGCTGCCGCCAACGCGCTGGAGTTCAGCGCGGATTTCATCGAGAACCTGCGTGCGCGGAATACCGCGCGAAGCAAGAGTTTCGCAGCCGAAACGCCCTTTCACGGAGTCGACGTCGAGGAAACCACGTGGGACGCAGCGTCGGGGCGACGCGCGGTTCGGATCTATCGACCCAACGAGCAGCGCGCCGATGCGATTGCCGTCTACTTTCACGGTGGCGGATTCGTGACCGGGAGCCTCGATGCCGTCGACCTCCAATGCCGGCGCATCAGCAAATCGGCCGGCGTCACAGTCGCATCGTTCGCTTATGCTCTCGCTCCGGAGCACCCCTTTCCTGCCGCGGTCGAAGACGCCTTTGCCGCCGTTGCCTGGGCGCGCGAGCGCTTGCATGCGCCAGGCAAGCCCGCGGCGCCTGTCATCGCGATGGGAGACAGCGCAGGCGGCAACCTTGCCGCCGTCGTCAGCCAGTCATTGTCGCGCTACCCCCTGCACAACGTGATTGGGCAGGTTCTCATCTATCCGGTGATGGATTTGTCCGGGGAGAGCTGGTCCTACGCGGATCACGGCGTCACGCCGACGCTGACCGCTGAACGGATGCGCTGGTATGCCGGTCAATATCTGGGTAACGTCTCGCGCACCGATCCTCGCATTTCTCCTCTGCTTACGAGCAACCTGGAGAATGTGGCGCCGGCGCTCATCATCTCCGCCGAGGTCGACCCGTTGCTCGGTGAAGCGGAAGCCTATGCCGCTTCGCTCCGCAACAATGGGATCAACACTGAGCACTACGTCTTCCGTGGGCTCTACCACGGGTTCTGGAATTGGGGTGCGAAACACAATGCGTCGGACCATGCCTGTCGCATTGCTGTCGAGTGGTTGAAGAAGACCATAAGTTAGCCGGCAACGAACCGGCGACAAACACAACAGGGCGAGGGAGCGAACATGCGACGGGTTTTTCTCTTTTCAGCTGCGGTGCTCGCTTGCGCGAGCTTGACCGCGACCGCCACCACCGCCCAGGAATGGCCGGCCAAGCCCATACGCTTCATCGTTCCCTTCACGCCCGGCGGTGTGACGGACACGATCTCCCGGCTCCTTCAGGAACCCTTGTCGGAAGCGCTCAAGCAACCTGTTGTCATCGAGAACAAGCCAGGCGCGGGCGGCACGACGGGCACCGAGATCGTCACGCGATCGGAACCGGACGGATATACCATCGGTCTTGTCATCAGCACGCACGCGGCCAATGCCGCGATCCGCAAGAAGTTGTCGTTTGATCCGGTGAAGGACATCACGCCGATTACGCGGTTCGGCGTGAACAACCTCCCGCTGTGCGTACATCCCTCGGTGCCGGTCAAAACAGTGGCGGAGCTGATCGAATACGCCAAGAAGAACCCCGGAAAGATCAGCTACGCATCATCCGGCGTCGGCTCGGCGCAGCACTTCGCGGGAGAGATCCTCAAGATCAAAGCCGGGATCGATATGGTTCACATTCCCTATCGCGGAGGCGCGCCTGCCATCGCAGACTTGCTCGCTGGCCGCGTGCAGTTGATGTTTCCATCTCCTGCGATCAAGCCGCATGTCGAGTCCGGTAAGGTCTTGGCTCTCGCCGTGTCCAACAACGAACGCTCGAAACTGTTTCCGGCGTTGCCGACGCTCATCGAAGCCGGCGTGCCCGACTACAGTCTCGTCGAATGGTATGCGATCATCGGCCCCGCCAACCTGCCTCCCGCTGTTCTCGAACGCCTGAATCGCGAGATCGTTCGCATCGTGCAGGATCCCGAATTGCAATCGCGCATGCTGCAACAAGGCGTCGAGATGGTGACGAGCACGCCGGACGGCCTACGCACATGGATCGCTGAAGAAGTGGACCGATACAAGGATCTCGTCTCAAAGGTGACGATCGAACTCGAGTAAAATCGCAGCGGGCGGTTCGCATTTCGCCGCACAAAATCGAGACCTCGCCATGCGCTTCGTTCGCAATCCGGCCGACGCCTACACGGGGCTGGCGCTCGTGTGCTTTGCACTGTTCGCGTGGTGGGCGGCCGGCGATCTGCGCACGGGTACAGCGCTCCAAATGGGACCGGGGTATTTCCCGAAGCTGCTCTGCGCGCTGCAAGGCATTCTCGGTCTTGCTATTCTTACCAACGGTCTTGCGCCTGCCACAGCCGCGCCGCTCGAGCCCGTCGCCGCGCGGCCGCTCGTTTTGATCTTGGCTTCAATTGCGTTCTTCGGCCTGGCGATCGAGAGGCTGGGTTTGGCCGTCGCCGTGTTCGGCCTCGTTGTCATTTCCAGCCTTGCCTATCGTAAGATCGGTATCGCGCCGCTCATCCTGCTTGCCGCCGGTTTGGCGGTCTTCTCCTTGTTTCTCTTCATCAAGGTGCTCGGCTTGACGATGATGCCTTGGCCGTGGAGCCGCTGATGAGCGTCCTGGGGGACTTCTGGGGAGGTCTGCTGGTCGGCTTGCAGTGGGGTAATCTCTTTTATTGCTTCCTCGGGGCTTTGATCGGCACGCTGATCGGCGTGCTGCCCGGATTGGGCCCGGTGCCCACCATTGCAATGCTGCTGCCGATTACATTCTATCTGTCGCCGGTCTCGGCGCTGATCATGCTCGCGGGCATCTACTACGGTGCGCAATACGGCGGCTCGACGACGGCCATCCTCGTCAATCTCCCCGGCGAGAACTCTTCGGTGATCACGTGCCTCGACGGCTATCAGATGGCGCGCAAGGGTGAGGCTGGCGCAGCACTCGCTGTCGCCGCGTTGGGTTCGCTGTTTGCCGGCATCTTCGCGACCTTCTTTATCGCCGTGATGGCGCCGCCGTTGGCCAACGTCGCGCTTCTTTTCGGACCTGCGGAAAATTTCTCCCTGATGATCCTGGGTCTCATCGCAGCAATCGTTCTCGCGCAAGGGTCCGTGCTGAAGGCCCTGGGGATGATCGTCTTCGGCCTGCTGCTGTCGATGGTCGGAACGGATGTCAATTCGGGAGAGCCGAGATTGGCGCTCGGCATTTCCGATTTGCTCGACGGTATCGGCTTCGTGCCGCTCGCCATGGGGTTGTTCGCGGTCGCGGAGATCATAAAAAACCTCGAGCAGCCGGAGCACCGGGAGCAGATTGCCAAGGTCTCCAACCTCTGGCCCACGCGCAACGACTTCAGGAGAAGCTGGCCCGCGGTGCTGCGTGGCTCCGGCATTGGCGCCATTCTGGGTTTGCTCCCGGGCGGTGGCGCCATGCTCAGCTCGTTCGTCGCCTACACGGTGGAGAAGCGGCTTTCACCGCATCCTGAAAAATTCGGCACGGGCATGATCGAAGGTGTCGCCGCGCCCGAGGCCGCCAACAACGCCGGCGCGCAAACGTCGTTCATTCCATTTCTCACGCTCGGCATTCCCGGCAACGCGGTGCTCGCGCTGATGACCGGCGCCATGATGATCCACGGCATACAGCCCGGCCCCGAGGTGATGACGAAAAACCCCGATCTGTTCTGGGGGCTGATCGCGTCCATGCTGATTGGCAACATCATGCTCGTTGTGATCAATCTGCCGCTGCTGCCGATCTGGGTCAGTCTGCTCCGCGTGCCTTACAAGCTGTTCTATCCCGCCATACTGGTCTTTTGTTGCATCGGCGTGTACAGCCTGAACAACAGCGTCAACGAGGTTTTCTTTCTCGTGCTGTTCGGCTTCCTCGGATATTTCCTTCTGAAGTGGGGTTGCGAACCAGCTCCGCTGCTTCTGGCCTTTGTCCTCGGCCCCCTCCTCGAAGAAAATTTCCGCCGCGCGATGCGGCTTTCGCGCGGCGACCCATCCACATTCATTACTCAACCCATCAGCGCGGCCTTACTTGCGCTGGCCCTGGTGTTGCTCGCGGTTCTGGTGTTTCCGGCAATAAGAAAAAGGCGGCAGGACGCTTTGTAAATCTTGTCCGACGTGAGGGGGGAGGAAGACGAATGAAACCGGCACTCATATGTGCGGTCCTTGGCCTCGCGATGCTGCCTTAGTCATGCGCGCTGTGAGGTGAGCGAGATCTGAAAGCGGGTTACCCTGGGTCGTGCTCGCAGCCTCATCTGTCCCGCGAACCGGGCCGGAAAGCTACTCGGCGCGAGCCGTCATTGTGGGTGTCGCTTGCGCCTCGCGTTCCCGCATGTCGGCGAGGTCCTTTTCGAGGAAATAATTGAGCAGAGTGCGGATCATGGCGATGAGCGCAAGCCGCACAACGGACTCCCAGTCCGTTCTGATCGAGGTCTCGATGATATCCGCCGCAAGTTGAAACGTCAGGCCGGCTATCAGCCAGCGGGCATAGCGCAGCCAAACGTCGCGCCGGCGGTGGCCGTCAGGTGATGTCAGCATCAGTCGCACGCCGCCGACAAAGGCTTCAATCGTGCCGAAAACGATGATGATCAGGGCCAAGCCATCAATGAGAACGATCGCTTGCTCGCTGAAACTCAGAAGCCAGGATTTGACGGTTTCAGACATGCTCGAAGACACCCATCGAACGTGTCCGGGTGGCGCGAGGCGCTGTCTCGGGGGCTACAAAAATCGGGGAGCCCGGCGCCCGGCATCGATCGCGCGCTGCGGCCAAATCGGCCATGGACAAGCTCCGCTTTATGCGACCCACTAGAGGGGCTTTCAGTTTGTTGGGGGAAGCCCGATGCCTCTTGATATGACGCCCGGCGGCGAGGAGCCGCGCGGGCCATGCTGCGCAAGTTGCAAGGCACCCATCACCGGGAACCAGCGCAGCGTGCGTATCCATTTCGCCAACGATCCTCATGGGTTTCGCGGAATGACGGGCGAGTACCACGAAGCGTGCAGCAAACCGTTTGCTTCGCTGGCGCATGTCGTAAATCTCACCAGGTTCAGCCGGTTCTAGCAAAAGGCGCATCGGCGCCAGGATATAGGGCCGGGGCAGCGCGTGGTTTGGCTGCCCCGCGCTCGATCAGCCGCCGCCGGCGGCCGCATGCATCTTCTCGATCGCGTCGCCGATTGTGAAGCTGTTGGGGCTCTGTATTGGCGGGAAGTCCTTGAACGTGTCCGCCCACTTCGCTGCGATCAGGTTGATCGTCAGCACGATATAGTCGCGGCGCAGGAACCATTCCCAATAGGTATTCGACGTGACGTCCGCGAACTCATAGGGGTCTGTTCGCAGATTGTACAGCTTGGGAACCCGCAAGCGCGTGAATGGCTCCGCCCAGACCTGCAAGGTACCCTTGCAGCGCTGTTCCATGAACACGCATTTCCAGTTGTCGTAGCGCAGCGCAATGATGTCACCGTCGTCGCTGATATAGACGAACAGCTGGCGCGGGCTCTCCTTCTCCTTGCCTGTCAGGTAGGGCAGAAGGTTATAGCCATCGATGTGGTTCTTGTAGGTGCGCCCGCACGCCTGGTAGCCCTTCTTCGCTTTTTCCACGATGTCCGGTTCGCCGGCCATCGCGAGGAAAGTCGGGAGCCAGTCATGATGCTGGACGATCTCGGTCGAAACCTGTCCCGGCTTGATCTTGCCCGGCCATCGCACCAGCATGGGAATGCGGAATGCGCCTTCCCAGTTGGTGTTCTTCTCCGAGCGGAACGGGGTCGTGCCGCCATCCGGCCACGTGTTCCGGTGCGGCCCATTGTCGGTCGAATACTGCACGAACGTGTTGTCCGCGATGCCGAGCTCGTCGAGGAAGTCCAGCATTTCGCCGACATTCCTGTCGTGGTCGATCATGGTGTCGTGATAGGGCGACTGCCAGCGGCCTGCCTGACCGAGGCTTTCTTTTTTGGTGTGCGTGTAAAGATGCATATGCGTGGTGTTGAGCCACACGAACCACGGTTTGCCTTCGTCTTCGGCGCGCTTGATGAAGTCCTTCGCCGCCGCGACGAACTCATCGTCGCAGGTCTCCATGCGCTTGCGGTTAAGCGGGCCGGTGTCCTTGATCTTCTGCTTGCCGACCTTGCCCCACCGCGGCTCTTCAGTGGGATCGTCCTTGTCGGTCGCCCAAGAGTGAATGACGCCGCGCGGCCCGAAATTGGTGCGGTAATTCGGGAAATCCTTCTCCGGCGGATAGTCGTACATCTCCGGCTCTTCCTCGGCGTTGAGGTGATAGAGATTGCCGAAGAACTCGTCGAAGCCGTGATTGGTCGGCAGCATGTGGTTCA
>Ga0182740_1002484_pt1 | contig 11214 bp, 8 predicted proteins | sample eDN5th37CKraftBY_FD_128872 | JGI IMG/M metagenome (GOLD analysis project Ga0182740, IMG submission 128872) | Enriched backyard soil microbial communities from Emeryville, California, USA - eDNA 5th pass 37_C Kraft BY (version 2) (version 2) | ecosystem: Environmental > Terrestrial > Soil >...
GGCGTGCTGGAGGATCTGCGACGCGCCGCGATACTGGCCCTCGGCCAGCATGCGTGCCCCGACGTTCACCAGCATCCGCGCCTCGCCGCTGCGGTCGCCGATCTGGCGAGCGACGACCAGCGCCCGCTCGTACGTGTCCAGCGCCGCCGGGGACCCCTGCTCGTCCTGCGCGACGGCCAGGTGCTGCAAGGCCTGCCCGTAGAGCGCCTGGTCGTCCGTCGTCTCCGCGACCTCGACCGCCTGCTCCAGGGCCTCCAGCGCCGCCTCGTGATCCCCCTGCCGCTGCGAAAGCCGCGCCAGGCGACCGTAGAGGCGAACGGCTGCCACCCGCTCCCCCGCGTCGGCGGCCAGTTCGAGGGCGTCGCCGTAGAGTTCCATCGCTTCGTACGGGCGATTCGCGTCCATCGAGATGGCCCCGAGGGCGGAGAGAGTCGCGATCACCTCCTGCGTCTCGCCGAGCCCCTGGTAGAGGTCCAGGGCATGACGGTAGCATCCGCGCGCCTTCGCCAGCTGGCGCCGCGAGACGTAGATGCGGCCGAGGAGGCTGACGAGCCCCGCCTCGAGGTCCCGATCGCCGATCCGGTGGGCGACGCCGAGTCCCTGCTCGATGGCCTGGATCGCATCGTCCGGCTGGTCGAACTTCCAGAGCGCCTCGCCGATGCTACCGAGCCATTGCGCTTCGTGGACGGCATCGCCCTGCGCCCGCGCGATCTCCAGCGCGTGCAACAGGTGGTTCAGCGCCTCGACCGGACGGTTCATCGCCGTGTACGTCACGCCCAAACCGCCAGCCGCCCGGTGCTCGACCAAGACATCGCCAGAGGCCTGCGCGGCATCGAGCGCCTGGGCGAAGGTGTCCCGCGCCTGGTCCATGCGCCCCATCGAGAGTAGAACCTTGGCGTGGCCGATCGCATCCGCGTCACCCTGGGTCGTGGGCGCGACGCCCGCCGCAGCGCGGGGCGCATCGGCGGTCTCGGCAGTGCGTCCGGTCTGGCGCTCCACGCCGGAGAGCATCTCGAGCAGCGTGTTCTCCAGCTGGAGATCGCCGACATCGCGCGCCCAGGTCAGGCCATCCTCCAGGTGCTGGAGGGCCTCGTTCGTGCGGCCGGTGACGATGAAGCCCTTGCCGACCTCCACGATCAGCTTGGCCTGCACGGCATCGTCCCCGTTCATCGCGACGGCATCGAGCGCATCCTGTTCCAGCAGGAGCAGGTCAGCCGGGTTCATCGTCGCCTTCTTGAGGTCGATCTGCCGCAACAGTGCGGGGGCGAGACCATGCACGTATCCGATCCGCGCGGCGGACTGCCCCGCCCGCTCGAAGAGGGCGACAGCGTGCGTGGAATCGCCGTCGCGGTGCAGGAGATCGCCGAGCAGGATGGCGGAATCGACCTCATCCTCCTCGTCGTTCGCCTCCGGCCCGAGTTCGAGCTGCTGCTGCAGGAGCTTGCGCGCCAGCTCCGGCTCCCCGGCCAGCGCCGCCCGCTGCCCGAGCCGGGCGAGGGCACGGCGACCGCCCTGCACGTATCCAGCCCGTTGGGCGGCGCGATAGGCGTCGCCCAGGAGCTTCTCCCGCTCGCGGGCGGGGTCCTCGGCCGGCAGCAGGCTGTCCAGCCGCAGCGCGGCGTCGACCGTCTGGCGGTCGAACCCCTTGGCGTGGGCCGAGGCGTGCGTCAGGCGAGCGAGCACCAGCGCGAACTCCCGGTCGGACTCGACGCGCTCCGCGACGATCTCATCGAGCTCGCGAAAATCGTCGTCCGAAAGCGCATCGAGCACCGCCGGATGGCGGACCTCGCTGATCGCGCCCTGCAATGAACGCCGCCTGCCAACAACCTCGCGCGATATCTGGACGAGCACGCCACTGCCTCCACGCTTCCCTTTTCCGGCCAGTCGTTCAATCCATCCACTCACCAGGGACGCTCCTCGGTCAAAGCCTGCTTCAGTCCGTCGTTCATCAGGTTGCCGCCGGAAAGGACCACACCCACGGTCTTTCCGGCGAATTCGTCCCGCCGCTTCCAGGCGGCAGCGATCGCGGCGGCGCCGGCTCCCTCGGCGACCAGGTGGGTCGCCTCCAGCACCGACACGATCGCCCGACGCAACTCAGCGTCGGAGACCAGTGTTATGTCGTCCAGTTTATCCCACAGGATCGCCAGCGGCAGCGAATAGGTAGCCCGGGTCGCGATTCCCTCGGCGAAGGTCTCCGCCTTCGGGATCACGGTCAGACGGCCTTCCTTCCAGGCCGTGAAGACCGATGGCGATCCTTCCGCCTGCACGCCAATCACCTGGAGGCCGGGCTTGACGCCCTTGCCTGCAACACATGCGCCACAGGCCCCGCTGCCCGCGCCGATCGGCACGAAGATGGCATCCAGCCCCGGTTCCTGCTCGAGCATCTCGAGCGTGTACGTCCCGACTCCGGCGATCAGCTCCGGCTCGTTCGCGGAGTGAATGAAGGTCGCCCCGGTCTCCTCCGCGTAGGCGACGGAGGCGGCAAGCGCCGCATCGAAGTCCTCCCCGACGGCCACGATCTCGGCCCCGAGCCGTTCCATTGCCGCGACCTTCAGTGGGTTGTTCACCTCCGGCACGAAGATCGTCGCCCGGGCGCCGAACAACCGCGCCGCATAGGCGATCGACTGGCCGTGGTTGCCGGTCGAGGCGCCGACGACTCCCCGTTCGCGCTGCTCGTCCGAGAGCTGGCTGATGAGGTTGATGCCGCCGCGGACCTTGAACGCCGACGTCGGGTTCAGGCTCTCGCACTTGATCAGGAGCCGGAACCCGAGTTTCTCCGACAACGACTCGGATTCGATGAACGGGGTCGGCTGCAAATACGGGCGAATCCGCTTGCGGGCCGCAAAGACATCCGCGAGCGTGGGAATCGTCCCTGTCCACAGGGTCTGATCGGGGGCATCGATCACCGGCACGGCCTTCACTCATCTCCAGGGCGCGGTCACGGGCGCCCCTTTTCGGGACACCAGCAGGTCGCGCGGGCAATTCTCCACAGGCAGGAGTGTCCGTTCACTCCTGGCGTGCCCTGAGTGTAGCTGTCACTTTCGACGGAAAACAGATGTTCCGTGTTGTCACAGTGCCCCTCCGTCATCGCTCGGCCAACGAACGACCGCAGGCAGACCGCATTCACCTTATAATGATCGGAATGGGCGGTTCGTTCCGCGCCGCCTCGAAACGCTGCCCCACCATTCCCAGCCAGGTACCAACGCATGACTGCTCCCACCTCCGTGCCCGACGCTGCCCCAGCGACCGCCGCCTCCTTCGGGCAGCGGCTCCGTGCCCGCGCCGAGTCGGCCAACTCCCTCGTTTGCATCGGCCTCGATCCGACCCCGGAGGCATTGCCCGCCGGCATCGAGCGCACCCCGGCGGGCGTCGCCCGGTTCTGCACCGACCTGATCGCGGCCACCTCGGACATTGCTGCCGCGTTCAAGCCCAACCTGGCCTTCTTCGTCGGGCTGGGGCGCGAGGCGCTCGATGTCCTCTGGGAGGTCCGGCAGGCCGTTCCCGCCGGTGTGCCCGTGATTCTCGACTGCAAGGTCGGCGACATCGGCTCCACCGCCGCGGCCTACGCCAGGGGGTGGCTGCAGGCATTCGACTTCGACGCGATCACGGTCAACCCCTTCCTCGGCGAGGATGCGGTCGCTCCATTCCTCTCCGATGCCACGAAGGGCGCGTTCCTGCTCTGCAAGACGAGCAATCCTGGCAGCCGCGACGTGCAGGATCTGCCCGTCGGCCCCGATGGGGAGCCGCTCTCCTTGCACCTCGCCGACACCTTCCATGAATGGGATGCGCGCTATCCTGCAACGGTCGGCCTGGTGGTCGGCGCCACCTGGCCGGAGCAGCTCGCTGCCATTCGCGCCCGCTGCCCGGAACAACCGATCCTGCTGCCGGGAATCGGTGCTCAGGGCGGTGACATCGCCGGCTCGGTGCGGGCCGGCACCGATATGTACGGACACAGCTTGCTTTGTTCGGCGTCGCGCAGCATCATGTATGCAAGCAGCGGTCCCGACTTCGCCGAGGCAGCTCGCAACGCCGCCATCGCGCTCCGCGACGAGATCAACGCCCATCGCCCCAGCGAGAGATAGCGCATTCATTCCCGATCCCGCACAACCGCGAGCGTACCCGGGCCGTATCTCGGCGTGAGGTCCCCTCGGGACGCACGATCGTTGGGTACAAGACCAGGACAGACAATCCGCCGGGGCGCGGCTCGGACGAGCACTGCCGGCGGCACACGAGGAGTTCAGGGTGGAACACGGCATGGTAAATCGACGATGGTCGCGGCGATCGCTGGTGAAGGGCATGGCGGGCGCTTCTGTCGCCCTCTCTGCTGGCCCGCTCATCCTCCCCCGCTCCGCCGGAGCCGAAAGTACCCAGGTCACCAGCGTCGATACCCTCGACACGAACTACATCCCGCCGGATATGGGCCAGACCACAGCGCAGGTCTTCATCCCCGAAACCGGCCATACCGTTCGCGGGATGATGCTGGACTACTGGCGCGCCAACGGCGGGGCATCCGTCTACGGCAATCCCATCTCGGAACCGTTCGTCGGCCCGAACGGCCTCTATAGCCAGGCCTTCGAGCGCGGGATCTTCCAGTACAACCCCGCGTGGCTCAACACCGAAGATCCCACCATCCGCCTGATGCCGATCGGCGAGCTCCTGATGAACGACCGCCGCCTCTCGCTGCGCGCCGATGGCCGCCGCGCCGGCAGCGACACCAGCGTCGAAGCGTTCACGCCGCCGACCCCGGAATCGAAGCGCGCCGCCGTCGTCAGCGAACTCGGGGGCCGGTTCAGCGATGTCACCGGATTCAGCATCGCCGGCGACTTCATGACCTGGTACGACGATCACGAGGGGACGTTTTACCTCGGCGAGCCGTTGAGCGAGCCGGTGAGCGAACGCGGCAATGTGGTCCAGTACTACCAGAACGGCCTGCTCATGCAGACCTCGAACGGCGCCACCATCGCGTCCCTTCCAGCCGATGCCGCATCGCGCTGGGGGTTCGACACGAAGGCGGTCGATCAGGGTGACATCCCGGACTACAACGAGGCCGACTTCATGACGGCCGACAACCCGAGCGGCGTCGACGCCACGCAGCTCACCGGCCGGCGCTCCATCGTCGTCAGCCTCAGCGAGCAGACCGAGTACGTCTACGAAGGGGATACCCTGGTCCTCACCTCGCTCATCAGCAGCGGCCTGGCCCCGAACGTCACCACCCCCGGCAACTTCCACATTCGCCTCAAGTTCCCGGAGCAGACGATGTCCGGGTTCGAGAACTCCACGGGCGAAGTCACCGGATTCGCCGACGACAACGGCGGTGGCGGCAATGCGGGCGACACCCAGTGGACCGTGGACGACGTGCCGAACGTGATGTACTTCAGCCTCTCGGCCGAGGCGCTGCACGGCGCATACTGGCACAACAACTTCGGCAACCCGATGAGCCACGGCTGCATCAACCAGCCGCTCGATGTCGCCGCCTTCATGTATGGATGGGCGCCGCTCGGCACCGCCGTCACCATCGTCGAGTAGGCGAGGCCCGTACCGAAACCGGATGAACGCGTTCAGCGGGGAGCGACGATGGTCGCTCCCCGCTGGCCGTTTCACCGGATGCAGCCCTCCCCGGCAACCTGCTACCATGCCGCTACTCCCGGCGAGCCCCGCCGGACCGCGATTCCGCCCCAGCCCGATCGGACACGTCCTCCGTGAGTTCCTCCGCCAGCAGCCGCACCGCGCCAGACCGGTCGTCCCCGGACGTGCCGGCGGGGCGCATGCGGATCGTCGCGCTGGCGAACCAGAAGGGCGGCGTCGGCAAGACCACCACCACCGTCAACGCCGGCGCGATCCTCGCCGCGCGCGGATTCCGCGTCCTCCTGATCGACATCGACCCGCAGGGCAATGCGACCTCCTCGTTTGGCGTCGAGAAGACCGGGCTGCCCGGCTCCGTCTACGATGTGCTGGTCGATGACGCACCGATCGCCGAGTGCGTGGTGCGCGATGTCCGGCCCGGCCTGGACCTGCTGGCCACCACCGCCGACCTCGCCGCCGCCGAAGTCGAACTCGTCGGGCTCGACCGCCGGGAACGGCGCCTGGAAGACGCGACCGCCGCCATCCGCGACGCCTACGACATCGTCCTCATCGACTGTCCGCCCAGCCTGGGATTGCTCACCATCAACGCCCTCACCGCCGCCGACAGCGTCATCGTGCCGATCCAGTGCGAGTTCCTGGCCCTGGAGGGCATGACGCAACTCATCACCACCATCGACCTCGTCCATCGCCAGCTGAATCCGTCGCTGGACATCCTCGGCATCCTGATGACAATGTTCGACGCCCGCACCCGGCTTTCCGCCCTCGTCGTGGAGGAGGTTCGCCGACACTTTCCGGATCGCGTCTTCGAGACCGTCATCCCGCGTTCCGTCCGCCTCGCCGAAGCCCCCAGTTACGGCCAGTCCATCGTCGAGTACGATGCGGCATCGAAGGGCGGTTCGGCGTACAATTCGTTCGTGGACGAACTCATCATTCGTGCCCGCCTCGCCGCCAGTTCGGCACCCTCCGCTCGCGCCCCGATCGTTTCGTAACGGGCACTGCCGCCCCCCTCACGTCGTCGCCCGCCAGCACGCCGTCGCTTCCGCGTATCCGCCGTTCGCTCCAGCCAAGGGAGATGCCCCATCCATGAGCCAGATTCTCGATCATCCCGCCGTCGAGGCCGCAGCGGCGGTCCCCTCCACCGGCTCCATGCGTGAGGACAAGTTCACCGGCATCGGTCTCACCTTCGACGATGTCCTCCTCATCCCGGCGAAGTCCGATGTGCTGCCCGCCGAGGTCTCGACCGCCACGCGGTTGATTCGCGACATCACGCTCAGCATTCCCATCGTCTCCGCCGCGATGGACACCGTCACCGAGGCCCGCCTCGCCATCGCCCTCGCGCGGGAAGGCGGCATCGGCGTCGTCCACCGCAACCTCTCGATCGAGGACCAGGCAGCCGAGATCGACAAGGTGAAGCGCTCCGAGTCCGGCATGATCGTCGAGCCGGTCACGCTCGGTCCCGATCGCCCGGTGGCCGATGCACTCGCCGTGATGTCGCGCTATCACATCTCCGGTGTGCCGATCACCGACAACGACGGGCGCCTCGTCGGCATCCTCACCAACCGCGACCTCCGCTTCATCGACAACACGCAGCAACTGATCTCCGACGTGATGACGAGCGAGAACCTGGTGACGGCGCCGGCGGGCACGACGCTGGACGAGGCGAGCGACATCCTCCACAAGCACAAGGTGGAGAAGCTACCGGTCGTGGATGAGAACGGTTTCCTCACCGGCCTGATTACCGTGAAGGACATCCAGAAGAAGATCCAGTATCCGAACGCGACCAAGGACGAGCGCGGCCGCCTCCGGGTCGGGGCAGCGCTCGGCGTGGGCCACGATGCCGAGGAGCGCGCGGATGCGCTCGTCGCGAAGGGCGTCGACTTCCTGGCCGTCGACACCTCCCACGGGCATTCGCAGATGGTGGTGGACACCGTCCGGCGCTTCGCCCGCAAGTACGATGTGCCGATCATGGCCGGGAACGTCGCCACCGGCGATGCGACCGAGGCCCTGATCCAGGCGGGCGCGGAAGCCGTGAAGATCGGCGTCGGGCCGGGGTCCATCTGCACCACCCGCGTGGTGGCCGGGACCGGCGTGCCGCAGATCTCCGCGATCTACAATGCCGCCCGCGTCGCCGACCGCTACGGGGTTCCGGTAATCGGCGATGGCGGCATCCAGTACTCGGGCGACATCGCGAAGGCGATCGCGGCCGGCGCCAGCGCCGTGATGCTCGGCTCGCTGATGGCCGGCCTGGACGAGAGCCCCGGCGATGTGATCGTCTTCCAGGGCGAGCGTTTCAAGGAGTACAACGGGATGGGGTCGCTCGGCGCCATGAAGGCCCGCTCGTTCTCCAAGGACCGCTACTTCCAGGAGGACATCGGGAACATCCAGAAGCTGGTCCCCGAGGGCATCGAGGGCCGGGTGGCGTACAAGGGTGCGCTGGCGCCGCTGGTCTACCAGCTCATCGGCGGCCTGCGTTCGGGCATGGGCTACGTCGGCGCGGCGACCATCGAGGACCTGCGCACGAAGGCGCAGTTCGTCCAGATCACGTCCGCCGGCCTGCGCGAGAGCCATCCGCACGACGTGACGGTGACGAAGGAAGCGCCGAATTACCGGGTCGGTGGGGTGAAGTCCTGACGGCCAACCGGTACCATGCGAAGAGATCATCAATGAAGGCGGCGGGCATCAGGTCGATGCCCGCCGCCGTCATGCGGAAAGGACCAGCACTCATGGCCATCGACTTCACGACCGATTTCGGCAAGCACGCGCTGGAGCGGCTCGAGACCGAAGCGACGATCTGGCTCACCGCCGTGACGCCCAGCGGGAGGCCGGCGCCGAACCCGGTCTGGTTCATCTGGCACGATGACAAGGTCCTGATCCTGTCGGAGCCGGACGTGGCCAAGGTGAAGGCGATCTTGGCCAACCCGGAGGTGACCCTCCACTTCGACGCCGGTGAAAGTGGCGAGGACGTGGTGGTCTTCAACGGAACCGCCGACGCGACGGAGAAGACGATCTCGCCGGAGCAGGCCGCCGCCTACCTGATCAAGTACCGGGAAGGCATCGAGCGCTTCGGCCTGACCCCGGAGACCATGATCGCCCAGTACAACCGCGCGATCGAGGTCGAGCTCACGAAACTCCGGGGGTTCGTCGGGTAGCGAACGCGTTCTTCTCGACGAGATGGCGTCGATCTTGCGCCCTTCGCAACCGGTCTGGCATTCGGCCAGGCCGGTTGCCGTTGTTGTGCAAGGAGCGCCTTCATGGCGGAACGCCGCCTGCTGCGGCCAAGCGCGGAGGATGTCGCCCCGCGCTGGCCCACCAACGACCGCCTGCCGGGGCTGATCGCCTTCATCCTCTCGCAGGTCGCCGTCTTCTTCCTGATGTTCCAGATCTACAAGATGGCCCGCAAGACCTTCATCCAGCGTGCCGAGGGGGTCGCCTACGGTCACGCCGTGGACGTCCTGCACCTCGAAGCCAGGCTCGGGCTCGATTTCGAACTTCCACTCCAGCAATGGGTCCTGCGGCAACCCGAGTGGATCATCCACGTCTTCAACAACTTCTACGCCTACTACATGTATGTCTTCTACGCCTGCATGATCGTCGCGATGGTCTTCGCGGTGGAGCGGTGGCGCTACCTGAGGCGCTGGTTCTTCATCAGCATGGCGATCGCAACGCCCCTCTACCTCATCTATCCGCTCGCGCCGCCCCGTTTCATGCAGCCCTACGGCTGGGACTTCGTGGACACCCTGGCCGTCTACGGACCGAACTACTTTTCGGAGAACGGCCTCGTCACCGCCAACCGCTTCGCGGCCATGCCGAGCATGCACGTAGGCTGGACGACGCTGGCCGCGATCACCCTGGCCGTCTGCCTGCCGTGGCGAAAGATCGGGATCGTGATTGCCGCCGCCCTGATCGTGATGATCTCGCTGACCGTGATGATCACCGGGAACCACTACTGGCTGGACGGGGTCGCTGGTTGGGTCGTGATCGCGGTCGCGGCCCTGATCAATCGCGCCCTGCCCTACCCGTTGCCCATCCGCTGGCCGTGGCAGCCCCGCGAGGTCGCGTCCGTCGGCGAAGCGCCGGGGCCGCCGCGATCGCGCCCGGCGCAACCGTCGTGATCCCCCCACCGACGCCCCGATTCGTATTTTCGCAAAACGCTTGACTTTCTCGACCCGCGCCCGTAAGATCAACGAGGTCATGAATGAGGCGGGGCTTGCCCGCCACCCACGATCGATTGTCGACGCACGGCCTCGGTCACGACGCCACCTGATGCCAAGGAAAGGAGGAAGCCCCATGATGATGATCCCACGACAGGAGCCGGCCATCGCCGGTGTGGGCGGTGCTTCCGCCATCCGAGGCTTGCAGATATGGCGTGTGAACGCGCGGGAAGGGTGCCTTAGCGCCTGATCCTGCCGCCACACGGCGACGGTCGAGCCCCGGATTGCGAGCCCCGCAGTGGCCGCAGCCCGGGGTTTCTTGCGTCCGATTGACGACGCCTTCCCTGCTGGACCAGCTCCGGCCCAATCCCTCGCGCCAGAAAACGCAAACGGCACGGCTCGGTATCCCCACGAGTTGAGGAATACCTCGGAACATTGTGCCCATTTTTGACCAGAATGAGGAATCACCGTGAACGCTGAACACCTGCTCCTTGCCGACCTGCGGCAGGGAGAACGCGCGATCCCACGCGCTACTCACCCCCGAACGCCGACCCGACGCCGGGATCACCGCCCTACTCGCCTCCCTATGCAGACATCGAAGGACCACACTATGAACACCTGGTACATCGACACCGACATCCAGCTCGCCCTCGTCGAGATGAAGCGCAACGACCAGCTTCGCGACGCCATGATGCGCGAGCATCTCCGCGCCGTCCGTCCGGCCACCTCGCCCCTCACGACCCTGCGCCTGATGGTGGCGAACACCCTGATCGCCCTCGGCCAGACGCTCAAGCCGGAGCCCGAACGCGAGCCCGCATCCCCAACCCGCATCGCCGCATGATGCGGTGATCCATGCACACACCCCGAAGCGACGCGGCCAGAGACCCCGCCCGAATGCCTGCACGACGCAGCACCGGGCGGGGTCCCCGTTTCCGGCGCATAGCAAGCCGGGGGTGAAAACGCCCTTGTCCACGGGCACGCGCCGGTGCCACACTGGACCGCAGAACGCTCCCGAGTCCGCCGCACCCCCAATGCGGCACCCACCTGGCAACCAACGGGATTCACCGGACCATGACGCGCATCATCGCCTTCTTCAACCAGAAGGGCGGCACCGCCAAGACCACCAGCACCCTCAACGTCGCCGCCGCGCTCGCCGAGCGCGGTCACCGCGTGCTGATCGCCGATCTCGATCCCCAGGCCAGCCTCTCGATGGCCACCGGCATCGATGTCGCCGCGATCGACCTCAGCGTGTACGACCTCCTGCTGGACGACGCGGTGGGCATCGCCGATATCGCCCTGCCAACGACCATCCCCGGCGTCGACATCGCGCCGTCGCATCCCGACCTCGCCGCCGCCGAACTCGAACTGCTCAACGTGCTCGAACGCGAACGCCAGCTCGATCACCGGATCGCCGCCGCCGATCTCTCCGCCTACGACTTCCTCCTGATCGACGCGCCGCCGGCCCTGAACATCATCTCGA
>Ga0182740_1002486_pt1 | contig 11211 bp, 9 predicted proteins | sample eDN5th37CKraftBY_FD_128872 | JGI IMG/M metagenome (GOLD analysis project Ga0182740, IMG submission 128872) | Enriched backyard soil microbial communities from Emeryville, California, USA - eDNA 5th pass 37_C Kraft BY (version 2) (version 2) | ecosystem: Environmental > Terrestrial > Soil >...
AGTGGGAGCCCCATCACTTCCACGCCGATCAATACCACGCGCCGTACCAGCCGCCGTTCGAAGCGCAGCCGCAAGTGGCCTATCAGCCCCCGGCGCCGTACCAGCCACAGCCGTTTCCCTACGCGCAGCCGCAGGCTTTGCAGCCGCAGCCTTTGCAGCCGCAGCCTTTGCAGTCGCATCGGGCGCCTGCCATTCAGGCACCCGCGCCCGCGCCTCTCGCTTCGCACGCTGCAGCACCTTTTGCTCCGCAGGTTGGCGCGCACTCTGTCGCGCATTTCAGCGAACAGGCCCCGGTTTCTGCCGGCTCATATGCGGGATCTCGTGCCGCCTGGCAGGACCCGTCCGGGGCAAGGGCCGAGGCTCGGCCCCAGGTGCGTTCGCAGCCCGCACGGCCGGCCCGTATCCAGGCCGCCGGAAATCTTGCGCGCGCGGGGTCGGTGATCGCAGACCATGCGAAGCGGCTGCCCGAGGTGGCGCTGAACCAAGTCCGGCAACGGCCGCAACGGGCGCTTTATGCCCTGTCGCTGCCGCTCGGCCTGCTTCTGCTGATGATGCATTCCTCAATTTTCGCCACCGTCTCCGGTCCGTTCGGGGCGGGCGTGCGCTGGGTCAGCAGCTATTTCCAAGAGCACTACGGCCCTGTTCGCGACGGCCTCCGGTATGTCGAGGTCGAAGATCCCCGATCGCGCCGGGGGGATAAATTGCAGATCAGCGGCGGTTCGTATTAAATACGGGCGATCGGCTCGCGGCGTTAGCGCGCTGAGCGCTCCCGCGTTCGTGCGCGGCCTGCAATTCCTAATCCATGGCCCCAACTCCCGGCGGCCTGCCCTACCGGCGAAGATCATCGGACACATGTCAGCACTGCCGAACGATAAACTCGACCGCCTTTCCGAGCGCTACGCCGCCATTCAGGATCAGCTGAACCATGGCGTGTCGCAAGCCGACTACGTGCGGCTGACGAAGGAATATTCGGAGCTGAGCCCGGTCGTGGCGCAGATCGAGGCGCTGCGCAAAGCCGAGGCGGAAGACCGGGACCTCGAGCAAATGATTGCCGATCCCGGCGCCGACAAGGACATGGTCGATCTCGCCTATGCGGAGCGGGCGGAACTCGCCGAGCGCATCGCCGGTCTCGAGCAGCAGCTTCGGATCGCGCTCCTGCCGAAGGACGCGGCGGACGAGAAGAGCGCCATTCTGGAAGTCCGCGCCGGTACGGGTGGCGACGAAGCCGCGCTCTTTGCGGCCGATCTCTTCCGCATGTACACGCGCTACGCCGATCTGAAAGGCTGGAAGACGGAAATCATTTCCGCGTCCGAAAACGATCTCGGCGGCTACAAGGAAATCATTGCCTCGATCACGGGACAGGGCGTGTTCGCGCGGCTGAAGTTCGAATCTGGCGTACACCGCGTGCAGCGCGTTCCGGCAACGGAGGCCAGCGGGCGCATTCATACCTCCGCCGCGACGGTCGCAATCATGCCGGAAGCCGAAGAACTCGACATCGACATCAAGCCGGAAGATATCCGCATCGACACCATGCGGGCGGGCGGCGCAGGCGGCCAGCACGTCAATAAGACGGAAAGCGCCGTGCGCATGACGCACTTGCCGACCGGCATCGTCGTCGTGTCGGCGGAGAAATCACAGCACCAAAATCGCCGTTTGGCGATGGCCGTTCTCAAGGCGCGCGTTTACGAACTGGAGCGCGAGAAGGCTGCCAACGAGCGATCGGACGCGCGTAAATCGCAGGTCGGTTCGGGCGATCGCTCGCAGCGCATTCGCACCTACAATTACCCGCAAGGGCGGGTTACCGATCACCGCATCAATCTCACGCTCTACAATCTCGATGAGGTGATGACGGGGGCAGCTCTCGATACGCTGATCGATGCGCTCATCACCGACCATCAGGCGACGATGCTCGCGGAACTGAGCGCGGCGTAAGATGCCGTTGCGCTTGGCGCCGGAGCAGAGCATCGCAGACGCGTCGGCGGCGATGGCGCGCGCCTTCGCTGAGGCCGGTCTGGACAGTCCGCAGCGCGATGCGCGTTTTCTGCTGCAGGGGCTTCTCGGCCTCGATGGCGCGCAGCTCTTCTCGGCGTCATCCAGGCCACTCGGAGAGGCGGCGGAGATCGTCAGCGCAGCGGCCACTCGCCGGCTCGCGCATGAGCCGGTGTCGCGCATTCTGGGCAAGCGCGAATTCTACGGCCGCGAATTCATCGTCACGCCTGACGTTCTCGATCCGCGGCCCGATACGGAGGCGATCGTCGATCTCGCGCTGGAGGTCGTCAAATCGAGCGGGCTGGCGGGGCGTCCGATCCGCATCGCCGACATCGGCACGGGGTCGGGCATTCTCATCGCGACATTGCTCGCCGAGCTTCCGGAAGCGACCGGGGTGGCAACCGATGTCAGTTTAGCCGCACTCGATGTCGCCCGCCAAAACGCCCGCAAACTGGGCGTTGCGGACCGGATCGAATTCGTTGCGACATCTGGTCTCTCCGGTTGTGAGGGGCCGTTCGACCTCGTCGTGTCCAATCCTCCCTATATACCGGCGGAAGACATCGCGGGCCTCGAGCGGGAGGTGAAGGACTTCGATCCACGTCTTGCGCTCGATGGCGGGCCTGACGGATTGGACGTTTACCGTGAAATTGCCCGCCAAACCTTGAACTTACCGCGGCCACTCAGAGTTGTCGTGGAAGTCGGATCGACCCAGGCAGACGCCGTAGAAGGCGTATTCTCCGATGCCGGCGCGCAGCCCTTGGCTCGCCGCCGCGACCTCGGGGGCCATGTTCGCGCTGTTGCAATGGAGATACATCTCTAACCCAACCGATCATTTCTATTTGCGGAAACTTGTTTCCGGGATAGTATGCGGGTGAAGAGTTTGATCGGATGCGTCCGGAGCAGACGTGCCGCTAAAGCGGCGATAGCCCGGCCTTCCCATCTCAGATCATCAGCGCAAACGTTCTCGGACCCGTTAGTCCTTGAGTGGCGAGTGCCGGGCTTATCCTACCCGGCACGTGTGCTGACAAAGCTCCTTTAGGCGGCTCTAGTATCTTTTGCAGGGTTGATGAACGGGATTACTGCGATTTTGCCCGAGGCAGTGGGGCAAGAGCCGGGACTGCGGTCCGTGGGGCAGTGATGACTTTTGAATCGACTTATTGAATTGGGTCGGAGGATCCATGGCGCCGCACATCGATCAGCGTGCGCCGTTGGCAACGTATCAACAAGCATGAACGGGAGCCCATGAGGCAAGGTCAACAGAACCGTCGCGGTCGCGGTCGCAACAACAACAACAATAATAACCGCAAATCGCAAAATCCCCTGATGCGCAGCTTCGAGAGCTCGGGCCCGGACGTGAAGATTCGCGGCACGCCCTCGCACATCGCCGAGAAATACATAACCTTGGCTCGTGACGCGCTGTCGTCTGGCGATCCGGTGCTCGCAGAAAACTACTTGCAGCACGCGGAGCATTATAACCGCATCATCCTCAGCTATCGCGAACAGATGGCGCAGCAGGGCGGCGACCCGATGGGCAACGGCGCGGCGCGTACGCATTCGCTTGCCGGGCCGGAAGGCGCCGACAGCGATGAGTTCGGCGATGAGGAAGGTGACGAGTTCGGCGTGCAGCCGCAACTTGGTCAGGGTGGCGCGCAGTCGGATGCGCAGCCCGCTTTCCCGCAGCAGCAGCCGCAGCCGCGCAATTTCGACAATCAGAACCGCTACGACAACCGCCCGCCGCGGCATGAGCGCTTCAACAACAACCGGGGCGACCGCGACCGCGGCGACCAGCAGCGGTTCGACCGTGGTGATCGCGGCGACCGTGGTGACCGGCAGGATTTCCGCGGCGATCGTGGCGATCGCTATGAGCGGAACGGTCAGGGTGGCGGCGAAGGCCGCTTCCGCGACGACCGGCGTCCGCATGGCGACGGCAACCAGGGCGAGGGCGGTTTCCGCCGGCGCGAGCGTTATCAGCCGCCGAACGGCAGCGCGCATGGTGGCGAGCGCGAAGCCGCAAATGGCAACAACCTTCAGCAGCCGGGCGCCGGTGGGCAGCCGCCTGTCGTCGAGCGTGCGGAGCGCGTTGAGCGGACCGAGCGTCCGGAACGCGCCGAGCGGCCCGAGCGGGCTGAACGTCCCGAGCGTGCGGAACGCGCAGAACGTGCTCCTGCAGCCGCTGCTCCGGTCGATCAGCAGGAGCAACCTGCATTCCTTCGCCGTCCCGTCCGCCGCCCGCGCCGCGAAGAGCCTGCCGAGGCTCCCGTCGGGCCGCCCGCCGCTGCGAACGAAGATCAGGAATAAGAAACGCGATCATTCGCGTTACGCATTTTTGCCGGCTGCGGTCTTCCGTGGCCGGCGTTTTTTTTGTGCGGGTGCGGTTCGTTCGGAGCGGGTCACTGGCAGGACACGTGCTGCCCGTTGCCGTGGATCCCGGCCTCCGCCGGGATGACGGTGCCTGGGCATGGTGCTATGGGTCCCGGCTCTCCGCTTACGCTTCGGCCGGGATAACAAGTGGTGAGGGGTCAAGATTGTCATCCCGGGCGAGCGGCCGTGCGAGACCCGGGACCCATTCTTCGTCGGGGTGTCGGTGTTGGGAATCCGCAGCACAGGCCAACGCAATGTCATCCTCAGGCTTGTCCCGAGGATCCATCGATCCGCTTCGACGGTGCATGCTGCGCAATGGATCCTCGGCATAAAGCCGAGGATGACAGTTTGGACTTTCAGTCGATGATCTCGAGAGTGTCGCCGATGGCGACGTTGCCGCCGTCGATGACGCGGGCGTAGACGCCGAAGTCGGTGTGGCCGACCGTCTTCGACAGGAACGACGGAATCTTCAAATCGCGCGCGGCCGTCTCGGGATTGACGTTCGTCGCCGCGCAGCGCTCGGTGCGTTTGAAGATCTCGAGCACCGTACCGCTGCTGCTGCGAAGCCTCGTGCCCATCATGCCGAGTTCGCTCCAGGGCTCTAATCCGGTGATGACGAAATTCGGCCGAAAGCGGCGCGGATCGAGTTTTGCTCCGATCATGGCGCTCAAGGCTTCGATCGACTGGGAATTTACGATGTGTACGCATTTCGCGGCGACGTCGGAGAAGCTATGGCCGGGGCTCGAGACAATCCGTGGCCGGCCGCGAATGCCTGAGGTCACGACCTTGGCAATGGCGTCCTCGATCGCGGCGCGGCCTTCATCCGTCGAGAGATCACCGCGGGCAATCTCGACGCCGGCCTTGGCGAGCACGAGCGTCGATGTGTTGTCGTCGAACTCGGCGTGCAGCGTCGCCAATTCCTCGTTCTTCATCAACATGACGAAGTGGATTTTCGAAAGGTGGCGCGGGTTTTCGGGATCGAAGGGACCGGGTCCGTTTTCAATGGCGTAGGCGCGGTCGAAGGGCAGGGTCTCGGCGGGAGCCAAAGAAACGCTTTCGAGGCGTTCCGGCATCAAACCCTTAACCGGGTAGCGATAAAGAGCTTCAATCCTTGCTGGACCAACCTTTGCCATGCCGCAAATTTTCCCTGAGGTTTCATTCCAGAGCCCCTTTTCCGGGGACCGCCCGCGCCTATATCGCAAGGAACATACGGGGCGGCGGGGATGCCTACCATTGGGTCTTTGTTCGCACCGGATGCTAATTATCAAATCGCATGGCATTCTTTCCGGGCCTCATAGGGCGGGGGGAATGTGCTGGAGGACGCGACATGAATTTTGAACGGTACACGGACCGCGCCAAGGGCTTTGTGCAATCGGCCCAATCGCTGGCGCTGCGCGAGAACAATCAGCAAGTCACTCCCGCTCATCTTTTGAAGGTGCTGCTCGATGACCCCGAAGGGTTGGCGAGCGGGCTTATTTCGCGCGCAGGCGGCGACTCACGCCAGGCGTTGCGCGAGACGGAAGCCGAGCTTGCCAAGAAGCCGAAGGTGACCGGCGGTTCGGGCCAGGTCTACGTCGCGCCCGAGATGGCGCGGCTTTTCGATTCCGCCGAGAAGCTTGCCGACAAAGCGAGCGACAAGTTCGTGACGGCCGAGCGGCTGCTGCTCGCACTCGCGCTCGACACGTCGACGGATGCGGGCAAGATCCTGCGCAACGCGGGCGTCACGCCGGACAAGCTCAACGCCGCCATCAACGACATCCGCAAAGGCCGCACGGCCGACACGGCATCGGCGGAGCAGGCCTATGACGCGCTGAAGCGCTACGCACGCGACCTCACGGAGGCTGCGGCATCGGGCAAGCTCGACCCGGTCATCGGCCGTGACGAGGAGATCCGCCGCACGATCCAGGTGCTGTCGCGGCGCACGAAGAACAATCCGGTTCTCATCGGTGAGCCCGGCGTCGGCAAGACTGCGATCGCGGAAGGCCTGGCGCAGCGCATCGTCAAGGGCGACGTGCCCGAGAGCCTCAAGAACAAGAAGCTGCTTGCGCTCGATATGGGCGCGCTGATCGCTGGCGCCAAATATCGCGGCGAGTTCGAGGAGCGGTTGAAAGCCGTGCTCTCCGAAGTCGAAGCCGAGGGCGGCAACATCATCCTCTTCATCGACGAGCTGCACACCATCGTCGGCGCCGGCAAGACGGAAGGCTCGATGGATGCCGGCAACCTTTTGAAGCCTGCGCTCGCGCGCGGTGAGCTGCACTGCGTCGGCGCGACGACGCTTGAGGAATACCGCAAGCACATCGAGAAGGATGCGGCGCTGGCGCGGCGCTTCCAGCCGATCTTCGTTTCCGAGCCGACGGTCGAGGATACGATCTCGATCCTGCGCGGCTTGAAGGAGAAGTACGAGCTGCATCACGGCGTGCGCATCACAGATAGTGCGCTCGTCGCGGCGGCAACGCTCTCGCACCGCTACATCACGGACCGCTTCCTGCCGGACAAGGCGATCGACCTCGTGGACGAGGCGTCATCGCGTCTGCGCATGCAGGTCGATTCCAAGCCGGAAGAGCTGGACGCGATCGATCGCGATCTCATGCAGCTGATGATCGAGCGGGAAGCCCTGAAGAAGGAAACGGACGCCGCTTCGAAGGATCGTCTCGGGCGCATCGAAAAGCAGATCGCGGATCTGGAAGAGAAATCGAAGGCGATGATGGCGCGCTGGGAAGCCGAGAAGAGCAAGCTCGGCTCCGCGCAGAAGATCAAGGAAGAGCTCGACAACCTGCGCAACGCCCTCGAACAGGCGCAGCGCAAGGGCGATCTCGCGCGCGCGGGTGAGCTGCGTTACGGGCGCATTCCGGAACTCGAAAAGAAGCTGCAGGAGGTCGAGCAGGAGCAAGGCAAGGGCGCTCTCGTCGAAGAGGCCGTCACGCCGGATCAGATCGCGGCCGTCGTGTCGCGCTGGACGGGTGTGCCGGTCGACAAGATGCTGGAAGGCGAGCGCGACAAGCTTCTGAAGATGGAAGACGCTCTGTCGAAGCGCGTCATCGGTCAGCGCGAAGCGGTCGTTGCCGTTTCCACCGCGGTTCGCCGTGCGCGCGCCGGGCTGCAGGATCCGAACCGGCCCATCGGCTCGTTCATGTTCCTCGGCCCCACCGGCGTCGGCAAGACGGAGCTGACGAAGGCGCTCGCCGGATATCTGTTCGACGACGACACGGCGCTCATCCGCCTCGACATGTCGGAATACATGGAGAAGCATTCGGTCGCCCGCTTGATCGGTGCGCCTCCGGGCTACGTCGGCTACGAGGAAGGCGGCGCGCTGACGGAAGCGGTGCGGCGACGGCCGTATCAGATCATCCTGTTCGACGAGATCGAGAAGGCGCATCCGGATGTCTTCAACGTGCTGCTGCAGGTGCTCGACGACGGGCGCCTGACGGACGGGCAGGGCCGCACGGTCGATTTCAAGAACACGCTCATCGTGCTGACGTCGAACATCGGCGCGGAATATCTCGTCAACCTAAAGGAAGGCGAGGATACCGAGACGGTGCGCGAAGAGGTGATGGCGGAGGTTCGCTCGCGGTTCCGGCCGGAGTTCTTGAACCGTCTCGACGACATCATCCTGTTCCACCGCTTGCAGCGGAGCGAGATGGCCAAGATCGTCGATATCCAGATCGACCGTCTGCGGAAGCTCGTGGCCGACCGCAAGATCAAGATCGAACTCGACGATCAGGCGCGGCAGTGGCTCGCCAATCGCGGCTACGATCCCGCTTACGGCGCGCGGCCTCTAAAGCGCGTCATTCAGCGGAACGTGCAGGACCCGCTCGCCGAGCAGATCCTGGCGGGTGCCGTGAAGGACGGCGACACGGTGCACATCTCCGTGCGCGATGGATCGCTGACCATCAACGGCTGGCCCGCGAAGGAAGCGGCTTAATTTGACGGCGCTGCCGGCCGGCTCGACGAAGTCGTGTCGGCCGCCCGCGCGGGCCTGCTGATTCTTCCAAGATAAAAGTCTGATCCCCGGCGACTGCGCTCCGCGCAGCCGGCGGGGAAGCATTGCTGCTTCGATCTTTCTTAAATGGGCACGCTGATCGCGGGGAGCGGTGAGCGGACATAGCGCTTGCTGAAGCTTGTCGTGGGTCCCGGCCGCCGCCGGGATGACGGTTCATTGGCTGGTAAACAGCGCCATAGCGACTTTCCCGCTTTCGCAACGGTCCGCCTTGTCGGTTCCTTCTGAATCTCACCCGATGACGATAGCGCGGTCTCTGGCGTCAATCTTCGCGCGTTTCCTGTCGTCCCGGCTCGTCCCTCAAACGTCATCCCGGCGAAGGCCGGGATCCACGACAACGAGCAGTGTGCGCGGTGTTTGCTGTCCGCTCGGAATGGGCCGCATGCGCGTGATGGGTCCGAGGCCTGCGGCACGCGAAGTAGCTTGCACTGAGATCGGTGTTCAGTAACGATTGCAAGCGGACTGGCGGGAATCTCAAACTCCAAGATGGCAAGTCAAACCAAAGCGCCGTGCGTCTACATTCTTGCCAGCGCGCCGAACGGCATTCTTTACATCGGCGTCACGAGCGACGTGCACCTGCGAATGGCGCAACATGATCAGGGACTGGTTGGCGGCTTCACCAAGCAATATGGGGTGAAGCACCTCGTCTACTACGAGTTCTTCCAAACGATGCCGGAAGCGATTTCGCGCGAGAAGCAGTTGAAGGAATGGCAGCGCGCTTGGAAGGTGCGACTGATCGAAATGGGAAATCCTGAGTGGCGGAACCTGTTCGACCCTGCCACGGGAGAAATAATCCCGCTGCCGAGTGATGTGGATCGCCTGGAGCGGTGAGCTGATGTGGCGCTTGCTGAAGCTTGTCGTGGATCCCGGCCTCCGCCGGGATGACGGTGCGGAGACGAGCAGGGACAAGCGGCAGCAGCTTGTGATCGGAGCGACCGAAAAGAAGCGCAGAGAAACTCGAACCGCGCCAAGCATCGGCACGCTCCGTCACAAGCTGATGATCAGAATGGGTCTGATACATAGGATTGGTCCCGTGCGACCTCACGCAAAGAAAAAGCGGGGATGTCGCCATGGCCCACGCCAGAGCCACAACCCCGTCATCCCGGCCGAGGCCGGGATCCACGACAATGGGCACTATGCGCTATGTCTGCGGTCCGCGAAGCCGGTTGCACCCGTTCAAGAAACTATCGCGTTTGCTCCGTGAAAAGTGCAACTCCGCGCATCGTACAACACTGACAAAAGGCGGTTTTGCTGTTCGGAGTTCACCCTTCGGGTCAGCGGGCAATGAATTTTCTTGCGAGCCTCTGCGGAGCGCGTTGAACGGCGGCCCGGAAACTGGCAATCTGGACGCTAAACGACGGGGCGAGCGCATCAGTCACTGCACTGCAGAAGCAATTTCCAGAATTTCGACTCGCTTACTCCGCCGTGTGAACTCCAGGCATTCTCTGCGCGAAAAGCACGAAGCATTCCGGCCAATTTTCATTGGGGAGATGGTTCATGGCTGATTCTGCTCTGGGTATTCTGATCCGTGAGGGTGAGCGGCGTGGCGCTTTGGGGCATGTCCCCAATGCCCAAGACTTCGACGAGCATGTGCGCTTTTATAAAAGCGCGCTGCGCATCGCGAGACTGTGTCTCGCATCGATCGCAGTGCTCCTCTTGGGAATGTTTTTCTTTCTCGTCAGATAGACGTCTCAAGCTGCGGCTCGATCGATCGTGTGCGAACTCCCATCCGGGGAAGCAGGTCACGCGCGCGGGCCTTTGCAATCTTTCTGATCGTCCCCGGCGACCGCGCTTCGCGTCGCCTGCCGCCGGGGACGGACGGCTTAGTATTGCTTCTCACACCAGGAAGACGTGGCCGACTTACATCCCTTCGGGAAGGCTATGACCATCTTTTCGGCCGACTTCCATTCGTCCTCATCGATGCTGTTGTTCACGTCAGTGTCCATCGCCGTGAAGGTGGGCGCCGGATCGACCTTCAGCTTCGCGACGTTCGCATCATATTCCGGACGGCTGATCGAGCCGCTGCCATCAGCGTCTAGAATTTTGAACTTGTCGGCCCAGCCTTCGGCCAGGGCGGCCGTTCCCGAGAAAAGAAATACCGAGGCGAAAGCGACCCATTTTTTGGTCATTGCGTTTTCTCCCTAACATCCGTTGTTTTATCGTCATGACGCCGACGGTCGTTACAGTGAGCATCGGATCACTGTCCGTTTCCGGCGGCATGTAACGGGCGCCTTCCTGCGGCGTTTTATCAATGGCAGGCTTGGCAAATCGGCCCGGGATGTTCCGGCACGCGCGCAGGGAGGCCGCGCAGCTTCTTTTTTGTTTGGTGCACTGCGTGTTTCTGTTTGTGCACGGCAACACGCATTTCGTGAGAGCCGATGTTTTTGTTGCGATCGACGAAGCGCTCGCCACCGGCCGCCGTGCGGACTGCCGTTATGGCCAAGCATTTCGTGGCCGTTAACGCTTGGGAGGGTATTTAGTCTCTCAACACATGACGGGGGGCGAATGCGCAGACGGACTGTTCAAGGAATGTTACTGCTCGCCGTATTGGCGGCAGGGCTGATCGGCCTCGGGGGCGGATACATCCTGTGGGGCTGGCCGGCGAACTGGTACGCGGCGCGCGATGTCTTCAAGCTTCCCGCTACGCCTGAAAATCAGCTGATCCAATATGGCTGGCAGCTCGTAACGGAGACGCCGCGGTTGATTGGCAAGAGTGCCTCGGATCCTTCGCTGCGTTACGCCGGCAACGATCTGGCGTGCACGCAATGTCATCTGAAGGCCGGCAACAAGGCCTTCGCTGCGCCGTTCGTCTCCACGTTCGCATCGTTTCCGATGATGGTGAATGACGAGGTTCTGACGCTTAC
>Ga0182740_1002487_pt1 | contig 11210 bp, 8 predicted proteins | sample eDN5th37CKraftBY_FD_128872 | JGI IMG/M metagenome (GOLD analysis project Ga0182740, IMG submission 128872) | Enriched backyard soil microbial communities from Emeryville, California, USA - eDNA 5th pass 37_C Kraft BY (version 2) (version 2) | ecosystem: Environmental > Terrestrial > Soil >...
CGGTCGGCATGTCGGCGGGCGTCTCGGTGTCGGTGGCGTCCATCGGCTGGTCGACGTTGCCGCCATCCGGGGTGGGATCGACGCACATCTGCTGGGTGTCGTCCCAGACCTGGCCGTTCTGGCAATCCTGGCCGGACGCCAGCACCGGGGCCGCCGGGGCGAATGCGATCGAACTGACCAACGAACCGAACATCACCAGGGTGGCGAGCAAGCGCCAACAGTCGGCCAGCCGCCGGCCACGGCGGGACGGTCGTGGGATAGGCCACCGGTTGCGGGGGCGCTTCGGGGTACTCATGAGGTCACTCCACACCTGAACGTCGAAATCCAACCATCCTCGTGAGCCAGGCACGGATGCGCAGGCCGCACCCGGCTCACATGCACAAGCCTATGCATCGGGAGGGGGAGCGAGAATGCGTAGAGTTACCCAATTCTGGCGACCGGCGATCACGTACGTAATTGCGCAATCGATCACGCAGGGCGCAGCATCTATGGAACCGGGAACGGGGAGGCCGCTGCGCAGCGGCCTCCCCGTTCCCGTTGCATGGGCCGGGACCAGCTCCGGCGATGGCCGTCAGGCCGCGCCCGGTAGCGCCCGGCGATCGGCAGGCACCGCATCCGGAACGACAGCCACATCCACCGCGGCGCCACCTGGCCGCATCGCGGAGGCTGGCACGACGTACCAGGTGCAGGAGACGGTGACATCCGCAGGGATCGCGATGTCGGCTTCCCCGCTGGCGGAGAGCGTGAGTTCGATGGGCGGCTGGGCCGAACCATCCTCCGCGCCACTCACGTCGCATGGCTGGGCGAACGCAGTCTGGCCGGCGAGCGCGGCGGTCAGGTGATACGTGCCGGCAGCCAGTCCACTGGCCATCGCCCCACCGGAGAACGCCTCGCCGGTCGTGACCTGCCCGGACGACCCGCCTGCCGCCGGGTTGCCGATCGTCACCGCCAGGCCGTCCAGCGGGGTCGCGCAGTCGCCACTCGGGTTCGAGCCGGGCGCGGCGGGGTCGTACCCCGCCGGGCACTGGTAGGCGAAGAGGTAGAGCGTCGATGGTGCCCCGCCATCGGTCTCCCCACCCTGGGCGGCCCCGGCTGGGGGAGCGGCAGCGGCAGCAGCGTCGTCATCCGTCCCGCCGCCCTGGGCCGGTTGCCCGCCGGTCGCCCCAGCCGTTCCCGCGTCGGTGGGTGGAATGACGTACCAGAGGCAGGTGAGCGATTCGTTGTCGTTGAACTGGTATTGCATGGAGCCGTCCGAGACGGTCGGATAGATCGGCACGTCCGGGTCCTGCGCGGTTGCCAGCGAGCACGAGGAGACGAAGGCATTGGCCGGGCCATTCGCATTGCCCTGGGTCAGGGTGTAGGTATCCGCCGCGAGCCCACTGAACGTCACCGTGCCGGCGCGGCTGGCGCCATCGAGCGGATTCGCCGGGTCGGCGCCGGTGGTCAGCACGGTGGAGGTGCCGGCTCCCTGCCCCGCCGCCGTGAAGGAGATGCCCTTCGCCGGCATCGGGCAATCGAGTGTCGGGTTGGCATCCGCGCCGGATGCGTCGTAACCCGCCGGGCAGGTGAAGGCATGGACCGTCAGCGAGACGCCCTGCGGCGGGGCGGGGTTCGGCACACCGCCGAATGAGGCGTCCGGAATGCTGAACCAGTGACAGGTGAAGGTGCGTGCGGCGGCATCGAAAGCGTGCTGCAGCGTGCCGCCGGAGACGGGCGGCGTGACCGGGAATCCCTGGGCGTCGCCGCCCACCAGCGAGCAGTAGCCGAAGCTCGTCACGATGCCGGGCGCGGCCTGCTGGGTGATGAGGTACTCGTCGGGCGGAAGTTCGGTGAAATAGGCGGCATCCGGCAGGATATCGCCCGCCGTCGCCTGGAGGGAAATCCCGGACTTCAGCCCCTTCAGGAGGAAGACCGCGCCGGGATAGGCATCGAGGCAGCCCTCCGGGGCCAGGCCCGCGGGAGGCTCCTCGAAGCCAGCGGGACAGAGAAAGGAATCGATCACGATGGAGAGCCCGCCGGCAGGCTGGGCGGCGGCAGGCGTGGGCGTGGAGGTGGGCGCGCCAGCCACGGAGCCGGAATCGCTGGCCGGGCCGCCCTGCGGCGCCCCCTGCGCACCGGACGAGGCCGGCTGGGAGGTCGTTCCGGAGGAAGTCTGGCCCTGGCCGGTGCGGGCGACCGTCAGCGTGGGGGTCGGCGTGATCGTCGGGGTGAGGGTCGGGCTTGGGGACGGTGTCGGGCTGGGGCCGGTCGGGACGACGAAGAACGTGCAATTGAAGAAGAAGGCGCCGGGGACGTCGACATCGATCGAGATATCGGTGCCGGAGACGGTCGCGGTCATCACCCGGTCGTCGATGTAGTGCTGCTCCTGGATGTCATAGCCGCCGCAGGAGACCCCGGCCAGCGACGCGATGTTCGCCGGCAGCGAGAAGCTCACATGGTAGATGCCGGGTTTCGCGCTGACGCTCAGGGTATCCGTCCCTCCGGCACTGACCGGATTCGCGGAACCAGCGGGACCACTGACGTTGAGGCGGATACCCGCCCCCGTCCCGGTGCAGGCCCGGGTGGGATCGACGGCGGTCGTGCCGGGCACGAACCCGGCCGGGCAGAGCGCCGAGGCGACGGAGAAGCTGGAATCATTGGTATTCGGCGCGCGCGTGGGTGTCGGCAGGTTCGGGTCCATGACCGCATCGAGGTAGCACGTCACGTTCGCGCCGGCCGTCACGGTGGCACTGAGGGAGAGCTGGCCGTTCGCGGCCGTCGCCCCGTCGCCGCAGTTCTCGAAGATGAACGTGGAGATCCCGGTGGGAAGCGCTGCCTGGATGCGATACGGTCCCGGTTCCAGGTCGTCGAAGGTCACCCAGCCGAGGAACGTGTCGTTCACGCCGGTGGTGGACGCGTCGGAATCCGTGTTGGTGGCCGTGAACGTGATCGGATAGGCGGTGAACAGGTATCCCTTCTGGCAGACATTGGAGGAATCGACGCCGGAAGCCGGATCGAAACCGGGCGGACAGCGGTCGAGCACGAGCATGATGGAGCCCTTGCCCGGGCCATTCAGGGTCGGGCCATTCAGCGACGGCGCGGGCGACCCGGACGGCGCAGCGAGTCCCGGTGCGACCGTGGGCGTCGTGGTGGTGGTCGTCGTCACCGTGGCCGTGGGCGATCCGGCCATTGAGGGGACGACGAGGAAGACGCGGCAGGTCACCTGTTCGCCCTCCGAGACCTGGGCGGAGATGGTGGCGCCGGTCCCGGTCGTCGGCTGGCCCGATGCGCCCTGGCAAGTCCAGGCTGCGTCGGTCGGCGCCGACGGGGCCGCGATATCGAGGGAGAACGCCCCCGCGCCCTGGACCGGGAAGGTGGTGGTGCCGGCGCCGGTGAGTGGCTGCTGCATCGGGGGTTGATTGCCGAGGTGCAAGGTCGCCATCCACGCTGCGCCGCCCGCCGGCACGACGCAATCGGTCGCCGGGTTCGCGGTCGGAGCGGAGAGCGTGTATCCATCCGGGCAGGTGAACGCGGACACCACGATCGTGCCACCGGCGGCCGTCGCCGTGGGGGTGATGGTTGGCGTCTCGGTGGGGCCGGCGGTTGGGGTGACGGTCACGTCGCCGCCGTCCCCGTCCACCACGACCGGCTGATCCTGATCCTGGCTCTGGTCCTGATCCTGCCCCTGATCGGCGCCCTCGGGTGTGGGATCGACGCACATCTGCTGCGCATCGTCCCAGACCTGCCCATCGGCGCAGTCCGTCCCGGAGGCGAGGACCGGCGAGGCGGGGACGGCGAGGATCGACCCCGCCAGCGAGGCGATCAGCGCGATCGTCGCGACCAGCCGGAACCCCGCTTCCCCCGTGCCCTGCCACCCGCGGGCACGGAACGGATTGTGGACGAGGTGCAGGCGGGACGGAACGGTGGTCCGCCGGGTTCGAGCGCTTGCCGGATGCGTCATGTGTCCTCTCCCCACGGGGCCGTCCTCAGTCCGAGGCGGTCCGGATACCACTCGCCTGCAAGCAGGTCAGGAAGCGCCGCCACCTGGGTGAATGCGTATCCCCGCCCATGTCGACGTGAGACCGGCGATGAACCTACGAATCGCTCGTGAGCGGATCGGAATCGCTGATACTGGTGAGGCCGGCAAGGGCGGGATCATCGGCGGCGGGGAGCTTGTCCCAGAGGCCGCCGCTGGAGGTGCCATCGGCGACGAGGGTTCCCGCGCCGGGTCCGGCCTCGCGGGCGAGCATCGCCCTGGTGATCGCCACCATCGCCTCGCTGGGATCGCCCCCCTCGTTGCCCGTGCCGACGACGAGGTAGATCAGGTCGCCATCGCGCACGACAAGCGAGCGCAGCGGAATCCAGGCATCGTCCTCCGGCTGGAAGGCGGCGCGCTCGTCGCCCAGATCGGCCCCGAAATCGCCCGCCACGAAGAAGGGCACGTCCGGCGTGGCCTCGTCCGCCGGTGTCTGGCCGATGCCTTCGACGGCGATGGCGAAACTCTCCTTCGCGTGCGCCTCGGTATCGAACTGGAGGATCGTGGCCCCGAGATACCCGGCCTGCGGCCCGGTCCCAGGTTCGGGGGTCGACCAGGAGAAGGGAATCTGCCATTCACGCGTGACCCCCGCCTGGATGCCGGGAAGCGCCGCGATCTCGTTCTCCTCGTCCTGGGCCGCGACCGGTCCCGGTCCGGCGGATACCAGCGCGAACGTCGCCAGGACCAGCGTGCCCACCCTCCCGAATCGCCGGATCGTCCGTCTGTCCATGTCCGTTTCCTTTCCCTGTCCTTGCACCCTCGCGGGATCGTCGGCGTCGGGCGAAACGCCCAGCCCCAGTGCGTTCAGGATAGGAAGCGGAGAGCGACCGGAGAATGCGTAGATTTCCCCATTCGGACGCGAAACGCCCCCGAACGCGGAATCCCGCGTTCGGGGGCGTATTCGGGAAAGGACCGTGGGGCGGGATCAGGCCTCCGGGTCGAAGACGTCGTCGGATTCCGGAGTCATGCCCTCCAGCACGGGATCGCCGGCCTTCGGGAACTTGTCCCAGATGCCGCCGCTGGAGGTGCCGTCCTTGACGACGGTGCCCTCGCCCTCGCCCGCCGGGGCGGCGATGATCGCCTTGCTGACGGAGACCGCGAACGCCTGGGCGTCCTCCGGGGAGGAGAGCGCGATGGCGATGGTCTGGTAGATGTATGGGCCGTCCTGGGTCAGCAGCACGACCTGGTGCAGGGTAAGGCCCGGCCCCTGGTCGATCGAGGCGGAGAAGGCATCAGCGGGACCGGAGAATCCCTCGACCGTCAGTTTCTTCAACGCAATGCCGCCGGTGGACGCGGGGCTGGTGACCTGCTGCACCACCGTGTCGTACGACCCGGCGGCGTGCTCTTCCGAATCGAATTCGAGGATGACCGCGCTCAGGGTCACCACGCCGAGGGACGCATAGTCGGGCGTGGCCTCCGCCGAGACCGGCGTGGCGTAGAGGGCGCTGAGGTCGGAGGCATAGGCCCGCGCGACGCCCTGCTGGAAGCCGGGGAGATCGGCCGGGCTGAACTCCGGTGACGCTTCCGGCGAGGCTTCCGGCGTCGCCCCCTGCGCGAGCGCCGCTGCCGGCCCCCCGAATGCAAGCATGGCGAACAGGGCGACAGCCCCGACCGAGGAAAGGAGACGCAGACGCATCGACGGACGACCTCTCACGACCGGATGAACGCCGGGCGATGCCACACGCATCGCCCATCGCGCCCACCCGCCGTCCATCATAGCAAGGCGCCCGCCGCGGGCAGCCCTTCCGCGCGCGCCAGCCCCTCGCCCGAACCTCCCACGCTCAGGAGCTGGCGCTGGAATAGCGGCGGATCGCCCGGTTCCAGAACGCGTGGCTGCCGGCCACGGCCACGACCGCAAAGGCGATCGCTAGCGGGGCCACCGACCACCGCCAACCCGCCAGCCCGTGCGTCAGCGCCTCCGCCGGGAAGGTGCTCGCGAAGGCCCACGGCACCACCGCGACCAGGAAGACCTGGATCGCGCGCGGAAAGAAGGCGACCGGGTAGCGCCCCGGTTCCATCAGGTCCCCGAAGACCATCGTGCCCGCCGACATCGAGCTGGTCCAGAAGGCACAGGTGGCGACCACCGACCACGCGCTTGCCAGCAGCACGAACCCCGCCGCGAAGAGGACGAGCGCCTGGACGATCCCGATCGCCGACGGCATCGTGCCGCGGTGGATGAGGCCGATCGCAATCAGCCCGAACCCGCTGAGCACGGAGAAGAGCTCCGCCGGGCGCACCCAGCGCGTCGCGACGAGGACATGGGCGTTCACCGGACGGATCAGGAGCACATCGAGATCGCCGCGCTCCACGTATTCCGAGATCCGGTTCATGTTCGGGATGATGAACGCCGCCAGCAGCCCGACGATCGCCTGCTGGAATCCCGCCACCACCAGCACATCGGCCTGGCTCCAGCCATGCACCGCACCGGTGAAGCTGAAGATGAGCAGGATCGGCACGAGGGAGACGACCAGTTGCGCCACCCCGACCAGCAGGGTGGCCAGCGCGTTCGCCCGGAACTGCACCTCGCGCACCAGCGAGATCGCCACGAACGCGCGCCACAGCCGCGCGTGGCGACGCACCGCTGCCCATGTCGTCGGGTCGAGCGGAGAGGTCTGTATCTGGTTCGCATCCATGCTCACGCCCCCACCGCCGCGTAACTGCGCAGGCCGCGCCGCCAGAGCGACAAGCCACCGATGACGAAGAGGGCCGTCCAGAGCGCCTGCACGCCGAGCCCGGTCACCACCTCCTGTGCGGAGAGATTCGAGACGACGATCTCCAGCGGGAAGGAGACCGTGTAGCGGAACGGCTGGACGTGGAGAAACCCCTGCATCCAGGCCGGAAAGAGCACCAGCGGGATCATCTGGCCGGTGATGAGCCGCGTGAGCAGGCTGCGTCCCCATTCGAGCCCGGAGATGTCCTCCAGCCAGAAGCCGAGCGAGCCCATCGCCACGTCGATCCAGAAGAAGATCAGCGCCGCCATCAGCGTGCTGACCAGCAAGGCGCCCCAGCGCCACGGCGCGACACCCAGCGTCAACGAGTCGCGCATGAACCAGGCGAAGATCGCGATCATCGGCACGAGGATCACGAGTTTCACGGCCTTCTCCGCGATGTTGTTGGCCGCCATCTCGTAGAGGAACGACCCGGGACGCGCCAGCCAGACGTTCAACCGGCCATCGCGGATGGTATCGGCCATGAACATGGAGAGCCAGGCGCTGGAGAGCATCGACACCAGGCTGAGCAGCACGAAGTAGGTCGTGATGTACTGCGCATCGACTGGCAGGTCGGCCCCGGCGGCAATCGCGGCCCGCCAGACGAGGGCCGCGATGATCGGCCCGATGATGGTACCGAGCATGTAGAAGACGAAATCGACCGGGTAGGCGAGCGATCCGGCGATCCCGCCGACCACCAGCCGCCGAATGACGCGAAAGACTTCCCCGAGAGTCATTGCCTGCCCTCCCCCACCGCTGGCGAGCCAGCGATCGCCGATTCGGCGGCGGCGGTGCCGATGAAGAGATCGCGGATGATCTCCTCCACGTCGGCATCGGCGACGGCGAGATCGACCAGCGGGCCGAGGCGAGGCAGCGTGGAAAGCAGGTCGCCCAGCGCCTCCCGCTCGACCTCCAGCGCGAGCACGTTGCCGCCGGAATCCGCTTCGTCCGGATCGAGCACGCGCACGAGGCCGTCCGCGACAAGGGCAGCATCCGGCGCGATCGTCACCGGCGCGGCGAAGGTCGCGCGGACCCGCTTCCGGGGCTGGATGCGCTGCACCAGGTCGGCCAGGCCGCCGTCGTAGGCCATACGCCCGTGGTTGACGATCATCACGCGCGAGCAGAGCGCCTCGATATCGTCCATGTCGTGACTGGTGACGAGGATGGTCGTCCCACGCTGGAGGTTGATGCCGGCGAGGAAGGCGCGCACACGGTCCTTCGCCACGACATCGAGGCCGATGGTCGGCTCATCCAGGAAGACGACCTCCGGGCGGTGCAGCAGCGCCGCCAGCAGTTCCATCTTCATGCGCTCACCGAGGGAGAGCTTGCGCACCGGCACCTGGAGCAGGTCCTCGACCTCCAGCAGGGCGGCGAGTTCGTCCAGGCTCTCACGGAAGAGGGCGTCGGAGAGGCCATACATCTCCTTGTGGAGATAGAAGCTCTCCAGCGCCGGGACATCCCACCAGAGCATCGTCTTCTGCCCCATGACGAGGTCGATACGGCGGAGGTAGTCCGTCTTGCGCTCGAACGGGCGATACCCGAGGACGCGCACCTCGCCGTCGGTGGGATCGAGCAGCCCGGTGAGCATCTTGAGGGTCGTCGTCTTGCCCGCGCCGTTCGGGCCGAGCAGGCCGACGACCTCGCCCGGCGCGATGTCGAACGTCAGGGCATCGACGGCGAGGCGGCTCTCCGTCTGGCGGCGGATGGCGCCGCGGATCGCGCCGCGCAGGCCGGGTGCCTGGCGATGGAACGTGTAGGTCTTGGAGAGATCGCGAACGGTGATGATCGGGGAGGACGCAGGGCGTCCGCCGGGCATGGCGATGCCCGGATGCCGAACGGCTGAAACCATGCAAGCACATCCTGGTGTTCCGAGAAGCGAACCGGTCGATGCACGTCCACGCTCGGGTGGGGAACGCGGCAACCGCTCCCTGCGCCGGGAACGGCGCGGGAGAGCGATCCGACCGGCGGATCGGACCTAGTGGGTGTGGTTGGGGGTCAGGTTACTGCAGGCGTTCAGCATCCGGGTGCCTTTCTCTGGCGGACCACGGCGTGGCCCTGCGGGAGATGTGCGCCCATCCTAGCACACGACGCCACGCATCCCGCGCATTCGTGGACCCGCGCGGTCCACAACCGCAACGGCGAGAATGATCGAACCCTGTGCGACCGAACCTGGCATCGCCGAACGAGCAAACGGCTCCGGACACGGCAATGCCCGGCTGGAAACCACGTGAACCCATGCGTTCCCCTTCTCCCGCCCGAGGGACAAACCGATCGGGGAACACGCATCCACGCTCGGGGGAGGGATGCGCGACGCGTTCACGCGCCCGGAACGGGGCGGAACGGTCCGACCGGCAGACATTCGGACCAGATGGCGGATGTTGGCAGGGCGACGATGGCATTCCACCGTGACTGCATCCATGCAGCGACCATTGGACGCCGCCATGCTACCACACGACCGTCCGGCCATCACGGCGCGGTGGAAGGTTCCGCGGCGAGGCGCTGCTCCCAGTCTGCGGTGAGGGGTTCGACCCCGAACTCCTCCACCGCCATGCGCACGAATCCAGCGGCGGTGATCGGGCCGGTGAGAAAGTGGGTCTTGTGCAGCGCCCACGGTTCGCGCCGGGCAGCGGGATCGATGAAGGCCGATCCGATGTGCAGATGCGGCCATGACCGTTTCGCGGCGAGATCGTTCGGCGTCCAGTGGTAGGTCACGATCTCGTCGAACCGCGCCTGGCCATCACCACGGAAGAGCTGGAACGAATAGCTATCCAGCTCGATCCCTACCGTGTCGGGAGCGTCAGCTTGTTCGACGATGAGCAAGCTGACCCGAAATCGCAGCCACAGGCGGGTCGAACGCTCGGATGTCCTCAGCTTCAGCGGCCGTCTTTGCGGCGAACTGATCTCCGCGACCCGAACCTTGGAGTCGCTGGGCTGCGGAGAGAAGCTTACAAACACCTGCTCCACGGCGATCGTCTTGATCGCCCGGATGATCGGAGTCGTATAGGCGTCGAGCGCGTCTTGGGCACGACGATTCACGCGGCCAGGATCGCATCGTACATCGTGATCGACACCGAAAGCAGCATGACGTCGGGGTCGGAATCATCGTACTCGCCGGCACGGTAGCGGCGGACGAACTCGGCAGCGCTGACCCCGAAGGCATCCCGAACGTCCCGCTCGAACAGGACCATCCATTCATCGGGGCTGAGGTAGATCACATCCGGCTCGAATCCTGTCTCGTCCGGAAGCTCGCCATCGGTTTCTGGCGATGGGTTGTGAGCGCGCATGGGATCTTCCTTTCCGACGGCATTTCCACAACCGATTGTAGCATCCGGCCAAGGGCTTCCCGTCTGATCGTATTCTGTATACACTCCATGCGTTCTCACATCACGTTCGCCCGAGGCAACCGGGAAGCCCCCCGAACCCCCGGCACGACAGGCGATGCCGCCTGCCACCATCCACCCATCACAGGAGATGCTCCCTTCATGTCCGTCGACATTCCCACGACCTCCGCGAAGGAAGCCCGGATCGCGGCCTTCCGCGACGATCACCTCGGGATGTTCATCCACTGGGGTCCCTATTCGATCCGGGGCATCGAAGCCTCCTGGCCGCTCTTCCGCGGAACGATGCCGTGGGCGGAGTACGAGGCGATGGCCGATGTCTTCGACCCTCAGGACTTCGATCCGGTGCAGTGGGCTACGCTCGCGAAGGACGCCGGCGCCCGCTACATGGTGCTCACAACCAAGCACCACGACGGCTACGCACTCTGGGACACCAGGCTCTCCGACTACTCGTCGGTCCATCTCAAGGCCGGACGCGACTTCATCACGCCCTACGTCGAGGCCTGCCGCGCCGCCGGGCTGAAGGTCGGCTTCTACTTCTCCCTCTGCGACTGGCACCACCCGGACTATCCGTTCGAGCTCTCGGAGTCGGACGGTGGCCGCCATCGCCGCGCCGAATCGGGCTACACCCCCGGATCGCCGCGCACGATCGCGGAGGACCCGGCCCGCTGGGAACGCTATCTCGACTTCATGCACGGCCAGGTGCGGGAGTTGCTGACCGGCTTCGGGCAGATCGACCTCCTCTGGTTCGACGGGCACTGGGAGCACACCCCGGAGGAATGGAAGACGGCCGAGCTGGAGGCGATGATCCACGAGCTGCAACCGGGCTGCGTGGTGAACAACCGGATCGGCTCGGACGAGTATGCGGATTACGTCACGCCGGAACAGCACGTCCCGGTCACGCCGCCGAACTACGCCTGGGAGACCTGCCTCACCATCAACGAGACCTGGGCCTACAACGGGGCCGACCGCGCCTACAAGTCCTCGATCGAGCTGATCGCCTCCCTCGCCGAGATCACCTCCAAGGGCGGCAACCTGCTCCTGAACGTCGGCCCGACGCCCCAGGGCGTGATCCCGCCGGAGTTCGCCTCCCGCTGGCAGGTGATCGCGGACTGGATGGAGAAGAACGGCGAATCCATCCTCGAAGCC
>Ga0182740_1002488_pt1 | contig 11209 bp, 14 predicted proteins | sample eDN5th37CKraftBY_FD_128872 | JGI IMG/M metagenome (GOLD analysis project Ga0182740, IMG submission 128872) | Enriched backyard soil microbial communities from Emeryville, California, USA - eDNA 5th pass 37_C Kraft BY (version 2) (version 2) | ecosystem: Environmental > Terrestrial > Soil >...
ACGGACTTGACTTCGAAGCCCTTGGCGACGAGCGCAGTGAACGACGACTGCATCCGTTCGTCCGCGGAGGCCGCGACCGGAAGCAAACCCATGGTGACTGCAAATAAGAGTCCGGGGCCAATGCTGCGCATAAGATCCTCACTGCTCCAGTCGCAATCCGCTATTCCGTAAAAAAGTCACTACTACGGCGCGGCAAGCCTCTCAATACGGCAATGCCCGCCATACGCTCAGACTTGGGGACAAGATGGGCTTCTCCAACGTTGCTCGCTATCAGGCCTTTTTGCCCGAGTCGTGAGGATAGAAAATTGCGACTGGCGAGGCGTAGTCGGGCAAGGTCAGGCGCGAAGGGATTTCTTCCCCGCCCTTGAGAAAATCAGGCAAGAAATGCGTGTGAGCGCCTGGCGGTGATGTTTCCGCCGGAGATGGAATTTTTGTGAAGACCTCGATGCGAGCCGCTGCGGTCTCGACCACGCGCGCTGGGCTGGCCGCAAGGATCTGCTTGCCGATCGAAGCCATCGCGTCAGACCAATGCCGGCCCCTTTGGCATGTCAATTCGGACGCAAGGAGTTCATCGCCGGTGCGGATGCAGAACCGCGAATTTTTGCGGCCGATGCCAAAATCAAACAACAACTCCCCCTGATGCTCGGCATCGATGGCATCCAAGTCGGGTCCAAGCGTTTGGATGGCCTGCGATGAGGGGACGACGGCACGCGCTCGCGGCAGGCCGAGAACGATTGCGCCGCCCTCGCTGAAATAGAAAGCGCGAACCTTATCGTTTAGGCGCAATCGGAACGAGGCATCCGGTGCTCGAGCGATCATCGAGCCCGATCCCGCCTCGACGCTGATCGGGCGTTCGGCCGTACAAGGAAATTCAGCCACCGCGCCCGGCGCGCCGGTTACCCACGTGCCGGCTCGCCCCACGATTGTCCCTGCGGCCCAAGTGACGAGTTCCTCGCACGTCCAGGGAAGAAGCTGCACGCGGACGGACAGCTTTGAAAGTCTGACTGGCAGCTCCGACCAGACAGCATCGCGCTGGCCCTCGCTCATGGCGATCCAATCACCAATCTCACGGCCGGTGCGGCCGCATCCAAGGCAGTAACCGGTAGCATCGTCGAGCTTGCAAATGCCAATGCATGGCGAATGGCGCATTGTTAGAGAACGTCTTTCAAGTGAGGTGGAGGGTGGAGGCGGGGATTGGGTGTCAAGCAAAGGTCAGCGTGCGACCCTTTCATGATCGAGGGCAATGAGCCACCCGAACAGCAACCCAATTGCTGCCCAAAGGATGAACTGAGTACCCAACGATGCGAGGCGGAAGTTCCAAAGCAGATCGGCAGGGAATGTTTCTGGCACTTCGTTGATCGCCGGTAAAGCGAAGGCAGCCAGCGAAACCAGCAGCAGATAGGTGCCGATGCCCAGCATCGACGCGTTCCACCCGCCGAATTTCTGAAAGACTTGCCGCCCGAAGCTAACCGCAATCGTCAGCGCCAGGAGTGAGACGACGACCATCGCGAAATAAAGCTGCGTGCGATAGGCGATCGTCTCGCCTTGGCCGACTGCCGGAGGGTTCGCCGGATATTTGAGATAGGGCACGAAATAGAGCGCTAGAAAGCCAATCGCCGCGATGACGAGCGCGGTGCTTCGCGGTGAAAGATGAAGCAGGCGTCCACTGACGAATGCGTAAGCGAGCGCAAAGAGACCGCCAAGCGCAGTCCCGTACAACGCAACGCCGGCGAGAAGGCCGGTGCTCGCCTGAACATCGCGGCTGACAAGTTCGGGTTCGCCGTCGGCACCATGAGCGTGGGATTGCGCCGCTTCCTCGAAGGCAATAGCGCGGTCAATGTGCGGTTCGCCGATGACCTTGGCGAAAGCAAAGGCCAATAGGCTAGCGATGAGCCCGGCAATCATGCCGCGCACGAGCAGGGCGCCCATTTTGAGATCTCCGCTAGGCTAATGGCAGGGGAAGCCGAGCAGATGGCGGCCGTCGTGCACGAACTCGTGCACATAGGAGCTATTGAAGATCGAAACAGCGCCTTCTTCGACGCCGACGAAATACAGAGCTAGGACGAACAGCAATCCGACGAAAATCGCCCATGGCAAAATTTCGTGTAGCGGAACGGGCGCGGCAGCCGAGCCGCCTGATACGATTGCAGGGTGTGACATTCGTTAGTGCCTCCGAGGGATTTACGCGTCCCGTTTCAAGCTCTGTTGCGGTCCATAGGAGGGTCTGACTTTCGATGGACGCTATCAATGTCCCCGATTACAGTGGCGCGACCGTTCCGGAATTTCACCGGCTTCCTGCCTATGGCGATGCGTTCGCCAACATAAGCCCGGCCGGGTTTTTGTCAACGAAGCACCGGCAAACATGCAGTCGCGGGTTACATTCATCGCCGCCGCCTCGACCGCCGCCACGAGAGCCGGCGCGTTCCCGGCGGACGAAGGCTTAGACGTCTTCGGCAAGAAAGACGCCGCTGCACTGGCCAAAAGGTTGCGGCGATCAGGGCCGGCGCTGACGAGCCCGGCGGTACGAGCATTGGAAACGGCAAGCGCATTAGGTCTCGACCCGGTCGTAGACGAAGAACTGCGTGATCTAGACCTGGGCCGATGGGCTGGATGCACGTTGAACAATGTTGCGGAGCGCGAACCGGAATCTTTCAAATGCTGGCTTTCCGATCCGGCCGCTCATCCTCACGGCGGAGAAAGCGTTGAAGCGCTCGTCTCGCGAATTGCAATTTGGCTTAACGGCGTCTTGCCGCGGCAGGAAAATATCGTTGCAATTACGCATCCGGCAGTCATGCGCGCAGCAGCCGTGGCGGCCATCCACGCGGACCCGATGACGTTTTGGCATATCGATATCGGGCCCTTGGCCGTTCTCGAATTGAGTTCCAACGGCCGGCGTTGGATGCTGCGCGGGCTCGAAAATTGAGCGCAGTGGCCATTCCCAATCGGCGGGAATTCGCAATCCCCGAAATGAACGGCGTTTAATCCGTACGCGTACAAGATGTTTGCTGACTTTGTCCCAGGATTAAAGTTACGATAACATTCCTGATACTCTGGAATATCATAGCCAATTGCCCGAAAAAGCTGGCAAGTGCAGTAATTGCACGTGCACCAACGGAATGCCGCGCAAAGTATTTCACGCCCAATTCATGTCGACGCTCAAGCTGAGCCCCCCAGTTAAGCGAGGAAAATATGGTCGGAGTAAAAAGCAGCCACGCTAACGCGGCGGCGCTGATTGCGTTGTTCGCATATGCTTCATTAACGCCCGTCTCGGCACAGGAGATCGAACACCACAAGAAGGAAGCGGCCAAAGTCGAAGCGCCCGCCCCAGTGGTGTCGCAAGAGGAACTCACAAAGGCCGGAAGCGATTCGAAGCAGTTTCTGCATACCAACGGCAATTACGAGCAGACGCGCTACTTCCCCGGCAAACAGATCAACGCATCCAACGTCTCGAAGCTTCGCCCGGCGTGGATATTCCAGATGGATGTGAAGGAGTCGCTCGAGACGACGCCGATCATCGTCGGCAATGTCATGTATGTCACGACGTCATTCGATCATGTCTATGCGCTCAACGCCAAAACCGGCGAGCAGTACTGGCACTACAAGCACAAGATGGGGCCGATCACGACCTACTGCTGCGGCCCGAACAATCGCGGCGTCGCGGTCGCCGATGACAAAGTCTATTTCGCAACGCTTGACGCCAAGCTTGTAGCTCTTGATGCAAAAACCGGCAGCCTCGTCTGGGAAACCGAGATTGCCGATCCTGAATCGGGCTACAGCGAAACGATGGCGCCGACAGCCGTCAACGGCAAGATATTGATCGGCACAAACGGCGGCGAATACGGCATACGCGGCTTTGTTCGCGCATACGATGCCAAGACCGGCAAGTTGGTCTGGAATTTCGATACGATACCGGAAAATTCGGTTGGCGTATGGGCGACGAAGGATGCGACCGGTAAGGATCTGCTACGCGATATTGATGCAGAAAAGGCCCAACTCGCAAAAACAGGCGACCCATATAAGACATTGGGCGGCGGCGTTTGGCAAAACCCCGCGGTCGATCTCAAGCTGAACCGTATTTTTTTCGTCGTCGGCAACCCATCGCCCGACCTCGACGGTTCGCTGCGCCCGGGCGACAATCTCTATACGGACTCTCTTGTCGCCGTAGATCTCGACAACGGCAAGTACGTCTGCCACTTCCAGTTCATCCCGCATGACGTCTGGGATCTCGACGCTGTCAGCCCACCTGTCCTCGTCGACGTGAAGGACAAGGACGGCAAGACCGTTCCGGGCGTTCTGCATGCCGGAAAGACCGGGCACGTCTACGTCAACAAGCGTGACGATTGCAGCATGATCCGCTTCTCCGATCCGATGGTCGCTCAAGAGAATATGTGGACCCTGCCGACGCCGGAAGGCGCGCGCATGCTTCCTGGTGCCAACGGCGGCGTGGAATGGTCGCCGATCGCGGTCAATGAGAAACTGAGCCTCGCTTACGCCATCAATCTTCATCAGCCGATGACGTATCAGGTTCAGTCGAGCCCCTATCCCGATGGGAAGCTGTGGCTCGGCGGCGCTTTCAAGGTCATCCCGACCGAAGAGAGTTTCGGCAACGTCTCGGCGGTGAACTACAACACCGGCAAGATCAAATGGAAGGTGGAGACGCCGCAGCCCATGATGGGCGGCGTTCTCTCGACAGCAGGTGATCTGGTTTTCACCGGCGAAGCAAACGGCTGGTTCCGCGCCTACAACGCCGAGAGCGGCAAGATCTTGTGGTCTTTCCAATGTGGCGCCGGAGTCAACGCTCCGCCGTCCGCCTACACGCTCGACGGCAAGGAATACATCGTCGTCGGAGCGGGCGGAAACACGCAGATCGATTTCAAGCGCGGCAATAACATCATTGCCTTCACGCTGAACTGATCGAACCGGGAAAGACGCGGAAGGAGCGCCCCCGCTCCTTCCGATCATGTGTGCAGGAGATCGTGACCGCCCCGGTCACTCGGAGTTCGACATGATGAGCATGAAATGTTCTTTGCCGATCGCAATTGGCGTCCTCGTCGCCGCTTTTACCGCAATGCCGAGATTGGCTTTTGCCGACAGCGTTGAGGAAAACGCGCAGACGTGCGCGGGTTGTCACGGCGAAAGCGGCATTCCGCAGGAGAAGACGACGCCGGTCATCTGGGGCCAGAATGAAGGCTACCTCTATCTGCAACTTCGGGACTTCAAGAGCGGCGCGAGGAAGAACGATATCATGTCCGGGGTCGTGGCCGGTCTCGAGAAGGCTGATTTCAAGGCGCTGGCCGCGCACTTCGCAAGCCTGAAGTGGCCGAACATCCAACAGCCTTCACCTCCGAAGGATGTGACCAAAGCCGCACTGACGGTGATCGGCTCGATCGGCTGCACCTCATGCCATCTCGATCAATACCAGGGTGACGGCTCGACGGCGCGGCTTGCCGGCCAGCAGGCGGAATACTTGCTGAAGACCATGACCGATTTTCGCGACGGCTCACGCGGCAACAACCCCGGAATGTCGGATCTCATGAAAGCAGCGCAACCCGCCGATCTCGGGCCCATCTCACAATATCTCGCGAGCCTTCAGGTCATCGGCGGCAACGGCGACCAATAGCCTTAGCTGATCGTCAGCTTCCTGCGCAAAGCATCGTTGGCGGCGAGATCGGCAGCTGACTGGCCCGATTTGTCGTGCAGCGTTCTATCAGCGCCCCTGGCCAGCAGGACATCGACCGCTTTTTCGTGTCCGAGCGATGCCGCGATCATCAAAGCCGTTCGCCCCCGATTGTCCTGATCATCCAAGCGCGAGCCGCGATCGATGAGAAGCGTCAGTACGTCCACCACATCGCTCGAGCCCGCGGCCTCCTCGTGCCCCGCGGCCCACATGAGCGCGGTGAGATCATTGCCGTAGCGCGCGTTGACGTCGACGCCATGGTCGAGAAGCAAGCGCACGACCTTCGGAAATCCTCGCGCAACCGCGTAGCAGATGGGTGCCTTGCCGGTGGTGTCTGCCTTTTTCGGATCGCCGCCTTTGTCGAGGAGCAGGCCAACGACCTGGTCGGTGCCGGCAAACGATGCTGCAGCGATCGGGGTGAGGCCGCTCCGCCCCGGAGTGTTCACGTCTGCACCGTGTCCGATGAGAGATTGGACGGCTGAAGGATTGTCCTGCTCCGACGCCGCGAAAAGGGCGGTTCCTCCATCGAGATCACGCGCATTGATGTCCGCGCCACGCTCGAGGAAGAGTTCGACAATATCCGCATGACCTGCCTTGGCCGCGCGAGCGAGCGGCATCGCGCCAAGGCGATCGCGTGACGCGAGCGATGCGCCATCGTCCAGTAGTCGCCGCGCGAGGTCGATACAGCCCTTGTCAGCCGCGGCAGCGAGCGCGGCGTTCACCTCGAGCGGGCCTGCCGCTTGCTTGATCTGCATGTACCGCTGCTCTTGTTGCTGACAGACGCGTACGTTCGCCAGCACGGCGCTGCCGCACGTCGCGCAGCAAAGTAAGGCGGTGAGGAGGGCAAGTGCCGAAGTGCGCAGACCATGGGACACGGGAAGGCTCCTTTACCGGAGCCCAATCTAGCCTCGGAAGCCTTTCGATTTCCATACTTCGTAACGGATCCGGGCGAGCTTGTAAGCATCGGGGATTGACAGCGCCCAGACGAACAGTCCGCCCGCGGAGCGGCCGACGAACGACTGTTCGGGCGTCGAGAAATGCCAAGTGAACGCGACCATCAGCATCGTGAAAAAGGCAAATCGCAAACCGCGTTCCGGATAGCCGGCCGCAACATGTCCGCCGCCGGGGAGTACGACGGCAATGGCCAGGACCAGGTAGGGGTTCATGGGTGGGCGTTGGGTGATTGCGTTCATGCAGCTTGAACTTCCCGAGTGGTGTCGATTGCAGCCGATAGGTCGTCGAAGTCTTTAAGACGTGCCGCGAGCGCCTCTCGCGCGACGCTGGCGTCGCCGAAGCGGCTTTGCCGGAGCAGCAAGTGGTGGCCGCGGTCTCCTTCGCCGGCCTGCCAGACGAGACGAAGGCCTTTGCCAGTGGCGGCCACTTCCTTCATTCTGGGATCGGAGAAGATGCGGCGGAGAACGGGCGCAACCCGGTTTAGCAGCTGCTGCGAACTCTTGCCGTCTCCCTTCGCGAGGATTTCGGAAGGCACGCCAAGCGGCGGCTCGAGCATCCGCGCGTGATTGTGTGTGAGCGAATAGAATTCGGCGCCTGTCGGACGAACGAGCAAAGAAAACTCCGGCAGGCCGGGGCGAGGATCAATCAGCGTGAGCTTAAGCCAAAGCTGAGGCAGCCTGCGGATCGTCATCGTATCCGGAAGCAGTTCGACGTGAAGCAAGCGGCCGTTGTGAAGGCCTTTGAGCCGGGGAAAGCCATCGCCGCCATGTGTGATCACCGCATTCGACAGAAGGCCCGCGCAGCTGTCGAGCAGGCCACGTCGCGAAGCCACGGCTTTCGCGTGCTCGCGCATTGCGACGGCGGCTGTCACAAACAAGCCTATGGCCGCAAACGTCAAGGATAAGGACATCGCATTCCTTCGTGGGAGATGAGAATGGCCAGCCTTGCAGCCGGCCATTCGAAGTGAAGGTTTAGTAGCCCTGCGGCCGCGGCCACTGCATCGTGAACTGGTCACCGCGCCGTACGTATTTGTAGCGGTGGAAGTGGAACCACAGCGAGGCAACGACGAAGAAGATCATCATCGCGACGAGCTGCGTGCCATATCCGAGGAACACTGCGAAATACGTGGTCGAGCAGATCAGCAAGAGCACGATGGCCGGTATCGGATGGAACGGATGAATGTAGCCGCGCTTGATCGTCTCAAGCGGCCACTTCTTCCTGAACAGCATCACCTGGACGGACATGTACGTATAGCCGAGCAGGCCCGACAGGATCGAGAACGTGATCACCTGATCGAGAGGCGCGAAATAAGCAAATACGAGCGCCACAGGAACAAGAAACACGATCGACCGGAAGGGGGTCCGGTTCTTGGGATGAACGGCACCGAACCATGTCGGCAGGTACCGGTCGCGGCCCATCGAGAACCAAGCGCGCGATGCGTCGTTGATGCAGCCATTGGCCGACGCAAGCGTCGAGAACATCGTGCCGATGAACAGCAGAACCATCAGCGGCATGGAGTCTGTCAGGCGCGCGGCGTCAAAGAGCGGCGTCGTTGCTTGGCCAAGGTATTCCCAAGGCATCAACCCCGAACAGAGGTACCAGGTCATCGTAGCGGCGATCAGGAGCGTCATGATGCCCGTCATCGTGCCCAACGGCAGTGATCGCGCAGGCGACCGCACCTCTTCGGCTGCCTGGCACGTGCCCTCGATGCCGAGGTAGTACCAAAGGCCGAAGTGCAGCGCCGCGACCACACCCAGCCACCCATAGGGCAGGCCGTTCAGAAGTTCGCGATGCTGGAGAAGATCGTTTGACCACGGCTTGACGGCAGCAAACAGGATGATGATCGCGATGAATGCGATGGCCGTCAGCACGAGATTGACGGTCAGCGTCGCATAGACGCCGCGATAGTTGAGCCAGGCGAGGAACATGATCGTCAGAACGATGAATGGCTTATCGCTGGCTTCGGCGAAGCCGGCCATCTGCCCGACCGTTTGGACGAGGTAGCCCAGCGTAATGGCATTCGCAGCCTCGAGCATCGTGTACGCGAAGACGAGATAGAGCCCGACGTTGAACGCCATCAGCGGCCCGACGATGTGTTTGGCTTGCGCGTACTGACCGCCGGCGGCAGCAACCGTGGAGGTCACCTCCGAGTCGATCATGGCGACGCAGGTGTAGAGCAAGCCCGCCACCCAGCATGCGATCAGCGCAGCAATGGCGCCGCCTTTGCCAACGGCGAAGTTCCATCCCATGTATTCGCCGACGAGGACGATGCCGACGCCAAGTGCCCAAACGTGCGCGGGACCCAAGACGCGAAGAAGCGAGATTTTCTCGCCGTGAATAACTGTCGTTTGACTCACAGGTGTCCCCCTTGGTGGGTAGGATCGATGACGAGCGTTTGATCGATTTCGCCTTCCTTGGACGAGGTCAAAAGATCTTCATCGTAAGCGCGATTGGTTCTGATCATGTCGAAGAGCATCCACAGCCCGAGTACGGCCGATAAGCCCCAAGCCACGTATTCAAAGAGCTCGAAGGTGTTCATTGCGGGGATCTCACTTTTTGCCGAACCGTTCTTCGATGACTTCGATGTATTCGCGCTTTGAAAACGCAAACAGCAGGACGAAGTAGCCGATGACCACCACCGCCGTGATGGCGAGTTCGGCAACGTTGAAGCTGTAGTCGAACCGTGACGTGATCATTCCAGCCGCAGTTTCAGGAGTAAGCCCGAGCTTCTCCCATTGCGCCTGTTGGGCTGCGTTCTGGCCAAGGCCGGCCCACGTCGTCGCGTCTGCAACCGGCAGATCGATTTTTCCGCCGCCGGCAAGCTTGAGATAGAGCGGCGTAAAGAGCGCCGCGAAAACCAGAATCAGTAGGAATAGGCTGTCGAAGAGCTGGCCGAATGCGGACTGCTTCGGAGGCTCATAATGGGGTTTGTTCACGATGCACCCGTCGGTTTCAGGATTTTCGCTTGGAAAGATCGAGGTAGTGCAAATCGAGGCCGTAGATTTCATCGCGCTCTTCGCTGAGGTGCGCGACCATCGCCAGGATTGCAGCTGTGTTGAACAACACGACGAGGGCGCCCGCGATACCGAGAGCCCAGAGAACGTCGGCCGAACTCGTGTAAGTTGAGACCTCGTAGAAGACGAAGGCGTAGAGCGCCCAGAGCGTCACGACAGCGGCCAGCGACCACGTTCGGTCACCCGAGAATTTCGACGCGATCCGAGGATCGACGTTTGGAATTTTCATTGTTCCCTCCCTGTTTTTGCGTTGCGGGCGCGCACCGGTAGCCGAGGGCTCTGACGGACCCTTTGATCTGATCAGTGCTGAAATCGAACCGAGATCCGCTCGCCCGTTAGAGTTCGTTCTTCCTGCGACATTTAGTGACGCAGGCGAGCCGGGCGCCGTCAACATTTATTCGTAAGACGAAACAGAGAATTGATGATGCAGCGCACGAATTATTGCTGCTGTGCAGCGCGCGCACTAAATGAAATCAGTCACTTAGCAGCTTTGCACTGCAAACCGATGACACGCTTTTAGGCATGCTGAATTTTTGTTTCGGCAACGTGACCGCGTTTTGAGCTGCTGACGCACAAGCGGTTAGAGCACTGAAGGTTATCCAAGAGCGGGTTCAGGACACGACAAACTTGAGCAGGGCTCATCCAAAAAGCTCGGAACCGATCGATGCGCGCCTTACGTCGCGTCCGCGGCGACTCTTCACTGGAGCAGAAATCTTCCCCAACCGGCCTTCGGGTCCGCCACCGAGCCCACCTTCATTGTGCTAGCCGCATTGAGCGCACAGCGCCGCAAATGCAAAACGGGAGCGCTCGAGCCTTGCTCGAGTGCTCCCGCTAATAATGCTTTAAGTATCCTTGAAGCCCGGTCTTCAGACCAGGACTTCTTCCTTCGCCGGCGCGTCTTCGTGAGCAGGAAGATCCAGCGGACGTTCAATCTGCGTGTCGCAGACGCGTGCCACGACGCCCGGCCCGAGAGCCTGTAGCGTGATCACTCTGCCATTGCTGAAGCGGATAGCGTCACGGTGGAACGGCCCGTCCACCTGAGTGAACGTTGCATTCTCCCGATCCGATACATCGGCATGCTCTTGAATGAACGACGAAATGCCGGATAGCTGGAGCTCCATATCGCACGCCATGCAAATAGCGACCGACTGATCCCCGCGAGCTATGAAGCCCACGGTTCCACTCGGAAACTTATTGCTGATGTACTCTTCGCCCCGTCGCGCCGGCCTGCTCTGAAACATTTCTAAGGAATAGTCGCACATTTCTGACCTCATCAGTTGGTGCCACTAGATCGGAGAACCGGGACCCGACTACGAAGTTCCTGGGATGCACCCGGAATGTTCGACGAAAGCTTTCATCGCAGGACCGACCAGCGCTTGAACCAGTTCTCTGCCTGGATCCAGGCATCCTTCGAGGCATCCGCGTCGTAGCTCGTGCGGTAATCCGCATGGAAGCCATGCCCAGCTCCCGGATAAATTTTGAATTCGGCGGTTTTTCCCGCGGCCGCTAAGGCGGCTTTCATCATATCGACTTGTGTTTGCGGGATGCCTTGGTCGTCGCCGCC
>Ga0182740_1002490_pt1 | contig 11207 bp, 8 predicted proteins | sample eDN5th37CKraftBY_FD_128872 | JGI IMG/M metagenome (GOLD analysis project Ga0182740, IMG submission 128872) | Enriched backyard soil microbial communities from Emeryville, California, USA - eDNA 5th pass 37_C Kraft BY (version 2) (version 2) | ecosystem: Environmental > Terrestrial > Soil >...
ACCCGGCCGATCGCTCCGACACGGTTGACGGACGGCGACGACGGCGAGTGGGACCGAGCCCTCGAGCTCGGCCTGATCGGTCCGTGCCTCCTCGCGGCCGCGGCGCTGCCCCTCCTGCCGTCCGATGCCGGCGCCTCCATCACCGTCGTCGCCTCGGCTGCCGGCACCTGGCCGGTGCCCGAGGAGGCCAGCGACTCGATCGTGAAGAGGGGGCTGCTGATGCTGACGCAGATGCTCGCGGTGGAGGGCATGGAGGCCGGCATCCGGGCGAACGCCGTATGCCCGACGCCGGCGGTGATCGCGGACGACCCCGGCGGCGTCGCGGCGGTGGTCGCCCTGCTCAGCTCGGCGGGCGCCCGGCACGCGACCGGTTCGGTCGTCGTTCTGGACGATGGGAGGGCCGCCGCTGTTCGCGCGGCCAGCATCCTCGAAGGGCTGCAGGCGGCCGGGTGATGTACGGCGAGCTGAAGGATCGACACGCTTTCGTGACCGGCGGGACGTCCGGCATCGGCCGGTCCTGCGTCGAGCGCCTCAGCAGCGAGGGCATGCGGGTCACGTTCACCGGCCGCAACCCCGTGCGGGGACGCGAGGTGGCCGACGCCACCGGCGCGACGTTCGTCCGAACCGACGCGCTGGATCGAGCAGCCAGCAGCCGCACGCTGGCCGACGCGATCGCCGCCGCGGGCGGCGGGCTGGACGTGCTTGTGGCCAACGCTGGAATCCTCCACACGGGGCCCATCGCCGAGACGCCTGAGTCGGTCGTCCGTGAGCTACTGGAGGTCAATCTCACCGCCGTGGTGCGCACGGTGCGCGCCGGGCTGGCGGCGATGTCCGCCGCGAGCGGCGGGTCGATCATCACGATCGCCTCCGATGCCGGTATCCGGGGCGTTCACGAACTGCCTGTCTACTCCGCCTCGAAGGCGGCGGTCATCGCCCTCACTGAGATCGCGGCCGCCGAAGGCGCCCCCCGCGGCGTGCGCGCCAACGCGGTCTGCCCCGGCGACGTCCTGCCCGGCGTTCAGGCGACGGCCGCCGGCTACGAGGGCCAGGCCGAGGATCCCGCTGACTGGACGCTGCCGCCGTCCGGGCGCTTCGGCACCGGCGAGGACATCTCCAACATCGTTGCTTGGCTGGCTTCGGACCAGTCGCGGCATATCAGCGGAGCGACCCTTCGCGCCGACGGAGCGACCGGAGCCGCCGTCCGCTCGGCAGCACACCCAACGGCCGAGGAGGCCCTGTGACAGACAGTACTCGCACCGTCCGCGCTGCCGTCCTGAGGGAATTCGGCGCGCCGCTTTCGATCGAGACGCTCGAACTCGACGCGCCGAAGCGCGGAGAGGTACTCGTCAAGATGGCGGGCAGCGGGGTATGCCGGTCCGACCTCCACGTCCGTCAGGGGATTCATCCGACCGACCTCCCGGCCATCCTCGGACACGAGGGCGCAGGCATAGTCGAGGTGGTCGGCGAGGGGGTCACGCACGTCGAGCCCGGGGATCACGTGATCCTCACCTGGCTGCCGTACTGCGGTCACTGCCGGCAGTGCGCGCGTGGGGACGTGAACATCTGCGAGAACACCGGGTGGTACGACTCGACCCTCGAGGACGGCACGTGTCGCTTCCACGCTGGCGGCGAGCGCATCCACCACATGAACACATGCTCGTTCGCCGAGCGGTCCGTGGTCCCGGCACGCACCGCGATTCCCGTCGATCGCGCCCTGCCACTCCCGGATCTGGCGCTGCTCGGATGCGCGGTGATGACGGGAGTCGGCGCGGCGATCAACACCGCCCGCGTGCGACCCGGCGACCGCGTGGCCGTGGTCGGTTGCGGCGGGGTCGGCCTCAACGCCATCCAGGGGGCGCGGATCGCGGGCGCGCAGACGATCATCGCCGTCGATATCGACGACGCGAAGCTCGACCTGGCCCGCCAGCTTGGCGCGACGGAAACGGTCAACAGCCGGACCGGCGATGCGACCGAGGCGGTGCGCGACCTGTCGGGTGGGGGGGTCGACCACGCGATCGAGGCGCTCGGCGACGAGGAGACGATGCAGCTGGCCGTGTCCGTCACCGCCCGCGGCGGCCAAGCGGTGCTGGTGGGCATGGCTCCGATCGACGCGCGAATCGCGCTGGACGCGCTGACGATGACCCTCGAGGAGCGCGGGGTGCGCGGCTCGTGGTACGGCTCAGCGCGTCCACTCGTGGACTTTCCGCTGCTGGTGGAGCTGTACCAGTCCGGGGAGCTGCGCCTCGACCCGCTGATCGACCGCATTCAGCTCGACCAGGTCAACGAGGCCTTCGACGCGATGGATGGAGGTGGCGCGGGCCGCTCGCTGATCGTCTACGACGCCTAGGGTTCGCGCGGCGTTGGTCGGCGCCGAGGCCGTCGGGGTGAACGCGGACCGCGACGGCCTCCTCGCAGCACGGCGTCACCAGGTCGCGCCACGCGGTCGGCGTGGACGGACGGGTCGCCAGATGGTCAGGCGACCGATCCCGCCGGTGCCGCGAAGTAGGCGCCGGCGTCCAGGTCCTCCAGGAGCGTCGGCCCCGACGGCGTCCAGCCCAGGAGCGCCTGCGTCTTCGCGCTGGTGGCCCGCATGTCCGTCGAGGCGAACCCGCTGAGGAAGCCGAAGCGCGCGTCCGCGGCGTCGCGGTCCAGCGCCGTCACGGGCAGGTCGAGCCCGCGCCCGATCGCCTCGGCGATCGCGCGGAAGGGCACGCCCTGCTCGCCGACCGCGTGCAGCACGGTGCCCGCCGGCGCCTGCTCGAGACCGAGGCGGAACACCCGCGCCGCGTCGGAGCGGTGCACCGCGGCCCAGGCGTTGGACCCGTCGCCGACGTAGCTGGCCTCGCCGCTCTCGCGGGCCGCGCCCACGATCACCGCGATGAACCCGTGGTCGCCGGCGCCGTGGACGGTCGGGGGCAGGCGCACCGAGACGGAGCGCACCCCCGGCAGGGCGAGCAGCGCGCGCTCGTTGTCCATCCGCCCGGCGGCCGCGTGCTCGCTGCCGCCCGGCTCGGTGTCCTCGGTGGCGATCTGGCCGTCGCCGGCCAGGGCGCCGGTGCCCGAGGCGATCAGCAAGGGCTTGTCGCTCCCGCCCAGCGCGTCGCCGAGCGCGTCGATCGCGACCCGATCGGCGGCGATCGCGCTGGCGAAGTCGCCGCTGTAGATCAGGTCGTGCTTGTAGGCCAGGTGGATGACGCCGTCCGCGCTCTCGGCGGTGGCGCGCAGCGTGTCGAGGTCGTCGAGCGTGCCTCGGACGACCTCGACGCCCGCGCGCTCCAGCGCGACGGCGGACGCGTCGGAGCGGGCGAGGCCGATGACCTCGTGGCCGGCGGCCTGCAGCTCGGGCACGACGGCGCTGCCCACCCAACCCGACGCTCCGGTGACGAAGACCCGCATGGGTACCTCCAACAATGGTGATGACATCTGGTGACATCACCGTAGCACGAATGATGTCACCAAGTGTCGTCGATAGACTGCGACGCCTGATGGCACGTTGGGAACCCGATGCCGAAGGACGCCTCGCCCAGGCCGCGCTGGAGCTGTTCGCCGAGCGCGGCTACGAGCAGACGACCGTCGCCGAGATCGCCGAGCGCGCGGGGCTGACGAAGCGCACGTTCTTCCGCCACTTCGCCGACAAGCGCGAGGTGCTGTTCGGCGGCGGCCCGTCGTTCCTGGACCTCGTCGTCGACGGCGCGGCCGCGACGCCGCTCGAGGCACGCCCGATGGAGGCGGTGGCCGCCGGCCTGCAGGCGGCCGGCGAGATGCTCGAGGGCCGCCGCGAGTTCGCGCGCAAGCGGGCGTTGGTGATCGCCGCCAACCCCGAGCTGCAGGAGCGCGAGCTGATCAAGATGGCGTCGATGGGCCAGGCCCTCACGCAGCTGCTGCGCGAGCGAGGGGTGGGCGAGCCGGAGGCGAGCCTGACCGCCGAGGCGGGCGTCGCCGCTTTCCGGATCGCCTTCGCCCGCTGGGTGGACGGCGAGGACCCGCGCGACCTGCCGACGATCGTGCGCGAGTCGCTCGCCGCCCTGCGGACGCTCAGCTCAGCCGGGTGAACGTGACCGCGTACTCGGTCACCGCACACTCGCTGTAGCCCTCCTTCAGGTCGGGCATCCGCGCGCAGTTGTCGCCGCGGACGACCTTGCCGTCCTGCTGGAGGTAGGTGCGCTGTCGCTTGACCTCGGCGGTGACCGAGTCGCCGACCTTCAGACGGGCGATGCGCGCGACGTCGCTCTGGGGCAGCCGCTCCCAGGTCGGGCGTGGTGTCTGGAGCGTCGGGCCGCGCATGCCCTTGGGCAGGCTCGGCGGGCAGTTGGGAAACGGGTTCTCGGACTGCGTGAGCGCCATGACCTGCAGCCCCGCGGCCAGCGAGGGGATGCCCGAGGCGACGTAGCCGACCATCGCCATCGGCCGCTTGGCGTCGCGGGTCCCGCAGGAGAACGCCAGCGGCTTCTGCGGGACCGGGTCGGTGCACAGCCCGTACTCGCTGTTGGGGCCGCACGGCGAGCACGGCGGCTGGTTGGGCGGGACATGGACCTTCCACGTGCCGTGGCGTGACAGCTGCCCCTCGAAGGTCCCGGCGCGCTTGCCGCTGAGCAGCGTGCGGCCGAAGGCGTGCTCGAGGCGGAGCTGCTCGCGCCGCTTGCTGTGGATCTGCAGCGACTCGGTGCCCGATCCCTTGCTCCAGGTGGAGCAGTCATCGTCGACGCGACCTTCGCGGAGGTCCCAGGCCACGTCGTGCTTGGCGATGATGTCGACCGCGATGATCCGATCGGCGTGGGCGGTCGCGGTGCCGCCGGCGAACGCCAGGAAGGTGAGCAACAGGAGGGTGCGAAGCATGCCCGTGACCCTGGCGCGCGCCGATCGGCAGCGGTATCGGGGAACCCCCGCTCGTTTTCAACGCCGAAGTGGGACTACGCTGGCGCGGTTCGATGATCTACGGGCGCGACAGGGAGCGCGGGCTGCTGGCCGAGCGGATCGACCGGCTGCACGCCAGACGCGGGTTCGGCCTGCTGATCGAGGGCCCGGCGGGCATCGGGAAGTCGACGCTCCTCGCCGATGCGGTCGCGCGCGCGGCCCCGACCCGCGTGGTCGAGGCCTACGGATACGAGTCCGAGGCGGAGATCGCCTTCGGGGGGCTGCTGTCCGTCCTGGGGCCGCTCATCGAGGAGCGCGCCGCGCTGCCGGAATCGCAGCGCCAGGCGCTCGAGGCGGCGCTTGCGCTGGCCGACCCGGTGCCGTATGACCCGTTCGCCCTGCGGGTGGCCGTCGCGTCGCTGCTGGCCGCGGCGGCCGAGGAGACGCCGCTGCTCGTCGTCGTCGACGACGCCCAGTGGCTCGATCAGGACTCGATCGACGCGCTGCTCTTCGCGGCGCGGCGGCCGGCCGGCGACGCGGTCGGCCTGCTCCTGGCCGCGCGCACGACCGACGGCCCCGCGTTCGCCGACGCGGCGATCGAGCGGCTGACGCTGGGTGGCCTGGCGGCCGATGCCGCGCGCCGGCTCGTCCAGGACGGCGAGCGCCTGGCGCCCACGGTGGCCGAGGCGGTGCTGCACGCGGGCGCGGGCAACCCGCTCGCGCTGCGCGAGCTGCCCCGTGCGCTGACCCCCGAACAGCGACGCGGTGAGGAGCATCTGGCCACCCCGCTGCCCGCGGGCGGAGCGCTGGTCGAGGCGTTCGCCCGCCAGCTCAACGCGCTCCCGGCCGATGAGCAGATCGCGCTGTGCGCGCTCGCCGCGTCCGGGGGCGGGGACGTCGCGGAGGCGCTGCGCGCGCTGGGCGTCGCGCCCGACGTCCTGGCGCGTCTCTCGGGTCGCGGGCTGCTCGCCGGCGGGCGCCTGCGCCACCCGCTCCTGGGCGCGGCCGCCTACGACCGCTGCCCCCGGGCCCAGCGGTGGGAGGTCCACCGAGCGCTGGCGGCCGCGAGCGCGGATCCGGCGCGTCGGGCCTGGCAGCTGGCGCGCGCGACGCTCGCGCCCGACGAGGAGGTGGCCGGCGCGCTGGAGGAGGCCGCCCACGCGGCCCGCGCGCGGGGCGGTCACGTCGAGTCCGCCCGCGCCTTCGCGCGCGCGGCCGACCTGTCGGCCGACGCGACGCACGCCGCCCGCCGGCGCCTGGAGGCGGCGATGGACTTCGCCGTGAGCGGGCACGGCATCGTGGCGCTCGAGCTGGCCGGCCGCGTCGCCGGTGAGGCGGATCCGGAGACGCAGGCCGCCGCCCGCCGCCTGCGCGCGCAGCTGCTCATGCGCGGCGGTGACCCCGGTGGGGCGATCGTCGCCCTGGAGGCGCTCGCGTCCGAGAGCAGCGCGAGCGGGGATCACGCGACCGCCGCGCAGATCCTGATCGAGGCCTCGATGGCGCACATGTTCGGCGGGGACATGCGGGCGCTCCTGGCCGGCGCGGAACGCGCGCGCGCCGAGGCGGCGGAGGCGAGCCCATACCTCGAGCTGGTCGCCACGCTCGTGGCCGGCGAGGCGCTCGTCGCGCTGGGCGACACGGCCGCCGGCGACGCCCTGATCGAGCAGGCCGAGCCTCTGATGTTCAGCGCCAACCCGCTGCCGGGGATCGCCGAGGTGATCGGCATGGGGGCGATGTGCTCGATGTGGATCGGCCGCTTCGATCGCGCGCAGCGGACGGTCGACGGGCTCGTAGAGCGAGCGCGCGCGCTGGGCGCGCCCGGCCGGCTGCCGTACCCGCTGGCGGTCCGGTCGCAGCTGTCCTGGCGGCGCGGGCGCTGGTCGTCGGCTCTCGCCGACGCCGACGAGGCCGTGCGCCTGGCCCGCGACACCGGGCAGGACGGGATGCTCGCGGTCGCCCTCCCGGCGCTCGTGCGCGCCCTGGCCGGGCGCGGCGAGCTCGACGCCGCGCGTCGGCTGGGCGAGGAGGGCGTCGCGGTCGGCGAGGCGGCGGCGGGCGACGCCACCGTCGTGCACTCGCTCGCGGCACTGGGGTTCGTCGAGCTGGCCGACGGGCGCCCGGGCGCCGCGCTGCCGTGGCTGGACCGTGCCGCGGCGATCGTGGAGCGCTACGAGCACGGCGAGCCGGCGCTCACGCTCTTCGCGGGCGACCACGTCGAGGCGCTGACCCGGGCCGGCCGCGTCGACGACGCCCACGCGGCGCTCTCCCGCCTCGAGGGCCAGGCGCGGCACACCGGCGGTGCCTGGGCCGCCGCGGTGGCCGCGCGCTGCCGGGTCCTGCTCTGCCCGGCCTCCGAGATCGACACCCACGCGGCGGCCGCGCTGGCGGCGCATGACCGCGTCGACATGCCGTTCGAGCGGGCGCGCACGGAGCTGGCCATCGGCGAGCGGCTGCGGCGCGAGCGGCGCCGCGGCGAGGCGCGCGAGCCCCTGCGGTCGGCCGAGCGCGCGTTCGAGCGGCTCGGCGCAGTGCCGTGGATGCGGCGCGCGCGCACGGAACTGGAGGTCGGCGAGGTGCGCCTCGCCGACGCGGGCCCCGAGACGGCGCTGGGCGAGCTGACCGCCAACGAGCTGCAGATCGCGCTCCTTGTGGCCGACGGCGCCTCCAACGGCGATGTCGCCGCCGCGCTGTTCGTGAGTCGCAAGACGATCGAGCATCACCTGACCGCGATCTACCGCAAGCTCGGCCTGCGTTCGCGCACCCAGCTGGCCGCGCTCGTCGCCGAGGAGACCGCGGCCGTCTGACCGATGACCCCCGAACGGGTGGATCCAGTGGCATCTTCTGGATCCACCGGGGTAGGGTGCCGGAATGACGGCTTGGGTGGTGGACTTCAAGGACGGCTCGCGGGAGATGCGCGAGCTGCTGGGGGGCAAGGGCGCCAACGTCGCAGAGATGACGCGGGTGCTCGGCCCCGAACGGGTGCCGGCCGGGTTCACGATCACGACGGAGGCCTGCGTCGCGACGATGCGCGACGGCGCGTTCCCCGACGGGATGCTCGACCAGGTGCGTGAGGCGCTGGGCCGCCTGGAGGCGCAGGCCGGGAAGACCCTGGGAGAGCCCGGCGACCCGCTCCTGGTGTCGGTCCGCAGCGGGGCGCGCGAGTCGATGCCGGGCATGCTCGACACCGTCCTGAACCTCGGCCTCAACGACGAGAGCGTGCAGGGCCTGGCGCGCAAGACGGAGAACGAGCGCTTCGCCTGGGACTCCTACCGCCGCTTCGTCCAGATGTTCGGCAACGTCGTCCGCGGCGTCGCGGGCGAGCGCTTCGAAGACGAGATCAAGCGTGTCAAGGCCGATCGCGGCGTCACGCTCGACACCGAGCTCGACGTCGCCGCGCTGCAGGAGCTGACGCGCGCGTTCCAGGGCTTCTACGACTTCCCGCAGGATCCCCAGGTACAGCTGGAGCAGGCGATCCGCGCGGTGTTCGACTCCTGGACGGGCGAGCGCGCGGTGGCCTACCGGCGCATCAACCACATCCCCGACGACTGGGGGACGGCAGTCAACGTCCAGCAGATGGTGTTCGGTAACAAGGGCGACACGTCGGGCTCGGGCGTGGCGTTCAGCCGCGACGAGGTGACCGGTGCGCCCGAGCCGTCAGGCGACTTCCTGGCCAACGCGCAGGGCGAGGACGTCGTCTCGGGCGTGCGCAACACGCGCGACATCGCCGAGCTGGCCGACTGGCTGCCCGAGGTCCACGCCGAGCTGCTGGAGATCCTGCGCACGCTCGAGCGCCACTACGGGGACATGCAGGACTGCGAGTTCACCGTGGAGGAGGGGCGTCTCTACATGCTGCAGACGCGCAACGCCAAGCGCCCGGCGCAGGCCGCGGTGCGTTTCGCGGTCGATGCCGTCAACGAGGGCCTGCTGGACAAGGCGCAGGCGATCGCCACGATCGACGCGGGCAAGCTCGACGCGCTGCTGCACCCGACGTTCGATCCGCAGGTCCGCTATCAGGTGCTGGCCCGAGGCGTGGCCGCCTCGCCGGGCGCCGCCAAGGGCGCGATCGTCTTCACCGCCGCGGAGGCGGTGGAGCGCGGCCAGGCGGGCGAGGACGTGATCCTCGTGCGCCCCTTCACCGAGGCCGACGACGTCGCCGGCTTCCACGCCGCCCGCGGGATCCTGACCAGCGAGGGCGGCAAGGCGTCCCACGCGGCGCTCGTCGCGCGCGGCATGGGCGTGCCCGCGGTGACCGGCGCCAGCGCGCTGGCGATCGACCTGGCCGCCGGCGAGGCGCGGGTCAACGGCACGGTGCTCAAGGCCGGCGACCACATCGCCATCGACGGCACCAGCGGGGCCGTGACCACCGACGACGTGCCGCTCGTGGAGCCGAAGGTCGACGACAACTTCCAGACCGTGCTGGCCTGGTGTGACGAGCTGCGCCGGCTCGGCGTCCGCACGAACGCCGACACGCCCGAGGACGCCGCCCGCGCGCGCCAGTTCGGCGCCGAGGGCATCGGGCTGTGCCGGACCGAGCACATGTTCCTCGGCGAGCGCCAGCAGCTGATGGCCGACGTGATCCTGGCCGAGGACGCCGACGCCCGCGCGGCCGAGCTGGACAAGCTGCTGCCGCTGCAGCGCGAGGACTTCCGCGGGATCTTCGAGGCGATGGAGGGCCTGCCGGTCACGATCCGGCTGCTCGATCCGCCGCTGCACGAGTTCCTGCCCCATCCGTCGGACCTGGAGGAGGGCTCGGCGCTGCGCGCTCGCGCGGAGGCGCTGCAGGAGACCAACCCGATGCTCGGGATGCGCGGTGTCCGCCTGGGCATCGTGCACCCCGAGATCTACGCGATGCAGGCGCGCGCGATCGCGCTGGCCATGCGCGACTTCTACGAGACCTGGCAGGTCTGGCCGGCCGTCGAGGTGATGATCCCGCTCGTCGCCTACGAGGACGAGCTGCTGCTCGCGGCCGAGCTCGTGGAGCGCGTGATGGGGGAGGCCGAGCTCAAGCGCGGCGAGCACTACCTCGTCGGGACGATGATCGAGCTGCCCCGCGCCTGCTTCATCGCCGACCACATCAGCCCGGGCGCCGACTTCTTCAGCTTCGGCACCAACGACCTCACCCAGACCGCGCTGGGCTTCAGCCGCGACGACATCGAGGGCAAGATCCTCGACCGCTACATCGACACCGGCATCCTCGACCGGTCCCCGTTCGAGACGATCGACTCACCGGGCGTCGGGCAGATGCTGCGGATGGGCGCGTGGCTGGGCCGCCAGGGCAACCACGGGCTGAAGCTCGGCATCTGCGGCGAGCACGGCGGCGACCCCGACAGCATCGACTTCTTCCACCACAGCGGCCTGGACTACGTGTCCTGCTCGCCCTACCGCGTGCCGATCGCCCGCGTGGCGGCGGCGCAGGCCGCCGCGGCAGGCTGAGACGAACGGCGTCACCGAAGGTGAGCGGGCGTCACGGCGACGCTGACGCTTGCGAGTCCTGTGTACCCGCGGCCGGTTCGTTTTCCAGACTCGGACGTGACCGACCTTACGGGTCCCTGGGACCTCTCAGGTCGACCACGTGTCGGTCTGGAGATCGAACCGAGGCCTTCGATGCTGTCGTTCGCCTGAGCTTCGAGCGACGGTGGTTCAGCCCAGGGCCGCGCGGATGCGGGCGTGCACGTCGTCCGGGCTGCCGGTCCCGGCGACGCGCCGCAGCAGCCCCTCGCTGTCGTAGAAGTCGGCGACCGGCGCCGTCTGCTCGTGGTAGACGGCCAGCCGGGCGCGCACGGTCTCCTCGTTGTCGTCGGCGCGGGCCACGGCCGCCTCGGCGGCGCGTCCGGCGATCCGCCGCACGACCTCGTCGTCGGGGGTCTCGATCTGCACGACCCGGTCGATCTCGCAGCCCGCTCGCTTCAGCGCGACGGCCTGCCCGACCGTGCGCGGGAACCCGTCCAGGACGAACTGGTCCTCGGGGAGCGCGTCGACGAGCACGCCCACGATCAGCGTGTCGGGCACGAGCTCGCCGGCGTCCATGTACGCCTTGGCCTGGCGGCCCAGCTGCGTGCCGTCGCGGACGGCGGCGCGCAGCATGTCGCCGGTCGAGAGGTGCGCGAGCCCGAGCCGCTGGGCCTGCGTGCCCTTGCCTGCCCCTGGCGGGCCCAGCAGAACGAGCCGCATCCGTCCTAGGCGATGACGAGGTCGAACGTCGTGAGCGCGTGCAGCTCGGCCACGCGTCCGTCGACCTCCTCGCGGGTGAGGCGGCTCACGCGGTCGGTCCCGAACTCCTCGACGTTGAACGAGGCGACCGCGGTGCCGTACGCGACGGCGCTGCGGATGTCGGCGCCGGTCGCGATCGCGCC
>Ga0182740_1002492_pt1 | contig 11206 bp, 12 predicted proteins | sample eDN5th37CKraftBY_FD_128872 | JGI IMG/M metagenome (GOLD analysis project Ga0182740, IMG submission 128872) | Enriched backyard soil microbial communities from Emeryville, California, USA - eDNA 5th pass 37_C Kraft BY (version 2) (version 2) | ecosystem: Environmental > Terrestrial > Soil >...
CCGTCGGGCCTCATTGCAAGATAAGCGAATTCGGGATCGTTCCGCAGATAGCGGCCGAGCCAGCGATCGCGGAAGGCCAGCCGCGAGCGCTCCGTCTCGAAGGATTTCGTGTTGCTCGATTCATAAAAGATCGCGTCGATCCCGCGCGCGATTTCGGGCGTCAGATCGACTTCGAGATACCGGCAAATGTCGGCGGTTATTGGCATTCGTCAACGTAGCACGAAAACGCGACCGAAGGCACCGCGCCTTATCCTGCCGTCTCGACCGTGGCGACGAGTTGGTGTCGAAACGCCGGCGGCAGATCCGCCGGAATCGACGAAGGCGCAGCCGGTTCGTTCGATGCGCTCTGGGCTACGGGTTCCGCGCGCACATTCGCCGGGTTCGACCCACCGTAGTTGGGACTGAAGGGCTCGGAGGGATCGTCGGGCAACGAGCGGATACGCACTGCCGGAGCCGCCTGAGCGGGCATGCCATCGGCTTCCATTTCGACGGCGGGCCCCTGCGCGACGTAAGCCGGCGGGGGCGAGCCTGCATAAGCGGCGTTGTAGGTGTTATTGTCCGTCGCACATCCGGCGAGCGCGAGAGCAGCAACCGGCGCGGCCAAAGGCACAAGCCTCGCGCGCAACGCTTCAAGCGGCCAGCGGCCGCCGGGGAACACGAACATGGAACGCCTGAGCCTACGCTACAAACACAACAGAACCTTTCAAATTGTGCGGGATTGAAACAGCCAAGGGTTAAGGCCGCGCTAACGCTCAATTAGCCGGACGGCGCGCTTCCACCACCTCGGGAAGCAGGCCCGAGGATTTGATGCCGTTGAAAACGGCCTGCACCGCAATCGCGGCGAGCAAGATTCCGAAAACGCGAATGAGCACGCGTTGCGCCGTGATGCCGAGCAAATGGTTGAGCGGGATAGCCAGCAGGAGCAGCACCAGCGTGATCACCATCACCGCGGCGAGCGTCGCCATCACGACCGCGAGGCCGAGCGGTTCGCCATGCGCATTGGCGGCGAGCAGAATGCCGGCGCTCATCGAACCTGGGCCTGCAAGCAGCGGCGTCGCGAGCGGGAAGACTGCGATGTCGTCCTTGGATTGCGCTTCCGCGCCCTCAGGCGGCGTGAGTTTGATCGCGCCTCCCGGCCGCGCGAAAATCATGTCGAGGGAAATAACGAGCAGAACGATCCCGCCGGCGACCTGCAAGGCGGCGAGCGATACCCCGAGTTCGCCCAGGATCGGATCGCCGAACAGCGTGAACACAGCGAGAATCACCGATGCAATCACCGTCGCACGGATGGCGATCGAACGGCGCAGTTCGTAGGAGATCTTCGGCGTCAGAGCTGCAAACAACACCGCCGCTTCGATCGGGCCGATGGTCACGAAAAACGTCAGGAAGCTTTTGAGCGCCATCTCCGTCATGCGTCGTGCACCTTTGAAGTCAGCTCAGAGGAACCCCGCCGTCTGCAGCGAGGGAGCGCATTGCCAGAACGCGAATGCAAGCACTCGATTTATGCGGCTGCTAACAATTGCTTTCGGCGAATATTCGATATGGACACGGAACGAATCTCGCTGGATCATCGTCGTTAAGGGAGCGCGCCCAATCACCTAGTTGAAAGGAGATTGCTACGTGACCGCACGCGAAATGTCTTACGACCACGGCTTCAAAGCTCAGCTTGCCGGCTTTAGCTTGACGACCGCAGAGATCCTTTATCGTCTGCCCGATCATCCCTCGCTTCTCCAAAGCTACATCTGGCAAGAATACGATTCAGCGCCTCGCTTTCCGAAGCTGAAGTCCTTCCTCGATTTCTGGACCGCCAAGCTCGAAGGCAAGCTCTACAAAGTGACCGTGACGCATTCGAAACTCATTCGCCCAGCGGAGCTGAGGCTTGTGGGAGCCGAACTGAAGGTACATTAGCAGCGATTTTCAGCACGGGGATAAGTGCGGTTTCGCTTTTCTGAGCGCGCCAAACGGCTTTGACGATCAGGGAGGGCTTTACGAATTTGTAAGTACCGCCTGCGCCGGAATTGCCATTAGTCTATGGAACCCTTGGGGTAGCCTAGGGCCCCTAAAACTCGCAGGCAGCGCACCAGCGCTGCCTTTTTTATGTGTCGCCATTTCCCTCATTTGACGGTCTTTTCGGGGATCGTCACGACAATCGCCGTGCCCGGCGTACGGTCTTCAACCTCCAGTTTGCTGCCGAGCTGGGCGGCGAGCATGCCCATCAGGCGGTTGCCGATACCGTCACCCCCGGGCCGCGCCGCGCCGCCTTCACCGCTGACCTTTTTCCTCCCCACGCCGTCATCCGCGACGACGAGCTTGTAGACCTCGCCCACTTTCTGGAAATGAACGAGGATGGTCCCCTGCTTCTGATCGGGGAACGCATGCTTGGCGGCGTTGGTGACGGACTCGTTGATGATCAGTCCAAGCGGCACTGCTTTTTCGAGGCTGATCGAATGGCTCTCCGCACGGCATTCGAGCGCGATGGGCCGCATCGCGAGACGCGACAGCCGTAAGTCGGCGCACAGCTCCTCGATGTACGATTTGGTATCGACGAACACGTGTTCGTCGCGCAGCTCCAGGCGCCGGTGAACGCGCGCGATCGTCTGCACGCGCTCGGCAGCCGAAGCCAACGCTTCCCGCGCCTCCGCGTTCGCTGAACGCGATTGCAAATTCAAAAGCGTCACGACATTGGCGAAATCGTTCCGCGTGCGGTGCGACAGCTCGTTGAGGAGCACGTCCCGGTCCCGCACCGCCTCGCTCACGCGCTCATGCTCGACGGCGAGCGACACGAGACCACGATGCAGCGCTTCGACCACCGAGGAAATCGCAAATCCGATCAGCACGAAAAGGCCAAGCGCCACTTGATCGGAGCGGTTGAAGCTCTCGATCCAGTAGCGCGGCTCCAGGAAGAAGTACGAGACCGCCAACGCGCTCAAGACAGTGGCGAAGAAACCATTGCCGCGATCGAGGAACGAGCCGGCAATGAAAATAATCGGAAAAAACGCCAGGAACGGATAGCGATGCGCCGCTTCCGGAGCCCAATTGTGCTGGATCCAGACGACGCCAGACACCAGCGCGACGGTCACAAGATAGCGCAGCCCGACCGGGATTGTCCGCGAGGCAGCAGCGGCTCGGTGAACTATGGAGATCCACCTTTGCATGACGGAGAAACGCAACTGCGCCCGCTTCGTTCAAAATGTGCCGCTCGCAGCGGTCCGGTGCGCTCGGCAACCTCTCTGCTAGCACTGAATAGCTTAAATTTGCTTTGCGGGGATAATTCCGATAGGGTGCGAATGTTCGGCAGTTCTGTCGCCTCGCCTTGATCCGCGCGAGGCATGGCCAAGCATCTTGCAGCATCAAATACCGCTGCGACACCGATCAATGACGCACGACGGGCGGCCGTTCCTCGAAGGGACCGGCTGTGCATCGGCATAGGCGGAACGCGGCGGCAGCAAGGAACGCCCTTTCGGACAGCTGACAGAGCCGTCCCGAAATACTGGACAGAGCGAACGGCCAATTTTTCACGCGGTGTGCATCTCGCTTTGCAGGTGCTTGAAAGCACCCATCAACCCGGCGAGGACTGAAACGATGTATAGCAGCGCAACCCACATGCATGCCGCACGCGGCACCAAGCACACGTGCGGAAACGACGATTGCGGCGAGAGATTCTACGATCTGAACCGCTCGCCGACGGACTGCCCCTATTGCGGTGAGACCTTCGACCCGGCCGCAGTCACCGCGCGCCACACATTCGTTATGGAAGCCGGCAAGCGCACGCGCGGCAAGGATTATAAGCTGACGCAGGGCCCCGCTGAGCAAGACGAAGCAGCCGAAGCCGGTATCGACGTCGAGGACGTGGCCGACGACGCAGACGCCGCCGATATCCTCATCGAAGAGGACGAGACCGAGCCCAGCACCGACGACGTCATCGACGCGCCGGTCAACAGCGACGAAGCATAAGCACGCATTCGCAGCGCAACCGGCGCTCCGTTTTTTCAGGCGGAGCTGCCGGTGCGCGCGAATAATCCCGGCAATCCCAAGACGAAAGCGCGCGCCGCCGAAAAACAGCGTGGCAATTGCCACCTTCTCTCGGCATAAGGGCATTCGAGAAACAGAGCCTCCATCCAGCCGATTTTTTCCCGCAGGATGGATGCAATGTAGAATGCCCACGGAGGGGGAATGTATCGCTGGTTTTTTGTGATTTTTGCGGGCCTGGTCTCGCAGGCTAACGCCGCGTCGATCGACCAGACTCTCCTCAAGCTCGATCCGGAGGAGCGCGCGCATCAGGTATGCATCCTGAAGGGCATCGACGATCTCAACCGTTCGAAAAAGCTGAAGCGCGTCGACCGGCTGAAAACGAGCATCCTCTCGCGCGCGACGTTCGACGGCACCACCGTTGTCGCCAAGGGCGGCGCCGCACGCGCCAAGGATCGCTGGTATCAGGTGAAGTTCACCTGCGCCGTCACCAAGGACCAGATGAAGGCGACGTCGTTCGAGTTCGAAATCGGCCCCGAGATTCCCGAAAGCGAATGGGAAGATTTGGGACTGTGGAAATAACGCGCGTCTTGCGACAGCGCCTCGCGGAATAACGCCGTGACGATCACGATCTATCACAACCCGGCCTGCGGAACCTCGCGCAACACGCTCGCGATCATTCGCCAAAGCGGCGAGGAACCGCGCGTCGTCGAGTACCTCAAAACGCCCCCCACGCGCAGCGAACTCGAAACGCTCATCCGCGACATGGGGCTGACCCCGCGCGAACTCCTGCGCAAGAAGGGCACGCCCTACGCCGAGCTCGGCCTCGACGATACGAAATGGACCGACGCCGAGCTGATCGGCTTCATGTTGCAGCACCCGATCCTCATCAACCGCCCCATCGTCGTAACGCCGCTCGGCACGCGGCTGTGCCGCCCGTCCGAGACCGTGCTCGACATTCTGCCCAACGCGAACATCGGCGACTTCACCAAGGAAGACGGCGAAGTCGTCAAAGCGCCGAAGGTGAAATAATGTCCGCCGGGAAATCCGATCTCGCGTGCGACTTGCCGAACATCGCGGCAGCAGCGTTCGAACGCCCCGATCAGGCCAAGCTCGAACAGCCATCGCTCTCCACGCACAAGCCGCGCATCCTGCTGCTCTACGGTTCACTGCGCGACCGCTCCTACAGCCGCTTTCTCGCGCTCGAAGCGCAACGCCTGCTCGAAGCCTTCGGCGCCGAAACACAGATCTTCGACCCGCGCGACCTGCCGCTGCCCGACGGCGCACCCGCGACGCATCCGAAAGTCCACGAGCTTCGCCAACTCGCGCTCTGGTCCGAGGGCCAGGTCTGGTGCTCGCCCGAACGCCACGGCGCCATGAGCGGCATCATGAAGGCCCAGATCGACTGGATACCGCTCGCAGACGGCGCGGTGCGGCCGACGCAGGGGAAAACGCTGGCCGTCATGCAGGTCTCCGGCGGCTCGCAGTCGTTCAATGCGGTGAACCAGATGCGCGTGCTCGGCCGCTGGATGCGCATGTTCACGATCCCGAACCAGTCCTCCGTGGCGAAGGCGTTCCAGGAGTTCGACGAAGCCGGACGCATGAAGCCCTCCGCCTACTACGACCGCGTCGTCGACGTGACCGAGGAACTCGTGAAGTTCACGCTGCTCCTGCGCGGCCGCGCGGACTACCTCGTCGACCGCTACAGCGAGCGCAAGGAAACCGCCGAGGAACTCTCCAAGCGCGTCAACCAGCGATCCATTTAGACGCTCGCACCCCCTCCACGATCACGAACGACGCAACCGCAAACGCAATCGGCGGCCGGCGCGATACGGCAAGCGCAATCGGCGGCCGGCTCCCCGAAGGGGAGTCGCCGATTGCCAACAAACAAGGTCCGGGACGGCGGGGCCTCGCTCTCAAAACTATGTGCTTCGGATGCAGCCATCGCCGCCCCGTGCAGTGCCAAGTCTTGTTCATGCACCCAGCGGCGGCCGAACCGGCATTCCGGGGCACTCGCAACCTGAAAGGAAGCGGACTTCCTTTCGAGCCGTTGAGCCCACCATCCTCCCGTGCATCCCGAGTTCGGAGCGAGAGTTGAACTACGACGCCTCCTAAGAGGCCCGATCGCGGCCGGCAGGACATCTCCAGAACGCGCCGATCTCGCTGGCGGCCCGGCATGCTCCCCTCCGCACGCACACCTCGATGCTTGGGTGCGCGCCCTTGCAAGCGCGGCGGGATGCGAGGGAGTATGGGGTACGCGGAAAGAGCGGGGATAAGTTTTTTGAGCCCGTCATCCTGGCGAAGACCGGGATCTGTCCAGACCAGATATTTGCGATGAAATCCATCTTGGACGGATCCCCGCCTGCGCGGGGATGACGTTGCTGAAATTGCAGATGGCTGCTCCCAAAGTTCTCGTCGTCCCAGAGAAGGCAGTACACCGCAGATGCGGGACGCCTAACGTCATCCTCGACCGAACGCGGCGACTGCGCTGGCGGCCGGCTCGCGGAACGCGAGCACTCCCCCTTCGTCATCCTCGACCGAGCGCGGGGAAACCGCGTCGAAGGTCGGGGATCCAGCGTGAGACTCGTCGCAGACGCAATATCGAGCCTCCGGCGCTTCTAACGCTGGATCCCCGAATGCGCCTCGCTGCGCTCACGCCTTCGAGGATGACGAAGGAAGGTTGAGCGGAGAGCTGACGACTCGGCATGCCCAATCCAACGCAAACCCCGATGCGCGTGGAAAATACACACGTTTTCGCCCATCAATGTTGCGGTGGCTTGCAGCAATCTTACCGCTTCAGAAAACCTGCAAATATTGCGTGCTTCCGCAGCGTCGCTCGTACTGCTTCTGAAATGCTGGATGGGCGCGTATTCTCCGGTGCAAACGCCTTAATCTCAACAATTACCTCTGACCGTAGACCGCCGCCGCGATCAACCAATACGTCCGCACGCAAACTTCCATTGGGACTTTTTAGCTTCGCTTCATAATGCGATTTAAGACCCAGAGCTGTAAGTGCCTGGGCAATACTTTTACCTATCCCGGTAGGATCCTGCGTTACAGTCTCGTACCACTCTCGCGCTTCGACAGCGCGTTTGGAGTCACGCTCGCGTAGCGGAGCGTAAGACTCGGGATTCCAGGCGCCGGACAAAATAGTGTAGAAGTGGGTTTTTCCAAACCGATCCAACACCGTGCGAGGTATCTCCTTGGTGTCAGTCGGGCGATAGATTATACGCAGGTCCGCAGCCGCGATCGGTATAAGCCGCACATCGAAGTAAAGACGTGCCCGATTCAATTCCCGCAGCTCACTGGATTTTTGCTCATCACCATTTAGACTTTGAAACCACGCGGACCAATTAAGTTTGTACCCCTGTCGACTATCTGTAAATTGCTGGATCCGAGAAATGCGAGTTGAATCGGTGACAGGCCATAGCATTACCACTTGATATTTCGACATGTCCTGAAGTGCGGGTTGTTTGTCTGTAAGGCGACGCCCTGTCTCTTCTATCGCATCTCCGAGGGTCTTCGCCTGCTTGCTTAAAGCAGCTAGGTCAGGCGCGAGAAGTTGGTAGTCAGCTAAAACCTGCCCCTTGTTGTGGAAGGAAAACGTCTCCTCAATAATAGCAGGCCATTCAGAAAGCGGGGGGCCCTCAATCTCGAAATTGGGCGCTGCTAGAATACGGTTGTTTCTCGACGTTGCATTCACTAGATCGGCTTGAAAACTTCGATCCGTGGTTAGCCAAACGAATAGTACCGGATTGTCCCTGAGCTTACCCCGATCGAGTAGGGCGAGACTTTCTACGAACTCTTTTGGGATCCTGCTTTGGTGAGCAGCTACTTCCTCATACTGGTCGATGACTGCAATAAGTGGCGACCCTGAATATTGCAGCGTGCTGTCCTGGATCTCGTCAATCAACCGGTCGCGCGATTCTATAGAGTCTCGAGAAAGAGCAAAGACTTTAACCTCGGGTAGGTGCGTACCCAATTCAAAGGTAGCGGACGACTTACCGCTTCCGCTCTTCCCATAGATCGGCAAAAAGCGAATCCCGCCACTGACCGACATAGATCGGAAAGCGCGCTGTACCTGTTCCAGTAGGCTCTGATTGGGACGGAGGTCGCCCTTAAAGGCAACATCGAGATCTTCATATCGGGAAGGAAGACGAATGGCCACTGATGTATTCCGAAGCAAATCGCATATGGATACCCAATGACACGTCTTTACGCTGCGATTTCATTTAATACAATGTCGTCATCGATGTTACGTGTAGGAACAATGCCCCCCATCCGCCCCATCCCCCCTCACCCTCACGCACATCCGCAGGCACGACGTCCCGAACTCGCACCCGTGCGGACAACCCCGCAATCCATCGCCAAAGCAAGCCGAACCATGCTTGTGTCCACGCATAGTCTTGGGCTTTAGTTTGGACGTGCGCTCCATCCAGCAATGATGGCCAGCACTGAAGGCGATCACATCGCGATGCTCGCGCAGCATTCGGCGTTGAGGGGCTCCCGCGTATCCTGAGCGTGCACGAAAACAAACACCACGGAGAGCCCTTGAATGGCGTGCCTGTCACTGGTCGAAGACAATGGAACCGGCACGCGGACGGTCCCGGAGCAGCTGATCGGCTGCTGGAAGAGGCACAGCATCGCCTTGCAAGACGGAACGGTGGACCTCACCACGCGCGTCATCTGGCTGCAGACGGCCTCCGGCGTCGCCGACATGCGCATCTCAGTGGAACGTCCGGATCTCAGCCATCGCACAGGGCTCGCGGAATGCAGCCGCGATGAGCTGCTCGCCTTGGCCGGGCAGGACTGCTTCTGCATGACGACGCTGTTCGATCCCACGACGACGCCGTACCCGACCGCCATTTGGCCGATCTCGCTCGATCTCTTTCGCTTCCAGCCCGTCGTGAGCTTTCCCGAGCCCGGCTGGCTCGAGTGGAGAGACAACGGCAGCCTGATGATCGAATACGCACCGAGCGGCGCGTATGTAGAGGATTGGCGTCTGCTCGAGACGAACCCCGCGTTCGCGATCCATCTCATGCGGACCGTGGATGGTGTCACCGAATGCCTCTACGTAACCGGCAACCACGCGGTGCGCGCCCGCAACCGCAAGCACCCGATTGCGCAGAAGCTGCCGCTTGTCGAGGTAGTGCGCGGACTGGGCGACGATCTCGAGACCATTCGCGAGATGCTCGATTGCGAGTTCTCGTACGCGGTGCGCCATGGCGGGTCCGGCGCGTACACCATCGGGCTTTCGACGTTTCCATGGCTGGAAGGGCAAAGCCTGGACCTCGCCTGGATCTCAGCCATCGCCCCGGGCCAAGCCACCGCGCGCGATTCCGAGAGCCAAGTCTGGAACGTCGAAACCCTCTGGCGGCGAGGTTGATAGCGCGCTCGCGCCCTCACCCCATCCGCCACCAGACGCCGCCGCTCCACACGCCGACCTCGTCGCCGTCGATGTCGCGCGGCTCGGCAAGCTCGACAAGCTCCGCGTAGACCGCACGCGTGCAGAGCGCTTCCAGTCGTCCGCGCACGCGCACGTAAGGCTTCAACCCGCCGTCGGGCTCGGACGCCGCAAAGCGCAGGGGATGCTCCGCGTCGATCGTCACGACGTCGTCGACGTTCGTGCGCAGCGTGATCGTCCGTTCGCGGCCCTCGCCCGTCGCCGCCATCTCGACGGCGAGGAACGGCGCGTCCTCCACCGCGACGTCCACCTTCTCGGCCGGCGTCACGAGATAGGTGCGCCCGTCGTCGTCCTTTCGCAGGATCGATGCGAAGAGCTTGACAAGCGCCATGCGCCCGATCGGGCTGCCCTGATAGATCCACGTGCCGTCGCGGCGGATCGCCATTCCGATGTCGCCGCAGTACGGCGGGTTCCACTTGTCCACAGGCCTGGCGCCTGACGGCCCGCCTTCGGACGCCGCCCGCATCAGGGCTTCGAGACCGGAGGCGTGCGCGCGCGGATGTGCGTCAGTTTTGCTGTCAAGCTGCACAAGTGCTGGTTTTTCATCCGCCATTTACAATCGCTCCCAAAGGGAGCCTCAAAGACTGCAATATCCTAACGTAACGTTCACTTGACCCTATGAGGGCCGGGCGGGATCGTCTAGGTTCACTCCATTGCCGGGAACACCGCTGCTCGGCCATTGTTTTCAATGGCGTTTCCGCAAACAAGAATGACAAGAAGCTGCTGCGCGAGGCCTCCTTTATGAGCACTGTCGTCGAAACCCACACCGATATCGTGCCGCGGCTCGAAGCCGCCGCCGAACGCGTGCAGCGCGCGCATAAGGCCGCCGCGAGCGTCATCTTCGGGCAGGATCAGGTGATCGAGCGCACGCTCATCACGATTTTGTCCGGCGGGCACGCGCTGCTCATCGGCGTTCCGGGTCTGGCGAAAACGCTGCTCGTCGAAACGCTGGGCAAGGTGCTGGGCCTCGACGCCAAGCGCATTCAGTTCACGCCGGACTTGATGCCCTCCGACATTATCGGCTCGGAAGTCTTGGAGGACGAGCCGGGCCGCGGCCGCTCGTTCCGCTTCATCAAGGGTCCGATCTTCACGCAGCTTTTGATGGCGGACGAAATCAACCGCGCCTCGCCCAAGACGCAGTCGGCGCTGCTGCAGGCCATGCAGGAGCATCACGTGACGGTCGCCGGACAGCGCCACGATACGCCCTCGCCCTTCCACGTGCTGGCGACGCAGAACCCTCTGGAGCAGGAAGGCACCTATCCGCTGCCCGAAGCCCAGCTCGATCGCTTCCTTTTGCAGATCGACGTCAGCTATCCCGATCTCGTCGCCGAGCGCCGCATGCTCTACGCGACGACCGGCACCGAGACGCCGAAGCTCGAAGCGGTGATCTCCGCGCAGGAATTGATGGCGACGCAGCGCCTCGTGCGCCAGATCCCCGTGCCCGACAAGGTCGTCGAAGCCATCCTGAAGCTCGTGCGCTCGGCGCGTCCCGGCACCGGCGAGAATGCCGACACCGACCGCTTCGTCGCCTGGGGTCCGGGCCCGCGCGCCAGCCAGGCGCTGATGCTGGCCGTGCGCGCCAAAGCCCTGATCGATGGCCGCCTCGCGCCCTCCGTTGACGACGTGGTGGCACTCGCCGAACCCATCCTGAAGCACCGTATGGCGTTGACGTTCGCAGCCCGCGCCGAAGGCGAAGATCTCACGCACATCATCGCGCGCCTCGCCGCGGCCGTGGAATAAGGAGCGCGAATGGCAGGCCCTCAAGGGCGAGCA
>Ga0182740_1002493_pt1 | contig 11206 bp, 8 predicted proteins | sample eDN5th37CKraftBY_FD_128872 | JGI IMG/M metagenome (GOLD analysis project Ga0182740, IMG submission 128872) | Enriched backyard soil microbial communities from Emeryville, California, USA - eDNA 5th pass 37_C Kraft BY (version 2) (version 2) | ecosystem: Environmental > Terrestrial > Soil >...
CAGGTGGTCCAGCACCACCAAGGCGCGCAGGGAACGCGCGGCCTCTTGGTGGGTCGTGGCGTCGTCGGTCTGCTGCGCCGATGCTGCACCGCGATTTTGAAACTGAATCTGCATATTCTGTTCCACTTTTCCGCCCCTGCGCCTGTTGTGCTTTGTTCTGCGCGCCTGCTTTCTAGAATCGCCACAAATGCCGCAGCGCCCAAGCGCCGGCATCGATCCAGTATATAAGTGCGCCCCACAACGACAAGCAGGGTAAACGCGCCGTAGGCCAGGCGCGGCGCCCGGCTGCAGGGAGAGCTTGCGGACATGTCCGATACCGTGGATTACATCGTGGTTGGCGCCGGCTCGGCCGGATGCGTGATGGCCAACCGGCTGAGCGCCAACGGCACGCATAGCGTCTGCCTGCTTGAAGCCGGCCCCAAGGACAGCTACCCGTGGATACACATACCGATCGGCTACGGCAAGACGATGTTCCACAAGGTGGTGAACTGGGGCTACTACACCGACCCCGATCCCGGCATGCTGGACCGCCGCATCTATTGGCCGCGCGGGCGCACGCTGGGCGGATCCAGCGCCATCAACGGCCTGATCTATATCCGCGGCCAGCGGCAGGACTACGACGCCTGGGCCGCGGCCGGCAATCCGGGCTGGAGCTGGGACGAATGCCTGCCCTACTTCCGCAAGCTCGAAAACAATGACCTGGGCCCCGGCCCCACGCGCGGTACCGAAGGCATGCTCAATGCCACGTCGATCAAGACGCCGCACCCCTTGGTGGAGGCCTTGATCGATGCCGGGCAAAAGCTGGGGCTGCCCCGCTTGCAGGATTTCAATGGCGGCGACCAGGAGGGGGTGGGCTACTACCAGCTCACCACGCGCAATGGCCGCCGCTGTTCCACCGCCGTGGCCTACCTGCGCCCCGCCCAGGGCAGGAGCAACCTGCGCGTGGAAACCGATGCGCACGCCATGGCCGTGCTGTTCGAGGGCCGCCGCGCCTGCGGCGTGCGCTACCGGCGCGACGGCCAGGTCCACACTCTGCGCGCGCGCCGCGAAGTCGTGCTGTGCGCCGGCGCGCTGCAATCGCCGCAGTTGCTGCAGCTGTCCGGCGTCGGCCCGGCCGCCCTGCTGCGCCAGTTCGGCATCGGCGTGGTGCGCGACCTGCCCGGCGTGGGCGAAAACCTGCAGGACCATCTGCAGATCCGCCTGATCTACGAAACCACGCGCCCCATCACCACCAACGACCAGTTGCGCAGCCTGTTCGGGCGCGCCCGCATGGGCCTGGAGTGGCTGCTGTTTCGCGGCGGGCCCCTGGCCGTGGGCATCAACCAGGGCGGCGTGTTCTGCCGCGTCGATCCGGCCAGCCGCACGCCCGATACCCAATTCCATTTCGCCACACTGTCGGCCGATATGGCCGGCGGCAAGGTGCATCGATTCTCAGGCTGCACGTATTCCGTCTGCCAGTTGCGGCCGTCGTCGCGCGGCCGGGTGCGCCTGCGCAGCAGCGACCCTTTCGAAGCGCCGTCGATGCAGCCGAACTACTTGTCCACCGAACTGGATCGCGGCATGGCCGTGGCGGCGGTGAAGTACGCGCGGCGGCTGGCCGCCACCGAACCGCTGGCCGGGCTGATGAAGCGCGAATTCCGGCCCGGGCACGAGGTGCGCACGGACGACGAGATCCTGCACTTCTGCCGCGAGTACGGCGCCACCATCTTCCACCCCTCGGGCACCGCCAAGATGGGTCCGTCCAGCGACCCCATGGCGGTCGTGGACGAGCGCCTGCGGGTGCATGGCGTGGCGGGGCTGCGCGTGGTGGACTGTTCGATCATGCCCACGCTGGTGTCGGGCAACACCAATGTGCCGGTGATCATGCTGGCCGAACGCGCGGCCGACTTCATTTTGCAGGACCTCAGGCAAGCGCAGCCACAGGCGCTGCGCGTCGCCGCCTGAATTGGAGATGACGGACCCCGGATAGCGGAACCCCAAGGCGCAGGACAACGCAGATTGATCCACCGCCCCACCAAAGGAGACTAGACATGGCCAAGCAAAACGAAGCCGCGGTGCGCAAAGTCGTCGCCGCGTCGCTGATCGGCGCCACCATCGAGTGGTACGACTTTTTCCTGTATGGCGTCGTCGCGGGCATCGTGTTCAACAAGTTGTACTTCCCCACGGGCGATCCGGTGGTCTCGACGATGCTGGCGTACACCACCTTCGCCGTCGGTTTCGTCACCCGGCCCCTGGGCGGGCTGATATTCGGCCACTTCGGCGACCGCATCGGCAGAAAGAGCATGCTGGTGCTGACGCTGATGATCATGGGTATCGCCACTTTCCTGATCGGCCTGGTGCCCACGTACGACAGCATCGGCATCTGGGCGCCGATCCTGCTGCTTCTGCTGCGCGTGTTCCAGGGGATCGGGCTGGGCGGAGAATGGGGCGGCGCCGTGCTGATGGCGTACGAATACGCGCCGCCCGGCAAGAAGGGCTTCTACGCGTCGTTGCCGCAGATCGGGCTGGCGATCGGGCTGTGCCTGGCCTCCGGCACGGTCGCGCTGCTGTCCACCCTGTTGACCGACGCGCAGTTCATGACCTGGGGCTGGCGCATCGCCTTCCTGGCGTCGGCCGCCATGGTGCTGGTGGGCATGTATATCCGCCTGAACATCAAGGAAACGCCGGAGTTCGCGGCGGTAAAGGCCAACAACGCCGAAAGCCGCATCCCCTTCTTCGACATGCTCAAGCGCTACCCCGGCAATGTCTTCAAGGGCATGGGCGCGCGCTACATCGACGGCGTGTTCTTCAACGTGTTCGGCGTGTTCTCGATCTCGTACCTGACGCAGACGGTGCAGATCTCGCGTACCGAGGCGCTGATCGGCGTAATGGCCGCGGCGCTCGTAATGTGCTTTTTCATTCCCTTCTTCGGCCGCCTGTCCGACCGCATCGGCCGCACCCGCGTCTATTTCTGGGGTTCGCTCATTACCGCGACGGCGTCTTTCCCGGGTTTCTGGCTGATGCTCAACAACCAGGGCAGCGTCATGCTGATCTGGCTGGCCATCATCATCCCGTTCGGGATCCTGTACGCCGCCGTTTATGGCCCCGAGGCAGCGCTGTTCTGCGAGCTTTTCGACGCGAAGGTGCGCTACACCGGCATTTCGTTCGTGTATCAGTTCTCGGGAATTTTCGCCTCGGGCATCACGCCCATCATCGCCACCGCGCTGTTGAAGACGGGCGGCGGCCAGCCTTGGCTGATCTGCCTGTACGTGCTGTTCGCGGGCGTGGTGTCGGCTGTGTGCGCCATGCTGATCGGACGCGGTGCGCAGCCCGCTGACATGGAGGCGGCAACGCCGCCCGCCATGCCGCGCGGAGGATGGGGCAAGGCCTGAACGTGAACGCGCCGGCCGCAAGGGCCGGCGCATCGCAACAGGGCTTTGGGCGTCAGGCCGCCGTCACCGGGCGGCCGTAAAACGGATAGTTGGGATCGTTGTAGCCGTGGCTGGACGCATGGCCCGGCGTCACCCAATCGTTGACGATGGCTTCGTCCTCGGCCGTGATCTTCACGTCCAGGGCCGCGTAGTAGTCCTCCATCTGCGCCAAGGTGCGGGGCCCGGCGATGACGGCGGTGACGATGGGGTTGGCCAGCACCCAGGCAGTGGCGAAATGCCCGGCCTGCGCGCCGCGCGTGGCGGCATGGGCCACCAGCTTCTGCGCGATTTGCAGGGATTCCTCGCGAAACTCGGTCGCGAGGATGCGGCGGTCTCCGCGCCCGGCACGGCTGTCGGCCGCGGGCGCCTGGCCCGGCAGGTACTTGCCGGTCAGCACGCCGCGCGCAATGGGACTGTAAGGCACCACGCCCAGGCCATAGTGCTTGCAGGCGGGCAGGATTTCGACTTCCGGGCCGCGATTGAGCATGTTGTAGTAAGGCTGGCACACCACCGGTTGCGGCACGCCCATTTTTTCGCACAGGCGCATCACCTCGGCGATGCGCCAGCCGCGGAAGTTGGACAGTCCGAAGCTGCGCAGCTTGCCCGCGCGGATCAGGTCGCCCAGCGCCCACAGCGCTTCCTCGAGGTTTTCCTCGTGGTAGTCGCGATGCAGGTAGAGGATGTCCATGAAGTCGGTGCCCAGGCGCGCGAGGCTGTCCTCCACGCCCCGTATCAGCCACTGACGCGAATAGTGCGCCTGGTTCGGGCCGGTGCCGACAGCGTTGCCGATCTTGCTGGCGAGCACCCAGTCGTGGCGCTGGCCTTTGAGCAGCTTGCCCACGACTTCTTCGGAGCGGCCGCCGTTGTAGACGTCCGCCGTGTCGATGAAGTTCAGGCCATGATCGCGCGCGGACGCGACGATGCGCGCGGCTTCGTCGTCGGGCGTCTGCTCGCCGAACATCATGGTGCCCAGGCATAGCGGCGAAACCCGGAGATTGCTCCGGCCGAGTCTGCGGTAGTTCATGGTTGGCTTCCTCTCATTTACGGAAATGGATTAGACGCGAGCATGCAACGGCAAGCGCGCGCCAGTCAAATTCGCGTTCCAGGCATTCTTGGCTGGATTGTGGGTGATCGGTTTGTACGGCTGGGGTTCTTCAGCCGCCGGCGTCCGGACTGCGGGATTGCGATGCTCGCCCCGATGGGGCTGCGCTTCGGATCCCTTCGCCCGGCCATCGGCTCACGGCACCTGCCCATGAACGGGGTCCAGAACCAACGCATTGGGCGACTGCCAGCCGAGGACCCCGGAGCCCTACGAAGCGCAGCCCCACCGGGGCGAGCATCGGAATGGCACAGGGCAGCCTCGGCGGTTCAGAACCCCGGCCTTCGCATGCTCGAAGCCCCTGGATCCTGACCATCAAAAAGCCAAGCCCAAAATGCTCTAACCCCCAGCATCGACCGCGCCCAGGATCTTGCCGAACAACGCATCCGCATGCGCCGAATCCAGCCAGCGCACGATCACCACCATCTGTCGCTCCGGCTCCACCCAGGTAAACGAGCTGCCTGCCCCCACGCCAAAGAAGCTGGAAGCCGGCACGCTCGGAAACACGCGGCCTTCATGGTTCAGCCAGATCAGGTAGCCGTAGTACGGCGCGATGGCGCATGGCGTGCGCATGTCGCGGATCCACTCGCTGGACAGGATGCGGCGGCCATTGGCCATGCCGTCATTCAGCAGCATCTGGCCGATCAGGGCCTGGTCGCGGGCGCTGATGGACATGCCCCCGCCCCAGTGCGAGCCGCCCGGCACGGACGGCATGCGCTGCCCGTCGATCTCGACCCAGGCATTGTCGTAACCCACCCATTGCCAATCTTCGCTGGCGCCAATGGGCCGCGTGACGGCCTCGCGGAAGATCTCGGGCAAGGGCTTGCGAAACAGGTGCAGCAGCGCGTACGACAGCTGGTTGATGCGCACATCGTTGTATTCCCAGTAGGTTCCCGGACGCTGCAGGGGCCGCGCATCGCCTTTCTTGCCGCCGGGCGGCACACCAAAGGTAACGGCGCGGTAGCGGTCGGCCTGGTCGGATACGCCGAAGCGCTCGCCCTCCCATTCGCTGGTCTGCTGCAGCAGGTGGCGCCAGGTAATGTCGGCGTTCTGCCCTTCGTCAAAGCCGATGCCAGGCACGCGCTTGCCTACGGGTTCGTCCACGTCCGGCAGCAGGCCGCGGTCGTGCGCCACGCCGGCCAGGATCGCCAGGTACAGCTTGGCAACGCTGAAGGTCAGGTCGGCCCGATCGGGCTCGCCCCAGGACGCGATGGTTTCGCCGCGCACGGTCACTACGCCGGACACCGGGCCGCGGTCGTGGATCGGACCCAACAGGCGGTTCCAGGGCGGCGGATCGTTCAGGTGCACGCCGAAGTTGCCTTTGACGCTGCGGTCCCAGGTGGATTCGTGGTCATTGGCGAACTGGATCGCCTGCTGCATGAGTGCGTTCATTGTTTCCCTCGTTATGTGTCTTGTGTCAGGCCGGGGCGCTTGCGCGTTCCCCGGCCAGGAATTCCATTGCGGCCTGCACCCCGCCCGGACGATGTGGCACGCCTGCCGCGGCCAGGCCCATTTCCACGCCTGCCAGCGTTCCGCACAGCGTGAGGTCGTTGAAGTGGCCCAGATGCCCGATGCGGAACACGCGGTCGGCGAGCTTGCCCAGCCCCTGCCCCAGCGACATGTCGAAACGTTCCAGGACGAGCTTGCGGAAAGCGTCGGCGCCATGGCCCTGCGGCATGATCACCGCTGTCAGCGCCGCACTGTGCGCGGTCGGATCCAGGCTCAGGAGTTCCAGTCCCCAAGCGGCCACCGCGAGGCGCGCCGCTTGCGCGTGGCGACTGTGGCGCGCATAGACCTGCGGCAGGCCTTCCTCGCGCAGCATGGCCAGGGCTTCGTGCAATCCGTACAGCAGGTTGGTCGATGGCGTGTAGGGGAAATAGCCGCGGGCATTGGCGGCGAGCATTTCGCGCCAATCCCAATACGAGCGCGGCAGCCGCGCGTGGTCGGCAGCGGCCAGGGCGCGCGCGCTGACGGCGTTGAACGCCAGCCCCGGCGGCAGCATCAAGCCCTTTTGCGAGCCGGCCACCGTCACGTCCACGCCCCATTCGTCGTGGCGATAGTCGATGGAACCCAGCGATGAGATCGTGTCCACCATCAACAGCGCCGGATGCGCCGCGCCGTCGATCGCGGCGCGCACGGCCGCAATATCGCTGGTCACCCCGGTGGAAGTTTCGTTATGCACGACGCACACGGCCTTGATGCCGTGCGCGGTGTCTTCGGCCAGCCGGGCTGCGATGGCCGCCGCGTCCACCGGATGCCGCCAGTCGCCTTCCAGGAAATCCACTTCCAGGCCCAGCCGCCCGGCCAGCTTGCGCCACAGGCTGGCGAAATGGCCGGTTTCCACCATCAGCACACGGTCGCCCGGAGACAGCGTATTGACCAGCGCGGCCTCCCACGCCCCGGTGCCGGACGACGGAAAGATGACCACCGGGGATTGCGTCTGGAAGACCTGTTTGACGCCTTCCAGCACTGCCAGCCCTAGCGCGCCGAACTCCGGACCCCGATGATCGATAGTGGGCTGGTCTATGGCGCGCAGCACACGGTCGGGCACATTGGTCGGCCCCGGAATCTGCAGGAAATGCCGGCCGGACGGATGACTGTTCAGGGTAAGCATGCGTAGTCCCAAAGTGGAATATTTTTGTATACCAACGAAAGGCGCCAAGCAAACAAGCAGGAGATGCCCGGCATGCGGACTTGCGGCATGCGTCACTCTATCCCATTGTTTTTACGTTAATAACCTAGGGTATACACCCATCGGGCCGGTAACAGGACCGGGTATATAGTCTCGCAAAACACGGGGAATTTTTGTATACCAATGAGCAGCGTTTCCAGCCTGATGCCTGATTCCGGCGCCGCCAGCGTGGCCGCCGAAACCGCGCCGCCGACTGCGGCCCGCGGCGCGGGCAATGGCCGCACGCTGCCCGCCACAGTGGCCGGGCAATTGCGCGAACGCATCATCCAGGGGGAATTCCCGCCCGGCGCACGCCTGAACGAACGCGCGCTGTGCGACTTGCTGGGCGTGTCCCGCACGCCGTTGCGCGAAGCGTTCCGCGTGCTGGCCGCCGAAGGGCTGGTGCAAATCGAACCGAACCGCGGGGCGCAGGTCGTCGCGTTATCGGAAGCGAACATCCGCGAAGCCTTCGAGGTCATCGGCGGGCTGGAAGCCATGTCGTGCCGGCTGGCCTGTGAGCGGGCCACGGACACCGAGATCGCCGAGATCCGCGCGCTGACCTACGAAATGATGGCCAGCCATGCGCGCCACGACCTGCCCACGTACTTCCGCACCAATCGCGAGATCCACGAACGCATCAGCCTGGCCGCGCACAACAGCCTGCTCAAGCAGCTGTACGACGCCCAGAACGCCCGCATCCAGAACCTGCGCTTTGTCTCGAACGAGAACCGACAGAAATGGGATCTGGCCATGCGCGAACACATCGAAATGGCCGAGGCCCTGGAGGCGCGCGACGCCGACCGGCTGGCGGGCATCATGCGCCAGCACCTGCAGCGCAAGTGCGATGCCGCGTTGAAGACGCTGGGCATTCCACCCGCGGCCGCCGATTCCGGCTGACCCGTGCTCGGGCGCGAGCAGGACAGCGGGCCGCGCCGCCCGCGACCAGATGGCAGATAAGCAGTACGTGCAGTGACTTCCACAGGAGCCTCACCATGACTGATTTCCGCATCACCCCCGCAGCACCCGCGCCGTCCTGGCGCCACGCCGCTCCGCTCAAGGCGCTCGCAGCCGCGGTGCTGGCCTGCGCCACGCTGGCGGCCCAGCCAGCGCTGGCGGGCAAAAAGGACGACACCTTGCGCATGGCCTATGACCAGGCTCCGGAAAGCGTGGATCCTTACCACAACAACGTGCGGATAGGCGTCATCATTGCCGCCAATGTCTGGGACACCCTGCTCTACCGCGATCCGGTCACCAACGAGTACAAGGGCCAGCTCGCCAAGAGCTGGAAGCAGGTCGACGACAAGACCATGGAATTCGAGCTGCGCGAAGGGGTCAAATTCCATAACGGCGAGGAGTTCGACGCCGACTCGGTGGTGTATACGCTGAACTACGTGGCCGACCCGAAGAACAAGGCCGTGACGCAGCAGAATGTGGCGTGGATCGACAAGGTCGAGAAAATCGACAAGTACAAGGTGCGCCTGACCACCAAGGAGCCCTTCCCCGGCGCCAAGGAGTACCTGTCCACGACCGCCGCCATCCATCCCGCCAAGTACTACCAGGAAGTCGGCCCCAAGGGTATGAACGCCAAGCCTGTGGGCTCCGGTCCATACAAGGTGGTGGACTACCAGCCCGGCAAGTCGATCACGCTGGAACGCAACGCCGACTACTTCAAGGAGTCGCCCAAGGCCCAACCCAAGATCGGCAAAGTGGTGATCCGCTTCATCCCCGACCGCCAGACGCAGATGGCCGAAGTCATCTCGGGCGGCGAAGACCTGATCATGAGCGTTCCCAAGGACCAGGCGGAGCAACTGGGCGGCATGCCCACGCTGCAGATGGTCACCGGCAACACCATGCGCATCGTCTTCATGCAGATGAATATCCAGGAAGGCACGCCGGCGCCCCAGCTCAAGGATGAGCGCGTGCGCCGCGCCATCATCCACGCCATCGACCGCGAGTCCATGCTGAAGAACATCGTGGGCGAAGGCGGCGGCCTCATCAACACCATCTGCACGCCGTCCCAGACGGGCTGCACCCAGGACGGCGCGCCCGTCTACAAGTACGACCCGGCGCAAGCCAAGAAGCTGCTGGCCGAGGCCGGCTATCCCAATGGCTTCGACATCGACCTGGTGGCCTACCGTGAACGCAACCAGACCGAAGCCATCATCAACTACCTGCAAGCGGTCGGCATTCGCGCCAAGCTCAACTTCCTGCAATACGCCGCCATGCGCGACATGATCCGGGCCAACAAGGCATCCCTCACGCACCAGACCTGGGGTTCCAACCTGGTCAATGACGTGTCGGCGTCCACGCCGGTGTACTTCGCCTTCGGCAACGACGACATCACCCGCGATCCGCAAGTGCGCGATCTGCTCAACAAGGGTGACCGCACCATCGACAGCGGCGCGCGCAATGCCGCCTACAAGCAGGCGCTCGATCTGATCGCACAGAAGGCCTACGCGGTGCCGCTGTGGACCCTGCCTGCTTACTACGTGGCCACCAAGGACGTGAACTTCAAGCCCTACTCGGATGAGCTGGTGCGCTTCTGGGACATGAGCTGGAAGTGAGGCGCGGGCTCGCGCCGGCCCTGCGATGCGCCGGGCCGGCGTGAACCCAACGAAGAGGAAGCCCTATGCTGTATTTCACGATCAGGCGCCTGGGCCTGGCGGTGCTGGTGGCGCTGACGGTATCCATCCTGGCGTTCCTGCTGCTGCACTTGTCCGGCGATCCGGCTCTCGCCCTGGCCGGCGAAGGCGCGCGCCAGGCCGATATCGACATGATCCGCAAGACCTACGGCCTGGACCGGCCGCTGATCGTGCAGTATGCGGACTGGCTCTGGCATATCCTGCAGGGCGACTTCGGCACCTCGGTGTACTTCAAGACCGAGGCCGGACCATTGATCCTCTCCAAGCTCAAGACCACGCTGCTGCTGGGCCTGGGCGCGCTGGCCTTCGCGCTGCTGATCTCGATTCCGCTGGGGGTGCTGGCCGCGCTCTACAAGGGCAGCCTGATCGACCGCGCCTGCCTGGCCATCGCCGTGCTGGGCCAGGCGCTGCCGAACTTTTTCTTCGCCCTGATCCTGATCATGCTGTTCTCGATATCGCTGCGGCTGCTGCCGGTGTCGGGCAGCGGCAGCTGGCAGCACTTTGTCATGCCGGCCATCGCGCTAGGCTATTACGTCGCCCCGGCCTTCATGCGCCTGATCCGCGCCGGCATGATCGAAGTCCTGGCCGCCGACTACATCCGCACCGCCCGGGCCAAGGGCCTGCCGGCGCGCAAGATCGTCTTCAAGCACGCGTTGCGCAACGCCATCGTGCCGGTGGTGGCGTTGGCCGCGGTGCAGCTGGGCTACCTGCTGGGCGGCTCGGTCGTCATAGAAACCATCTTCGCCCTGGACGGCCTGGGCTACCTGGCCTATCAAAGCATCACCTACAAGGACTATCCCGTGATGCAGCTCATCGTGCTGCTGCTGTCGGTGCTCTATGTGCTGCTGACCCTGGCGGCCGACGTCGCCAACGCGTGGCTCGACCCGCGCATCCGGGTGTCCTGACATGCGCGCGCCCTCCCTGACTCCGTCCGTGCCCGGCGCTCCCGCCCCGGCGCCGCTGGAACTGTCCGCCTCTGCCCTGCGCTGGCGCCGGTTGCGCCGCAACAAGGCGTTGCTGGCCGGCGGCGGCATTCTGCTCGTCATCGTGCTGATCGCGCTGTTCGCGCCCTGGATCTCGCCGCACGATCCCTATTACCAGGACCTCGCCTACCGCACGGCGCCCCCCGTCTGGTATGCCAAGGGCACCTGGCTGCATCCGCTGGGCACCGACCAGCTTGGGCGAGACTACCTGTCGCGCCTGTTCTACGGCGCCCGCATCTCGCTGTTGATCGGCATCAGCGTGGCATTGATCTCCGGCCTGATCGGCACGGCCATGGGCATGGCGGCCGGCTACTTCGGCGGCAAGACCGACATGGCGGTGTCGTTCCTGATCACCACCCGCCTGTCCATGCCCGTCATCCTGGTGGCGCTGGCCACCGTCG
>Ga0182740_1002494_pt1 | contig 11203 bp, 12 predicted proteins | sample eDN5th37CKraftBY_FD_128872 | JGI IMG/M metagenome (GOLD analysis project Ga0182740, IMG submission 128872) | Enriched backyard soil microbial communities from Emeryville, California, USA - eDNA 5th pass 37_C Kraft BY (version 2) (version 2) | ecosystem: Environmental > Terrestrial > Soil >...
AGAATGATGACGATCGACAGCCAGAATGCCACTCGCAACAAGAAGAACATGACGTCCCTGTATGCCTCGACGCGGCTTGTTGTTCTCCGCGTTCAGCTTGCAACCTACATGGACCGCCTGAAAGAACCGTTCGGCTTTGTCGGCAAATTCGCCGCGAATTTTCATAAAATCCGAGCGATCTTTTTTACGTCCTCGAAACGACGCGCGTCCTTGGCGGGCAGGGGCCGGAATGGCTAACGCCGGTTTTCCGCCGCATTCGGCCGCCGTTGGAAAGGAATTGTTCACCATACCTTTCATCTCCTCTGTGAGCGGCGGAAATGCGGGGTGCCGAATCGCGAATTCCTGCGGCTTTCTGTCACCAGCTTAGCTTTCATTTAAGCGGCCTTTGTCACCATCCGGTCTTACAGGAAGGGGGCGGCGCGCCGAAAAGAAGCGCGACGCAGCAGTCAGTGACAAGCAGCATTCTCGAACCGGTCAACGCCTATCTCGAGGGCCTCGTACATCCGCTGGCCCGTGAAGATCGCCGGATGCTGCTCGCGCAGCGCAATTTCATCGCCGCCCGTCTGTTCGCGGGTATCGCGGCGATCGCGGTTCTCCCGGCGCATCTTGCTCTCTTCGGCGCGCCCGGTCTGATCGAGATCATCGGTTATGCCTGGTTCACGCTGCCGCTCGCGCTGGTTTGGCTGATTTCCTGCACCGGCAATTTCGAGCGCGCGCACCTCTTGTCGGCAATCATCTTCGCGCTGATGGTCGGATCCATCGCGATCTTCACCGGCGGCAGCCATTCGTTCATCCTGCCCTGGCTGGTCGTCATTCCGTTCGAGCCTGCGCTGCACGCTTCGCGCCGCACCGCGCTGGCGGCGGCGGCAATCGCCGCGATGACCGCGCTCGCCGTTGCGCTGCTCGGCATCTTCGACCTCCTGCCTGCGCCCGCGCTCGTGCCGGTGACGTTCGTCGATCCGCTGATTTTCAGCACGATTTCCGCGACACTCTATATGGGCATGATCGCGCTGAGCGCGATCAACAAGAATCCCGTCGAAACCGCGGCCGATGCCCGCCTGCGGCTTGTTGCCGAACATGCCCGCGATCTCGTGACGAGCCATGCCCGAAACGGCGCCGTGAGCTTCGCTTCGCCCGTCGCCGAAAAGCTGCTCGGGGTTCCCGCCTGCGAGCTGACGAGCCACGCTTTCTTCGACCGCGTGCATATCGCCGACCGGCCGATGTTCCTGAAGGCCATCGCCGAAACGGCCGCGACCGGCAAGCCTTCGGCGATCGAATATCGCCTGCGCCGCGGCCCGCGCGCCGGCGAGGGCGCGGTGACGATGCCTTCTTATATCTGGGTCGAGACGCGCTATCACGTTCACGGTCAGCAGGTGATCGGCGTCACCGCCGATGTCTCGCGGCGCAAGAGCGACGAGATCGCGATCGAAACGGCGCAGATCGAAGCGATGCGCGCCAACGAAACCAAGAGCCGTTTTCTCGCGACGGTCAGCCACGAATTGCGCACGCCGTTGAACGCCATCATCGGCTTCTCCGAGATGCTGGCCGGCGAGCATGCGCTCAAGATCGGCGCCGCCCAGCGCAGCGATTACGCGCGCCTGATCCGCGAAAGCGGCGAGCACCTTCTCTCGGTGGTGAACGGAATTCTCGACGTCGCGCAGATCGAGACCGGTCACTTCACGATTGCTCCGGCTGCTTTCAAGGCCGGCGAGATGCTGGAGGGCTGCCGCGAGATGATGGCGCTTCGTGCCGAACAGGCCGGCGTCGCACTCTCGACCGAGATCGCACCGGATCTGCCCGAATTGGTTGCGGACGAACGCGCGATCCGCCAGATCACGATCAACCTCCTGTCGAATGCGATCAAGTTCACCGAGCGCGGCGGCTCGATCATTCTGGCCGGCCGCCGCGAGCAGGACAGCTTCGCGCTCGTCGTCTCCGACAGCGGCATCGGCATTTCCGAGTCCGATCTCAAGCAGATCGGCAACCCGTTCTTTCAGGCGGCGGCTTCGTACAACCGGCCTTACGAGGGCACGGGTCTTGGCCTGTCGGTCGTCAAAGGTCTTGTCGATCTGCACGGCGGCCGCCTGAAGATCGAAAGCCGTCTTGGCGAGGGCACGCGCATTACGGTGCTTTTGCCGCTCGTCTGCAAGGCGCAGCCGCCAAAATCCGAAAACACCGTCGAGGCATTCCCTTCCGCCTACGCCGGCCAGGAATACAAGAGGAAGAAACGTCGTGCGTGAGTCCATCGAGCTCGGTCATTACTCGGCCGCGTTGCGCGAGCCCAATTTCGGCGATTTGCTGGGCGGATCGAAGCGTCCGCGCAAGCCGCTCGAGGCGCGCCGCCGTTTGAAGCAGGAGCGGGATCCCGCGCCGCGCCTGAACCGGATGCGGCTTGCCGACTTGCTGGCGGGCGGCGTTGCCGCGGCCGCGGTGGTTCTGGTTTGCGTAAACGCGCTCGGCATGCAGCGCGCGCCGCGCCCCGCGGCAGTTGCGCAAAAGCAGGCCGCCGTCGCGGCGCCGAAGCCCACCAATGCCGTGCCGTTGCCCCCCGCACGGCCCGAAAGTGCCAAGCGGTCGGCCGCAAGCCTCATGTTCGACATCCAGCGCGAGCTTGCCGCCAAAGGCTATTACGACGGGGCCGTCGACGGCATCATGGGCCCGCGCGCCGCGCAGGCGATCCGCAATTTCGAGAAGGCAAACGGTTTGAAGGTTACCGGCGAGCCGAGCGAGGCGCTGCTCGAGCGCATCCGCCATGCGCTCTCGCGCTCCGATATCACCGGCTCGCTTACGCCTTCGGTACCTGCCGCACAGCCGATCATGAGCTCGAAGATCGGCAGCGCCCAGCGTATACTCGCGCGTTATGGCTATGGCCCGGTGCGTATCAACGGTGAACTGGATGCCGACACGCGCGCGGCCATTGGCCGGTTCGAGAGCGACCGGGGCTTGCCGCACACCGGCGAAGTATCCGATCGTCTCTTGCGCGAGCTTGCCGCCTATAGCGGCCACGCCGCGAATTGATCGGCGCATTCTGATCCTGAAAGCACCGTCATGCGCCTGAAGAGCGCACTCTGGGTCTCTGCCTATGTGCGGCGCTGTCATCTTGAGGGCGCTTTTGCTGTCGTGCGCCGCAAGGGCGCCGAGGAAGCGGGTGCGATCTTCATCAAGGTGACGAAGCTCGACGGCACGGCGGCGCTCTATGCGCCGGCGCCGCAGACTTCGTTCGAAGACGCAAAGCCAGCCGATCGGCTGTTCACTTCGGCGCTCAAGCAGGAGTTCGAGCCTGAAGCCGCGGCGGAAACAAAGATCGCGCGCGAAATCGAATTCGATCCCGATATCTGGGTGGTCGAAGTCGAAGATCGGGCGGGGCGGCATTTCCTCGACATCGCCAAAGCCTAGCTTGACTGTTCCAGCCGGTATTTCGCCACCCGAGTGCGTTAACGCCCCATTAACCATAGCGGGCGGGTAATCGGTTTCGACCGGCGGTTCGCCGCTGCGAGGAAATGATTCGGGCGGAGACCGAATATGAGCATGATCCTCAGATTTCCGATCGAGCGGGTAAGGCCCGCACACATCAGCGTCTTCGAAAGCGAAGAGGCGACCATCCTTATTCTTCCCGTGGTGCAGGTCGAGAGAAAGCCAGGCGAAGAAAATGCGCTGCCGACGGCGGACGGCAGCGGTTCGGGCGGCGGCCGTCGCCGCGCCCGCCGCCACTGATCTCGCGATCGATCGCTGTGCGCGTATCTCTGTCCGCAATTCTGCTCTGCACGCTCGTGAGCGTGCCCGCGCATGCCGAGCCGCTGGGCGATTACGGCCGCCCGGAACACAGCGCCTTCGCCGATGAATTTCTGCCCTGGTTGAAGGAAGGCTGGCTCGATCTCATCGGCCAAGGCGTCCCCGCCGCACCTTTTACAGACGATGAGAAACTGCTGCGCGATCGCGCCTATATCGTCATCCTGCCGATCGAGCAGCGTGAACGCTCGCGCCTGACGCTCGCCGGAGTCGATTTTGTCGAACTGTGGACGCTGATCAAGAATGCGCCGCTTGTCTATGACACGCGGAGCTACGGCAACTTCCTGATCGCCAAAGCCTATCGCTCTCACAGCGCGCGTTATGCGCAGCTGATCGACGACATCCGCGCCGACATGGGCCTTGTCGGGCCGTTCTTCGCGACGGCGCAGCGCGTGCTCGATGCCGACGGCGTGCGGCAGAAAAGTTTTCGCTATGTCACCCCCGCGCTCAATGGCCGGATCGAGGTCGCACAGCAGCGCGTCGCCGAAAACCGCGTGCTGATTGCCGAAGTCTATCGCCGGTTTCGCGAACGCATCGCGAGCTATCGATTTGCGCTCGAAACGCTTTTAGTGATGACGCCCTCACCGGCGGCGGTGGAGGCGGAGCGCGTTCTCAAGCTGCTGGAAGAACGTTTCGCGCGCGTAACGGCGCCCGCGCCGCTACCGGCCGGCGCTCTCGTTCGCAAGTAAATCCGAAAAATCAGCTTTCAGGCGCGCAGCTCACATTGGCGAGGCGCTCGCGCACCCGCGTGCGATTGCCCGGCTCTCGCACGAAGCCGCGGATCAGCACGATGCCCTCGGTCGTCGGGGATTCGACGATCAGGCGGTCGGCCCGTGTGATCTCTTCATCTTCGGGCAGGGCGGCGCGCTGCGCGGGGGTCATCAACTGCAATTCGATCGTGCGCTGCCCCGCCGCATGATCGTTGATCGAGTAATAGGCAAGGCCGCGGCGCGTATAAAACGAAACCGAAGTGTAGTCGGCGCTGGTGGGAACGCGGACTTTGAGCACGCCGGCGTCGAGATTGTAACGGCAAACGGCATTGATGAACGCAGGGTCCGCGCGCGGGATGATCGCCTCTTCAGGCGTGGCGTCAGGCAGAAACTGCACGCTGTTGGCGGGGCCGAGTTTGGAGAGGCGCACGAAGGCATTGTCGAGCGCAAGCTGCGGCATCGCGAGCGTCGTCACGATATGAACGATGCCGCCGAGCACCAGGCCGGCGAGAACGGGCAGCAGATATCTTCTCATGGGCAGAACTCCTGCCAAACGGCGGGCAGTTCGACCGTGTTGCTGGAGCGTCCGGTCAACCCGATCGGCGCGTCGTAGAAACGCAGCACCGCGCTGACGCGCTCGCGGCCGCCGGTCGGAATCCAGTTGCCGCCGCGCGCGCGAGTCGCGAGCACGATTTCGATCTGGCTGTCGGGTTTCCACAGCACTTCTGCGCTGGTGTAACCGTGGCGCTCGCTCGCATTTTCAATCAGGCGGCCTTGGCCGTCATAAAGCGTGAGCGTCCAGAAGCGCGCGGCGGGCATGCGGCCGGCAATGTGAATGTCGCAACGGCCGTTGAGTGCCGCGCCGTTATCGTCGGCGGTGGCGGTGAAGGCGATGCCGTCGGTCGAGCCGAGTGGCAGTTCGCCGGAACGCGCGTAAAACGCGCGCGAGTAGGGGTCGGCTTCGGGTGTGCCGCTTTTCGGCCAAGTCGTCCAGGCGCCGATCTTGACGGTGCCGAAACCGAGCGCGCCCGCTGAAGCGAGCCAGGTGAGGCCAAGGCCGCTGACGACGCCGACGGCAACAGCCAATAGGATTGCGGTTATGCGCACGGCGAAGCCTGAGTGTTTGCTGCTGTAGCAAATGCCGGTTGGGTTCGATTCATACTAGCTTACTGTGGCCGGGGATCGCGGTTCTCGGCGTCTGCGGCCACCGTCGTTTTGCGGGATTCCAGTCCGCTTGACGAGCGGGTGGCGGCGGTGTCGCGGAAGGTTTTTTCGAGGCGCAGCAGCCGATCCGAAGTCCGCTGTGACAGCGTGACGGGCCGCGGAGCCTCGATGAAATTAGGCCCGGTGGCGACGCGCTGGGCGTCGATCGCAGGCGCAGGCGCGCTTTTCACCCCCGGTAGCGGTTTGATTTCAACGCCCTGATGCGCATAGGCCATCACCTTGTGCCAGGTCATCGCCGGGAGGGAGCCGCCGGTCATCCGCCGCGTCGGCATATAGTCGTCATTTCCCATCCAGATGCCGCCGACGAAATTGCCGGAAAATCCCATGAACCACGCATCGCGATAGGCATTTGTGGTGCCGGTCTTGCCGGCGATCTTGACGCCATCGATCAGCGCCCGCCGGCCGGTGCCGTTCTCGGCGACGCTGTTCAGCATGGTGTTGATGCCATCGACAACTGGCACCGGCAAAACTCTCTCAGGCTTTTTGCCGTCCGTCTCCCACCCCCAAACATGCTCGCCCTTGGGGGTGTGCATCTCAATAATCGCATGAGAATCGACCGAGAGTCCGCCGTTTGCAAAATGTGCGTATGCGCGCGTCATTTCCAGAACGGTGAGATCCACTGCACCTAGCGGCAGTGGTCGAGTAATTTTAATCTCGCTCGTCATTCCCATCTTGCGTACTAACGCGACAATCTTATCCCGCCCGACGGATTCAGCCAGCCTTACGGCAACTGTGTTGACTGAATGTGTGAGGGCGGTGGTGAGGGTCATGGGGCCGCCGTAGGAGTGGCCGTAGTTTTGCGGGCACCAGTTGCCGATGCAGATCGGCCCGTCGAGCACGATCGACGACGGCTTGTAGCCGTTCATCAGTGCCGTCGCGTAGACGAACGGCTTGAACGAGGAACCCGGCTGGCGCTGGGCATCCGTCGCGCGATTGAACTGCGACTCGCCGTAATCGCGCCCGCCGACCATCGCGCGCACGACGCCATTCGGCTCCATGATGACCATCGCCGCCTGATGCACGTTGTAGTCGCGGCCGAACTGCCGCAGCGAATCCTCGACCGCCGCCTCCGCCGCGCGCTGGATGTTCACATCGAGCCCCGTCCGCGCGACGAACACGCGCTCGGTGACGTTCTTCGGCAGCTTGTCAACGATCTGCTGGACTTCCTTGTAGGCCCAGTCGAGATAATAGTTCGGCGTTTCCTCGTCGCGCCGGTCGATGGGCTTCGCCGGATTACGCCGCGCGCCGAACACCTGGCCCTCGGTCATCATCCCGCTGTCAACGAGGTTATCGAGCACGACGTTGGCGCGCGCGCGGGCCGCCGCGAGATTCATGTGCGGCGCAAAGCGCGTCGGCGCCTTGAACAATCCGGCGAGCATCGCCGCTTCGGCGAGCGTCACGTCGCGCGCCGACTTGTTGAAGTAATACTGCGCCGCCGCATCCACGCCGTAGGAGCCGCCGCCGAGATAAGCGCGGTCGAGATAGAGCTTGAGAATTTCCTTTTTCGAAAGCCGCGCCTCCAGCCATAGCGCGAGGAACGCTTCGTTGATCTTGCGCTCGATGGTGCGCTCGTTCGAGAGAAACAAATTCTTGGCGAGCTGCTGCGTGATCGACGAGCCGCCCTGGACGACGCCGCCGGCGCGCGCATTGGCGCCGATCGCGCGGAAGGTGCCGGCGAAGTCGATGCCGAAATGCTCATAGAAGCGCCGGTCCTCCGTCGCGAGCGTCGCCTTGATCAGATGATCCGGCAGCTCCTCGAGCGGAATGGTGTCGTTGATGCGCGTGCCGCGCTCGCCGATCTTGTTGCCGTAGCGATCGAGGAAGGTGACCGAGAGATCGGTCTTCTTCAGCCAGTCATCGCCGCCGGTTTCGCGGAACGCCGGCACCGCGAGCGCGAGCATCAGGACGAGCCCGGCCGTGCCGAGCGTCAAGCCTTCCGACGCCGCCTCGACGAACAGCCGCTTGATGCCCGCGACATGGAAGCGATCCATGAACGCCGAGAACGAATCCCAGCGCGCGCGCATCGACGCCGAATGCGTGAAGAAGAAGTGCCCGAGCCGCGCGTCGAGATCGAGGAAGAACTTGCGCAGGCCGCGGATCTTCGGGACGCGGAGCGGCACCTTCTGCGGCGCGGGTTTGTTTGATTTTGGGTCGGCCAACGGAGCCTCGGAACGCGAACGGCGATTGTCTTCGATTCTCGGAAATCGCGCTATTTTAGAGGCATTTGTGGGGCTCGAGAGAAGCCGCGTCAGAAAATAATTCTGTGCTGAAAACTCAAATGTTTATTGCCGTTAGTGAGTTTTCAACTATAACAGAACATAAAGAGAACACTGAATCGGCGAGGGCATTATCGTGCAATTCACTTCCGTAGAGGTTTGTGCGGGGGTAGGTGGTCAAGCACTTGGTTTAGAGCGCGCTGGCTTTAATCACTCTGCCGTTGTGGAGATTGACCCGGACTGTTGTTCAACATTGCGATTGAACCGCCCTAGTTGGGATATTTTTGAAACCGACTTGGCCAAGTTCGACGGTAAACCTTTTAAAGGTGCCGATTTATTTGCTGGAGGGTTACCGTGCCCTCCATTTTCAATCGCCGGAAAGCAGCTTGGCGCAAAAGATGAACGTAATCTTTTCCCGCAAGCGTTGAGATTGATAGATGAAATTAAACCGCGCGCGGTAATGATTGAAAATGTGCGCGGCTTCCTGAGTGCTGTATTTGAGGATTATCGCCTGCACCTCAAAGGACAATTAAAAAAGCTCGGGTATGAAGCAGATTGGCGATTGTTGAATGCTTCCGAATTTGGCGTACCCCAGTTGCGCCCTCGGGTAGTTATAGTGGCCGTTCGTAAAGAACTATCGGATCGTTTTGAGTGGCCGTCTGCCGCTGTCCACAATCCGCCAACGGTCGGCGAGACGCTCTACGACCTTATGGGTGAAAGAGGTTGGAGAAATGTTTGGGCATGGCGCAAACGCGCCGATGATATTGCGCCGACTATCGTCGGTGGCTCTAAGAAACATGGCGGACCTGATTTAGGCCCCACGCGTGCCAGGAAGGCGTGGGCAACGCTCGGCGTAGATGGATTAGGGATTGCTGATCAGGCGCCCGAAAAAGGTTTCGTGGGGATGCCGCGCTTGACGACCCGGATGGTTGCTCGCCTTCAGGGCTTACCTGATGAGTGGAAAATTTTTGGCAAGAAGACCGCAGCGTATAGGCAAGTAGGAAATGCTTTCCCGCCGCCTGTGGCGGAAGCTGTAGCCGTAAAATTGCGTGAATGCCTTTCAAACAAATTACGTATAGCTAGTCGCGCGATAGCTTCATGAAAAATAGCGGCGGGCTTATTACAAAAGCGCGTTTGGCTTTTCAAAAGCGGTTACTTGAAAAGCTTCTCTTGTTGGATGCGTCTGGAGTCGCATCGAACGCCGATTCAAATAATAAAGCGAGTAAAGATATAGCTTTGGGAATCGCAGAGCGTCTTGCATCGAATCTGGGATCAAAACTACTGAAGGGGAAGAAACTCCCAGCGCAGACCGCCGGTGACACCTTTGAAAAGATTACTTGCGATTTTATCGCTGAAACATTCCCCAAGCTTTCGGCGCTTAGGCCCGGCAAGTGGGAAGTCCGGCGGATTAATGCGCGAAGCGGCTTAACAATTGCCGATTTCGACCAATACAGCCATCTCACCGCCCTTGCGAAAATTGCGAAGGATAATCCCGATCTCGCTATAGTGCTTGGAAATGATTACACGATTGCTCCAGACGTGGTTGTCGCGCGTCAATTGGAAACGGATGAATCCATCAACAATAAAATTATTATTGTAGATGATAAAACGGCGCGTAGAGCAGTTATACGGGCCGTCAATAATGGCGCCCCTGTTTTGCACGCGAGCATTTCCTGCAAGTGGACTATGCGTTCTGATCGGGCTCAAAACGCCAGGTCAGAAGCGCTAAATCTTATTCGCAACAGGAAAGGTAGAACGCCGCATATTGCTGTCGTAACAGGGGAGCCCGCACCGAGCAGGCTAGCCTCATTAGCAATAGGCACCGGTGATATCGATTGTGTATATCACATTGCGCTAGATGAACTCGTAGAAGCCGTAAAGGCAATAAATCAAAGTGAAGCGAGTGATCTTTTACGGAACATGATTGAAGGAAAGCGGCTTAAAGATATTGCAGACCTTCCTCTCGACATATCGACGTGACCGATAAGCTTACGCCGGAATTGCGCTCCGAGAATATGCGCCGCATTAGAAGCAAGGGAACGAAACCCGAGCGAATTGTGCGGAGCATAGTCCATAAAATGGGTTTTCGTTATAGTCTTTTTCGCGGAGATCTGCCCGGTAAGCCAGACTTAGTTTTTGCACCTCGGAAAAAGATCATCTTCATTCACGGCTGTTTTTGGCATGGCCATCGTAAAAAGGGCTGTTTAGATGGCCGCCTGCCTAAATCAAATCTCGAATATTGGGTTCCCAAAATTGCTAGCAATAGGCAGCGGGATTCGAGACATCGCCATACATTAAAAAAGGCTGGCTGGAGAATCTTGGAAATCTGGGAGTGTGAGACAAGGGATGCCCCCTCTCTGAAGAGAAAAATAAGGAAGTTTCTCGGACCAAGAGTGCCTCTGGCGAAATAGTTCTCTGGCGGAGACCTGCGAGTAATTACATGGTCACCGGCTTTTGCCGCTCGTCATATTCCGCCGAGATATCCCGTCCGGTGTAATCACCGAGCCACGCCATTCGCCGCCGCCGCCGACGCCTTGATCACGCGCACCACCGCGAGGATCACAGCGCCCCAAATGCTGATCGAAGCATAGGCCGGCACGGGTATCGTGGCGGTGACCATGGTCGTTATCTCCATTGGCCGTAGCCCCTCTGTCACTGGGAAAAATCGCAAGCGGCGGTTTGGTTCCCGCTTCACCCGTGACATTTGCCGGCGTTTCGCGCTAACGAAACCGGAATGACCAAAAAGTCGCAGTTCTGGCAAACCAAATCCCTTTCCGAGATGACCCGCGCCGAGTGGGAGTCGCTGTGCGACGGCTGCGGGCGCTGCTGTCTTATCAAGCTCGAAGACGAGGATACGGGCCGGGTCTATTACACCGACGTCGCCTGCCGCTTGCTCGACGGCGAAACCTGCCGCTGCAAGGACTACCGGCACCGCAAGGCGCGCGTCTCCGATTGCGTGAAGCTGACGCCCGCCAAGGCGCATGACTTCGGCTGGCTGCCGGCGACCTGCGCCTATCGCCAGCTTGCCGAGGGGCGCGATCTGGAGTGGTGGCATCCGCTTGTTTCCGGCCGCGCCGAGACCGTGGCCGAGGCCGGCGTTTCAGTGCGCGGACGGATCGGCGGTTTCGAGCGCAAGATTCCGGTGCGCGATTACGAGGATCACATCGTCAACTGGCCGCTGAAGGGGCCGAAGGCGAAGCGGGGCAAGCCGCGCTGAAATTTTCCACAGGCCCGGCGCCGGTAAATCCGATTAAGAAAATAGTC
>Ga0182740_1002495_pt1 | contig 11196 bp, 12 predicted proteins | sample eDN5th37CKraftBY_FD_128872 | JGI IMG/M metagenome (GOLD analysis project Ga0182740, IMG submission 128872) | Enriched backyard soil microbial communities from Emeryville, California, USA - eDNA 5th pass 37_C Kraft BY (version 2) (version 2) | ecosystem: Environmental > Terrestrial > Soil >...
CATCGGCATCCACAGCCGCGACAACGACCTGGTCGTCAACCCGATCAAGGGCAAGCAGCTGACCAACGTGCGCGCCTCGGGTACCGACGAAGCGGTGCGCCTGGTGCCGCCGATCCAGATGACGCTCGAATACGCGGTGGAATTCATCGCCGACGACGAGCTGGTCGAGATCACGCCGAAGAGCATCCGCCTGCGCAAGCGCTTCCTGAAGGAACACGAGCGCAAGCGCGCGTCGCGCGAAGGCGCGTAAGCGTCAGCGATACGCTGCCCGGAAGGGGAAGGGCCGAGTCCTGTGGTGAACGGGACTCGGCCCTTGTCGTTTTTGGGTGCGGTAGCGGGGAGGACGCGGTCCTCAGAGGTGGCAGAGAATGTTCACCAGCCTGCCGAACGGATCGCGCACGAAAAAACGCCGCACGCCCCAGGGCTCCTCGGCGATGCCGTATTCGATCCGAAAGCCCGCCTGCAGGGCCTTGGTGTGGACCTCGTCGAGGTTGTCGACCTCGATCGACAAGTCCGGCACCGGCGTACCGGAGCCGCCCTCGGTCGCGATGCTGATCTGCGGCGTGGTGCTTTGCCCGGTCGCATAGGTGCGGATCCAGCCGTGATCCATCACGACTTCCATGCCGAGCACGTCGCCATAGAAGGCCTGGGCTGCCTCGATGTTCGGGGCGGCGATGTTTGTTACGACTCGCTTGACGGTCATGGTGGCTCTCCGGCGGTGGGACCTGGCGATTCTACGGCCCATCGTTCGATTCGATAAGCCCGCGGCGATCGGCGATCGGCGATCGATCCGTACATCCCGATCCCTGCATCCCGATCCCTGCATCCCGATTCGCACATCCCGATTCGTACATCCGCCGGATACACAGTCTTTCCTTTCCATGCCGTCAAGGAACGCGCCGGCGCGCCGTTGATAGCGGGGCGGCAAACATGCCGCGAACGCACGATAAGAACGGGGAGCTGGAATGTTTCGCAACACCACCATTGGCGCCAGATTGTGGGGCCTCATTGTCGTTACCAATTTGATCCTGCTGATCGTCGGCGCCTTCGGCTGGCTCGGCATGTCGCGCAGCAACGACGCGACGCGGCAGATCTATCAGCATCAGTTGGCCGCCGCGATGCATCTGTCCGAGGCGCGCGCGAACCAGTTGCTGGTGCGCGTGCTGCTCGATCAGGCCACCTTCGCCGCCGATCCGGCCGATGCTCTGGCGCGTGCCGAAACCGCGGCCGGTTTTGCGCGGGCTTCCGAGGCCGCGTGGAAGGCCTATCTGGCACTGCCGCGCGGCAAGGAGGAGGACCGCGCGGCCGAGCTGGTGTCGGCGCGCCGCGAGGCGCTGCATAAGCAGGGCGTCGAGCCGATGATCGGCGCGCTGAAGGCCGGCGATCGCGAGCGCGTGATGGCGATGGTGCTCGAGACCATTCCGAAGCTCGATATCGCCTTCACGTCGGCCAATGCCGAGCTGAACAAACTGCAGACCGCCGCCGCCGAGGCCGTCTATCAGGAGTCGCAGCAGCGCTATGCGAAGCTGCGCGCGTGGTCGCTGGCGCTGTTGGCGCTGGGCCTGGCGTTCAGCACCGTTTTTGCGTGGCGGCTGCGCGGTTCGATCGTCGGCCCGCTCGATACCGCGATCGCGCGTTTCGAGCGGATCGCGCGCGGGGATCTGAGTGCGGCGCGCGTGCTCGATACGCCCGGGCGGCACGATCGTCGCGTTGGCGATAGCGGTCGCGGCATGGCCGGGGAAGCCTGCCGCAACGAGACCAGCCGCAACGAGACCAGCCGCAACGAAACCAGCCGCAACGAAACGAGCCGCAACGAAACCAGCCGCATGCTGGTCATGCTGGCCCGGATGGAGGCGAGTCTGGCGGGCATGGTCGGCGAGGTGCGCACCGGCGCCGATGCCATCGCCGCGGCGAGCCGGCAGATCGCGCTGGGCAACGCCGATCTGTCCCAGCGCACCGAGGAGCAGGCCGCCTCGCTCGAGCAGACCGCCTCGAGCATGGAGCAACTGACCGGCACGGTACGGCAGACCGCGGACAATGCCCGCGAAGCGAATGCGCTGGCGGGCGATGCCAGCGGGCTGGCGGAGCGGGGCGGGGAAGCGGTGACGCGCGTGGTCGACACCATGCGGGCGATCGACGCGAGCGCCAACCGGATCGTCGACATCATCGACGTGATCGAGAAAATCGCCTTCCAGACCAATATCCTCGCGCTGAACGCCGCGGTCGAGGCCGCGCGTGCCGGCGAGCATGGCCGCGGCTTCGCGGTGGTGGCGGGCGACGTGCGCGATCTGGCGCAGCGATGCGCGACCGCGTCGAAGGAAATCCGCGGGCTGATCGACGAATCGGTGCGCAACGTCCGCACCGGCAGCGATATCGTCGCCGATGCCGGCCGCGCGATGGAGGACATCGTCGGCGCGGTGCGCCGCGTCAGCGCGATCGTCGGCGGCATCAGCGCCGCCTCGATGGAGCAGTCGCAGGGCATCGAGCAGGTGAATCAGGCGGTCACGCAGATGGACGGCATGACCCAGCAGAATGCGGCGCTGGTCGAAGAGGCGGCCGCCGCGGCGACCTCACTGGAGGATCAGGCGCAGCGGCTGACCGGGCTGATGGCGCGTTTCCGTCTTGCCTGAATTGGCCGGCATCCCCAGACATCCCCGGGGTCCCCTGGCATACCTCGGTATCCTCCCGGCGTTACGGACTGCGGGCCGGCATGGCTGGTGTACAGTGGCGGCCTGCATTTCGTCACCACAGGAACAGGAGACATGACCGAGTTTGTTGCAACCGAAGTCGTCGGCGGTGTCGGCTATCTGACGCTGACCCGGCCCCAGGCCCTCAATGCCCTGTCGCTCGACATGGTGCGCGCCTTGACGCAGGCGCTGGACCAGTGGGCGGCCGATCCCGACGTCGTCGCCGTGGTGGTCGCCGGTGCGGGCGGCAAGGCCTTCTGCGCGGGCGGCGACATCCGTTTCTTCCATCAGGCCGCGCTCGCCGGCGATCCGACGCTGGACCAGTTCTTTGTCGAGGAATACGCGCTCAATCACAAGATCCACCGCTATCCGAAGCCCTATATCGCGCTGATGGACGGCGTGGTGATGGGCGGCGGCATGGGCATCTCGCAGGGCGCGCGGCGGCGCCTGGTGACCGAGCGCACCAAGATGGCGATGCCCGAGACCAATATCGGCCTGTTTCCCGACGTGGGCGGCGGCTGGTTCCTGGCCCGCACCCCGGGCAGCGTAGGGGAGTATCTGGGCCTGACCGGCAACGTGATTCACGCGGCGGATGCGCTGTACGCCGGGCTGGCCGATGCCTTCGTGCCGAGCAATGCGCTGGCCGAGCTGGTGTCGTCGCTGCGCGCCGGCAACTTTGCCAGCGGCGACGAAGTGCTGGCCGCGATCGATGCCTGCAGCGCCGGGTATCGCGCCGCCTGCGATCCGGCCGCGAGCATGCTGGCGCGCCAGCGCGAGGCGATCGACACGGCGTTTGGTGCCGCCACGGTCCAGCAGATCGTCGCCATCGTCAGCGATGCCAGCGACGACTGGTCCGCTCAGACGGCCGCCGCCTTGCGTACCCGCTCACCGCTGATGCTGTGCGTGACGCTGGAGCAGATCCGCCGCGCGCGGACGATGGCGCTCGAGGACGAGCTGCGCATGGAGCTCGACATGATGCACGACGTGTTCCGCTACGGCGACGGCGTCGAGGGCATCCGTGCGCTGGCGATCGACAAGGACCACGCGCCGAAGTGGCGGCCGGCCCGGCTCGACGAGGTCGAGCGCAACAAGGTGCTCGCCTTCTTCGACAGTCCGTGGCGCGCCGAGGCGCATCCGCTGGCCGGATTGCAGGCCTGAGCGGACGCGCGCGCCGGTGCGGGCTGGGTGCGCGCCCGATGCCTCGGGCAGGCGCGCGCACGGCCGACGCCACATCGGGTTAGAGTGTGGTCTGGGCGCCGGCCGGAGATGGCCGGTCCCGCCGTTTTTCGGCAGTCTTTCCTTTCCCCGTCTCTCTCAGAAAAGGAAGCACGATGAGCACTCCACGCGACGTCGCGGTACTGGTGGGCAGTCTCCGCAAGGATTCGTTCAATCGCAAGCTGGCATTGGCGCTGGCGCAGTTGGCCCCGGCCGAACTCAAGCTCGACATCGTCGAGATCGGTCAGCTGTCGCTCTACAACCAGGACCAGGATGACAACCCGCCGGCGGCCTGGACCGCTTTCCGTGACCGGATTCGGCGTGCCGACGCGGTGCTGTTCGTTACGCCGGAGTACAACCGCTCGGTGCCGGCGCCGCTGAAGAACGCCATCGACGTGGGGTCCCGCCCCTATGGGCAGAGCGCCTGGGATCGCAAGCCCGGGGCGGTAATCAGCGCCTCGCCGGGCGCCATCGGGGGGTTTGGCGCCAATCACCATCTGCGCCAGTCGCTCGTGTTTCTCAATGTGCCGGTGCTCCAGATGCCGGAGGCCTATATCGGAGGTGTCGACAAGCTGTTCGATGACCAGGGCAATATCGGCAACGAATCGACACGTGCCTTTCTGGGCAAATTCCTGACGACCTTTGCGGCCTGGGTGGAGCGCAACGCCGCAAGCTGACCGTGACGGCGCGGCCGCCGCCTCAGGGCCCCCCTCTCTCGTAGGGGGGTGCCTAAAGATGGCGAAACCAGCGCCGACAATGCTGATATGGATGCAAGCGACAATTCCTCCGACTTCCCGGAAGGTGCGGCCAACGCCGAACTGGTCGGGTGCTGGGCCACTGCCTCGCCGCAGTTGCTGGCCACCGTGCTGAACCACGCGATCGACGCCGAAGACCTGTCCGGCTTCGCGGCGCTGCTGTCCGACATCGCCCGCGACCGCGGGCTCAAGGGCAACCGCGGCGCGCACCAGTCGATCTACGACATGCCGTATTCGAGCCTGCTGCCACGCCAGCAGCACCTGCTGGCCGATGCGTTCGACCTGTTCGTCAAGCTTGGGCTCGAACTGCAGCCGCGGCAGCAGCGCCTGAACGACTGAGCGCGCTGAGCATGTGGGTTTGCGGGTCGGCATAGCCGCCGTCCCGCCGGCGGCGGGCTGCCGCTCATTCCGCGATGGGCCGCCAAGATCTCGGGCGATGCGATGCGGCTCGCGGTGATAAAATTTCGGGTTTTCCTCGCTCCCGTCGACGGACGGGATAGACGACCCAAGCCATGTCCGAATCGCTAGCCGCCACCGCGGCGCCGGCCCCGGCCAGTCCTGAGAAGGTCAATCCGCGGCGCATTTCCGTTGCTCCCATGATGGACTGGACGGACCGCCACTGCCGCACCTTCCATCGCCAACTGAGCCGCCACACCTGGCTGTACACCGAGATGGTGACGACCGGTGCGCTGCTGCATGGCGATGTCGCGCGCCATCTGGACTTCGATGCGGCCGAGCAGCCGGTTGCCCTGCAGCTGGGCGGCAGCGAGCCGGCCGATCTGGCAGCCTCGGCCAAGCTGGGCGAGCGCTGGGGCTATGCCGAGATCAATCTGAATTGCGGTTGCCCGTCGGAGCGGGTCCAGCGTGGGGCGTTCGGCGCCTGCCTGATGGCGGAGCCGCAACTGGTGGCGGACTGCGTGCGGGCCATGCGCGACGCGGTGTCGGTGCCGGTCACCGTCAAGCACCGGATCGGCATCGACACGATCGAGCATTACGATTTCGTGCGCGATTTCGTCGGCACGATTGCCGAGGCCGGTTGCCAGACCTTTATCGTTCATGCGCGCAATGCGATCCTGAAGGGGCTGAGCCCCAAGGAAAACCGCGAGATTCCGCCGCTGCGCTACGAGGTGGCCTACCAGCTGAAGCGCGAATTCCCCCAGCTCGAAATCCTGATCAATGGCGGCATCACGCGTTACGACGAGATCGACGCGCATCTGCGTCATGTCGACGGCGTGATGATCGGTCGGGAGGCCTATCACCAGCCGTTCCTGCTGGCGGAGGTGGATCGCCGCTACTACGGCGATACCGCGCCGTCGCTTTCACGTCTCGACGCCGAACTGGCGATGCAGCGTTATATCGGCGATCTGGTGGAGCGAGGCGGTTATATGGGCGCGGCGACGCGGCATATGCTCGGCCTGTATCGCGGCGTGCCCGGCGGACGGGGCTGGCGGCGCGTGCTGTCCGACGCGCGCCGGATGAACGCGATCCGTACGCGGGACGGCGTCGATGCGCTGTTCGAGGAGGCGCGTAGCCATCTGCATGCGGAGCGGCCGCTGCAGGCGGCATGATCGAGCGCCGGCCATCGACGGTCGGCGATCGATCCTGCAGTAGATGAGTCGGTCAGCCGCGCCGCGCGCCCCGGCAGCGAAGCGCCGCCGCCGATTGGAGTGCAGACTCTAATTTCGAATCCGGCATGGTCCCGCACGGCCCGTGCCGCCGTGTTGGAGCCACTTTCCGCGCAAGCGCAGGCGATTGCGGGCACCAGGAAAGGGATTCCCCTAGATAGCCAAGCCGATTCCGATTTTCTTAAACTGTCTGTGCCCTCGAATACAGGGCTTTCTTCAACTGATTTTGGAGCCCGCCTAGTGCGGGCTTTTTTTGCTCTGGGGCCGGGCGCGTCTGAGGTGGGTCGCCGGTCCTTTCGTTTACCCGAATAGTGCTTGGCGGCGATGGCAGTTACATTGCAATTGCCTTCAGGGCATTGAGATCGCAAGAGTTTAAGAGTCCGCCGTGTGCGGACTTTTTTTTGCACCGCATTTCCCCGCCGCTTCCGCCTTCTGCTTCCCCTTCCTCCGCCATCCGCCCCGTTTCCCTCCCGCTTTGCCGCTGCCGGCGTGATGCCGTCGAGCAACGTCCCCGCGAATCATTCTCGTTTGCCTGCTGCAAAGAGGTGACCCCCCAACCGGGTGATGGCAAGATGTAGCCAAAAACGACAAGAAGGTCTGGCCTCGGAGGGTGGAATGGAAGAAGACGGCTTGTTTGGTGTCGCGTTCGAAGGCTTCCGCGTCGTCTGGGTGGTCGAGCGGTTGCAGAACGGTACCTGGACCGCCCGCTACTGCTGGCATCGCGGCACGGACGCGGCCGCAGCTGCGGCACTGCAGACCGATGTGCTGAACGGCAGGAGCCGAAGACTGCCGGGTACGTATCAGTCCGAGGAAGAAACCTTCGAGGCGATCCGCGAGGCCATCCGCCTCGAAGCCCGCTGGTCCTGATGCGCCGTTCGACTACGCACGAAAATTTTTGTGCGTAGTACTAGCCATCGCCAAACGAAGTTTGTATAATCTTGGTTTCCGTCGAGCAGTACTGACGACGGCGCTACGGTGGCTGTAGCTCAGTTGGTAGAGTCCAGGATTGTGATTCCTGTCGTCGTGGGTTCGAGTCCCATCAGCCACCCCAAGATCCCATGCAAAACAGCCGCTCATCGAGCGGCTGTTTTGCTTTGTGGCGAGCATCATCGGGCGGGCCAGCGCCTCCAGTCGGTCCTCAAACCAGCCTTGCAGCGGCCTTGGTGATCGTCCACCCGACACCCATGCACAAGGCGATCCAACCCGCTGCGATCAGTGCCACGTCGTGCCAGTTCATGGTGCGGCGACCGGGGCGAAGCAGCTTGACGGTGTCGTCTGACGAAGGCATGGCCGTCTCCTTCGAAAAGCATGGGAACAGGCTAGGCCATGCCTCAACGAATTCACGGTCCGAGTTGTAAAGGTTTGTTGCGATGCGCGAGAGTCGTCGCTTTCAAACGGGCTGTCCTCTCCCGCGCCTCCCGCAACAGCGCGCTCGAGCCATCAACGCAGTCGACTTTGTCGCTCCGATCGCACGAACGCGGCTTGCCTCGCACGTTCGACTTCACGAGCCAGACCTCCCGCGCTCAACCGCACGCGATCAACCTCACGCGTTCAACTTCACCCCCGGCTGATCGAGTTCGAGCATCCGGCAGATCGCCGCCATGCTGCCGACCATCGTGCGGCGCTGCGCGCCCTGGTAGATGCGGACACCTTTGGACTGGCGGAACGGCGTGGGCTTGACGGGGTAGCGGGTCAGGGAGCGGTCGGCTTGCAGCATGGTGGTCCTCTTCGGTAAGGCGTCAGCGGAAGTCTTGCGGCAACACGGGGCCCTGCGGCTCGTGTGGCTGCATGACTGAGGTTGGCGCCAAGGCGGCGGCGCCTGCCGGATTGCTTCGTTGGGCTAGAAGCCGGACTGGCGGATCAGTCCGACGGCGATGCCCTCGAGCGAGAATTCCTCGCGTCCGGGCCGCACGATGATGTTGGCGAAGTCGGGGTTCTCGGCGATCAGCTCGATCGCGTCGCCGCGATGCTTGAGCCGTTTGACGGTCACGTCCTCGCCGATGCGTGCCACCACGATCTTGCCGTTGGCGGCATCCTGCGCGCGTTTGACCGCGAGCAGGTCGCCATCGAAGATGCCGGCGTCGCGCATGCTCATGCCGCGTACGCGCAGCAGGTAGTCGGGGCGTTCGTCGAACACCGAGGCATCGACCTGGTATTGCCGGTCGATATGCTCGGCCGCCAGGATCGGGCTGCCGGCGGCGACACGGCCGACCAGTGGCAGCGTCAGCTGCATCACGCCGGCCATCGGCAGCGAGAACTGGTCCGGCATTTCGGAGTCGCTGCGATTGACCTTGAGCCGGATGCCGCGCGAGGCGCCGGGCGTCAGCTCGATCACGCCCTTGCGAGCCAGCGCGCGCAGATGTTCTTCGGCTGAGTTCGGCGACGAGAAGCCGAATTCCGCAGCGATCTCGGCGCGGGTCGGCGGGACGCTGAAGGCCGACGGCGATCTGCAGGGCCACGGCATCAGCGCGGGCCAGGGCATCGAGGCCGGCGGCGCGATCCGCAGCAGCCACCATATCGAAGCCGGCTGGGGCATCAAGGCAACGGGATCGATCGTGGCAGAGAGCGCGATCAAGGCGGGCGAAGGCGTGCAGACGGACGAGGACATCGTCACCGGGCCGGGATATGGCATCCATGCGGGACTGAACGTGCGGATCGATATCTGGGACGTCAGCGCGCGCATCGTGGCCCGCAGCAAACCCGAGAACCTGGTCAGCGGCGCCTGGCAGAGCGGTTGACGACGGCCATGTCCCTCCTGCTCGCCCATGCGGCCGCCGGCCCCGCATCATGGCCGGACTCCGCGCGACAGCGGCAAGCACGCCGCCCCACCCTCGCCCGCCTGCTGCGCGCCATCGAACTGCGCATCGACGTCGATCACGCCCCCGACGCGCTCGAGGCCGAATTGCAGACGCTGTACGACCGGCTCTACCAGCCCGGCGACTGCCTGCACGGCATCGCGGCCACGCCCTCGGCCCTGCCGGGGCTGGTCGTGCGCTACCGCGAGGCGGATGGGGAGTATTACTTCTATGTCGAAGACACCGTGCGGCGCCGGCTTGCCGGCTATACCGTCTTCAACCGGCTGGTCGAACTGGACCGCCGCGCCGACCGCCATCTGCGCGCCCCGCATTCGAAGTTCGCCCCGCCCTACCAGCGCCGTGGCCTCGCCTCGGCGATCTATCGCCGGTATCTCGACGCGGGACACTGCCTGATCACCGGCGCACGCCAATCGCCGGGCGCGCATGCGTTATGGCATGCGCTGGCGGCGGACTACGAACGCGGTTATGTGGAACTGCGCGACAAGGCGCTGCGCGACCTGGGAGCGGAGGTATCCGAGCCGGTGCTCGACGACCTGCATACCCGCATGGTGCTGCTGGGACGGGGATGGACGATGGCGGCGCTGGGGACCGCGACGGGTATGGTGGTGTAGTCGTGAAACAACGTACTGCTGTCCGATAGACTGTTGATCATCCCGCGTCCGCTATCGCTCGTCCGCGTATTGGCTGCATCCTTCAGTAGTGCAACGTTCGGCGAGGTCCGAGCCGCGTACCGCCCTTAAGAACCGCCTCGTGGCAGCCGGCACGGCCAGCGCGCCGCCGGTATGCAGTGAGCGCACAACGCGAAAGGACCTTGTGAAGCCGTTCCCAATGTTCTGATCGACTTATGTGCGCCGCAATCTCTGGGTCAATCCAGGAGGCTATCCAAACAAGTCGCTGCGCGAACAGCTTCGCGCTGACGACCGTATGGCGCGGTCGACGTGGGATGAAACCGATATGCCCGTACGCGTCGAACTCAGGCATTCCCCAAATGGCATCATGATGGCCAACACGGTTGCGAACATCGCGAACGGCGCGCAGCAGTCTTACCAAACGGTTTCTGAAGTCTTCAGAACCATACTGGGTGCCAACAGGCGCATATGGAAACGCCATCTGAAGAACTGACTGTTGCAACGCGGGCGGATGGTTGGACCGGCCAAGCCCGTTCACCAATTGCTCCCAGAAGCCAAATGAGGCCGATGCAACAACGTCATCCTGGCTGATGGTCTTTCCTTTGCGGGAGCGCCGGTCCACAAACTTATGAATCTCATGCCGATCCTGAGGCGGCATGGAATGAGGCGTCTTCGGTATTGGAGCGCCGGCGTGTACAGGACCCGCAAGTGGAAGCATCCACGGCGCCGAATCGGTCTGCGCATAGAACTGAGACAAGGCTCTATGCAACGCATTGCGCAACGTGACCTCAAAATCATTGAGAAGCGGCAGGAGCGCCCCCGACAATGCTTGGCACCAGGTGTAGCAGCCCAAGAGATCGCTCTTTGAGCTGCATTGGAAGAAACGGCGTACGGCGGCCAACCGCCGCTCTGTCAGATGGACTTGCATGCCACCGCGCACAGGGATGAAAAGCCGGAAATATATCTGGCTTTCCTCTCCACGGATGTTGATTTTCGACGGGCAGTGGCTGTAATATTTCCGCTTGAGACGGGGGTGGTCCGAGGTCGGACGGGCCTCCGTGATTAGAGTCGAAACCCCGCGCAAGCGGGGTTTCGGCTTTCTAGAGGCAGAACTACGCGATCAGCCCTTCGCGGCCATCACGCCGGCGATCGCCTTCGCGACCACCGCCACATTGCCGCGGTTCAGGCCGGCGACGCACATGCGGCCCGAGCGCACCAGATAGACGCCATGCTCGGTGCGCAGCGTATCGACCTGCTCGGCCGACAGGCCGGTATAGGTGAACATGCCCCGCTGCGCCAGATAGCGCGACAGGTCCGCATCGCCGACGAGGCGCTGCAGATTGTCGTGGATCGCCGTGCGCATCGCCGCGATGCGCTCGCGCATGGCGGCCAGTTCGGCCTCCCACGACTGGCGCAGCGCCGGCGTGGTCAGCACCTTGCCGACGATGCGGGCGCCGTGCGTCGGCGGG
>Ga0182740_1002497_pt1 | contig 11179 bp, 10 predicted proteins | sample eDN5th37CKraftBY_FD_128872 | JGI IMG/M metagenome (GOLD analysis project Ga0182740, IMG submission 128872) | Enriched backyard soil microbial communities from Emeryville, California, USA - eDNA 5th pass 37_C Kraft BY (version 2) (version 2) | ecosystem: Environmental > Terrestrial > Soil >...
CGCGCCGAAGGCCTCGAAACGCCGGTGGTCTGCACTGGCGGCGTGCACAATTTCGAGTTTGCCGAACAGATGCTCGCTGACGGGGTGTGTGACGTCGTCGGCTCCGCGCGCCAGACGCTCGCCGATCCCGACTGGTTCCTCAAGACGAAGCTCGGGCTTGGTGACCAGGTGCGCATTTGCGAATTCACCAATTACTGCGAAGGCCTCGACCAGAAGCACAAGACGGTGACCTGCCAGCTTTGGGACAAGGAAGCGCTCAAAGACCCGAACGTGAGCAAGACACCGGACGGCAAGCGCCGCCTGACGGCACCTGAATGGTCTCCCCCACAATGACCCAGACGATCGAAATCAGTGAAGTCGGCATGCGCGACGGTCTGCAGATCGAGCGCAGCTTCGTCCCGACCGAAAAGAAGATCGCGCTGATCGACGCGCTCTCAAAGACCGGCGTGAAAAAAATCGAGATCACGGGCTTTGTGCATCCGAAAGTGATCCCGCAGCTTGCCGATGCCGATGCCGTCGCCACCGGCATCAAGCGTGAGCCCGGTGTGCGCTACGGCGCCTTCATTCCGAATGCGCGCGGCGCCGACCGCGCCATTGCCGTCGGCATCGACGATCTCAAGGCCGGAGTCGCGGTCAGCGACAGTTTCAACCGGCTCAATGTGCGCATGACCACCGAAGAGGGCATGAAAGCCATCGACGACATCGCCGCAGCCGCGAAGGGCACGCAGAGCCGGGTGGTGGGTGCAATCGCCACGGCCTTCGGCTGCCCCTATGAAGGCCCGGTGTCGCGCGAGCGCATGCACCGGATGATGGCGCAATTGCTGGGTCATGGCGCGCCGATCATCTATCTCGCCGACACCACGGGCGTCGCCAATCCCGACCGGATCCGCCGCACGGTGGAGGATCTGCAGAAGGCTTTTCCCGAAGCCACAATTGGACTGCATCTGCACAACACGCGCGGGATCGGCATAGCCAATGCGCTTGCCGGACTTGATTGCGGCATCCGCCATTTCGAGGGATCGATCGGCGGGCTCGGCGGCTGTCCGTTCGCCCCGCGCGCCGTCGGCAACATCTGCACCGAAGATTTCGTGCATATGGCGCACGAGATGGGGATCGAAACCGGCATCGATCTCGACGCCCTGATCGCAGTTGCGGGAATGGCTCAAGAGGTGCTCGGACGCCCCCTGCCCGGCATGGTGATGAAGTCAGGCAAGGCTTCGGAGCTTCACGCGATGGACGCCGTGCGCGTGAAGGTGGACTGAGCCGCGCGGCTATCCTGCAAGCGGGGCTTGCAGAATCCGCCGTCGTTGCTTGATCAGATATTCCAGCCGGCTGAGCGCGATCTGCAACGCGCTTGCATCGGACTCGTCCCGCTTGTCACGGGACAACTCGGTCCGCAGGATTTCGTCGATCTCGTCCTCGATCCGATCGAGATCTTCCTGGGTGGCCGCATCGCGTATGCGCCCTGTGATGTTGTAAAGCCGCTCGGGGGGACGGCCGCCTTCCGGCGCCGGCATCATGAATTTCCAGAATGCCGCCGCGAGCGAACTCAGCATGCCAAGCAGCATCGACGCGTAGAAGAACTGGTCGCCATATTTATCGAAGATCGTTTTCACGTCCCCGCTGAAATAGGCCGCCGCGCCCGGATGAATGGGAATCGGTGCGTCCTTTTCCGTCGACGGCGCGCTGATCTGCGCAAGGATGGGGTGCTCACCCAGCATGTTGCTGCGCGTTTCCATGATCGCCTGGGTCAGTTGTGTCGCGGTATCGTCGTCCAGCTTTTCCTTGGCGATCAGATAGACCGGGACGCGCAGCGTCGTCAGATCGTCTTCCGGAATTGCCGGCGATCCGCGGATCGTTCCCTTCGGAATGTCGAAGCTCTCGTAAGCACCGACGGCGGCAGCGATGGCGCCGGCAGATTCGATCGGAATCAGCGTCGGACTCTTCTTGGCGTCGCGCGGGAAGAAATTGCGCAACATCGCAAGATATCGGCCCGAGATCGGCGTCACGAACAGGAGGGCCTGAACCTTCTTGCCCTGAATCGCCGCGGCGACATCCGGCAGAGACAGATCGACAAATTTCACCTTGTTCCGCGACAGATCGTATTCGCTATCCAGAACGGACGCGATCCGCTGATTGACCGGCCCGCCAACCACGCCGATCGTCTTGCCCTTGAGATGATCGAGGTCGGTAATCGACGAGCCCGGCAGACCGAGCAGCATCAGTACGCCGTGCGTGATGACCACGACGGTTCTTGCACCTTTCAGATCGGTCGCGTCGCCACGAACGATCGCAAGATCGGCCTCGCCCCTGGCGAACGCCTCGGCCGCGCCGAGCGGCGTGCCGGTGTCGATGACTTTCAGGCGGATTCGCGAGTTCGCGGTCGATCCCAGTTTGGACGCCAGCGCATTCATCAGCCGCGCGCCCTCGCCATCGAGCGAACCGGCGGCGACGGTCAGTGTCACCGGACGGATGGAATAACGGTACGCGTAAAGCCCAAGGCCTGCCGTCAGAACGACCAGGCCGAAGACCAGCGCAATTCTCATCCAGCGCGCAAGCAGCATGAAACGTCCGATCCGTCACGGAAGTATATCACTCGGACTCCCGCGTCTCCATCTGATAGAGCCCGATCAGTCGCGAGATCAGGACAGCGATGTAGAATACACCCGTCAATTGTTCCAGTTGACTGAACGAGCGGGCAAAAGGCGCTACCGGCGTGATGTCGCCAAAGCCGGTCGAAGTCAGGGTGGCAATGCTCAGATGCATCATGTCCGCGAGAAGCGGCGCATCTTGATCGGGCGCAGCGCCTGCCGCGCGCGGAATGGAAAAGGCTCCGGGCGACATGATCTCGATCATCGCGTAGGCGCCCGCCCAGCCGAAGGCGAGCAGGATATAAACGCTGAGCGCCGCATGAACACGATCCGCGTAGAGCGGGCCGAATGACAGAACGTGACGCAGGATCACGCCTGCGGTGAAAAAGCAGAACACCGCAAACGTGGCCATCATCGCGGCTTCGACCGGTTTGCTGCCCGTTAGGAACCAGGCAACCTGAAAACCGAATGTCGCGACAGCGAACATGATCCCAAGCACCCGCAATCGCTTGGCGCGACTGGCGGCCATGGTCCCGGCGACAAGAATGACCGCCACGATGATGCCGCCGACCAGCCGGGCGGCCGTTCCGCCCAGCACGAGCGGATGCAAGCCGACGTAGAGAAGCAGTGCGATCAGAAGGACGGTACCCGAGCCGCCATAGCGGAAAACTTCGGACTGGCTCGTTCCGGTGGGCTGGTGCATGGCGAATCGCCGGTTGATCGCCCAACTCTGCCACAACTCCTGTTGTGGTTCCCGGCCTTCTCAGCCGCGATACCCTATCTTCCTTGAGATCGCATCGGCAGCCTCATGGACCATCGGGCGCAACGCGCGCTCTCCGCCCATGGAGTCGGACATCTTCTCGGGCACGATCACGGTCACCGCGGCAACCACGCGCGAGTCGTGATCGCGCACCGGGAAGGCAAGACTGACCAGTCCGGGATCGACGGTCGAGTGGTGAAAGACATAACCCCGCTTGCGGTCGCCGGCGACCTGCCTGTTGAAATCCTGAATGGGCAGCATGGCCGACCCGTTCCGCAATTCCTTCCGCAACCTTTCGTAGATTGCCCGCAGGCGCTCCTCGTCCTGATAGGCAAGCATGATCCGGCCGCTCGATGTTGTATGCGCGGGCAGGCGCGCGCCCAATTGTAGATTGCTGACAAGTCCCGCATTCGGCAGTGCGCGCGCGAGATAGACGGCATGCCAGCCGTCGAGAATTGCAACATGCGCGGCCGCGTTGGTGCGGTCACTGAGCGCACGGAGAAATGGCTGCGCGGTTTCCGTGATCGGCTGCGCGTGCAGGTATTCGAAACCAAGATCGAGCGTCTTCGATGTGAGCCGATAACGCCTTGTTTCGGAATCGCGCGCGATGAATCCGTCGGCCTCGAGTGTATAAACCAGCCGGTAAGTGGCCGATCGCGTTAATCCCAGCCCGGCCGCAAGTTCCGCGAGCGTCTTGGCCGGCTTGCTGCGCGGAAAAAGCTGCAACAGCGCGAGGCCGCGCGACAGACCCGGCACGATGTAGCGCGGGTCGATCCTGTCCTCGGAATCGTCTGCTTTTTGGCTCGGCATGGCTGTGGGCGCTCGTTTCCAGCGTTTCCCATATCAAACTTCACGTTGACATGACAAACGGCGTCTCCTACCGGAACGGCCAGAAAGTGAGGAGAGCTCAAATGGGACTGACGGCCGATATGGGGCGTTTCATCGCCGCACTGCGCTACGACATGCTGCCGGCGGATGCGGTCAAAACGGTTCGACTGGGTTTCACCGACTGCATCGCCTGCATGATCACGGGCTGGAACGAGCCTGTGACCCGCACCACGGCGCGCGGCCTCGGCATTGCCCATGACGGCTCCCACCCCTCGATTTCGTCCGTGCAGGCACCGGCTCCGGAGCGCGCGCTGGTTTACGGCGTCGCCGCGCACGCCATCGACTACGATGACACCGGCCTTGCCGGTCATCCGAGCGCGATTCTGGTTCCGACCATCCTTTCGGAAGCCGCCGAACGCGGCGCGGACGGGCGAGCGATGATCACGGCCTATGTCGCGGGGTATGAAATCTGGGCCGAGATGGCCCGGCGCGACCAGGACCAGCTTCATCGCAAGGGCTGGCATCCGACCGCGATGCTCGGAACCATTGCAGCGGCAGCCGCGGTCTCCTCCCTGCGCGGGCATGACGCAGCGATGGCGACGCGTACGCTCGGCGTCGTGGCCTCGCTCGCCGGCGGAATTGTCGGCAATTTCGGCTCGATGACAAAGCCCTATCAGGTCGGCCGCGCGGCTCAGTCCGGCCTGCTCGCCGCGCGTCTCGCGGAGGCTGGCCTCACGTCCACCGAGACCGCGATCGAGGACGATCTCGGTTTCCTGCGCGCGATCTCGCCCAAGGGCCAGGTCGACACCACGTCGCCTGCAAAGTTCGGAGAGGACTGGGGCATCCTGCGTGCCGGCATCAACATCAAGCTTTATCCGGTCTGCTACGCGATCCATCGCGCGGTCGATGCGGTCATCGACATGCGCAAGGTCAAGCCGGTGAAGGCCGAGGACGTCGAGGCGATCGATCTCGAGATCGGCGAGACCCAGGCGGAAATCCTGCGCGTGCATCGTCCCACCAACGGTCTGGATGCCAAGATCTCCGGCGAGTTCGGCGTGGCTTCGGCCATCGTGGCGGGAGCCTGCGGCAATGCCGAACTGACCGATGCTTTCGTGAACCGGCCGGATGTGCAGGACCTGATCCGCAAGGTCCGCGTCATCACCATCAAGGAACGCGACGATCACGAGCCGGCGCATTCGCCGTTCGATCGCGTGACACTGCATGTCCGCGGCGGCGAAAAGCTCACCACGGAAGCGGTCAAGCGCCCGCGCGGTCACTTCCAGCGCGGCGTCGAAACCGAAGCGATGTGGACGAAGTTCGAAGACTGCGTGAAGCCGACGCTCGGCGAAAGCGGCGCGCGTACGCTGTTCGATGCCATTCAGGGACTCGACCGCATGTCATCGACCGACGGTTTCGGCGTATTCCCGCCCGCGCAGCGTGCGGCAAACGCGGCCTAGTGCGGCAGGCATTGAAGCCGCGCGAATTACAAGAGTTGCTGGTGTCCTGCGGTTCCGACGCTTTCAAGAGCTAGGTACTACGAAACGGATACAGCGTAGTCACGAAGGACACTAAACATGGATGGACTTAAACATCTTCAGGTGGAGCATCCCGAGCCGGGCCTCATGGTGGTCCGCTTCAACCGCCCCGAGGTTCACAACGCGCTCAATACCGCGACCTCCGAAGACCTCTACAAGGTGTTCGGCAAGCTCGCCTTCTATCCGGGTGATGTGCGCTGCGTGATCCTGACCGGGGCCGGCGAAAAGGCCTTCAGCGCCGGTGGCGATCTCAAGGAACGCAAGGGCATGACCGATGAGCAATGGCGCGCCCAGCACGCGATCATCGAGGAAGCCGCCTACTCGATCATCAATTCCGCCGTGCCGGTGATCGCCGCGGTGAACGGTGTTGCGTTCGGCGGCGGATGCGAGCTGGCGCTGTGCTGCGACTTCATTTACGCGGCGCGGCACGCGCGTTTCGCCCTGCCGGAAGTGACCCGTGGCATCATGCCCGGTGCCGGATCCACGCAGAATCTGCCCCGCGCGGTCGGCGTGCGGCGCGCAAAGCAGATCATCATGAGCGGGCTGCCCTTCTCGGCGGAACAGGCCTATGATTGGGGCATGGTCAACGAGGTTTGCGACGCGGCCGACCTCATGCCGTCGGTCATGTCGATCGCACGCACGATCTGCGACAATGCGCCCATCTCGGTGCGGCAGATCAAGAAGGCGGTGAATGCCTCGATGAACATGGACCTGCAATCGGGCCTTGCGTTCGAAATCCAGTGCTACGAGCGCATGATCTCGACCGAAGACCGCCACGAGGGCGTTCTCGCGTTCAACGAGAAGCGAAAGCCGCAATTCAAGGGACGCTGATGTTTGGTCAGTCAACGCAGCGGTTGGACTGATACTCTCGCTTCTCTACAATAGGCGGAAAGACACTGAAAAGGTGCCCGCCAGCGAGACACTCCGCTGATCCGAATGGGAGGAAATGGAATGACGTTTACACGACGTACTGCGTGCCTTGCGCTTGCCCTGTCAGCGTTGACGCTGACAGCCGGCAACGCGCTGGCACAGGACAAGTGGCCGAGCCGCGCGATCACCCTGATCGTGCCCTATCCGCCCGGTGCTTCCAGCGACTTCATCGGGCGTATGGTCCGCGATCAGCTCGAGGAGCAGCTCAAGGTGCCGGTCGTCGTGGAAAACAAGCCGGGCGCCGGCGGCACGACCGGAGCCATGCAGGTCGCGAAGTCCGCGCCTGACGGCTACACGTTCATGGTGACGGTCAACGCACCGGTCACCATGAATGCCCACATGCAGAAGAACTATCCGTTCGACCCGATGAAGTCGTTCACCCCCGTGGTCAAGGTCGCGGACGTGGCGATGACTCTTGCGGTCAATTCCAAGCTGCCGGTCAACAGCGTGAAGGAGTTGATCGATTACGCGAAAAAGAATCCCGATCAGAAGCTCAGCTTCGGCAGCGCCGGCGTCGGCTCCGCGCATCACATCGCGGGCGAATTGCTGAAGCAGAAGACCGGGCTGAACATGGTCCACGTGCCATACAAGGGCGGCGGACCGGCCATTCAGGATCTGGTCGCCGGACATATTCCGATCAGCTTCGGCACCACCCCCGCGGTGATGCCGCAGGCGCAGGCCGGCACCATCCGCATCATCGCGCTCGCCGAAACCAAGCGCTCCCCCGATCTACCGGGCGTTCCGACAATCTCGGAGACCGTGCCCGGCGTCGATACCTTCACCTGGGTCGGCGTGTTCGCGCCGCTCGGTACGCCGAAGCCCGTGGTCGATCGCGTCAACGCTCTCGTCTCTGACATGATCAAGAAGCCGGACGTGATCGCCAGGCTCAAGACGCAGGGCGCGACCGCTGCCGGCGGCTCGCCCGAAGCGCTGCAGAAGTCCATGCAGGAAGAATTCGATCACTGGACCAAGGTCATTCCTTCCATCGGCATCAAGCCGGAATAACAAGGAAGACCTTCAACTGCGGCGCCCGGCCTCTCGGGCGCCGCTCTTTATTTGGGACATACGATGTCTGAACAGGACTTACAGGGCCGCGCTGCGGTCGTCACCGGATCGGGCCGCAACATCGGACGCGCGATTGCACATGCGCTGGCAAAGAAGGGCGCCGCAGTCGTGGTCAACGGCTCGTCCAGCAAGGACGCTGTCGACAAGGTCGTTGCCGAAATCAATGCGGCCGGTGGCAAGGCGATCGGCGTGATGGCCGATGTGTCGAAGGATGACGAGTCCGCAAAGCTCATCCAGTCCTGCGTCGATGCCTTCGGCAACATCGACATCATGGTCAACAATGTCGGCATTCGCCGCTATCAGTCCTTCCTCGAGATCACACCCGAGGACTGGAACACCGTACTCTCGATCAATCTCAGTTCGGCCTTCTATCTCAGCCGCCACGCGATCCCGCACATGCGCAAGAACAAGTGGGGGCGGATCGTGCTCATCTCCGGCTTCGACGGATTCTGGGCGCAGGTGACGCATCGCGCACATAACGTCACCTGCAAGGCCGGCATGCACGGATTAGCGAAGGCGATCGCGCGTGAGTTTGGCCCCGATGGCATCACCGCGAACACCGTCGTTCCTGGCGCCATCGATACCGAACGCGACTGGAGCCAGTATCCGCATCAGGCGAAGCAGAAGATCCAGTCCGAAATTCCTCTCGGCCGCTTCGGCGATGTGAACGAAGTAGCGGCAGCGGTGGCATTTCTTGCCTCGCCCGGCGGAGGCTTCGTGTCGGGCCAGGCCACGCACGTCAATGGCGGGCATTACATGATCTGACGGATATCGAGCCCGCTTTCGCGCGGGCCGATAGTCACGGCGGCGCATCGGTTCCCGCGTTCGTGGGGACACGGAGCGCGCTGCAATTGCAGCACGTATTTCCCCCACGACGAAAAGATACAAGGCAGGTGTGGTTATTCCGGCCCCTGCTTCTGCAGGATGAAGTCGCGCCACGGCGCGAACCCACGAGGATCATGTCCCTCATCGCTGTGGAACCCTCACAGGAATGGCTTTGGCCAAAGGAATTTGGTCGCCTGGCCAATCGCACTCTGCCTCACGATGGTCACTACCAGGATCGGCTCGCGCGTCGCATCACGCGCAAGGCGTGCTTCCGCTCTCCTGACACCGCGCGGCCGATCAAATCGCTGACTTCAGCGACGCGCCCGGATCATTCCCTCACGTCCCGACAGCAATGGCGAGGAGCCGCGGAAATGCCGCGCTCACGGCGCGCATTTGACATCGCAATCGCCCGGCATAGAATGACCACCCAACGATACAGATGTACCGCTTAGCGGTACATCTAGAATAATCACAGGTGGGAGGACGGAGGCGGCGAACCAGGCCCCTCCGCGCGCGCATGAAACGGATTGCCCTCGAGGAGCACTTCCTCGCGCCTGAATTCGAGCAATACTGGCTCAAGACGGTCGAGGACGTCGATCCGGCGCTCTACGGGCAGGTGCTGGCGCGCCTCAACGACTTCGGCGAGCAACGCCTCGCGGCGATGGATACATCCGGCATCGGCATCGCCGTTCTGTCACTTGCGGGACCCGGCGTTCAGATCGAACGCGACACCGCGACCGCAACCCGGATGGCGCGCAAGGCGAACGATTTCCTCGCGACGCAAATGCAGAAGTCGCCGGCGCGGTACCGCGGCTTCGCACACCTTGCCGTTCAGGACGCAAAGGCTGCCGCCGACGAGCTCGAGCGCTGCGTGCGCGATCTGACGTTTTCCGGTGCGATGATCAATGGCCACACCAACGGCCAGTATCTCGATCATCCGGACACATATCCTCTGTGGGAGCGGGCCGAAGCGCTCGGCGTGCCGCTCTATCTACACCCCGCCGATCCTGTGACGCCCGCGCCCGCGCTGGACGGCCATCGCGGCCTCAAGCGCGCCACCTGGGAATGGACGATGGAGACCGGCACGCATGCGCTGCGCATCGTTTTCTCCGGGCTGTTCGATCGCTTCCCGCGCGCCAAGCTCGCGCTCGGCCATCTCGGCGAAACCCTGCCCTATCAGCTCTGGCGCTTCGACAGCCGCGCCAAGCTCTACGGCGTGAAGCTGAAGAAGCGGCCGTCCGACTATATCCGCGAGAACATCGTGGTCACGACGTCCGGCATGTTCTCGTTCGAGCCGATCGACTGCGCGCTGAAAGCACTTGGCCGCGAGAACGTGATGTATTCGGCGGACTATCCGTTCGAGAACCCGGTCGAGGCCGGCGCCTTCATGGACGAATTGCCGCTCGATCCGCACGTGCTTGCCGACATCTCCTACAACAACGCCGCCCGTCTCCTTCGTATCGGAGAGCCTTCATGACTGTTGCGATGAAGCGTGCTGCCAAAGGGCCAGGCCTGGCCGGCGAGCCGGACAGGAACCAGGAAAAAAGCCAGGTTCAGGTGATTGCCCGCGCTGCTTCGATCATGCGCGCGCTGGAAGACACAACGACCGGGTTGAGCCTGGGCGAAATCGCGATGAAAGTCGGGCTCGCACGCTCGACGGTGCAGCGGATCGTCGCCGCGCTCGAAACCGAAAAACTGGTTGTCGCGGCATCGCCCGCCGGCCGCGTGCGGCTCGGTCCGACCATCCTGCGCCTCGCAGGTTCGGTGCGCACCGATTTCGTCGCGCTGGCCCGGCCATTCCTGATCGAGTTGTCGAAAGAGCTCCACGAGACGGTCGACCTTGCATCGATCAAGGGCGACCACCTCGTTTTCATCGATCAGGTGACCGGCTCGCAGCGCCTGCGCACGGTTTCCGCCGTTGGGGAAAGCTTTCCGCTGACCTGCACCGCCAACGGCAAGGCCTATCTCGCCGCGCTCGACAATGAGGCGATCGAGGCGCTGGTCGGCCGGACCTACAAGGCGCGCACGCAGCACACCATCACGAAACTGCCGCAGCTTCTCGAAGAGATCGAGACGGTGCGTCGCGACGGCTACGCCATCGACCGGGAGGAACACACGCTCGGCATCTGCGCCGCAGGCGTCGCCATGCGCGACATGCTCGGCAATTACGTCGCGATTTCAGTGCCCGTCCCGGCGCAACGCTTCCACGCCGAACGCACACGCATCTGCGAGCGGTTGCTCGCCACCAAACGCACGCTGGAAAGCCATCTGTCCAGCACGACCGGCTCATAAGGAGGAACACGCATGGCAAAAATTCGCGGCATCGATTTCGAGGAGAACCTTCGAAACGCGATGGGACTGGAATTCTATAACCTCTCGCATCGCTTCGGGTATCAGTCGCCGAACTGGCCCTATTTCGAAGACGTGAAAATTGAACGCATCCATTACATGGCGAAGTCGGGCGTCCTGTCGCAGCGAATCACGACATCGATGCACAACACGACGCATATCGACGCGCCGGCGCACGTGGTCCAAGGCACGCCGTTCATCGACGAGGTACCGCTGCCGCACTTCTTCGGCTCGGGCATCGTGGTGTCGATCCCGAAAAAGAAATGGGAACAGATCACCTATGACGATCTGGAAAA
>Ga0182740_1002499_pt1 | contig 11175 bp, 12 predicted proteins | sample eDN5th37CKraftBY_FD_128872 | JGI IMG/M metagenome (GOLD analysis project Ga0182740, IMG submission 128872) | Enriched backyard soil microbial communities from Emeryville, California, USA - eDNA 5th pass 37_C Kraft BY (version 2) (version 2) | ecosystem: Environmental > Terrestrial > Soil >...
CCTCACGCATGAACTCTACGGCCAGGTGCCGGGCCTGAAACAATTTCCACCGGACGACCGGCCGAATTCGACGATCGTGTTCTGGTCGTTCCGGATCATGGTGGGCCTCGCCATCCTCATGCTTGTCTTAAGCTTGTGGGCGCTTTGGCTCAGATGGAAAGGCGAGCTCTTTTCATCCAAGAACCTCCTTCGTTTTGCGGTTCTGATGGGACCGGCCGGCCTCATTGCTGTTCTTGCCGGATGGATCACCACCGAAGTCGGACGCCAGCCGTGGGTTGTCTATAACGTGATGCGCACCGCGCACGGCGTCTCCAACCATTCGGTTGCCGCACTCACGACGTCGCTGGCGATGTTCGTCATCCTCTACATTATCGTCTTCGGCGCTGGCGTGATCTACATGCTCAAGATCGTGGCGCGAGGACCCGACGAAGAGGGCCCGCCCGAGGATGCGATCGACAATCCGTTGCATCGTCCGTCGCGTCCGATCTCCGCCGCTGAGAACGATGCCGCCGTTGAACCAGCTGAAACTGCAGGAAAGTGAGCGCCATGGGTGTCGATCTTCCGCTCATCTGGGCACTCATCATCGGCTTCGGACTGATGATGTACGTCATCATGGATGGCTTCGATCTGGGCGTCGGAATCCTGTTTCCGTTCGTCCCCGCGCGGGAAGATCGCGACCTGATGGTGAACTCCGTCGCTCCCATCTGGGACGGCAACGAGACGTGGCTCGTACTTGGCGGCGCCGGATTGTTGGCGGCTTTCCCGCTCGCCTATTCCGTCGTGCTGAGCGCCCTGTATTTGCCGATCATTGTGATGCTCATCGGCCTGATCCTGCGCGGCGTCGCCTTCGAATTCCGCCTCAACGCCGAAAGGGCTCCCCGCTACCTGTGGGACACAATGTTTGCGGCGGGCTCCTACATCGCAACGTTTTGCCAAGGCCTCGTCCTCGGCACGTTCATTCAGGGCTTCAAAGTCAGCAATAATGCCTACGCGGGGGGCGCGCTCGACTGGCTGAACCCGTTCAGCATCTTCACGGGCATTGCATTGCTGTTCGCCTATGCGCTCCTCGGCGCGACGTGGCTCATCATCAAGACCGAAGGTCCATTGCAGGAACGTATGATCGCGCTGGCGCGGCCCATCATTCTCACCGTGTTCGCCGCCATCATCATCGTCAGCATCTGGACACCGATCCAGCATCCCGAGATAGCGGCGCGATGGTTCTCGTTCCCCAACATCGTCGTCTTCTCGCCCGTGCCCGTCCTCGTCATCCTAGCGACGCTCGCACTGCTTTGGTCGCTAAGACCGGACGCGCACGCGCTGCCGTTCGTCCTGGCGTTGGTTCTGGTCTTCCTGGGCTACAGTGGTCTGGTCATCAGCCTCTGGCCCAACATCATCCCGCCTTCGATCTCGATTTGGGACGCAGCAGCACCACCGCAGAGCATGGGCTTTGCACTGGTGGGAACGCTCTTCATCATTCCCTTCATCCTTGTGTACACGGCATGGGCTTACAGCGTGTTCCGCGGCAAGGTGAGACCTGGAGAAGGCTACCATTGAGACCGCAAGGCTCCGGCACGGGTTCAGGCGACGGAAAACCGTCCTGGCTGCGCCGCGTCGGCTGGATGGTGCTGTTGTGGGCTGCCGGCGTCGCGACGGTGGGCCTCGTCGCGATCCTGATCCGCATTCTCATGAACGCGGCCGGGCTTAAGGTTTGAGGAGCGGCGGAGCGGCTTTAGATCGGGCTCTCTTCCGTCACCGGCTGCGCCAGATGCGCGAAATCGCCAGTCAGGCGCTGATAAAGTGCACGCTTGAACGGCACGATCAGCTCCGGCACATCCTGGAGCGGCGCCCACTTCCAAGTATCGAACTCGGCTTTCGTGCCTTCCTTCGGCGAAATATCGATCTCGCTGTCATCGCCGAGAAAGCGCATCGCGAACCACTTCTGCCGCTGACCGCGATACCGGCCCTTGAGCGCAATGCCGAGCAGCCCCTCGGGCAACTCGTAGCTCAGCCATTGGGGATGTTCGCCCACCACCTCGACATTGGTGACGCCAGTTTCCTCGCGCAGCTCACGCAGCGCCGCGATCCGCGGCGGTTCGAACTTCTCGATGCCGCCTTGGGGCATCTGCCAGATGTCCCCGTGGTGAGGAGCCGCCCACTTCGGACGCCGCCGGCCGACCCACACCAGACCATCCCGGTTGATCAGCATGATGCCCACGCAGACCCGAATGGGCAGCGTGTTCCGGTCGAGCTGGGGGAGATCTGGCAACGTGGTCATCAGTCTGACCTGGACCTGTGGATAACTTCCGCACCCAATGTGCGCCTCGATTCGTCAATCGTACAGAAAATCATAGCAGTCCTATGACATTACGCTGTCATATTGAGGATGGAACGCAACAGCTGCGGTTTTGTCCACAGCTGGGGACACTTCAGACGCTCAGCGGTCGTCAGCGGTGGCGAGCGGAGCAAACTCGGCAAGCACGTCCCGGTAGACCTCCCGCTTGAAGGGCACGATGAGGTCGAGGAGATCGCCCGCGGGCGCCCAACGCCACTCGATAAATTCAGGTTCCCCTTGCGCCGGCACGATGTTGATTTCGCTATCCTCGCCCGTGAACCGGTACGCGAACCACTTCTGCTTCTGCCCGCGGTATTTCCCGCCCCACGCGTAGCCGATGAGATGGTCGGGAAGGTCGTAGGTCACCCACTTCGAAAGCTCGGCGATCTCGATGGCCGAAACGATGGACGTTTCTTCAAACAGCTCGCGCCGCGCAGCGGTCGCCGGATCCTCGCCCGCATCGATGCCGCCCTGCGGCATCTGCCACCACGAACCACGCCCCTCCGAGTCGCCCGGCGTGTCGGCACGGCGGCCCACCCAAACGAGCCCCTCGCGGTTGATCACCATCAGGCCCACGCATGGCCGGTAGGGAAGCGCATCCGCGATGGCTTTCTTCGACTGGTCCGGCATGTACCCACCCCTTGTTGAACGATGCCCTGAATAGCATGAAGGGCGCCGCATGGGCGCCCTTCAGAAACCCAACTCTAGAACGCCTCGCGTTAGTTCGGCGTCACTTTCTTGTCATCGTCCCCAGCAGGGGCCGGCGCCTTGTTGTCCGAACCCGCCTGCGGAGCGGCGTTGCCGGCAGGCGTCGACGACGACGTCTCAGGACCCTTTGCAGTGCCGTGCAGGAAGTTGATCGCGTACTGCAGCTGCGTGTCCTTCTCGGGCTCCTTGGCGACGTAGGATGCCGAACCCGACGGGCTGGCGAGATCATCCTTGTCGCTGCCGTCCGGGTTCTTGAGGTGGCCACGAAGGCTCGCTTCGCCGCGCGGCTTCTCGGCGGCAATCTTGTCCTTCATGTCGTCCGGCACGGCTTCCTCGATCGTGATGTCCGGATCGATGCCCTTGGCCTGGATGGACCGGTTCGACGGCGTGTAGTAGCGGGCCGTCGTCAGGCGGATGGCGCCGTTGGCACCGAGCGGAATGATCGTCTGGACCGAGCCCTTGCCGAACGAACGCGTGCCGATGATCGTCGCACGCTTATGGTCCTGCAGGGCACCGGCAACGATTTCCGAAGCCGAAGCCGAACCGCCGTTGATGAGCACGACGATCTTCTTGCCGTCCGAGATGTCGCCCGGACGCGCGTTCGCCCGCTGCGTTTCCTCGTTGTTGCGGCCCTTCGTCAGAACGATCGCGCCCTGCTCCAGGAAGTCATCGGACACGGCAATCGCCTGATCCAGGAGACCGCCCGGATTATTGCGCAGGTCGATGATGTAGCCCTTGAGGTTCGGACCGATCTGCTTGTCGAGCGTTTCGACCGCCTTCACCAGGTTGGCGTGCGTCTGCTCGTTGAAGGTCGAAACCTTGATGTAGCCAATATCGCCTTCCGCATGCGACTTGACGGCGTTGATGCGGATCACGTCGCGCACGACTTTGACGTCGAACGGATCGTCCTTACCCTTGCGCACGACCGTCAGCATGATCGGCGTGTTGACCGGGCCGCGCATCTTCTCCACCGCCTGCTCCAGTGTCAGGCCGGAGATCGCCTCGTTGTCGAGATGCGTAATGAGGTCGTTGGCCATCAGGCCGGCCTTGGCGGCGGGCGTGTCGTCGATGGGCGAGACGACCTTGATGACCCCATTCTCCATGGTGACTTCGATGCCGAGGCCGCCGAACTCGCCGCGCGTCTGCACCTGCATGTCCCGGAAGTTCTTCGGGCTCATGTAGGACGAGTGCGGATCGAGCGAGGCGAGCATGCCGTTGATCGCCGCTTCGATGAGCTGCGTATCGTCGGGCTTCTCGACGTAATCGGAACGAACGCGCTCGAGCACGTCGCCGAACAGATCGAGCTGCTTATAGAGCTCGGAATTCTGCGAAGACGTCGCCGAGTACGTTTGCGTGACATTCAGCAGCGTGGTCGCGCCTGCTAATCCCGTCATCAGCAGGAATGTCCAGAATGCATAGTCTGTCTTGCGCATTAGCCTTGTACCTTCTGCTGACCTGATGCCCACCAGGGATCGGGATCTATAGGACGCCCATCTTTACGAAGTTCAACATATAAAACAGGACCGCTAACGGGGGCCGCAGTAGACGCTTTTTGCCCACCGCTCATCGTACCGACGGGCTCCGCGCTCAGCACGAACTGCCCCGGCTGGACGTCGATCTGAGACAAACCTGCAAGCAGGATATGATAGCCATCGCCCGCGTTAATGATCAAGAGTTGCCCGTAGCTGCGGAACTCGCCCGCATACACGACCCAGCCGTCACTCGGTGACGTGACCTGCGCCGATGGCCGCGTTTCTATAACGATGCCTTTCGACTGGCCACCGAATTGCGTCTTTTCCCCGAACTTGAGGGCGCGCCGGCCTTGCGCCGGTAACGGCAGCTTGCCCTTAGCCTCGGAGAAGGGAATAGCGGGCTTGATCCGGCCCGGGCTTCCCGGCACGAGCGATCCGCCGCCCGGCTCGAGTTCGACCATGGCGAGCTTCGTGTTGCCCGAAGCAGGCTTTGTCGCTTCCGGCGTCGGCGTTTTCGCAGCCGACAATGCCGCCGGGATCAGGCCCGTGGCAGGAGCCTGGCTGCTGGCAAGCGTCGCAATGGCGCCGGAGGCCTTCGGCAGTTCCGCGTCTTGGGCGGGCGGCGGCGGCGTAATGATCTGCGGGCCGCCAGCCTTCGGCTGCCCCTGAGTTGCACCCGCCGGCTGCCGCGCCTTCAGTTCCTCATTGTACGCGCCAAGACCGGTCTGCTGCGTCACCGTCGTGTCGAGACGATTGATCAGCTCCGACAGGTTGGTGACGCTCTTTGTGATATCAGCGGTTGCAACGCGTACGGACTGAAGCTCCGATTGACGATCAGCCAGCGTCGCCTTCTTGGCTTCCATCAAACTGGCGAGACGCGTGCGCGCTTCATTGAGACGATCCGTCTCCGCCTGCAGGCGTGCGCCTTCCGTGCGGATATTGCCCATGACGCGCTGCAGATCGGCGAGCTTTGTTCCAAGCGTCGTCGCCTTGTCGCGCAGATCGGGATAGGCAGACGACAGCAGCATCGCACTGCGCACCATGCCGAGCGCATCCTCACGTGCCGTCACGAGCACGGGCGGCGGATTGCGGCCCATGCGCTGCAAGGCGGCGAGCAGACCCGAGATCTGACCATGCCGCTGCGCGAGCGAGCCTTGCAGGACGCGTTCCTGTTCTTCAAGTTCCGACAGCCGCCCCTCGATGGACGTCATCTGCCCTTCGCTGCGCTGAATGAGCGCTGCAGTTTCCAAAAGACGGCTGTTCAGCCGCTCACGCTCGGCGCTGAGTTCGGAGACATCCGATTGAATGCGCAGCTCCTGGGCGGCATTCGCATCGAGCTCACGCTTTTTCTCCTCGAGCACCTTCCTGGCGGCCGTCGGATCGGAGGGCAGCTTCTCCTGCGCGGTGAGATGGAGGGGAACAATGGCCGCTGACAGCAACAATACGCCGGCCAACGCGCGGTGGACTACGCTGTTCGAGCGTAGCCGGCTGGTCCGCGACGACAGTAGGTTCTTAAACACGGTGCCTCGTTTAATAGGCGCACATCGCAACGGAGCGCGGCGTCGGCATCGGCCGAACCGGCCCGGCGAATGATGCGGGCGAAAAATTAAGGGAATTGCTGCGCAGAGCAAATTTCAAATGCGTAATGCTTTGCTGGCTGTTCATCGGACCGCCTGCGCGCGGCACCAGCTTAACCACTTCAACATTGCCGCCCTGAAGTGAAAGGCGTAAGCAAAACTCCAATGTTGGCTTTGGACACAAGTAATGGAAACTCTTCTCTATCATGCCACTACAGTTGCTGTTTTTGCCGTCATCATCGTTCTGCTGCTAGGCCTCTGGAACATGATGAAGGGTAAGAACCCGAACCGAAGCCAAAAGCTGATGCGGTGGCGCATAGGCCTCCAGTTTGTCGCGATCGCCATTATTCTTGCCTACGTCTTTGTGACCCACTGAAGGCGGGCCACTGCGACTGACGCGGGCGTTTTATCCTAAACGAGCCAAACCAGGTTTACTCACCAATGGTCGTACTCAACCGCATCTATACAAAAACCGGTGACGCCGGCACGACCGCCTTGGGAACGGGCGAACGCGTCCCCAAAACCTCTCCCCGGATCGCCGCCTACGGCACAGTCGACGAAACCAACGCCGCAATTGGCTTGGCACGGGCCCACTTAGCGGGCTCGTACGGGGACGTGGACGCGATGCTTCTTCGCATCCAAAATGACCTCTTCGATCTCGGTGCCGATCTCTGCGTGCCCGACAGGGGCCAAAAATTGCCCTACGAGCCGTTGCGCATTTCCGACGCGCAAGTGGAGCGCCTGGAAAAAGAGATCGACCAGATGAATTCCGAGCTCGAGCCGTTGAGGTCCTTCATCCTACCAGGAGGTTCCCTCGCTGGGGTTGCGCTTCACGTCGCACGGACGGTTTCGCGCAGGGCCGAACGCAAAATGGTCGAATTGGCAGCCCTTCCCGACGAGCCGGTGAGCGCGCCGGCCCTGAAATACATCAACCGGCTCTCGGACTTCCTTTTCGTCGCCAGCCGGTACGTCAACGACCGCGGCAAAGCCGACGAGCTGTGGGTGCCCGGGAAAAACCGCTGACGGAAGGAAATGGGAGGCGAAAGGGCGAGAATTTTAAGACTTGCGGGCAGTGGCGGACTGTCCAGTAGGACGGGCCCTGAAAACTTGGGTCACCGCGACGCACGCGCCGATTGACTTGAGAAAAACCCACCCGTAGCTTCGCACTTCGCAGCTGCGAGAGCTCTTTTCTGCCAACCGGGCAGGCCGTTCGCTCGGTTTGCACGCTAAGGCGGCCGTCGCGCTGCAAGAACCGCGTTCGTCCGAAGCGCGGGAAACAACAACAAGGGAGCGCCGGGCATTCTGGCGGATGAGATGAAGATCGTTGTCCCGGTCAAGCGCGTTGTCGACTACAACGTCAAAATCCGCGTCAAACCGGACGGCTCCGGCATCGACTTGGCAAACGTCAAGATGTCGATGAACCCATTCGATGAAATCGCCGTCGAAGAAGCTGTTCGCCTCAAGGAAAAGAGCGGCGCTAAGGAAGTCGTCGCCGTCTCGATCGGACCGGCCAAGGCGCAGGAAACGCTCCGTACAGCGCTCGCCATCGGCGCCGATCGCGCCATTCTCATCGAAGTCCCCGAAGGCACGACGGTCGAGCCTCTTTCGGTCGCCAAGCTTCTCAAGGCACTCGTCGAAACCGAAAAGCCCGATCTCGTCATTCTCGGCAAGCAGGCAATCGACGACGACAGCAACCAGACGGGCCAGATGCTCGCGAGCCTGCTCGATTGGCCGCAAGGCACGTTCGCCTCGAAGGTCGTCCCCGAGGCGGGCTCCGTCACCGTGACCCGCGAGGTCGATGGCGGCTTGGAAACGATCAAGCTCAACCTGCCGGCCGTCGTCACGACCGACCTGCGCTTGAACGAGCCGCGCTATCCTTCTCTGCCCAACATCATGAAGGCCAAGAAAAAGCCGCTCGACGTCAAGAAACCGGAAGACTTTGGCGTCGATATCGCGCCGCGCCTCAAGGTTCTGAAAACAAGCGAACCGGCATCACGCAAAGCCGGCGTCAAAGTTGGCAGCGTTGCCGAACTGGTTGAAAAGCTGAAAAGCGAAGCGGGGGTTTTCTAATGTCCACACTTCTCCTCGCGGAGCTTTCCGAAAACGCTCTGTCTCCCGCAACCGCCAAGGCATTGTCCGCGGCGAAGGATCTTGGCGGAGACGTTCACATCCTGGTTGCAGGCTCGGACGTTGGTAGCGCCGCCGAATCCGCAGCCAAGCTTGCAGGTGTCTCCAAGGTTCTCGTCGCGGATGCGCCTCACCTGGCCAAGGGTCTGGCTGAGGAAGTCACCGCCGTAATCCTCTCGATCGCCAAGGACTATTCCGCGATCGTCGCGCCTGCGACCGCCTACGGCAAAAACATCCTTCCGCGTGTCGCCGCCAAGCTCGACGTCATGCAGATTTCCGACATCACCAAGGTCGTCTCGCCCGACACGTTCGAGCGCCCGATCTATGCGGGCAACGCCCTGCAGACGGTGCAGTCCGGCGATCCGACGAAGGTCATCACCGTCCGCACGTCTGCCTTCCCCGCCGCTGGCGAGGGTGGCTCAGCTGCCATCGAAAAGATCGCCGTTCCGGCCGCCGTCGGCCTGTCGGCGTTCGAGAATGCCGAGCTTTCCAAGTCCGACCGTCCGGAACTCACGTCCGCCAAGATCATCATCTCCGGCGGCCGCGGCATGGGCAACGGCGAGAACTTCACCAAGTACATCGCGCCGCTCGCTGATCGTCTGGGCGCCGCCATGGGCGCCTCGCGCGCAGCCGTGGACGCCGGCTTCGTTCCAAACGACTGGCAGGTCGGTCAGACCGGCAAGGTTGTGGCCCCCGATCTCTACATCGCGGTCGGCATTTCAGGCGCTATTCAGCACCTCGCCGGTATGAAGGACTCCAAGGTCATCGTTGCGATCAACAAGGACGCCGAAGCACCGATCTTCCAGGTCGCCGACTATGGCCTCGTGGCAGATCTCTTCCAGGCCCTGCCCGAACTCGACGCCGAACTGCAAAAGGCTGGACGCTAAGCCAGCTTTCACCTCCGAAGGACACCCGTTCATGCCGCAAACGCAGAAGCTGATGGAAAAAGGCAAGGTCGGCGTCAAACCTGCCCGCACGATCAGCAAAGTCGGCATCATAGGCGCAGGACAGATGGGCAGCGGCATCGCGCATGTCGTTGCCCTATCGGGCTACACGGTCGCCATCAACGACCTGAAGCGCGAGTCCTTCGACCGCGGCATGGAGGTGGTCAACAAGAACATGGCCCGGCAGATCGCCAAGGGCCTGATCAAGGAAGAAGAGCGCGACACCGCGCTCGAGCGCATCAGCTTCGCACCGGCATTGGAAGACTTCGGCGACTGCGACCTCGTCATCGAGGCCGCAACCGAAGACGAGAGCCTGAAGCACAAGATCTTCGCAGCACTCTGTCCGCACCTGAAGCCGACCGCGCTGCTCGCTTCCAACACTTCGTCGATCTCGATCACCCGCCTCGCCTCGACGACCGACCGGCCCGAAGACTTCATCGGCATGCACTTCATGAACCCGGTGCCGGTCATGGAGCTCGTCGAACTCATTCGCGGCATCGCCACGGGCGACGAGACGTTCGCGACGGCCCGCACCTTCGTCGAAAGCCTCGGCAAGACGACCGCCGTGTCGGAAGACTTTCCGGCCTTCATCGTCAATCGCATTCTGCTGCCGATGATCAACGAGGCCGTCTACACGCTCTATGAAGGCGTGGGCACAGTCGATGCGATCGACAAGGCGATGCGGCTCGGCGCGCACCACCCGATGGGACCGCTGGAACTCGCCGACTTCATCGGTCTCGATACCTGCCTAAGCGTCATGCAGGTTCTCTACGAAGGTCTTTCGGACTCGAAATACCGTCCTTGTCCGCTGCTCGTGAAATACGTCGAAGCCGGCTGGCTCGGCCGCAAGACGAAGCGGGGCTTTTACGATTATCGCGGCGAGAAGCCCGTCCCCACACGGTAAGGCCAGGGCGAAGGAAGCATCAGCTCAGCCCCGCCTCATCATCTAGCCGAATAGATTGCTCAATTTTCCAGTGACGTCGGCCTGCTCGGCCAGCGCCAGCAATGCCGGATAGACGACGAGCCACGACATCGCGCCAACGAAGAGCGTGACGCCGATCGCAATCGGCCACGACATTCCCCAAAATATCTTGTGGCTCCACGCGACGAAGACCACCACGGCGCCGTAAGTTGCATACGTCAGGACCTGCCAAACGATGTTGAGGTCGATGGCCGCCTGGGTCTTCAAAACGCTAAATCCGATCGCGAACGCAATGAGCGTGACGACGATGCTCACGATCGATCCATAGCTGACGCTCAGCACGCACAGCTTCACGTATGACATCGGTGGCCGTGCCCGCGGGCCGAGTGCGCGGCAAACGTAATATTGAATGGGCGTCAGGATCGCCATGCCTATGTACTGCACGATCTCGTTCGTCACGACCGTCGCGCTGTTGGCCGTATTGGGAACGTTGAACAGCAGGGCGAACGCCCTCGGCACGATGACGTAAGCGAGAGTCATCTGCGCACCGACTAACGCCGTCAGGAGACCCCAGTGCGAACGGTATACCGGATCGTCCGTCAGCCGGATGATGGTCGCGACAGGGTGGACTAGAAACGAAACGACGACCGAGAAAATTCCAGTGTCGCGTTGGGAGTTCAAGAACTCCGACTTGATCGCGCCCCAGCCCTCCGGCCCAGCGAGCGCCGGGGCGGCGGCACCGCACCCGCTACAGAATTTCCCCTGCAATGGCGTGCCGCAATGGGTGCAGAATCCGGAACTTGCCGCTTCGCTTCCCGCCATGCCGAGCACCCCCGTGCTGTCCCGCAGATTCTTCTATCATGGCCGAACACCCGCAGAAACTGGCGCCGCAAGCCGTTCGGAGTTATGCAGCAGTTCACAATGTTCAAATGAAGAGTCGACGATGGCTGACAGCTCACGTGTAGCGATGGTGACGGGCGCGGGATCAGGGATCGGGCGCGCCGTTGCCCTGAAGCTTCAGGCGGCAGGATATGACGTCGCCCTGCTCGGACGGCGCGTCAGCGAGCTGGAGAAAACCGCAGCAGACGCAGCA
>Ga0182740_1002502_pt1 | contig 11174 bp, 11 predicted proteins | sample eDN5th37CKraftBY_FD_128872 | JGI IMG/M metagenome (GOLD analysis project Ga0182740, IMG submission 128872) | Enriched backyard soil microbial communities from Emeryville, California, USA - eDNA 5th pass 37_C Kraft BY (version 2) (version 2) | ecosystem: Environmental > Terrestrial > Soil >...
GAATCCGGCGCTTGCGCAGCATGGCTATCAACAGCCCGCATCCTAGCAGCACCGAGAGCCCTGCGCCGATCATCATGGCAATCTGTTGCGCATTGTCCGCCGTGCCCAGGCTGCGCGCCGTGATGTAGCCGGGCGCCAGCATCAGCGGCATCCAGAGGATGGCGGAGGCGATATTGGCCATCTGGAAGCGACTGTGCCCCATGCCCATCACGCCGGCGACGGTGGGAATGGTGGAGCGGATGGGGCCCAGGAAGCGGCCGATCAGCACGGAGGCGAAGCCATAGCGGTAGAAGAACAGGCGCGCGCGGGCCACGCCGCTGCGCTGTTGCTTGAGCGGCCAGCGGCGCAGGATGCCGGGGCCGGCCCAGCGGCCCAGCCAGTAGGACAGGGCGTCACCGACGATGGCGCCGGCGATGCCCCAGGCGATGATGCCCCAAGGGTTGAGGGTGCCCGCGCCTATCAGGCCGCCGGTCAGCAGCATCAGGGCCGTGGCCGGAATGAACAGGCCCAGCAGCACCATCGATTCGCCCAGCGTGAGCAGGAAGGTGATCGGCCCAGCCCAAGCCTGGTTGGCCTCGATGAACACCGCGATCTGGTCGACGTATTGGTCCATATATACAAAGTTGAAAATTAGCTGAACGCAATCAGGTATGTTAACGCCTCGCGGAACGAGCCGCGCGCCGTATAGTCCGTCTGGATGAAGCCGGTCAGGCGCGCGAACCTGCGGGACGACACCCCAGGGCCCATGCGGGCTTCGTCCGATATGAACTGGCCCTATTTTTTGGAGAGTTATGGATTCGGTTACGCAGGCCGTGCTGGGCGCCGGCATACAGGGGGCCTTGATGGGCCGCGTGCAGGGCAGGCGGGCCCTGATATACGGGGCGGCGTTGGCCACGGTGCCCGACCTGGACGTCCTGATGAGCTATCCGGACCCGGTTTCGCTGATGACGTACCACCGGGGTTTTTCGCACTCGGTCTTTGTGCTGACCGGCCTGGCCGCGTTCCTCACATGGCTGATCCGCAAGTATTGGCCGCAAGCGCCGTACAGCGGCCGCAGGCTGTTCCTGACCTTATGGTTGGTGCTGGTGACCCATCCCGTGCTGGACGCTTTCACGGTCTACGGGACGCAACTGTTCTGGCCGCTGGCGCGCATACCTGAAAGCTGGGCGGCCATCTTCATCATCGACCCGGTCTATACCGTGCCGCTATTGGCGGCCGTGCTGTTTGCGATCGGCTTCGGGATGACGCGGACGGCGCGCCGGCTGCTGGCCGCCGCGCTGGTCTTCAGCACGGCCTACCTCGGGTTCGGGCTCGCGGGGCGCATCACGGCCGAGGATCGCGTGCGGGCGGCCATGCAGGGGCAGGGCATCGCGGTCAGCGAACTGCGGGCCGTGCCCATGCCGTTCAATACGCTGGTGTGGCGCGTCATTGCCAAGACGCCTGACGGCCACTATTACGAATCGGTCAGCAGCCTGTTCGATGGCGAGCCTCCGGAATGGCTGCGCCAGCCGCTCAATCTGGATGTGGCGCAGCCGTTGGCAAACGTGCCGCTGCACCAGCGCCTGCGCTGGTTCACGGACGACTGGCTGCGCTACGACGTTATTGGCGATGCCCTGGTCGTGACGGATCTGCGCATGGGCATGGCGGGGCATTACACCTTCCGCTTCAAGATGGCTGAACGCGCCGCAGACGGCAGCTGGCATGCCGTGACGCCTTCCAGCTGGCCGAGCGAGCGCGGCGGATGGGCTGAACTGAAGCTGGTGCTGGCCCGCATCCTGCATGCGCAGCCCCCCTTGCCGCTGGCGCAGTGGTCGGAGCTTTCCACCCGATAGGCGCGGCGGATCTACGCGATGACCGGGGGCGGCGCCAGCGGCGCAGAGGCCTGTTCAAATGCTTCGGCCGCCTGCAGCAATTGCAGGTCGCCGTGGCAGCGGGCAACCAGTTGCAGGCCCACGGGCATACCGTCGTCGCCCAGTCCGCAAGGCACGCTGATGGCGGGGTGGCCCGTAAGATTGAACAGCATGGTCCACGGATACCAATGGGCGCGGATGTCGCCGTACGAACGGCCGTCGATGTCTATCGTGTCGAAGATGTCGGTACCCAGCGGCAGCGCGGTGCGCGACATGGTCGGCATGGCGAGCAGATCGGCCTCGTCGAACAGCGCCTGCACTTTGCGGTAGAGCGCGGTGCGCGCGAACATGGCTTCCTGGTACTGCTGTGCGCTGAACTCCGCGGCCGAGGCGATCTGCCGCCGAAATGTCGGGCTGTAGGCATCCGGTTCGCGCTCGATCAGGGGCAGGAAGCGGGTGCGCCAGACGGTATGGTTGATGACCCGCCAGATAGGTTCGACATCAAATCCGGCGCCATCGAATGCTTCGACCTCCGCGCCCAGGCTTGCCAGGCGCGCCAGAGCCGCTTCGAACGCGCGGCGCACGTCGGCTGCCACGGGGCGGCCAGGGGGCGCCACGCAGTAGCGTATGCGCTTGCCCCGCAGCGTGTCGGCCCCAGCAGGCGCGCCTGCGTAGTCGGCCCTGGGCACGCCCAGGGACCACGGGTCGCAGTCGTGCGGTCCGGCCATGGCCGCCATCATCAACCGTGTGTCCGCGACGGTGCGGGTGGTCGGCGTGACATAGGTCTGGTTGCCGATGGCGTCCTGAGCCTGGCTGTGAGGGATGGCGCCCAGGCTCTGTTTGAACCCCACCACGCCATTGCATGCGGCAGGAATGCGGGTGGAGCCGCCGCCATCCGAGGCCACCGCCAGCGCGGTGATGCCGGCAGCCGTTGCCGCGGCGGCACCGCCGCTTGAACCGCCGCAGGTGCGGTCCCGGTTCCAGGCGTTGCGGGTCTGGCCGAACAGCGGAGAATCGGTCATGGACTTGGAGCCGAACTCAGGCGTCGTGGTCTTGCCGATCAGGATAGCGCCTTGTTCGCGCAGGCGCGCCACGGCAACGGCGTCTTCGGCCGGCACGTTCGCGCTGAACGGCACGGCGCCGAATGTGGTCCGCACCCCCGCCGTGTTCACCAGATCCTTTACCGTGTATGGCAGACCGTGCAACAGGCCCGTGGGATCGCCGCGCATCAGGGCTGCCTCGGCAAGCCTGGCTTCGGCCAGGGCCTGCTCGGCGCACAGCGTGATGAAACAGTTCAGGACCGGCTGCAGCCGCTCGGCCCGTTCCAGCGAAGCGCGCACCAGTTCCACCGGGGATACCTTCCGGGCGCGGACCAGATGCGCCGCTTCGACGGCGCTCAGCTCGCAAAGAGAATCGCTCATTCAGTGCACGCCTCGCCTATTCGTCGAAAGCAATGCCGGCGGCTTTCACGATGGGCGCCCAATGCGCGCGTTCCACCCCGATGCGGCGCTTCGCGGCTTGCGCGTCCTGGGGATCGACCAGGAAACCGCCGGCCTGGAGCTTCTGCACTAGCGCCGGCCGCTTGCCCGCCGCCAGAAACGCTTGTTCCAGTTTGGCGATGACGGCATCCGGCGTGGCCGCTGGCGCGTATACGCCATACCAGCTGGCAGCGTGCTGGTACTGCGGAAAGCCCTGTTCAAGCAAGGTCGGCACATCGGGCAGGGTGGGCAAGCGGCGGGTGCCCGCCACGCCCAGGAATTTCACCTTGCCGGCGTTATACAGCGGCAGCATGCTGGCGACGGCGTCCCATCCCATCGACACCTCGCCGCCCGCCACGTCCACCAGCATGGGCGCTGCGCCGCGATAGAGCACGGGCACCACCTCCAGGCCGTTCTGGCTGCCCATTTCCAGGGTTCCAAGCTGCCCGGGGCTGCCTTGGGTCGCCAGGCCCAGCGTTGCCTTGGCGCGCGTTTGTTTGGCCCATTTCACATATTCGGCCATGCCCCCGTAGGGTTGGGCCGAGCCGGTCACCGCGGCGGTGGGCACGTCGGCCACCAGTGCAACCGGCCGCAAATCGTGGTCCGGGTCGTATGCCAGCTTCTTGTAGGTCAGTGGAAAGATCACGAACATCGGCGATGAGCCGAGGTACAGGGTGAGGCCGTCCGCCTTGGCTCGTTTCACTACATCGAAACCCAGCTGTCCGGATGCACCGGGGCGGTTTTCGACGATGACGTTGGCATACCCCGCCGTTTGCAATTGTTCGGCATAGGCGCGGGCCACGGCGTCGGCTGCACCGCCCGCCGCATAGCCCACCACCAGGCGCACGACCTTGTCGCTGGCGGGCTCCTGGGCCGTGGCAGAGGGTGGCAGGCATGCCGTCGTGGCGGCGGCCAGAAAGAAGGCAAGCAGTCGGGTGCGGTCAAGCAAGGCAGTCTCCTGTCGGCGCGGCTTCACTCCCGTGGATCCGATGCCCACGGATCGGTCCGTGGCCACGCGCTATGCCGCTATGATCAGGTCGCCTTGGTTTACCGTATAGTGAATTATTTGCACAAGGTATTGAGGAAATGCTCAAGCCATCCCTGGAGTCCCTGGCTTCTCGCCTGAAGCTGCGGCATTTGCAGATTGCGCTGGCCCTGCGCGACGCCCCCTCTGCCAAGGAGGTGGCCGCCGCCGCGAATGTGAGCGAGTCCGCGGTTTCGAAAACCTTGGCCGAGCTGGAATCGCAATTGGGATTCAAGCTGTTCGAACGCACGGGCAACACCAAACGCCCGACGGAGATGGGCCGGCAGGTCCTGCCGATGATGGAGGCCGTCGTGGCGCAGGCGCGCGGCCTGGCCCAGACCGTCATGGACGTGCGCGGCGGCCGCCAGGGCGAGTTGCGGATCGGCGTGGCGACGGACATGGGCAAGCTCACGCTTGCGCCACTGATCCACGCTTTCAATCAGGCGCAGCCGGGCGTCGCGCTGGACGTGCAGGCCGGCGGGTACCGCGCGATGGCGGACCTGTTGCTGGACGATGAGCTGGATGCTCTGGTGTGTTACGACGCGGCCGAGTTGATCGCGCCTGGCGTGGGCCGATTAAGGCTGGTGCCGCCGCAGCCGCTGGTGGTCGTCGCCAATGCGCGGCTGTCGCCATTGGCGGCCCGCCGCCGGCTGACGCTCAAGGATCTGCACGGGCAACCATGGTGCAAGCCGCGTCCGGGCACGATGATGCATGACAAGCTGACCGCGCTTTTCCTGGCCTGCGACCTGGGGCTGCCTTCGCGCGGGATCCAGGTGAGCGACCTGCTGTTGACCGATGAATTCGTCCGCACGACGGATTACCTGGTCATGCTGCCGCTGGCTGCGGCGCAACGGCTCACCTTGGCGGCCGAGGCGGTCATCCTGCCGATCGACCTGCATGAGCACAACCCGCCCACGGTGGTCGCGTGGCAGCGCGCCGCTGAACGGCAGCCGCTGCTTCAGCAGTTCCTGCAGTTCTGCGGCGCGCCGCCCGACGGGGCACCGATGAGCTGAAGGACGCTCTGCGGACTTTCCATGGCCTGCGGCCCCCGGCGATTCCGGGGGCTTTTTCATGGCTGCGCCGTATTGACCGCCAGCTTGACCCTGCATTATTCTTGTTCACTTAATAGGAACAAAAGTTCCGTTTTATGGAACAAATATGAGTATTCTCGATGGCGTCCAGCGGGTGCTGGGGCTGTACGCGGAAGGGGCGTCGGAGCTCAGCTTCACCGAAGTGGCGGCGCGCCTGTCCATGCCCAAGAGCAGCGCTTCGCGCCTGCTCAACCAGATGCAGCACTACGGGCTGCTTGACCAGGACCCCGTCACGCGCCGCTATCGCGCTGGCGCGATGCTGGCCCAGGCCGTGCGCGCCGGCATGGCGGCCACGCCGCTGGACGACGCTTGCCGCGCCGTGCTGGCCCGGCTGTCCGACGACAGCGGGCTCACCGCCTACCTCTCCACGTTGAATCAACGCGAAACCGTGGTGCTGCAGCGCCTGAATGGTTCGCACCCGGTCCAGGTGCTGTCGCCGCCCGGCTCGCGCCGCGCGGCGTCGGGCACGGCCATGGGTCGCGCGTTGCTGTCCCGCCTGAGCGAAGCCGAATTCGAGGCGCTGTACGGCGCCGATCCTGATCAGCCGCTGCAAAGGGAAGGCCGGGACTGTCCCGCTACCGTTGGTGAGCTGGCCAGCCTGGTGGCGCAGACCCGCGCGGACCATTGTGGCGTGGCTATCGACCAGGCCATGCCGGGCATCGGCGCGGTGGCAGCCGCGGTACGCGACCCCGCCACTGGCGAACTGCGCGGCCTGTGCCTGTCGTTCGTTTCCTTCCAGGCCGATGCCGCCCGGGTTGCGCGCTTGCGCGAGTCCGTGCTGCGGCAGGTCGGGGCATTGGGGCGCGAACTGAACGATCCCTATTGGCTTGCCTGAACCCTATCCACAGATGCGTCCGCGCCGCCGGACACCCAGAAAATCCCCTTACGGAACTCCTACACATGAACCTACTGCTTCTCAGCAACTCCAGCAGCGATGCCGGCTATCTGGTCCACGCGCTGCCTGACATCCGCGAACTGATCGCGTCGCTGCCGCAAGGCGCGCCGGCTGTTTTCGTGCCTTATGCAGGCGTGACGCGCGACTGGGACGAATACACCGCGCTGGTAGCATCGGCGCTGGCGGATACCGGCCTGGACATCCAGGGGCTGCACCGCGCGGCGGATCCCGTGGCTGCGCTGGAAGGCGCCGCAGTCATCATCGTGGGTGGCGGCAATACGTTCAACCTGCTGGGCCAGTTGCGTCGCCAAGGCCTGCTTGAGGTCATCGCGCGCCGCGTGCGCGCCGGCGCGGCCTATCTGGGTTGGAGCGCCGGCTCCAACCTGAGCTGCCCCAGTATCTGCACCACCAACGACATGCCCATCACGGACCCGAAGGGTTTCGACGCGTTGGGCCTGCTGTCGTTCCAGATCAATCCGCACTACACCAACGCCCATCCGCCGGGGCATCGCGGCGAAACGCGCGCCCAGCGCCTGGCCGAGTTCTGCACGCTGAATCCGCAGATGCCGGTGCTGGGCCTGCCGGAAGGTTCCGCGCTGCGCGTGCGAGGCAGCCAGATCGATCTGATCGGCCCGCACGACGCGCCCTTGTTCCTCGGGCGTGAAGAGCCGCGGGTGTTCCGCCCAGGATCCGTGGAGATCCAGGCATGAAGCAAGTCATCGACACCATTGAACTGCTGTCTTCCGCGCACATCACGGGCGAGGCCGTGGCCGAGCAATTGCGCGCGGCCGGCAATTGCGAGGTCGAGGTGACCCGGCTGGAGCGCGACGGCGCCGCAACCGAGTTCCTTTCCATCGTGATTCCCGGCGCCGATGACACCGCGCCGCAACTCGGCATCGTCGGCCGTCTGGGCGGCATCGGCGCGCGCCCCGCAGTCACCGGCCTGGTGTCCGACAGCGACGGCGCGGTGGTCGCCATCGCCGCGGCATTCAAGCTCATGGCCATGGCCCGCCAGGGCGACGTCATGCCGGGCACGGTGCGCATCCGCACGCACATCTGCCCGCGCGCCGGCACGCGTCCGCACCATCCGGTGCCGATGATGCGTTCGCCGTTCCCCATGCGCGAAATGATGTCCCATGAAGTCGACCCGCGCATGGACGCCATCCTGTCGGTGGACACCACTCGAGGCAACCGGTTGGTCAACAAGCGCGGCGTGGCGCTGACGCCCGTCGCCCGCCAGGGCTATCTGCTGCGCATCCCGGAAACCATGCTGGATGTGATGGGCTGGGTCAGCGGCGAACTGCCGGTGACCTTGCCGCTGACCACCCAAGACATTACGCCGTACGAAAATGGCTTGTGGCACGTGAATTCGTTGATGCAGCCCACGATCGTCACGGGGGCGCCGGTGGTGGGCGTGGCGCTGACCGCGCAGACCACGGTCCCGGGCTGCGCCACCGGCGTCACCAATGCCGTGGACGCCGATGTCGCCATGCGGTTCTGCATCGAAATCGCCAAGCTCTACGGCCAAGGCGCCATGACGTTCGTGGATGAAGCCGAATGGGCTGCGCTGCAGGGCCGTTATGGGTCGATGGCGCATCTGCAGACCGTGGGCCGCGAAAGCGGGAGCGCGGCATGAGCGCGCCGCAGCGCCGCGTGGCGTTCTTCACGATCGGACAGTCGCCGCGCAGCGACGTGGTGCCCGAGATGGCGTCGCTGCTGGGCGCGCGGGTGCGCATTGACGAGTTCGGCGCGCTCGACGGCCTGGACGCCGCCGGCCTGGCCGCGCTGGCGCCGAAGCCGGGCGAGTACCGCTTCGCCACGCGCCTGCGCGACGGCTCGCAGATCGTGCTGGATGCAGCCGCCGCCGAGGCGCGGCTGGCTGATGTCATGCGCCAGGCCGATGCCTCGGGCTACGACGTGCTGGTGCCGCTGTGCACCGGCACCGCGATCGCTCCGATGCGTACGCTGGTGGTCGAACCGCAGCAGGTCGTGGACCATCTGGTCGCAGGCCTGGCCGAGCACTGCCGCAAAGTGGGGCTGGTGGTGCCTCTGGAAGCCCAGGTCGACGCCTTCCACATGGTCGTGCCCTTGTCCTGCGAGACCCTGGTCGTGCACGCCTCGCCCTACGAGGCCGACCCCGAGCAGGCTGCCCGCAATTTTGAGCGGGCCGGCCGCGAACTCGCATCCTGCGACCTGATCGTCATGCATTGCATGGGCTATGCCGAGCGCATGCGCCTTGCGGTGGCGCAAGCCTCGGGCCGCCCGGTGCTGCTGTCCAACCGCATGGTCGCGCAGACGCTGGCGCAAATATTGGAATAACGCCGCGGGAACCGTCCCGCAACCTTGCCGCGCACCCGGGTGGGCGGCGGGGCTGGGGCGGACGAGCGGCGAGAGGAGACGAAGCAGGCTTCGTCAATCAATCGTTGGGAGTGTTTTTCATGTTCAGCCGTACTCTGTATCGCGCCGCAGGCGCACTGTTCGCCGTCACCGCCATGACCGCCGCGCCGGCGCTTGCCGCCGACGCCTGGAAACCCGCCAAGCCGGTGCGCCTGCTGGTGGGCTTCGCGCCTGGGGGTTCCGCCGACACCCTGGCGCGTCTTTTGGCCGAGCCGCTGTCGCAGCGCCTGGGCCAGCCCGTCGTGGTCGAAAACCTGGCCGGCGCGGGCGGCAACATCATGGCCTATCGCCTGGCGCAGTCGCCTGCGGACGGCTACACCATTGGCATCGCCGCCGCCGGTTCGATGGCCATCACGCATGTCCTCAACCCCAAGGGCACGAACTACAAGCCGGCCGATTTCACGCCTATCACGCTGGCCGCCGTGCAGCCCAACGTGGTCATCGTGAACAAGGACGTGCCGGCCAACAACCTGGCCGAGCTGAAGGAATACTTCCAGAAGACGCCGACCGCTACCTATGGCACCGCTGGCGTGGGCATTTCCAACCACCTGATCGCCGAGACCATGTTGTACAAGCTGGGCGTGAAGGTGCCGCACGCCGCATACCGCGGCGCAGCGCCCGTCATCACCGATCTGCTGGGTGGCCACATCGCCATGACGATGGACAACATCTCCACCGCGGCGCCGCTGGCCTCGCAAGGCAAGGTGAAGGCGATCGCGGTGGCATCGCTCAAGCGCGCGCCGCAACTGCCCAACGTGCCCACGCTGGACGAGCAGGGCCTGAAGGGGTTCGACATGCCGACCTGGCAAGGCGTTTTCGCGCCCGCCGGTCTGCCTGCCGACGTGCTTGCCGCCTATTACGCGGCCATGCAGGACGTGCTGAAGCAGCCGGCTCTGGTCGAGAAGATGGCGGGTCTGGGTTCCGAGCCGGTCACGGGCATGACGCCTGAGCAATTCGGCCAGTTCCTGGAGAAGGACCGCCAGCAGTGGGCGGACATCGTCAAGGCAGCCAACATCAGCCTGGAGCAGTAAGCCAGGCCGACAAACCCTCCGGTACTCCGGAGGGTTTTTTTATTGCGCGGCCGGTCGCGCTTGACTCTGAAGCGGCTTCAGGCTTTTTTATAGAGCCTTTATCCGACAAGGACAGCAATGAGCGATAGCCATCAGCACGGCGACGTGCGCGCGTTGCCTGAATCCCGCCTCTGGCTCGCGCTTGCCCTGACGGGCACGTTCATGCTGGTGGAAGTGGCGGGCGGGATGATCACCGGCAGCCTGGCATTGATTTCCGACGCGATGCACATGCTGACCGACGCCATGGCGCTGTTGCTGGCGCTGGTGGCGATACGCGCGGGCCGCAAGGCGGCCGACCTGATGCGTACCTACGGCTACGCCCGCTTCGAGATCCTGGCGGCGGCGGTCAACGCGCTGGTGTTGCTGGGCGTCGCGTTCTACATCCTGTACGAGGCCTACCAGCGGATATCGGCGCCGCAGGACATCCAGTCGCTGGGCATGCTGGCCGTGGCCGCGGTCGGTCTGGTAGTCAACCTGATCGCCATGCGCCTGCTGGCCAGCGCCAAGGACGAAAGCCTGAACGTGAAGGGCGCATACCTTGAGGTATGGGCCGACATGCTGGGCTCGATCGGCGTCATCGTGGGCGCCGCGCTCATCTGGTTCACGGGCTGGCGCTGGGTGGATTCCGCGCTGGCGGTGGGCATAGGGTTCATGGTGTTCCCGCGCACTTGGGTGCTGCTGCGCGAATGCGTGAACATTCTGCTCGAAGGCGTCCCGCCGGGCATGAGCCTGCAGGCAGTGCGCGATGCCATCGCCAGCACCGCCGGTGTAGCCTCCATCCACGACATTCATCTGTGGGCGGTGACACAAAGCAATCCGATGCTGACGGGCCACGTCGTTCTGGCGGCCGGAGCAGACGCAGAGCAGGTGCGCCGCGACATCGAAACCCGGCTGCAAGCGGATTTCGACCTGCACCATACGACGCTGCAAATGGAGCGCGATGACCGTTCCTCGCAGGAACACATCCACTAGGCACGGCCCGCCCGCGAACAAAGAAAAACCCCCGTCCGCGGACAGGGGTTCATCGGTATCAAGGCCTGGATACCAGGCCCGTTTTTAACCGGGCAATCGGGCTGCGATTTCGGCGATCAGGCGGCGCGCCGCGTCAAGCTTGTCGGCCGCGGGCAGGGGGTGCGTGCCGTGTTCGTCGAACAAGACCAGCTCGGTCGTGTCCGCGTCCATGACTTTATGGGCCAGGTTCCCCACCAGCAACGGGATGCCCTTGCGCGTGCGCTTGGCTTCGGCATGCTCGGCCAGCTTTTCGGTTTCAGCGGCGAAGCCCACGCACCAGGGGCCATTGGGCAGCTTGGCCACTTCGGCCAGGATGTCCGGATTGGGTTCGAATTCCATCAAGGGGGCGCCGCCGCCC
>Ga0182740_1002503_pt1 | contig 11169 bp, 9 predicted proteins | sample eDN5th37CKraftBY_FD_128872 | JGI IMG/M metagenome (GOLD analysis project Ga0182740, IMG submission 128872) | Enriched backyard soil microbial communities from Emeryville, California, USA - eDNA 5th pass 37_C Kraft BY (version 2) (version 2) | ecosystem: Environmental > Terrestrial > Soil >...
CGGCCAAGGTGAACGACGCGGAGGATTCGAATCCGCAGGCCCTGTTCAGCCATGTGGTCGAGAAGCTCGACCGCCTGGGCCTCGCCTATATCCACGTGATCGAAGGCGCCACCCAGGGCGACCGGAATGCCGTGAGCGTGGATTACGAGGGCCTGCGCGGCTCCTTCCGCGGCGCCTACATCGCCAATAACGGCTACAGCCGTGAGATGGCGACCGAGGCCGTTTCCAGCGGACGCGCCGATTTGGTGGCCTTCGGGCGCCTGTTCCTCGCCAATCCCGATCTCGTCGAGCGCTTCCGGCTCAATGCACCGCTCAACGAGCCCGACCGCGCCACGTTCTACGGCGGCGGCGCCGAGGGCTACACGGATTATCCGGCTCTCGAGGAAGCCGCCTGAGCGTCAGCAGCCCTGGCAGATTCCCCGTCTGACCCGCTTGTCGGCATCCTCGAGGAGCTTCTCCTCGCGGGCGCTGGGGCTGACGGTGGAAGGCTCACCCGGTTGCTGGCGGTTTCCGCCAGCAACCGTTCCCGTGGTGCGCGGTCCCGCGGCGGTCCCTCCAGAGCTACCCTCCGTTCCGGGAGGCGGGATCGTTCCCGTCGTTTCCCGGCTGCCTGTTCCCGTATTTCCCATCGAGCCGCCCATGCGGCTGGAACTGTTTCCCGGATCGCTGCTTCCCCGGGCACCCTGTGCCGGCGGCCGGATGGCCGATCCTCCGGGCTGAGTGGCAGTGCTCGGAGAGGCCGAGGAGCCTGTCGACGGCGAGGCCGACGAGCCGCCGCCTGAGGCACCGCCCGCGCCTCCCCCGCTGGAGCCGCCCGAGGAGCCCTGCGCCCATGCGGTCCCGGCGATCAGGCAGCCTGCGAGCAGAGCGGTCGAAATGGTGAGGTGGCGCATCGGCTTTTCCCTTCGGGGCGCTGTTGCACGTCAACTCCAAGCAAACTCACAAGTCTCGGCGACCGTTCCGCCAAATTGTCAGGCTCACCGGTCCGGCGGGATCGAGGATCAGGCGGGGCTCCGGCTTCATTCCCCGCTCCGCCAGGAGGGCTTCGGCGCTCGCGCCGTCCCGGCACCCGGAGAAGAGCGGCACGCCGTCAGGAATCGAGACTCCCTCGGCGCGGGTCAGGTGAAAGGCGTCGTAGCCGATGGCGAGGAACAGATCGAAGACCCGGCGCCCGCCGGGCACGGCCACACGTCCGCCCCCTGGGAGGACAGTCCGGATCGCCTGCTCCCAGGGAAGCGCCTCCGGGTTCCACCACCAGCCGTCCGGCCGCTGCTCGAGTCCGGGCGAGGACGAGGACAGGATCATCCGCCGCCGGCCCCTCGGGTTCGGATTGGCCTCATGCCCCAGACGGCCGAGCACCGTCACGGCCGACGCGTTGAGCTCAGCCTGAAAATAGGCCCAGTCGGCATCGTTGCGCAGCACGTCGGGCGTCCGCCCGGATGCATCGGCGATGGAGTCGTCGTCCGACACGATGGCGTAGCCGTGGATCTCAACCTTGAGCAAAGACCGGTCCTTTCCCGGATGAATGAACGATGGCGGCTCTCATGAGAATGCCGAGCACCAGCGCATTGAGCACATGCCGCGAAAAATGGGTACCCGCAGCCCTGCCCGCATCGGGCGCAACCGTGGGGATGGCGACGAGTTCAACCTTGCCAGCCGAGGACGAACATCCGATGAAACGGGTAGGACGAAAGAGCGAGAGTGACACGATGCGCATTGCCACCTGGAATGTGAACTCCATCAAGCAGAGGCTGGACCACCTCGCCACTTTCGTGAAGAGCGCCGATCCCGACGTGGTCTGCCTTCAGGAGCTGAAATGCGTGGACGAGGCCTTTCCGCGCGCCGAGGTCGAGGCGCTCGGCTACAACGTCGCCACGCACGGCCAGAAGGCCTATAACGGCGTCGCAATCCTGTCCAAGCGCCCGCTGGAGGATGTGCGACGGGGCCTGCCGGGAGACGAGAGCGACGAGCAGGCCCGCTACCTGGAAGGCGTGATCTCGACCTCTCACGGCGCCGTGCGGGTCGCCTCCATCTATCTGCCCAACGGCAATCCCATCGGCACGCCGAAATTCGACTACAAGCTCGCCTGGATGGACCGCCTCCGTGCCCACGCGAGGAGCCTCCTCCTGCTCGAGGAGCCTCTGGTCCTGTGCGGCGACTACAACGTCATCCCCGAGCCCAAGGACGCCATGGACCCGGCGGCCTGGACCAGCGACGCCCTGTTCCAGCCGGAGAGCCGGGCCAAGTTCCGGGAGCTGATCAATCTCGGCTTCCTCGACGCCGTGCGCGCCTGCAACGACCAGCCGGGCCTCTACTCGTTCTGGGACTATCAGGCGGGTGCCTTCCAGCGGAACAACGGCATCCGCATCGACCACCTGCTGCTCTCGGCCCAGGCGCAGGACAAGCTCAGGACGGCCTCGATCCGCAAGGAAGTGCGCGGCTGGGACAAGCCGTCCGATCATGTGCCGGTGATGGTCGATCTGGATATCGAGTGAGGATACCCTCACATCCATGAGACATTGTCACATACCTGAATTCTGGCATGATGTTACAAAATTCAGGATATGCACCTCATGATCTCCCACTTACGCCGACTGATCCTTCTCGCGCTTGGAGCACTTGCCACCTTGGCCGAGCGCATATCAGTCGCCCTTGCCGTCAATGTTGAAATCGGATCGGGCGACGCTGGCACCGGGGCCGACAACGGAGATTGCGGCGGTGGAGACGGTGGAGGCGGAGATGGCGGTGGCGGTGGCGGTGGCGACTAGACCGTCCCTTTACCGGCGCGACTGGATGTACTGCTCCAGCAGAGCGAGCGCGAGCTTGCGATCGCTCTCGTCCGCAGCCGAGAAGGCGTCGTCGTAGAGGGACACGATCCACTGGTCCTTGGGCCCGTCCGTGGAGGCTTCGCGCGCCAGGGTCAGCCACATGAGGCCCTTGGCCCGCTGGCGCGGAACGCCCTGCCCCGTCATCAGCAGATGCCCCAGCAGCGCCTGGGAGGCGGTGTGGCCCTTCTCGGCCGCCAGGTTGAACCAGCGGGCCGCATGGCGGGCATCCTTTCGGACCCCCGTGCCTTCGAGATAGAGACGGGCGAGGTTGTACTGGGCGTTGGAGTCGCTGAAATACGTGGCCGCATAGCTGAACATCTCGACGGCCCGGGACGGGTTGGCCGCCACGTAGCTGTCCTTGATGCCGTCCAGGAAATAGCCGCCGAGGGCCACGAAGGCGCTGGAAACGACCGACGCGTTGGGAGAATCGGGGCTCTCGTCCGCGTGCTGGTCGGCGAGCTGCGAGAAATACTCGAACGCCTTCAGGTCGTCGTGCTCGACGCCGTCGCCGTCCGCGTACATGCGCCCAAGCTTCCAAAGCGCGAGCGAATGCCCCTGGCCCGCCGCATATTCGAGCGCATGCACGGCCCCGATCTTGTCGCCGGCATAATAGTCGCGCATGCCGCTGCGCAGAGCATCGCGCGCCGAACCGTACTTGATGCCCGGCGCGAGAGCCGGAGCGAGGGCAGGCGTGAGCGGTTGCGGACGCGGCGCGGCGTCGAGTGCATAGGCGGTACCGGCGCCGAGGGTCGCTACCCACAACGCGGCTGCGATGAGTTTAAACGTCCGCATAGGTTTCTTTTTCTGCAGCTCCGCCGGGATGGGTCACAGCCCCGTCCCGCGCCGGACCCACGGTTTGCGAATATTTCCAGAGATAGCCCGAGGTGGCGCCCGTCTCCCGCGGCTTCCATTCGGAACGCCGCCGGGCCAGCTCCTCGTCTGAGAGTTCCACGTCGATGGTGCCCTTGATGGCATCGATGGCGATGATGTCGCCGTCCTCGATCAACCCGATCGGCCCGCCCACCGCCGCTTCGGGCCCCACATGGCCGATGCAGAAGCCACGGGTCGCGCCCGAGAAGCGGCCGTCGGTGATGAGAGCCACCTTGTCGCCCATGCCCTGGCCATAGAGCGCCGCCGTGGTGGAGAGCATCTCGCGCATGCCGGGACCGCCGCGCGGCCCCTCGTAGCGGATCACCAGGACCTCGCCTTCCTTGTACTGGCGCGTGGACACCGCCTCGAAGCAGGCCTCCTCGCCGTCGAAGCAGCGGGCCGGGCCACGGAACGTCTGCTTGTCCGCCGGCATTCCGGCCACCTTCACGATGGCCCCTTCGGGAGCAAGGTTGCCCTTCAGGCCGACGACCCCGCCCGTGGGCGTGATCGGCCTGTCGGCCGGATAGACCACATCCTGATCGTCGTTCCATTTCACGGAAGCGAGGTTCTCGGCCATGGTGCGGCCGGTCACGGTCATGCAGTCGCCGTGCATGTAGCCGTGGTCGAGGAGCGTCTTCATGAGCAGCGGAATGCCACCGACCTCGAACAGGTCCTTGGCGACGTAGCGGCCGCCCGGCTTCAGGTCGGCGATGTACGGCGTGCGCTTGAAGATTTCCGCCACGTCGAACAGGTCGAACTTGATGCCTGCCTCGTGCGCGATGGCGGGAAGATGCAGGGCCGCATTGGTGGAGCCGCCGGACGCCGCCACCACCGTCGCGGCGTTCTCCAGGGACTTGCGGGTCACGATATCCCGCGGACGGATGTTCCTGGCGATCAGGTCCATGATCTGCTCGCCGGCAGCGGCGCAGAACCGGTCGCGAATCTCGTACGGCGCCGGGGCGCCGGCCGAATACGGCAATGCAAGCCCGATGGCCTCGGAGACGGTCGCCATGGTGTTGGCGGTGAACTGCGCACCGCAGGCGCCGGCCGACGGACAGGCGACCTGCTCGAGCTCGGTGAGATCCTCATCGGACATCTCGCCGACCGAATACTTGCCGACCGCCTCGAAAAGGTCCTGCACGGTCACCTGACGGCCGCGAAAGGAACCCGGAAGAATCGAGCCGCCATAGATGAAGATCGACGGCACGTTGAGGCGCACCATCGCCATCATCATGCCCGGCAGGGACTTGTCGCAGCCCGCCATGCCCACGAGCGCATCGTAGGAATGCCCCCGCATGGTCAGCTCGACCGAATCGGCGATCACCTCACGAGACGGAAGCGAGGCCTTCATGCCCTGGTGACCCATGGCGATGCCGTCGGTGACCGTGATGGTGCAGAACTCGCGCGGCGTGCCGCTGGCAGCAGCGACGCCCTTCTTCACGGCCTGGGCCTGGCGCATGAGGGAGATGTTGCAGGGAGCGGCCTCGTTCCAGCAGGTGGCGACGCCGACAAGCGGCTGGGCGATCTGCTCCTTGGTCAGCCCCATGGCATAGAGATAGGAGCGATGCGGCGCGCGAGCGGGCCCCTCCGTCACGTGACGGCTCGGCAGCTTCGACTTGTCGATCAACCGCGCATCCATGGTCCGCACTCTTCTTTCACCCGCTTCTCACGAGGAGTTCCAAGGGGTTTGGAACTCTCGTGATCTGCCATGTGCTACGCCACCGATGCAATGACCCTTCGGAAGGATCAACCGAACAGCCTTAACCCGAATTCCGCCCCAGGAGTCGTAACGTAAAGCTTTGGTTTTGAAGCACTTTAGCCAGCATCAGGAGTTGCGCTCGGTTTATGGCGGCATCGCGGCGGAGCTTGGGCCAACAGAGGCAAGATGTTGAAGGTTTGAGGGTGTTGCTCCACCGCAACATTTTTGGGACAGAATTCCCCTTGCCTTAAGGTAACCAAGCCCTACAGGCGGAGCCATTCACGCCCGGTCGGGCTCCGTTCAACCTTCCGACTCGTCGGACGAAAACCAGACGTCGTCATAGACCGCGACGGCATGGGAATCAGGAGAGCGGTCGCTTCTGATCCAGATGGATCGAACGGCGGCGAGATCGGCCTCCGTCGGCAAAGGGGCGCCGGACATTTTTTCGGTCGTTCCGCTGCAGGAGATGAAGCCGACATTCATCAGCGGTTGCGCGCTGAACCCACTTGCCTGCCGCGTCACCAAGAGCGCCGGGCCCCATCCCTTGTGCGGCTGCCAGGGGAAGATCAGGCGCCCACCCTGGTTGAGCGCCCGCAGCCATTCGACATCCGGCGCAAGAACACCCGCATTGACGTAAACGACATCGGCCTTCGGCAAGGCCCGGCCGAACGCCGAAGCGGCATGGACGGTGACATTGGCGTAAGCGCCCAGATTCCGCGACGCCTGAGCCGCGAGGTCGGCCTCGTACTCGAAGGCCTCGACACGCCCGCCCGGCAGGACGAGCAGGGACAGGATGGCGGTGTAATAGCCCGTCCCCGCGCCGACATGGATCACCATCTCGCCCGGTTGCGGGCTGACGACATCGATCCAGGCGGCATGAAGGGCGGGCTCGCCATTGTTGATGCCGCGCTCGCGATCGATGGCGACGAGGACGTTGTCGTAGATGTCGGCAATTTCGGAGGTCCGGGTCGCGTCTCCCATGCTGATGACGGTCCAGGGAGGCGGCGGCAGAAAAGCTTCCCGTGGGACGGACGCGAAAGCGTGCTCGATGCGCCCATCCTGGATTTCCGCCAGCCGGGCGATGTGCCCGGCATAGGCGCGACGATAATGGTCGGATCCTTCCTGCGCCATGATTTGAAAGCGCTGTCAGGCCGCAAGGGTTCCATGGCGCGACGAGCCGGCCTGCTACATTCTGAACACGCCGAACTTCGTCTCGGGAACAGGCGCGTTCAGGGCTGCAGAAAACGCCAAGGCGAGCACGCGGCGCGTCTCGGACGGCAGGATGATGCCGTCGTCCCACAGGCGGGCGGTGGCGTAATAGGGCGAGCCTTCCTTTTCGTACTTGCCGCGGATCGGCGCCTTGAAGCTCTCCTCCTCGTCCGCGCTCCAGGTCTTGCCCTCGGCCTCGATGTTGTCGCGCCGCACGGTCGCGAGAACGCTCGCCGCCTGCTCGCCGCCCATCACCGAGATGCGCGAGTTCGGCCAGGTGAACAGGAAGCGCGGTGAATAGGCGCGGCCGCACATGCCGTAATTGCCGGCGCCGAACGAGCCGCCGACCAGCAGGGTGACTTTCGGCACCTGGGCGCAGGCCACCGCCGTGACGAGCTTCGCGCCGTCCTTAGCGATGCCGCCCGCCTCGTACTGGCGGCCGACCATGAAGCCGGAGATGTTCTGCAGGAAAAGAAGCGGGATGCGCCGCTGGCAGCACAGCTCAATGAAATGTGCGCCCTTCTGCGCGCTCTCCGAGAACAGGATGCCGTTATTGGCGATGATGCCGACCGGCATGCCCCAGATCCGCGCGAAGCCCGTGACAAGCGTCGTGCCGTAAAGGCGCTTGAACTCGTCGAACTCGGAGCCGTCGACCAGGCGGGCGATCACCTCACGGATATCGTATTGCTTCTTGAGGTCGGTGGGCACGATCGCGTCGAGATCGTCGATGGCGTATTTCGGCTCCACCGGCTCTGCGATGTCGATATCGATGCTCTTGCGCGTGTTCAGCGTGCCGACGATCCGGCGCACGATGGCGAGCGCATGGACATCGTCGGTGGCGTAATGATCCGCCACGCCCGATTGACGGGCATGGACGTCGGCGCCGCCGAGATCCTCGGCCGAGACCACCTCGCCGGTCGCCGCCTTCACCAGGGGCGGCCCGCCAAGAAAGATCGTGCCCTGGCGGCGCACGATGACCGTCTCGTCCGACATGGCCGGCACGTAGGCGCCGCCCGCCGTGCATGAGCCCATGACGCAGGCGATCTGCGGGATGCCGAGCGAGGACAGGGTCGCCTGGTTGTAGAAGATACGGCCGAAATGCTCCCGGTCCGGGAAGACCTCGGTCTGGTGCGGCAGGTTCGCGCCGCCGGAATCGACCAGATAGATGCAGGGCAGACGGTTCTCGCGCGCCACTTCCTGGGCGCGCAGGTGCTTCTTCACCGTCATGGGATAATAGGTGCCGCCTTTGATCGTCGAATCGTTGCAGACGATCATGACCTCGCGGCCTTCGACGCGCCCGATGCCGGTGATGATTCCGGCCCCGTGGATCGCATCCTCGTACATGCCGTTGGCGGCAAGCGAGCCGAGTTCCAGGAAGGGAGCGCCCGGATCGAGGAGGCGCATCACGCGCTCGCGCGGGAGGAGCTTGCCGCGGGCGAGATGGCGCTCCCGCGCCTTGGCCGGTCCGCCTTCCGCCACTTCGTGCCGCTTGGCCTGGAGGTCCCGGGCGAGCTCGGCCCAGGCGGCGCGGTTCTCCCGCGCGCTGTCCGATGTCAGGTCGGCGGAGGTGGCGATGACGGGCACGGCGGCGTTCTCCCTCGTTCTTGGTCGGCTCCTTCACGGCGAGAGCCGGAGGGCCGTCAACGTCAGTACCTAGAACCAGGGAGCCGATGCAACCGGCATCGGCCGCCTCTCGCGTCAGCCTTTCGCACGAATGACGGTTTCCTGACGCACGACGCCCGAGCCGCAGCGATAGGCGATGCCGCGCACGAGGGACCAGTCGTGCGACACCTGCTGCAGGTAGAGATGCGTGCCGCCGAGCGCGACGGTCGATTGCAGCATGTCCTCGGTGGCGTAGCCGAAGCTGGAGCGTCCGAGGGTGGTGCCGAAGCCGATATTAAGGGGCGTGTGGGTCCCAGGCGTCGTCGGGGTCACGGGGCTGACCTCACCGAGACGGGTGCAGACCCGCACGTCCGCTGGCGAATCGACGATCTTGACGAGCTCCGTCGGCTCGGGCCGGTAGGCGCAGGCCGAGGCAGCCAGGGCGACGAGGGAAGCGAGTAAGGCACGTTGCATGGAAGTTCCGCCAATGATCAGCCGTTTGCACAAGCTTAGAGCATGAAGCGGCCTTGGGGAGAAGCCTTGCCGTATCCTCTGTGAAAAACCTAGACGCCGTGGCTCAAGAGCAACGGTATCTCCGCCCTCTCGGTCGGCCCGAAAATCTCCTCGAAAGCCCTGCGCATGGCCGCATCCACCTCCGGCATGGTGACCGGAATGCCCAGATCGACCAGGCTCGTCACCCCGTGCTGGGTCACCCCGCAGGGAACGATGCCGGTGAAGTGCGAAAGGTCCGGCTCCACGTTGAGGCTGATTCCGTGGAAGGTCGCCCAGCGGCGGACGCGGATGCCGATGGCGGCGATCTTGTCCTCGGCGGCCTCGCCCTTGTCCGGCCGGCGCACCCACACGCCGACCCGGTCCTCCCGTCGCTCGCCGCGGATGTTGAAGGCTTCCAGGGTGGCGATGAGCCAGGCCTCTAGGGCCGTCACGTAGCGGCGCAGGTCGGGGGCGCGGCGCTTGAGGTCGAGCATCACATAGGCGACCCGCTGGCCGGGACCATGATAGGTGTATTGCCCGCCCCGGCCCGTCTGGTGAACCGGGAAGCGATCCGGGTCCACGAGGTCTTGTGCCTTGGCCGACGTCCCGGCCGTATAGAGCGGCGGATGCTCCACCAGCCACACCAGTTCCCTGGCCTCCCCGGCCGCGATCGCCTCGGCGCGAGCCTCCATGAAGGCGACGGCGTCCTCATAGCCGACGAGGTGATCCGTGATGGCCCATTCCACCGGCGGGGAGCCGCTCTCGGGCTGAAACTGGACGGTCAGGCTGTCTCGCGGGTTCGACACCGATTCACCTTGAAACTTGGCGGGAGGAGCGGAATTGGTCCGGCCCCGAAAGAGCCGGAGGCATCCCCGGCCCGCCGTGGAACTGCCGCTTATATAGTGGTTCCAGCCGCTTATCGCCTATAGCGCGCCCGGCAGGCGAGGCATTCGCCCACGTCAATTTGCCGATCCGCAACGGAAGGGGTTGCAGCCCCCGGGTCGATCTGCTAGAGCGGCCTCGTCTTCGGGAGTTCCACTCCTGAACCCGAGTTCGCGGTCATGGCGGAATTGGTAGACGCACTACCTTGAGGTGGTAGCGGGGAGACCCGTGGAGGTTCGAGTCCTCTTGACCGCACCAATTTCGGCACTTACGTGCCGAAGACGAAAAGGCCCCTTCGGGGGCCTTTTTTGTTGACCATCCCTGCCGGCGTAAGCGGCTTGAGCCAACGTCTCAAGCGCGTGCGTCGATCCGGCGGAAAAGATCGCCAACCGATTCTTCGAGAAAGTCTTTTGGGCGCATTGCGTGGGCCTGCCCTCGCACCTAAAAGGCGGCAACCCACCTTCAGAGGACGGCTGATGCTGGAAGTCGAAGACAAGACGCCGCTTCCGAAGCCCGATGGGCCCGAAACCGAAGCCCTGTCTTTCAGGGACGAGGAGGGTGAGCTCAATCCGGAATTCCTGGCCGCCGCCGCCGACGCCATCGAGGCCTCGGAGGTCGAGCGCCTGCAGAAGCTCGTCGAAGGCTTCCACGAATCCGAGCTCGGCGACCTGCTCGAAGCGCTCGAACAGGATCAGCGCCCTCGCCTCATCGAACTTCTCGGCGCGTCCTTCGACTTCGCCGCCCTCACCGAGGTGGACGAGGCGGTTCGCGAGGAGATTCTCGAAGAGCTCGAAACCTCGACCGTCGCCGAGGGTGTCCGCGACCTCGATTCCGACGACGCCGTCACGATTCTCGAAAGCCTTCCCGAAGACGAGCAGGCGGAAGTCCTCGAGCAGCTCCCGGCCATGGAGCGCGTCGCGCTCCAGCGCTCCCTCGATTATCCCGAGGACAGCGCCGGACGGCGCATGCAGACCGAGTTCATCGCCGTGCCGCCGTTCTGGACGGTGGGGCAGACCATCGACTTCATGCGCGAGACGGCGGACCTGCCGGAAACCTTCTACGAGATCTTCGTCATCGATCCGGCGGGCCACCTGCTCGGAGCCGTGGCCCTCGACCGGCTCCTGCGCTCGAAGCGCCCGGTCACGATCCAGGAGATCATGGACGACGAGCCGGACCGGGTGAAGGCGACCGAGCACCAGGAGGAAGTGGCGCGCCTGTTCGAGCGCTACAACCTCGTGTCCGCGGCCGTGGTGGACGAGGCGGGCCGCCTCGTCGGCGCCATCCTGGTCGACGACATCGTGGACGTGCTCGAGGAGGAGGCCGACGCCGACATCAAGCAGCTCGGCGGCGTGAAATCCGACGAAGAGCTGTCGGACACGGTCTTCTATACTCAGAGGAGCCGTTTCCCCTGGCTCTTCGCCAACATGTGTACGGCCTTCCTGGCCGCGGGCGTCATCCGCGTCTTCGAGGAATCCCTGGAACGCATGGTGGCGCTGGCCATCCTGATGCCCATCGTCGCCTCCATGGGCGGCAATGCCGGGACCCAGACCATGACGGTGGCCGTCCGGGCGCTCGCCACCCGCGAAC
>Ga0182740_1002504_pt1 | contig 11158 bp, 5 predicted proteins | sample eDN5th37CKraftBY_FD_128872 | JGI IMG/M metagenome (GOLD analysis project Ga0182740, IMG submission 128872) | Enriched backyard soil microbial communities from Emeryville, California, USA - eDNA 5th pass 37_C Kraft BY (version 2) (version 2) | ecosystem: Environmental > Terrestrial > Soil >...
GCCGCGGAAGATGAAGGGGAAGCACAGCACGTTGTTGACCTGGTTCGGGTAGTCCGAACGGCCGGTGGCGATGATGCAGTCCGGGCGGGCGGCCTTGGCCACTTCGGGACGGATTTCCGGCTCGGGGTTGGCCAGAGCCAGGATCAGCGGGCTCGCGGCCATGGTCTTGACCATGTCGGCGGTCAGCACGCCTGCGGTCGAGCAGCCCAGGAACACGTCGGCGCCGTTGACCACGTCGGCCAGCGTGCGCGCGTCGGTCTTCTGCGCGTAGCGCTTCTTGTTGACCTCCATGTTTTCATCGCGGCCGTCCCAGATCACGCCGCGCGAGTCCACCACGTAGATGTTCTCGCGCTTGACGCCCAGGTGGACCAGCAGATCCAGGCAGGCGATGGCGGCGGCGCCGGCACCCGAGCAGGCCAGCTTGACCGTGCCGATGTCCTTGCCCACGACCTTCAGGCCATTCAGGATGGCGGCCGACGAAATGATGGCGGTGCCGTGCTGGTCGTCATGGAAGACGGGGATCTTCATGCGCTCGCGCAGCTTCTTCTCGATGTAGAAGCACTCGGGCGCCTTGATGTCCTCGAGGTTGACGCCGCCCAACGTGGGTTCCAGCGCCGCGATGATGTCGACCAGCTTGTCGGGGTCGTTTTCGGCCAGTTCGATGTCGAACACGTCGATGCCGGCGAACTTCTTGAACAGGCAGCCCTTGCCTTCCATGACGGGTTTTGCGGCCAGCGGGCCGATGTTGCCCAGGCCCAGCACGGCGGTACCGTTGGTGATCACGCCCACCAGGTTGCCGCGCGAGGTGTACTTCGAGGCTGCGTCATCGCCCTGGTCGAAGATGGCCATGCAGGCGGCCGCCACGCCGGGGGAGTAGGCCAGGGACAGGTCGTCCTGGTTGGCCAGCGTCTTGGTCGGGGTGACCGAGATTTTGCCGGGAGTGGGGTAGGCGTGGTAGTCCAACGCCATTTTGGTGAGAGTTTCGTCCATGGGATACAGGCCTTGCGGGCGCTAAATGGAAAGAAAGGAGGAAAGGAAAGGAGGAAAGCGGATTGCAAAAAGCGGGCTCGCGGCCCGCCGTATTTTCTTGGAAATGCTTGGGAACACCCGTATTTCAACAGAAAGCGCGGGTGCTTGGTTGTTGCGGTGCAGCGAATGGACGATTTTGCTCAAAACCTCGCCGCACCGCGGTTTGCAATCCTAGAGCTCCCAAGGGGGTGTCTGGCGGGCGCCGGCGTTCAGCCGGACACGCTGTGCCTTGGCGTCTTCCTCGCGGCCCAGGCTGTCCAGGGCATGCAGCACGATCCAGTCGGCGCTGACTTCGAAGAAGTCGCGCAGCTGGGCGCGGGTGTCGCTGCGGCCGAAACCGTCGGTGCCCAGCGTGCGATAGGGGGCAGGCACCCAGGCGCGGATCTGTTCGGGCACGGCCCGTATGTAGTCGCTCGCGGCCACTACCGGGGCGTCGCTGCCGCCCAGGCAGTGCCGCACCCAGTCGTCGCTGGCATCCAGCCCCAGCACGCGGGCGCGCTCGGCCTCGCGTCCGGCGCGGGCCAGTTCGGAAAAGCTGGTGACGCTCCAGACTTCGGCGTCCACGCCATAATCGGCCTGCAATCGTTGCGCGGCCATTTCGGCCTCGCGCAGCATGGGGCCGGCGCCCAGCAGGCGCACCTGGGCCTGCCCTCGGGCGGGCCGCAAGAGGTACATGCCGCGCAGGATGCCCTCGCGCACCGCTTCGCCCGGCGGCATGTCGGGTTGCGCCAGGTTTTCGTTGGTGACGGTCAGGTAGAAGAATTCGTCGCGCTGCTCGTCGAGCATGCGGCGCATGCCGTGTTCGACGATGACGGCGACCTCGAAGGCATAGGCCGGGTCGTAGGCGCGGCAGTTCGGCACGGCGGCGGCCATGATGTGGCTGGAGCCGTCCTGATGCTGCAAGCCTTCGCCGCCCAGGGTGGTGCGGCCGGAGGTGGCGCCGATGAGGAAGCCGCGCGTGCGCTGGTCGGCGGCGGCCCAGATCAGGTCGCCGATGCGCTGGAAGCCGAACATCGAGTAGTAGATATAGAAGGGCAGCATCGGCAACCCGTTGACCGAGTAGCTGGTGCCGGCAGCCGTCCAGGAGGAAATCGCGCCGGCCTCGGTGATGCCTTCTTCGAGGATCTGGCCGTCGCGGGCTTCGCGGTAGTACAGCACGGAGCCTATGTCTTCGGGTTCGTACAACTGGCCTTGCGCGGAATAGATGCCGATCTGGCGGAACAGGTTGGCCATGCCGAAAGTACGGGCCTCGTCCGCCACGATGGGCACGATGCGCGGCCCCACCGTGGCGTCCTTGAGCAGCGCGGTCAGCATGCGCACGATGGCCATGGTGGATGACATTTCCTTGCCATCCGCGGCCAGTGCAAAGCGCGCCCAATGTTCCGCTTGGGGGGCCGCCAGCCTGGGCGCCTCGATGTTGCGGCGGGGAATGTGCCCGCCGAGTGCGGCACGGCGCGCCTGCAAGTGGCGCAGTTCGGCACTGTCCTCGGCGGGGCGGTAGAACTTCAGCGCCAGGCAATCGGCGTCCGAGATCGGCAGCGCGAAGCGGTCGCGGAAAGCCAGCAGGGCGACATCGTCCAGCTTTTTCTGCTGGTGCGTGGTCATCTTGCCCTGGCCGGCCGAGCCCATGCCGAAGCCTTTTTTGGTCTGCGCCAGGATTACCGTGGGCTGGCCTTGGTGGCGCACGGCGCGGTGGTAAGCGGCATGGATCTTCACCATGTCATGTCCGCCGCGGTGCAGCCGGTCGATGGCTTCGTCGCTCCAGTCTGCCACCAGCGCCGCCAGCTCGGGGTTCTGGTTGAAGAAGTGGGCGCGGTTGAAGGCGCCATCATTGGCTGCGAAGGTCTGGAATTGTCCGTCCACGGTATTGGCGAACGCGCGCGCCAGCGCACCTCCCGTGTCGCGCCGCAGGAGAGCGTCCCAGTCGCTGCCCCAGACAAGCTTGATGACGTTCCAGCCAGCGCCGGCGTACAGCGTTTCCAGTTCGTCGATGATGCGGCCGTTGCCGCGCACCGGGCCGTCCAGCCGCTGCAGGTTGCAATTGACCACGAACACCAGGTTGTCGAGCTTTTCGCGCGCGGCCAGTGTCAGCGCGGCGATGGATTCGGGTTCGTCCATTTCGCCGTCGCCGAAAATGCCCCAGACCTTGCGGTCGGCGCCAGGCATGAGCGAACGGTGCTCGAGGTAGCGCATGAAGCGCGCCTGGTAAATCGCGTTGATGGGGCCGATGCCCATCGAACCCGTGGGGAATTGCCAGAAGTCCGGCATCAGCCACGGATGCGGGTAAGACGACAAGCCGCGCAGGCCGTTCGCGGAGGCGGTGATTTCCTGCCGGAAATGCGCCAGGTCCGCTTCGCTGAGGAAGCCCTCCAGATAGGCGCGGGCATAGACACCGGGGGCCGAGTGCGGCTGCATGTAGACCAGGTCTCCCGGGCCATCCTGGGTGCGCGCGCGAAAGAAATGGTTGAAGCCGACTTCGAACAGGTCGGCGGCCGACGCGTAGCTGGCGATGTGGCCGCCCAGTTCGCCATGCGCCTGGTTGGCGCGCACCACCATGGCCAGGGCGTTCCAGCGGTTGATGCGGGCGATGCGCTCTTCCACGGCCAGATTGCCGGGGAAGGGGGGCTCCTCGTCGGCGGGAATGGTGTTGAGGTACGCGGTGCGGGTCTGGCTGTTGGCGCGCAAGCCCAGCGACGCGGCGTGGCCGAGCAGGTTGTCCAGCACATAGCCCGCGCGCTCGGAACCTTCCGCCTGTACCAGCGCCTGCAGCGCATCGCGCCATTCGGCGGTTTCGGCGGGGTCGGAATCGTGCTGGATAGCTTGCCCGGGGCGGGCGGAACTGGCGTCGCGCATGGTCTTGTCGTCTCCTGGTTTGACGTCCATGCTAGACCCTAGCTTCAGGCATGGGTAATCAAAATTCTAGGGAGATTTCTGTAAATTCAGCATAATCTGTTGCAGGTTTTGTAGCTTGCGGCAGCTTCTGCCGAAGATGCGCCCGGCGACCGTCTTAGGGGATGTGGCCACTGGGTGGACGCGAAGGCGCTAGAATTCGCGGCTGGCAAGAAAGGAATGACTGCAATGACCCAACCCATCAGCGTCCCGGCAGAGGTCACGTTGCCCGAACTTACGTTCCGCGGCATCCTCCTGGGCGCAATCATCACCGTTATCTTCACGGCCTCCAACGTCTTCCTTGGACTGAAGGTGGGCCTGACGTTCTCATCGGCCATTCCGGCTGCGGTGATCTCGATGTCCGTCCTGCGCCTGTTCAAGGACGCAAACATCCTCGAAAACAATATGGTGCAGACTCAGGCCTCGGCGGCCGGGACCCTGTCGTCCATCATCTTCATCCTGCCGGCCCTGGTCATGATGGGGCACTGGCAAGGCTTCCCCTTCTGGCAGACGCTGGGCATCTGCGCGGCCGGCGGCATGTTGGGAGTGATGTTCACCATTCCGCTGCGCCACGTGATGGTGGTGCAGAGCGATCTGCCGTATCCGGAAGGCGTGGCCGCTGCTGAAATCCTGCGCGTGGGCAGCGCCGAGCGCGCGCAGGACGAGGCCGGGGACGACGGCCGGGCGCCGGCCAAGACCGAGACCGGCATGGGCGACATCGTGGCTGGCGGCCTGGTCGCCGCCGCGGTCAGTTTCGCGGCCAGCGGCCTGCGGGTGCTGGGTGACGGCATCAGTCGTTGGTTTGAAGTGGGCGGCGCGGTGTTCCGCCTGCCGATGGGCTTCTCGCTGGCGCTCTTGGGCGCCGGCTACCTGATCGGCATCGTTGCGGGCCTGGCCATGCTGACCGGGTTGATCATTTCCTGGGGCATTGCCGTGCCCATCCTGAGCGCCATGGGCGATATGCCCGCAGGCCAGACCTTGGCGCAATACGCCACCGGGCTGTGGGCGTCCCAGGTGCGCTTCATCGGCGCCGGCGTGATCGGCGTGGGCGCCATCTGGACGCTGGCCACGCTGTTCATGCCGATGGCGCGCGGCGTCAAGGCATCGTTTGCCGCGTTGACCAAGGCGGGCGCCGCTCGCGCCGGGCAAGCGCGGCGCACGGAGCGCGACCTGTCGGCAGGCTGGATTTCGGCGGTGACGCTGGTGCTGGTGGCTGTTCTGGTGGTGACGTTCCAGGTCTTCCTGTCAGGCGCGCCGCTGTCGCCCGCCGGAATCTGGAAGCTGGTGGCCTATGCCGTGCTGTTCGCTTTCGTGTTTGGTTTCCTCGTGGCCGCGGCCTGCGGCTACATGGCGGGGCTGGTGGGATCTTCGACCAGCCCGATCTCCGGCGTGGGCATCGTCGCCATCGTGCTGGTGTCGCTGCTGATGCTGGCGCTGGGCGGCGAACTGCTGGGCGCGCAGAATGGCGTGCAGATGGCGATCGCCTTGTCGATCTTCAGCACCTCGGCGGTGGTGGCCGTGGCCTCCATTTCGAACGACAACCTGCAAGACTTGAAGACGGGTTGGCTGGTGGGCGCGACGCCGTGGCGCCAGCAGGTGGCCTTGCTGATCGGCTGCGTGGCCGGCGCGGCCGTGATTTCACCGGTGCTGGAACTGCTCTACAACGCTTATGGATTTGCCGACGCCATGCCGCGAGAAGGCATGGATCCGGCCCAGGCCCTTTCGGCGCCGCAAGCCACGCTGATGTTGGCGATCGCACGCGGCATCTTCACGCACCAGCTCAACTGGACCATGATCCTGATCGGCATGGCGGTCGGCGTGGGCCTGATCGTGGTGGACGAGATCATGAAGCGCACCTGCCGCGTGGCCCGTATTCCGGTGCTGGCGGTGGGTATCGGCATTTACCTGCCTCCGACCGTTGCCGCGCCCATCGTGGTCGGCGCGGTCCTGGCCTGGCTGCTGGAGGGGGCTTTGCGCCGCCGGGCGGCGGCGGCCGGCAAGCCCTACGAGCAATTTGCCGAGAGCGCCAATCGCCGAGGCGTGCTGATCGCCTCGGGACTGATCGTCGGCGAAAGCCTGGTCGGCGTGCTGATGGCCGGCATCATCGGCGCGTCCGGCACCGAGGCGCCGCTGGCGATCGCCGGCGAAGGCTTTGCGCAGACGGCGTCCTTCCTGGGCCTGGCCGTCTTCGTGGTGGTCGCAATCCTGTTCTGGCGCCGGGTAATGAAACTGGCGTGAGGCGCCAGGCCTGCCCTGCCGGGCGGCCGCGTCAGGCGGCTTCCAGCAGGTCGGCCAGTGTGCGTGCGATGACCTTGGTGGCGCGCCGCAAGTCTTCCAGCGCCACGCGCTCATCGTTGCGCTTGGCGTGAGATTCCAGCACGGTGCGCGGGCCAGCGCCGTAGATCACCCCGGGGATGCCCGCTTCGGCGTACAGGCGCACGTCGGTATAGAGCGGGGTACCCATGGCGGCGATAGGCTCGCCGAACACTTCCTCTCCATGTTTCTGGATGGCTCGCACCAGCGCTTGGTTGCCGGGCAGGGGGCGCATGGAATTCGCCAGCAGCAGGCGCTTGATGTCCACGCTGATGCCGGGCACCGATGCCGCGGATTCCTTGATGATGCGGCGGATGTCGGCTTCGACCTCTGCGGCGTTTTCTTCGGGAATCATGCGGCGGTCGAGCTTGAACACCACTTTGCCCGGCACTACGTTGGTATTGGTGCCGCCTTCGATGCGGCCGACGTTCAGGTAAGGGTGGCTGATTCCCGGCACGTCGGAGCGGATCTCCCGATAGCGCGCGTTCTGCGCATACAGCGCATTGAGGACCGTGACCGCGCCTTGCAAGGCGTCCACGCCGCTGCTGGGAATGGCGGCATGCGCCATCTTGCCGTGTACCGTCACTTCCATTTGCAGGCAGCCATTGTGCGCGGTGACGACCTCATAGCTGAAACCCGCGGCGATAAGCAGGTCGGGTTTGGTCAGCCCTTGCGACAGCAGCCAGCCGGGGCCGAGCAAGCCGCCGAACTCCTCGTCGTAGGTGAAATGCAGCTCAACCGCGCCTCGGGTGGGCCGGGCAACCGCCTCCAGCGCGCGCAACGCGAACGTGAAGCTTGCGAAATCGCTCTTGCTGACGGCGGCGGCGCGGCCGTACAGGTTGCCATTGTCGATTTCGCCGCCGTAGGGATCATGTTCCCAGCCCTCGCCGGGCGGCACGACGTCGCCATGCGCGTTGAGCGCCACGCGCAGCCCGCCCGCGCCGTACTCGCGGCGCACGATGAGGTTGGTGATCGATTGGAGCCCGTAATCTTGCACTTCCTGCGCAGGCACCGGATGGGCCTCGGCATCCAGGCCGAAAGCTTGCAGCAGCTGAGCCGTGCGTTCCGCGTGCGGGGCGTTGTTGCCGGGAGGCGTGTCGGTGGGCACGCGCACCAGCTCCTGCAGGAAACGGACTTCTTCATCAAAGTGGGCGTCAACCCAGGCGTCGAGTCGGGTGTGGTCGGTCATGGTCGCTATCGGGTTTCTTGGGCAAGGTCATCGAGCAGGCGCAGCATTGCCAGCACGGCCAGCTGGATATCGTCGCTGGAGGTGGATTCGCGCGGGTTGTGGCTGATGCCGGAGTTCTGGCCGCGCACGAAAAGCATGGCCTGGGGCATGACCTCATGCAGCTTCATGGCGTCGTGGCCGGCGCCGCTGGGCATGCAGTGCACGGGCAGGCCCAGCGCATCCACGGCGCGTTCCCAGCGCTTTTGCCAGGCAGGATCGCTGGGCGCGGCGGCGGCGCGCATGGTTTCTTCCAGCGCGTAGCTCAGTCCGCGGCGCTGGCACACGGCTTCGAGCTCAGCGAGTACGTCGCGCGCCAGCGCATCGCGCTGGGCGTCGCTGGGCGCGCGCAGATCGAGGCTGAAACGGCATTCGCCCGGAACCACGTTGATCGAGCCGCCGGGCACTTCCAACATGCCCATCGTGCCCACGGAGTCGCCATCGCGGGCGGCGCGCCGCTCAACGTATAGCGCCAGTTCGGCGGTGGCGGTGGCGGCGTCGCGGCGGCGGTTCATGGGCGTGGTGCCGGCATGGCACGCGAGGCCGCTGATCCGGACCTGGTAGCGCACGCAGCCATTGATGGAAGTGACCACGGCCAGGGGCAGCCCCATCTCGTAGAGCACCGGCCCCTGCTCGATGTGGACCTCGACGAAGCCCAGGTAGCGGGAAGGATCGCGGCGCAGTCCCGGGATGGCCTCGCTGCGCAAGCCCGCTTGCGCCATCGCGTCGCGCATGCTGATGCCGTCGGCGTCCTGCTGGTCCAGCCATTCCGGCTTGAAGTCGCCGATCAGCGCGCCCGAGCCGAGAAAAGTGGCGCGGTAGCGCTGGCCTTCTTCTTCCGCGAAGCCGATGACTTCCAGGTGATAGGGCAGGCGCTTGCCCTGGCGGTGCAGTTCGCGCACGCAGGCCATCGGCACGAAGATACCCAAGCGGCCGTCGTACCTGCCGGCGTTGCGCACGGTGTCGTAATGGCTGCCGGTCATTAGCGTAAGGGCGTCGGGGCGGTCGGCCAGATAGCGGCCGACCACGTTGCCAACGGCGTCGATGCCAACTTCGTCGAAACCGCAATCGCGCATCCACTGCGACAGCAGCCGGGCGCAGGCGCGGTGGGCTTCGGTGAGGTAGGTGACGGTCAATTGGCCCTTTTCGGCATAGCCCGGGTCGCTGTGGGCGGCCAGTTGCTCGCTCCAGTCCCAGATGTCGTTGCCCATGGTGGGTTCGCCGCCAAACCGGTCGCGCAGGCGGATTTCGGCGATGCGGTGCAGTTGCTGCATGGCCTCGTCGAATTCGAGATCGGGCGGGTTGTCCTTGCGGCGCATGAATTCGTCGATGACCTGCTGCCGCGTCATGCCCGCGCCACGCGGGCCGCGCACCGCGAGCACGAAGGGGAAGCCGAACCTGCTTTTGTAGGTGGTGTTCAGTTCCTGCAGGCGGGTCAGTTCGGTGGGCGAGCCTAGCGTCAGCCCGGCCAGGTCCTGTTCGCGCGCCGAGTCCGGATCCAGGGATGTGCCCGGCATCGCGCCGAGCTCGGGATGAGCGTGCAACAACGCCATGCGCGACGGCACGTCGGCTTGGCTGACGGCCTGGCGCAAGCGCTGTTCCAGGTCGGCCAGGGAACGGAACGGCCGGGCGGCAAGCGCGCGCTCGGCGATCCAGGGCGCGTGCCCGTAGAGATTGTCGAGCATGGCTGCGGCGTCCGCGGGCGCCGCAGCATTGAGTTGGGCTAGGGTATGGGCCATGGCCGTCCTGTTCAGGCTTGAGGTGAGTAGGGGTGCGTGGCTTTCCAGTGGCGCGCAATATCGAGCCTGCGGCATATCCAGACGCGATCGTGGCTGGCGATATGGTCAAGAAAGCGCTGCAGCGCGGTGATGCGGCCGGGCCGTCCCAGCAAGCGGCAGTGCATGCCGATGCTCATCATCTTGGGCGCGTCCTCGCCTTCGGCGTAGAGCGCATCGAAGCTGTCCTTCAGGTACTGGAAGAAGGGGTCGGCGTGCGAATAGCCCTGCGGCAACGCGAAACGCATGTCGTTGCAATCCAGCGTGTAGGGCACGATGAGTTGCGGCACGACGCTGCCGTCCGTTTTTTGCACGCGCATCCAGAAGGGCAGGTCGTCGCCGTAATAGTCGCTGTCATATTCGAAGCCGCCGTAGTCGGCAACCAGGCGCCGTGTGCGGGGGCTGTCGCGGCCGGTGTACCAGCCCAGCGGACGAGCGCCAGTCAACTGCGCGATCGCGTCCATGGCCAGGCGCATGTGCTCGCGTTCCGTGGCCTCGTCGATGTGCTGGTAGTGGATCCAGCGCCAGCCATGGCAGGCGATCTCGTGCCCCAGCTCGACGAATGCCGCGCTCAGTTCGGGATGGCGCTGCAAGGCCATGCCGACGCCGAATACCGTCAGCGGCAGGCCGCGCTTTTCAAACTCCCTCAGGATGCGCCAGACGCCCGCGCGCGAGCCGTACTCATAGATGCTCTCCATGCTGAGATGGCGCTCGGGATAGCTGGCGGGGTTGAACATCTCCGACAGGAACTGTTCGGATCCGGCATCGCCATGCAGCACGCTGTTCTCGCCGCCTTCTTCGTAATTCAGCACGAACTGCACCGCGATGCGCGCCTGGCCCGGCCATTGCGCATGCGGCGGACGGCGGCCATAGCCGACCAGGTCACGGGGATAGGGGAGCGTGGAATCGTAGGCGGTCATGAACAGGCGGGCGGAGTGCGCCGGCGCGCGGCGGCCGGACGTGGGTTGGCGGACGACTTCCTGATGTGCTGCACCATAGCCGGAAATCTCAGTTTTGTATACAACTTATGTACATGATTTTTCGGGGAGGGCTGAGCCTTGCGCAGCGCTAACCTGGGCAAGGTGGCGCGACGCGTAAAGCCCAGCCGGCGGATTCCGCCGGCTGGGCTGCGTTTCCTGCATCCATCATGGGTGCTGACCGCCAGGGATGGCAAGCCCCGGGCCGCTGGGCGGGAACCTGCCATCAGCGCAGGTCGCCGCAAGGCCAGCCCACGGCGCCGTAGGCGCCTCTATCCGTTGCGGTAGAGAAAGCTGTAGGCGTTGATCGCCGGCACCCCTCCCAGGTGCGCATACAGCACTCGCGAGCCGGCGGGAATCTCGCCGCGGCGGACAATGTCCATCATGCCCTGCATGGATTTGCCCTCGTAGACCGGGTCGGTCATCATCCCTTCCAGCCTGGCGCAAAGGCGGATGGCCTCGTTGGTCTCGGCGGACGGCAAGCCATAGGCGGGATAGGCATAGCGGGTGTCCAGCACCACATCGCGCTCTTCGATGGCGCTGCCCAGCCCGACCATGTCGGCGGTGCGCCGCGCGATGCGCAGGATCTGCGCGCGAGTCTGTTCGGGCGTACCCGATGCGTCGATACCGATCACGCGGTCGGCGCGTCCGTCGGCCGCGAACCCCACCACCATGCCGGCTTGCGTGCTGCCGGTGACCGCGCACACGACGATATAGTCGAACTTGAATCCCAGCTCTGCCTCCTGGCGCCGAACCTCCTCGGCGAAGCCCACATAGCCCAGGCCTCCAAGTTCATGGTCCGACGCGCCTGCCGGAATCGCATAGGGCTTGCCGCCGCGTTTCCTGACGTCCTCCAGGGCTTCCTCCCAGCTGCGCCGAAAGCCGATGTCGAAACCCTGGTCCACCAGGCGCACGTCGGCGCCCATCAGGCGGCTCATCATGATGTTGCC
>Ga0182740_1002505_pt1 | contig 11156 bp, 13 predicted proteins | sample eDN5th37CKraftBY_FD_128872 | JGI IMG/M metagenome (GOLD analysis project Ga0182740, IMG submission 128872) | Enriched backyard soil microbial communities from Emeryville, California, USA - eDNA 5th pass 37_C Kraft BY (version 2) (version 2) | ecosystem: Environmental > Terrestrial > Soil >...
CCGATCCTGTCCCGGCATCACACCACCCGCCGGTCCGCGCCGGAAATGCCGAGGAGCCATCGAACCCATAGCTCCCTGCTATGGGATCTTCTGCGACCGTGAGTTTCTCGTGAAGCAGGAGAAATCTCACATGATGGATGCCACGCACTGCCGCTCATCGCTGACCGGAAGGGCCGCTCGCGTCTGGTATCCCTTCCGAACCTTCCTGAGGTGCCTTGACGCGTGGACCGGCACGATCGAGAGAGCCATCAATGCCGCGGTCCATAGAGCCTTTCTATGATCGCAAAAGCCCACCGATATTTCCGCTCGTGGTCTCTCACTGCCATCCTCTGTACGTGAAACAGCCGAAGCCCCATGGGCCGGACTCGGCACAAGGAGAGTTTGATGAGCACGAGCGAAGCCCAACATGTCCTTGTCGTGGACGACAATCACATCTTCCGCGAGACCCTCGCGCAGAGGCTGCGGGATGCAGGCCATCGCGTCACCACGGCAGAGACCGCTGAGCGAGCCTTTTTAGCTTTGCGCGACTGGAGCAGGCCGGTCGATTGGCTTTACACGCGGGCCTGTCTGCCAAGTCTCATCGATGGATGGATCCTCGCCGACGAATACCGCGACCGTCAGAGGAAGCGGGCGGTCATCATCGCCGCGTCCGAGGCACGCGAGTCGCGAGAGGGGGATATCGTCCTGGATCACCCGTCAGTGGCGGCCGTTCTGGACATGCTCCGGCACATGATCGAGGCCGCGCGAACGAATGCGGCAGGGGCTCCTGCTGACATGGGCCGTCAGCGCCATGCGGCCTGACTGCCAGGGCATCCTGGAACGTCTTTCCAGGGTTGACCGCCGGGGAGGGCGCAAACCATGTATCATGGGCGTTCTTCCCGTCGGAGCGACCGGTTCGACTGATGATGTCGGCATCGCCCTGTATCCTCCCTTTGCCGCGCGATGCGCTTTGCAAGGAGTGGAGCATCGGATGAATTCCAAAAGTGCAAATCCACTTTTGGGGTCGATGCGCTAACCTCGCGGGCTGCAGACGCCGACGATGATCCGCGCAGCGAGGATTTCCGACAGCGTGCCGATGAGATCGAAGCGCGGATGCGCCGCCGCCACGTCAGCGGCCGTCCTCAGGCTGGCTCCCTCCAGCAGTGCTGTCAGGAAGGCGGCTGCGCCCGGCGGCAGGCGATGAACCTCTACCTCGAGATCCGGCCGGACAACCAGCGCATCTTCCGCCTTTGAGCTGTCGATGAGCGGATGGTCATCCGGGCGGAGGTGCGCCTCCCAGATCGACACGATCGGATACGAGGATGACACGACCTGGACGGAGGGGTGCAGTTGAACGTGGATCTGCTCCCATCGACGCGGAGCAAGGGATGCAAGCTCGTCCACCGTCAGGGGAGAAGCATCCGCCGCGTGATAGGAGCGGGTGAGCGCAGCCTCCAGCCGGGCGACATCGCCCAGATAGGGCACCGGGCGCGCCGGCGGAAAGGTATCGGCGAAGTTCGCAAGGTCGTCGCCATAGGTCATGAGGATGGGCGAGCGGGGCGGCGACAGCTCGATGAATGCCCGCGCCATCGCGCGGAAGAATTCATCCCCGACAAGCGCATGGCAGACGGGGAAGCGGTTCACGAGAGCTTCGGTCAGGCCGGCGAAGACATTGTTGCGGTAGACGTTGAAGCGGCGGTCGACTCGGCCATGCCCGACGGCTCGAAGTCCCGGCGGCACCTCGCGCGTGCGGTCGAGCAGGGCCATGGAGAATCGCTTCTGAAATGTACGGAGCGCCATCATGACAGGCCTCATACGGTCGCGAGCATGGCGCGGCGGCAGCGCTCCTTGGACAGGGCACGATCCGCCTTCCGAGCCTCCTTCATCAGGACCGGGAACGGGGGAATGTCGTTGTCCCATTCGATCAGCGTCGGCACCGGGCCGGTCCGCTCCAGAACCTGCTCGAACAGCTTCCACACGATGTCCGCCACCGGGGTGCCATGGGCGTCGATCAGGAGCCGGTCCCCGGCATCATCCTGGTCCTCGGCAAAACCCGCGAGATGGACCTCGCCGACGCGCTCAGCCGGAAAGGCGTCGAGATAGGCTCCGGCATCATAGGCGTGGTTGGTGGCGGAGACGAAGACATTGTTGACGTCGAGCAGCAGCCCGCAGCCGGTCCGCCGCGCGATCTCGGACAGGAAATCGACTTCAGCCATGTCCCTCTGCTCGAAGGCGATGTAGGTCGCTGGGTTTTCCAGCAGCATGCGTCGCCCCAACGTCTCCTGGATCTCGTCGATGTGCTCGCAGACCCGCCGTAGGGTTGGGTCATCATATGGCACCGGCAGCAGATCGTTGAGGAATACGGTGTCGTGCGTGGACCAGGCGAGATGCTCGGAGAAGGACTCGGGCTCGTAGCGCTCAATCAGGCGCCGCAAGCGTGCGAGATGCGTCTTGTCGAGCGGCTGGTCCCCACCGATGGACAAGCCTACCCCATGCACCGACAGCGGATAATGGGCTCGGATCTGCTCCAGGTACCGGTGCGGTGGTCCGCCGTCGCCCATGTAGTTCTCCGCGTGAACCTCGAAGAAACCCACGGGGGGCAAGGTTTCGAGGATCTCCCGACAATGCCTGGACTTCAGGCCCAGTCCGGATCGTGCCGGAAGCACTGCGAGGCTGAAAGCCGCTACAGACGCTGGCGAGTTCATGATCTCCTCCTGTCCTCTGCTCAGGGTATGGGTCGGGGGCAGGTCTGCTGTCCCCCGGAGGCTGACACATGTCGGCCAATGGTCTGCTGGTTCTTTCCCGCGGCCAACTCAGGACGGGGGAAGGTCGCGGTTCAGGGCTTGCAGGCTGCCCATGCGGTTGCCCGGCGCCATCACGGTGGTGCAGGTGCCCTTGGGGACGATCTTCCAGGCGTTGCCCTGATAATCCACCTTGGACGTGCCGGCACAGGTGGTGCCGGGGCCGGCCGCGCAGTCGTTCTGCCCCTTGATGGCAACCCCGAAGCACTTTTCCTGGCCGGCTGTCGGCGGGGGCTTGGGCTCAGCATGGGCTGCCGCTGCATACCCGAGGGCGGCCGCCATGGCACCGGCAATGCTGATCGTGGTTCGGCTGGTCATGAGATGTCTCCTCCATTCGGATGCGGCGCGACAACGGCGTCCGCAGGAGCCATGCTCATGGAAATCAAAGGACAGGTGAAATACCGGCCTGCGATGGAGCCGATAGCCGCCGTCTATGATGGGCTGCACCCGGATGGGTCGAGCTGCCGCCGGCCTCGGCGTCGCCTGTCCTTCGGATGTCGATAGCCTGACGGCATGGACTCGAAAGCCATTCGGAATTTCAGGCGAGGAATGCACGGCCGCATGCTTGCGGCATGGCTCACGAACCGCACGTGGGCGGCAAGCAGGAGGACCGATCCATGATATCGCGCATCGCAGCTCTCGCAGCAGCGACCCTCATCCCATTCACTTTCGCTCTCATGCTCGTCGGCGCAAGGGCGGAGGAGCCGACCCGGCAGGTGCTCGAGAACGGGCTTGTCCGCGTCAAGAGCGCTTACCCGTTCAACGAGACCATCGAGCGGATCAAGCAGGACATCGCGGCAAAGGGCATCATGTTCTTCCTCGCGGTCGACCAATCGAAACTCGCCTCGGAGGCCGGGATCAAGCTGAGTTCGTCAACCCTACTGGTGTTCGGCAATCCGGCACTCGGATCGCAATTCATTACGTCCAACCCGGATGCAGGGATCGACTGGCCGGTGCGTCTGTTAGTTTCGGAGGACGAGACCGGTTCCGTGTGGACCGTTTATAACGACTTCCAGTTCATCGCCCGCCGCCATGGCATTGCGAATCGGGATCCAGCATTTGACAAAGCATCTGATGTGATTGCGTCCATTACATCAAGGACCTCAAGATAGTACCTGGAGAAGCGACAAGCTCACCGACAAGCAAGGTCAGAGCTGGTCTAACGCCCCCACTGCATTGCATATCCGGATCTGTGCTTTCTCAGTTCTCGGGCGACGCTGCTTGCAGAAGCGACAATATAATAGCTGCCGCCCGAGCTTCTTAGAAGGAAGGTCTGATCATGGCACTCCTGAGACCGAAACTCAGAGGCGTCAATTCTCATCAAAGCGGACTTTCCGAACGCTAAGGGAAACTCGGTTCCTAACCCCATGCGGACATTCCTTGATTTGACCCAACCCGCTTGAACCCTAGACGGCCGGTCCATCCTGTTGGCCGGTCGGAGCGGGTACTGCAAAAAGGCTACGCCAAGCAACGGAAGCGCATGTCAGGTGCTTGTGATCTGGAATGCACCACCAAAGGCAGCTTAGCCTGATCCGTGCCTTATTTCGTGCCGCGTGGCAGCTTTGTTATTGCGGACCGGTCCCGTTGAGCGGGCGAGGCTTTTGCAACTGGAGCAGACATCGCCATGCCATGGTCGGCCGGCAGATTGGCCACCGTGCCGAGGGTCCCTCCAGAGACCTCGGCCTATCTCGCCTGAGCGGTAGGAACCCGACATGGGTCGAATGTCACTACTTCCATTGTTCGCTGCAACCTGCCTCGGTCTTCCGACCGAGGCCGCCGAGGACAGGGCAGTGGCGGCCTTTGTCCAAGACCTGAAAGAGCGGGCGCCCTCCCAATGGGAGATCCGCGTGCGCTGGCGGGATGACCGGCTCCTTGCAACGATCACGCCGCAACCATACCAAGTCGCGTTCGAGCTCTGGTATGCGCCTCCGAAGCTGGCCGCGGTCCTGACGGGCCTCTGCCCTGGTGCTGGCGTAACGGTCTGGGCCCTCGTCGGACCGGAGCAGGATATCGTCCTCGAGCCGAGCATTGGAGCGAAGACTGTCCCTGGGGCGCGGGTCAGTTGCCGCAAGGCCAAGCAAGATCAGCCCTGATAGAGCTGTTGTAGCTCGACGGTAACGATAGCACCTAGCCCTGGCCAGAAATCCCGCAAAGGTGGAAAACGTACTTGGCCAGCCCCAAGCATTCCTATCCAAAAGGGGAGTGCCTGTGGAAACGCTCACGGTTCATGCTATGCTGTATTCCAGAGCTTTGTAGAGAGTGCCGAGTAGCGGCCATCCCGGAGAGGGGCCGTAGGGCCGGCGAGGGCCGCGGGATCAACTGGCGCAATCGTCCGCCGAATGGGCAACAGACATCTTTGAATCCTGCAAGGAGGCTCTCATGCGCCATCTGTTCGTGCCATGCATGGTCGTTGCGGCCACTGTGTCCTCGGTTGTGCCGGCGGCAGCCGATGACCAAGCCGAGTGCAACGCTGGCATTGCTATGATCAAGACCGAACTCGACAAGAAGCCTCCACAGGCGACCCAGACCGCCTTGCAGCGGGCGCTGAGGGACGCCGAGCGGGAGTCGAAGGAGGCGGAATTCGACGAGTGCCTCGATGCGATCGAGGATGCCAAGAAGGCGCTGAGTCGCTGACGCAAGCCAACCAACAAGGAGTGTCTCATGACGACAGCCGTTCGCGCGATCCTGCTAGCCGCAGTCTTTTCCGTGCTGATGCCCCTGTCCCCCGCCTGGGCCCAGGCCGGCCTTCTGGGACGGGTGACACGACTTGCCCCAATTGAACTGGCAGCCGGAAAGCCGCTCGCGGAGGCACCTTACGAGATCGAAGCCGGCAAGTACTATCGGCTTCCCATACGGGCAGACGGAAGCCAGGAACTGCAACTTGTGGGTCCGGAGTTCTTCCGGAATGTGTGGATCAACGAGGTTGTGATCAATAAGATCGAGGTGCGGCCGTTAGGGCTCGACAGCATCGAGTTCGACGCGGAGGGCGAGGCCACCATCACGTTCGTGCCAATTCGGCCCGGCCGCTTCGAGCTACGGGTTCCGGGCACGACGGCCGAGTCCCAGCGCGTCGTCTTCAACGTGAAAGGCTGAATGGCCCTACGTGGGAGGGAGAGGCACAGGGCTTTGTGGCTCTGACGCCCTCCCGTCCGGTTTGACCAGAATTTTGCAGATAAGGCGAAAAAACGGCAGCAACCGGGTAACAGGAAGCTCAGTGGCAGCCTGTCGATCCCGGCTGCATTCTCGACGACGTCCCTTGTGACCAAGCCACGCCCAAGGCCTTCCATGAGAACACGGCTACCCACGACGAGATAGTCCAAACACCAAAAGACCTCTTGTCACGCAGGCGCCGTCCACACAGGCTGATCGGAATTCGGCTTGCTTTCCTGCGCACGGGTACGAAGCTGATGACGAACCAGTTCGGGAGGTTGGATGAACGCGTGCGATACTGATCCGCAGGTGAAGCAACACATGCTGGACACTAGCGATGCTCCTCGGGCAGTCTTTCGGGAGTTTTCCGCCGATGTGATGGCGTTCTTGGTGATGGTTTCAATCGCGCTTGGCATCGCCTGTATAGTCAACGCGTTCATGAGCTCGGCCTGGCTGCCAGGACAGCTCTTCGGCGCCGTTCCTTAGAATATTCATCGGAAATTTGCACTCTTTGGGAGCGGCGCAGGCAGCTTGCCCGGACGGACTATGCGGGAGGCAAAGTGATCCGTTTGGCAGTGAGACACAGATGACAGTTGGCGCTACCGGAGAATGGCGTAAAAGATGGCCCTTGTCGTGCGTGTCCTCTACCAACACGAAACTCACCGCCGGAGCGTGGCGCACTTCTCCGTCGCTCGTCTCGTTTCCACCGAACCATCCATCCTGATCGTCAGCACCGGCTACGGGATCGTATGCCAGGCAACCTCGCCCATACCCGCTGGGATGTGGGTGATGCAGACGCGGTACGTCGGATAGCCGCCTGTCACGTGAGGCCCAGGGATGAGAAACCGGCCTGCGAAAGCTCGCATCAGCGTCCCGTAATTTTCTGAGCACCGCCGCTGTCAAGAGCCCTGCGCGCCAAGTCGGCCGCGGCCTTTAGCGCTGCAGAATCCCTCGCCCCGAGGCGTTTCATCGCCTCGTGCTCAGGGACATCATGGTCCACGAGCTTGGGCACCAAGCCCTGGTGGCTCTGGCCGGACAGTGGAAAACGTACTGCGAGGCTCGTCCCGTGGTGACTTGGCAGTGGGCCCGATCACTTCCTGCAGGACAGTCCAAAACTGTCAACACGATGGCTCAACAGGTCAAGCAGTACGGCGGGAAGGGACCATACTCGCGACTTCCGGCAGCCAATGGCGGCCGTCCATCGGAAGCAGAGCCGGGAGGCCAGCATGACCCTTGCGGTTCACGCCCAAGGCAAGTCCCAGAATCGACCGCACGAGAAGTACGATCGGCTCATAGCGACGGCCCAGACCCTGCCGAAGCTAAGGGTCGCCGTCGTGCATCCGTGTGATGCGGCGTCCCTGAGTGCCGTATTCGAGGCGGCCGGGCTCGGTCTGATCGAGCCGATCCTCGTTGGGCCGCAGGCCAGGATCAGGGCCGCCGCGGAAGCGCTTGGCAAGGACACCACCGAGATGCGCATCGCCGATGCGCCCCACAGTCACGGGGCAGCAGACGAAGCGGTCAATCTCGTGCGGTGCGGTGAGGCGGAAGCGTTGATGAAGGGCAGCCTGCACACGGATGAGCTCATGGGCGCGGTTGTACGCCGCGAGGGGGGCCTGCGCACGGCACGCCGGATCAGTCACTGCTTCGTCATGGACGTCCCCACCCATGAGACCGCGCTGATCATCACCGACGCCGCGGTGAACATCGCCCCGACTCTGGAGGACAAGGTCCACATCGTCCAGAACGCTATCGACCTGGCCCGCGCGCTGCGGGTTGACCCGGTGCGGGTGGCGATCCTGTCGGCGATGGAGACCGTGAACCCGAAGGTCCCGTCGACCATCGAGGCTGCGGCTCTGTGCAAGATGGCCGACCGCGGCCAGATTACTGGCGGGATTCTCGATGGTCCTCTCGCGCTCGACAACGCCATCGATCTCGGCGCGGCGACGATCAAGAAGATCCAGTCGCCGGTCGCCGGGCGGGCGAACGTTCTTGTTGTCCCGGATCTCGAAGCCGGCAACATGCTGGCCAAGAGCCTGACCTTCCTGGCCGATGCCGATGCTGCCGGCATCGTTCTTGGCGCCCGCGTCCCAATCATTCTCACGAGCCGGGCCGACTCGACGATCACCCGGCTGGCCTCTTGTGCGGTGGCTTCGCTCGTCGCCGAAGCACAGCGTACGAAGCTCTCCCTCCCGGAGGTCTGAGCCATGATCCCGGTCCTCATCGTCGTCAATGCCGGCTCGTCGAGCCTTAAGTTCCAGGTCTACGATGTGCCGGGCGGTACGGAGCCGCAGCTCGTCTGGAAGGGACTCTTCGAAGGGCTGGAAGGATCAGCGCACTTCATCGTCAAGGACACGAACGGCACAGTTCTCGACGAGATGACGTGGAGCTCCGGTGACCGGTTCGGACACGAGGAAGCCCTGATGCACCTCGTCTCGTGGTTGAGTCAGTTCCGGGAGGAGCGCAAGCCCGTAGCCATCGGCCATCGGGTGGTTCATGGCGGCGAGGCCTTCTCCAGTCCGGTCCTAGTCGACGAAGCCGTCATTCAGAGGCTTGAGGCGCTGGTGCCTCTCGCACCCTTGCACCAGCCCCACAATTTGGAACCGATCCGGATCGTCCGCCGCCGCCTGCCGGGGATGCCGCAGGTCGCCTGCTTCGACACCGCCTTCCACCAGACGCAGCCCGACATCGCAAGTCTGTTTGCTCTGCCGCGCGAGATGCGTGAGCGCGGCGTGCGGCGCTATGGCTTTCACGGCTTGTCCTACGACTATGTCGCTTCCGTTCTGAAAGACTATGACCCGCGCCTCGCCGGGGGGCGAGTGGTCGCTGCGCATCTCGGGAATGGCGCGAGCCTGTGTGCTCTCAAAGGCGGCCAGAGCGTCGCGACGACCATGGGCTTCTCCGCCCTTGATGGTCTTCCCATGGGAACGCGCTGTGGCGCCATCGATGCCGGCGTCGTCTTTTTCATGCTCCGGGAAATGAAGCTCACCCCGGAGGAGGCCGAGCGCATCCTCTACACCAAATCCGGTCTTCTCGGGGTGTCCGGCATCTCGAACGACATGCGGGCTCTGCGCTCCAAGGCGGCGAGCGATCCGAATGCCAGGCGCGCCATCGACCTGTTCGTCTACCGCATCACCCGCGAGATCGGCTCGCTGATCGCCGCGCTGGGGGGCATTGACGGGCTCGTGTTCACCGCCGGGATCGGCGAGAACGACGTGGAGACCCGGACTGAGGTGATAGCCGGCCTCGACTGGGCCGGGTTCACCCTTGATGAGGCCGCCAACCGCAGCGGCGGTCCGCGGATCTCCACCGGCCCCGGACCCACGGCATGGGTCATTCCCACCAACGAGGAACTGGTGATCGCACGGCAGACGGAGAGCGTGCTCGGTGCGATCCACGCCCGGCTCGCATCCTGAACGAAGGAGGTTTATGTCATGGAAACGCTGAAGACCAAGCCGGATGCAAGCAAGGCTCAGGATCATCTTGGGGACGAGACGTTCATGTCGGCTGCGGACCTGCGCAACTACATGACCGAGATGCAGATGGCGAAGGCGTCCAAGTCGCTGGATGGCATGGACCGCGCCGAGAAGGCGCGCCAGGACCTGATCAAGCGGATGTCCGAGCCGCTCGAGCTCACGCCCGAGCAACTCAGGGACATCCTCATACCGCTGAAAGCCAAGCTGCGTGCGGCGGCGGAGCGCGGTCAGACCGAGTTGATGGTCATGCGGTTCCCCAATGCCCTTTGCAACGATCACGGACGAGCGATCAACAATGCGGACCCGACCTGGCCCGAGACCCTGACCGGACGCCCGCGGCAGGCCTACGAGTTGTGGAGGGACCAACTCCGGGATGCGGGCTTCAAGCTGAATGCGATGATCATCGAGTGGCCGGGTGGGATGCCGGGAGATGTCGGCTTCTTTCTCAAATGGGGCGAAACCAAGCGATAGCCCATAACGCCGGGTGACAATCATGCAACGGATCGAACAGGCCGACAATACCACCCAAGACCGAGCGAAGGCCCGCCTGGGTGAGTTCGCCACCGCGCAAGCGAAAGTCGCCCAAGTCTACCAGGAGCGGTGTGCCAGCGCATTGCAGCGCTATCTCGATGCGCTGAAGACCGCAAGCGAACCCTTCAGGGACACCTCCACCGCTTCGGTGTCGCCGATGGACCTCTGGCGCGACGCGAGCACTTACTGGCTCGACTTCACGCAGCGCTCGATCCTGTTCTGGGACACCCTGCGTCAGCGCGGCAACAACTGGATCGAGCACGAGAAAGCCGGCAAGCCGCCGTTGCTGGACTTCGCGTGGGAGATGATCGCGGATGCCCGCACCTTCGAGCGTTCCGCCAATTACGCCCTCGTGCGCATCCTGCCGCCGGACGGGATCACGACCGACCCGGAGCGTCGCCCCTTCGTCATCATCGATCCCCGGGCCGGCCATGGGCCGGGCATCGGCGGGTTTAAGCAGGACTCGCAGGTCGGGGTGGCGCTCAGGGCAGGGCACCCGGTCTACTTCGTCATCTTCTTCCCGGAGCCGATGCCGGGACAGACCCTGGCGGATGTCTCACGCGCTGAGGCCGAGTTCCTCCGCCTCGTCGGCGAGCGCCATCCGAACACCCGCAAGCCGGTCGTGATCGGCAACTGCCAGGGCGGCTGGGCTTCCATGCTGGTCGGCGCGCTTGAACCGGATCTCGTAGGGCCCATCGTGATCAACGGGGCGCCGATGTCGTACTGGGCCGGTAACGATGGCGAGAACCCGATGCGCTATGCCGGTGGCATGCTCGGCGGCACCTGGCCCGCACTCCTGGCGAGTGACCTCGGGGCGGGCACCTTCGACGGTGCGAACCTGGTCGAGAACTTCGAGTACCTCAACCCGGCCAACACCTATTTCGACAAGTACTACACGCTGTTCTCCAAGATCGACACCGAGCCCGAGCGCTTCCTCGAATTCGAGCGCTGGTGGGGTGGCTTCTTCCTGATGGATCGCCAGGAGATCAAGTGGATCGTCGAGAACCTGTTCGTGGGGAACAATCTCGCGGACGGCGATGCCGAATGGTCCGAGGGCCGGGCCTTCGATCTGCGGGCGATCCAGTCGCCGATCATCGTGTTCGCCTCGCTCGGCGACAACATCACGCCGCCGCAGCAGGCCTTCAACTGGGTCGCGGACATCTATCCGACCACGGAAGCCCTCAAGGCGAACGGGCAGGTCATCGTTGGCCTGATGCACAAG